>Ga0073928_10002944_pt1 | contig 27934 bp, 20 predicted proteins | sample PaiPotPPA55metaG_FD_76969 | JGI IMG/M metagenome (GOLD analysis project Ga0073928, IMG submission 76969) | Iron sulfur acid spring bacterial and archeal communities from Banff, Canada, to study Microbial Dark Matter (Phase II) - Paint Pots PPA... ...
CCGGTCAGCGTGGTGACGCTCGACCCGCACCTGCGTATTCCCTATGTCTTGCAATACAGCGCCGGAGTGGAGCGCCAGGTCACCGCGAAGAGCACATTCAGCGCCGTTTACATTGGCACTCGCGGCATCGACGGTTTCCGCTCCATCGACGCTAATGCCCCCATTCTGATTGGCGGAAACTACGTGCGCCCGAATCCGGCCCTGGGCCAGGTCCGGCAAATGCAATCCGAGGGGTACCTGAAAGGCAATGCGTTGGAGCTCACGTTTCGCGGCAAACCCAGCAAATATTTTTCCGGCCAGATTCAGTACACGCTCAGCCGCACCGACAACAACACCAGTGGCATTACGTTTTTTCCGGCCAACAGCTATGACGCGGCGGCCGACTGGGGACGCTCCGACAACGACCGCCGCCATAAGTTCGATCTGCTGGCGTCGACCCAGCCGACAAAACTATTTACGTTGGGGATCGCGCTCTCGCTTTACTCGGGAAAGCCGGTCGACGTCACCACCGGAGGCGACAATAATCACGACGGCATCCTTAATGATCGTCCGTCCGGTATCGCGCGCAATACAATGCCCGGTCCCGGCCTGATCGATCTCGACTTTAACCTGTCTCACGATTTTCCTCTCTCGAAGGCGAAGAAAGAAGCGCGAGTACTCTCGGTATCGCTGAATTCCTTCAATGTGCTGAATCATCCAAATTACGTCACCTACATCGGAACCCAACCTTCGCCGCTATTCGGAAAACCGGCCGCGGCCCTGCCTCCGCGACGGATGCAGTTGGACCTGCAGTTCAAGTTCTGACCCGATTCAATAACAAAACCTGATAGGCACGATAAATAGTTTCGATTTCCGCGAACCCTCCTTGAACGTTACAGTGAGGCGGTCCTGGATTGTGTTCATGGATTGCGTTCGTCGCCGGTCGGACGGCAGGAAAAGTAGGCTGAATCTCTTCCCACGGCTCGAAGAGGAATATGATTGAGAGTCGGCATGGAGGCTGGCGATAAGTCTCGGAAATATTCCGGCGCGGCGGCGCGACGAACGCAGAACAGGACTTGACGACACTATGACGAAGATCGAGGCGGTCATTCAAAACTCCAAGCTGGAAGCCGTGAAAACTGCGTTGCAGGAGATCGGCGTCGAAGGCATGACTGTGATCGAGGTGCGAGGCCACGGGCGGCAGAAGGGGCATACCGAGGTCTACCGCGGGCGAGAGTATAGCGTGGATCTGATTCCCAAGACGAAGCTCGAAATGGTGCTGCCCGAAGCGATGGTGGAGAAGGCTGTGCAGGCCATTCTGGCGTCCGCGCGGACGGGAAAGATTGGCGACGGAAAGATTTTTCTGTCCCGCGTGGACGAGGCGATCCGTATTCGCAATGACGAGCGCGGCGAGGGAGCTCTGTAGACTTCTAGGCAAATACAAAGAGTTCATTGCAGGAAGTATTACCAGGACGTGACCGGATAACATCTGACAAGCGCGATGAATTGGCCCTCCCCCGGTGGTTGGTGTTACAGGGGCGATTACATTCATGACGGCGGCGTCCTCATTGATCAGCGAACTCAGGGGTTCTCTTAGCGACGAATCGGCGCGCATTCAGCAGGAATTCGAGGTGTCCGGGGACGGGCGCGCGGCTGTGGCCCAGCGCACCCGGTTGGTGGAAGATATTCTTGCACGCCTGTGGCGGGATATCGTTTCGCCCGATGCGGCCAAGCCTGCTAACTTTGCGCTTGTGGCCACGGGAGGATTCGGGCGGGGATGGCTTTTCCCTTATTCCGACATCGATCTCCTTTTTCTTTTTGGAGATCGCAGCGCGGAGCAGGCTTTCAAAGATCCGGTTCGGCGCTTTTCGCAGGAATTGTGGGATCTTCGGCTGAAGCTGAGTCCGGCGTCGCGCCTGCTGAGCGAGTGCGACCGCTACGATCCGAACAACACGGAGTTTACGATTTCTCTTCTCGACTGCCGCTACCTCGCCGGCGATCACGACTTGTTCCGGCGGCTTCATGACAAAGTAATCCCGAAGGTCGTTATACGGGATTCCAAGGCTCTGCTGCAGGGCCTGGCCGAGGTCACGCGCGAGCGCCACGCGAAATACGGGATGACGCTCTATCATCTTGAGCCGAATTTGAAGGAGGCGCCGGGCGGCCTGCGCGACTGCAACGTGGCTAGCTGGCTCGCGCTGATTTCGGCCATGGACAAACTGCACGACTGGCCGGATGCCAGTTCCCTGCGCGCTCCGGTGCGCAAGCAATTGGAGGCGGCGCTCGATTTCTTGATGTCGGCACGATGCTTTCTGCACTTCCGCCACGGGCGGGACGACAACACATTGAGCTGGGAGGCGCAAGACGAGGCTGCGGCGCGGAAGGTGGGAGCGGCCGATTCGGCGGAATTGTCGGCCGCCGACTGGATGCGGATTTATTTCGGGCATGCGCGCGCCGTGCAACGCACAGTCACGCAACTCCTGGAAGAAATTCCCGAAGCTTGGTCCGCCCTGTACCGGCAGGTCCAGAGCTGGCGGTCGCGACTGACCACGCCGGATTTTTCCGTGGTAGATGGACTCATCTTTCTGCAGCAACCTTCGGCGCTGCAGGATCCCGAGGTGTTGCTGCGGCTGTTCCATTTCATGGCGCACCATGGTCTGAAGCTGAGCGCGACCACCGAGTACCGCATCGAGCAGGCGCTGCCGGCACTCGCATCCATGCCGCCTCGGGGAGCGGAACTCTGGCTCTACCTGCAGGAGACTTTGCTGCAGCCGCATGCCGCGGACGCGCTTCGGGCTATGCACTCTTTGCGGCTATTAACGTTGCTGCTGCCGGAGCTCAAGCTGATCGATTCGCTTGTTGTGCGCGATTTCTATCATCGCTTCACGGTAGATGAACATTCTTTTCTTGCGATCGAAAGCCTGCATCGTCTAAAGCAGTCGCAGTCGGAGTGGGACAAGCGCTACGCCGAACTGCTCGGCGAACTCGAAGATCCGGAGTTGCTGTACCTGGCGTTGTTGCTGCACGACACCGGCAAGGGCGTGCCCGGCGGCGATCACGTTCAGGCCAGTCTGGAAATCGCAGGCCGCGCCATGGACCGGCTGGACGTGGATCCCAAAGAGCGGGAGGAAGTGCTGTTCTTGATCGCCAACCATCTGGAGATTTCGGCGGCGCTGCGACGCGACATTTTCAATCCGGAAACGGTGGCGGCGTTTGCTGACAAGATCGGAACGCCAGAGCGCCTGAAGATGCTCTGCCTGCTGACCTACGCTGACATCAAGGCGGTGAACCCGGAGGCATTGACGCCGTGGAAGGCGGAGAACGTTTGGCAGCTTTATATGGGCGCCGACAACTACCTGAACCACAGCGCCGACCAGCGTGTGCATGCCGACTTGAACGATGAAAAGCTGGCGCGGTTGCGTTCGCTGGCGCCGGTGACGAGCAGCAGGTTCAAGGAGTTTCTTGAAGGATTTCCGCAGAGATATTTGCTGGTGCATTCCGCCGAGGAAGTCATCCGGCACATGGCCATGGCCGACGAACTCGGCGAAGATCCGGTGCAGGTTGAGTTAAAACGCGGACGGCACTGGTACGAACTGGCTCTGGTGACCAGAGATCGCCCGTTTCTGTTTGCCAAGCTCGCCGGAGTGCTCGCAGCATGGGGAATGAACATTGTGAAGGCCAACGCGTTCTCGAACGAGGCGGGAACCGTGGTCGACACGCTTTACTTCACGGATCGCTTTCGGACGCTAGAGCTGAATCTGTCGGAATGGGACCGGTTCCGCCGCAGCGTCACCAGCGTGCTGCTCGGCGAAGCCGATCTCGAGAAGATGCTGCGCGACCGGCAGAGATCGGAAAAAGGCGCGATCGCAAAAGTAAAAGTTGAAACCAAAATTGAATTTGACGACTCGTGTTCATCGACCAGCACGCTGATCCAGGTCATTACGCAGGATCGTCCGCGCCTGCTGCATCGCATAGCGTCGTGCCTCTCGGATCAGCAGTGCAATATCGAGATCGCGCTGATCGACACCGAGGGGCAGATGGCCATCGATACTTTCTATTTAACGTCGGTCGGCGCGAAGCTCAAGGCGGATCACCAAAAACGAGTTGAGAAGGCGCTAATGGAGGAGTTGCGCGCCGAGTGAAGCGTCCGTCCCCTAGGGATCTCTGAAAGTAGCCCACCGCTTCAAGCGGGGACGTAGGTCCTGACCACCCTTCCGGGGCACGGCTGAACCATATTTTGATTTCATGCGGCCATTTCAGCCGTCCCTTGCGGGACGGAGACTCCAAATGATTGCGCGCACCCGACGTTGGAAAATGCCGGGCTACTATCAAGCATCCCTACGGGAAATCCAATTACCCATTCTCACTTCCTCGAAAACTTAAACACCGTCTTCTGCCGGAACGTCTCGCCCGGCCTCAGAACTGTGTTCGGAAAATCAGGATGATTCGGCGAATCCGGGAAGTGCTGCGTCTCGAGGCAGAAGCCGTAGCGCCGCTTGTAAACGTGTCCCTTCTTGCCGGTCACGCTGCCATCAAGAAAATTTCCCGTGTAAAACTGAACGCCGGGCTGCGTAGTCGACACTTCCAGCACGCGCCCGCTGGTGGGTTCGTACATGCGCGCCGCCAGGGTTAGGCCATCGCCTTTGCGGTTGATGACCCAGTTGTGATCGTAGCCGTGGCCAAGGACGATTTGCTCATAATCGCTGTCAATGCGTTCGCCGACTCTTGTGGACTTGGTGAAATCGAGCGGCGTTCCTTTGACCGGACGGAGCTCGCCGGTGGGGATCAGATTCTTGTCGACTGGGGTGAAGCGCTCCGCGTTGAGCGTGAGTTCGTGATTCAGAATGTCGCCGTTTCCTTCTCCGGCAAGGTTGAAATAGCTGTGCTGGCTCAGGTTGATGGGCGTGGCCTTGTCCGTCGTTGCTTCGTAGTCGATGACCAGTTCGTTATCGTTGGTGAGCGTGTAAGTCACTCTGACTTTCAGATTGCCGGGCCAGCCGTCGTCGCCGTCTTTGCTGAGATAGGTGAAAGTGACGCCAGGCTTGCCCTTCAGGGCTTCGCCGTCCCAAACAACTTTGTTGAAAGTCTTATCGACGCCCCCGTGCAGCGTGTTAGGCCCGTCGTTCTTGGGCAAGGTATACGCCTTGCCCTCAAGCGTGAAAGTGCCATTGGCGATGCGGTTGGCATAGCGGCCGACGATAGCGCCGAGGTAAGGCGGATTGGGAGTGTAGCCTTCGAGATTCTCGTGGCCGAGCACGATGTCGGCAAACTGGCCTTTGCGATCAGGCACGCGAATCGAAACGATGATGCCGCCATAATTCATTGCATCCACTTCGACTCCGTTTGCGTTGGTGAGCGTGTACAAGGTGATCGGCCTCCCATCATGCGTGCCAAAAAGTTTTTGCTGAACGGCTTGCTCATGTCTCTTGCTGGCTTGCGCGAGGGCGGGTCCGGCAATTATCAGACTGAGCAGGAAGGTGACGCAGACTGCAGGGAGGTGTCTTGGTATCATGCCGGAAAGTGTACTACGAGAGCCGCAAATGTGGCGCGGGCGCCCCCGCCCGCGAAAACCGTCCCACGAGAGTACGGCCTACAACCAAAAACCATCACGCGGATACCGGGGTTCTTTTCACAATAACACCGCAGATGCCACGTCCTCGATGGTGCCGACGTTGGCGGGCGGGGGCGCCCGCCCCACACGTCATTCTTTCTTATACGGCCATTGCGCTTTCGTGAACAACCCTCCGTCAATCCAAATAGTCTGGCCGCTGATGAACGACGCTCCCTTGCTACCGAGAAAAACCACCGTTGGCGCGATGTCGGCGGCTGTGCCCACGCGCCCCAGCGGAGTCAGCTTCGACCATGTGCCCGCGTAGTCCGGGTCCTCCAATCGCGTGCGCTCCGACTCGATCGAGCCCGGCGCAATGCAGTTTACCCGTATCCCATAGCGTCCCAACTCGACGGCGGCTTCTTTGGTGAACATCTCGATTCCGCCCTTGCTCGCCGTGTATGCCACTAACGATGGGAACGCGAGTTTGTTGCACCCCGAACCCAGGTTCACGATCGACCCTCCCCCATGATCTTTCATGTATCGGGCGGCTTGTTGTGTGCAGAGGAAGCAGCCTTTCAGGTTCGTATCGACCACCAGATCCCATTCTTCCTCGGTCACGTCGAGCAGGGATTTCCAGGTCTGCACGCCGGCATTGTTGACCAAAAGATCGAGCCGCCCGAAAGTGCCGATCACGCGCTCGAACATCGCCGTTACTTGGCTGCTGGAGCGGATGTCGGCCTCAATGGGCAATACATTAGGGGCCGCGCCGGTTTGCAAGGCGTGCATGTCAGCCACAGTCGCATCCACCACAGACGCCGATTCGTTGTAGTAGTTCACCGCCACGCGGTACCCACTGCGCGCCAACTCAAGGGCAATCTCCTTCCCAATTCCCCGGCTGGCACCGGTTACCAGAGCTGTCTGGCTCTGCTGCATAGTCACCTCGATGAAACGCACAAGATCACCGCGAAGAGATCATAACCAACCGCGGAAGCGAACGGGCAAGAGTACCCTCAATTCGAGTATGACCCCCGCCGGGTGGTGGTGATACCATCGCGGGCGATATGATCCACCAAAGGTCAGCTCTCATCTCTTTCTTGCTTTTGTTGGCGACTTTCGCCATAAATGCCGCCAGCCAGTCTCAGCCTCCGGCGAGCCATCCAATCGTTCTGCATGCGCTGCGCCTCCTGGATATCAAGACTGGGCGCATGCTGAAGCCGGGAGAAATCCTGGTGCAGGGCGAACGCATCATCGAAGTCGGAAACTCGGTCAAGCATCCCGCAGGTACGGAAGTGATTGACCTGGGTGATCGCACTCTACTTCCCGGACTAATTGATGCGCACATCCACCTTTTTCTGCATCCCGGCGCCGAGGATTTGCAGACCGTTCAGGAATCGGTGCCGCAGCGCACCATCACCGCCACCCTTGCGGCCCGTGACGACCTGATGGCAGGCTTCACCGCCGAGCGCGACATGGGTACGGAAGGCGCGGGATCGGCCGACACCGCAGTCCGCAACGCAATTGACGAAGGCCGCATTCCGGGCCCCCGGCTGCGCATCAGCGGCAACGCCATCAACATCCTCGGCGGCCACGAGGACGCCATCGGATATAACCCCGACCAGCATGTTCTGCCCAACGCAAACTACGCGAACAGTGCCGATGAACTGATCGCCGTAATGCGGCATCAATTCAAAGAAGGCGCCGACTTCATCAAGATTTACGCGACTGGGTCGGATTCCGTCCGCGATGGCAAATTCTCGACGCCGTATCAATACACCGAGGCGCAACTCGAAGCCGCCGTAAAAGAAGCGGCGCGCCTGGGCAAACGCGTGGCGGTGCACGCCACCGGAGAGCCCGGGACGCTCTTCGCCGCGCAGGCCGGCGTGGCTTCCATCGACCATGCCAATCAGCTCAGCGACGAGACCATGCGGCTGATGAAGGAAAAACAGATTTTCGCTGTACCCACTTTCACAATCTTCGAGTACTTTGCCGAGCATGCCGCCACTCCGGCGCAAGCCGCGCGCGAACATCAAATGCTCGATATCAAGGTACAGGAATTTAAACGGCAGATCGCCGCGGGAGTGCCCATGGCAGTCGGGTCCGATGTTGGGCCGTTTCCTCATGGCACGCAGGCTCGCGAATTGATCCTGATGGTGAAACACGGCATGTCTCCGCTTGCCGTGCTGCAAGCCGACCTGCTAAATGGAGCCAAGCTGCTGGGCTGGGATGGCCAGATCGGAGCACTGGAGCCCGGATATCTGGCTGACATAATTGCGGTCTCCGGCGATGCGCTGCAGGATATTGGAGCGCTGCAGAACGTAGCGTTCGTGATGAAAGGCGGTGTGACTTACAAAAAGTGATCTGTCTCGCCCGACCAAGATGCAGTGTCAGAATGTGCAAAACTATGCACAGTCGCGTGCGATTCTCATCCAAGCACCAATTAAGCGGCTGATTATAAGCAGCTTATGGGATTTCCCGTATCGGGAACAAGGGCTTCCAATTGCCCTTGTCTCAGTGCGACGCCGATATCGGCGGGCACTTATGACCTTCCGAAGATTGTATTTCCGCTGCAGCGCCGCCGTATTTTTCGTGAGCGTCACGCTTTGCCCGGCTTTGCATGCCCAGGCTCCATTCACGTCCACCGACCCCGACGCGCCAAGCGTTTTTGTTGAGGCCCAAACGCCAGCGTCAATCCCACCCGCTATTGCGGGCTCCGAACATAGATTCTGGGACAAACCCAATTGCGCGCTATTGTTTGCCGCCGCAGCTTTGAACGGAGCAGATTTCGCCGTGACGCGCGCCAACCTGCAGAGTGGCGGACAGGAACTGAATCCCGTAGTCCGCATGTTCGGCCGCTCCGCGCCGGGCTTGGCCATGAACTTCGTCGGCGAAACGGTAGGAGTTGTCAGTCTCAGCTACTTCCTTCACAAGACTGGCCACCATAAGCTGGAACGAGCCGTCTCCCTGGTTAACATAGGAAGCTCCGCCGGCGCGGTAAGCTACGGCTTGATGCACCGTTAGGCGGGGAGACCTCTCGGCTAGCCAGAAACTCAGGATAAGGCAGCCGGGCCCTTCCAGTTGTTTGAGAAAGTTAAAGGCCGCGCTATTTGGCGCGGCCTTTGGTTTTGGAGACGGCGTCTCCGTTGATGGACTAGAAGCGAAGTCGCACGGCAAGTTCTATCTTCCGTGGGTTATTAACCTGAAGAACGCCACCCCCAGTCTCAAGGGAGCCAAAATCGGCAGGATCAGTGAGATAAGTTTGGCCGGGGTCGGCGAGCTGGTTATGATTGAACACGTTGGTGAACACTGCGCCAAACTCGGCTCCGAAGTGTTCGGTGATCATCAGGTTCTTCTTGATGTTAAAGTCCACATTCCAGAAGGGCATGCCACGGAGGTTGCCAACGCCGCCGTTAGTGCCATTGTCGACTCCAAGGATGGGGTTGCGGAAGCAATTGTAGACCGATTCTGGATTCTGGAACATGTTTGCAGGAGCATTGCTTCCAAAGCTCTGGCTACCTGGCGAGAAGTGATCGTGACGGGAAGTGGAGAAGCTGTTGCTCCCGCAGATGTTGACGGAATTTTCATAGTCGCCGATGTTGCTACTATCCATTCCGCCGAAGGACTGGCCGCCGGTATAGGCCGACGAAGCCCACTGGCCAGTGTAGACACCGACCGGCAGACCGCTGCCCGTGTCAAGAATGGGTGCAAAGGTCCACCCGCCTAACGCGCGGCCAAGCACGCCATGCTGGCCCTGGAACACCGGCGGCGTGTAAGTAAACCAGACGTTGAACATGAACTTACGATCCCACGGTTGGTAACCGTAGCTTCGGCCTAGATCGAAAGGATCGTTAGCCGAGTATTGACTGGTGGCTTGGACTTGAGACCCTGTGCCTAGCGCCTTGGACCAGGTGAAGTTTGACTGCAGGGTTAGGCCATGCCAAGGTGACATTTTGTAAGACAGAAACAAGGAGTTGTAGTTTCCCCAGCCGAGGCTCGTGTTCTCGCCTACGCCGGAGGTCAACTGGCCATTAGCTCCAAATGCGCCAGGGAGAGGTGTATTCATCATGGAACGAGGGAAATTGAACCCACCGGCATCGAGGTCACTCCACAGGCTCCATACGTTGGCCGCGCCGATGTTCCCGGTGCCCTTGTTTCCTTCCTTGATCGCCACAGCTTGAGTGCAGTTCGCGGCGCCCGTCACAGTGCAGTAGCCCGTGCCCGCCAGCGCGGCTTCGAAGAAGGGTTGTGCGGTGACTGCTGCCACACTGCCGAGGCAATTTCCACCTGCCATGCCTGCGTTGCCGCCGCAGTATTGCAACACCATCTGCCCATAGGCCTTATCGAACCTTTGCCCTCCGAGGGTCATCATGTATGGCACTGCATTGACGTTGATCGGCTGGAATTCGTGCGTAATGCGCCGTCCGATGTAGCCGACTTCGACCGACGTTCTGTTGTTGATCTGGCGCTGGATAGTAAGGTCGTACTGCTGGTTCATGCTGGGCCGCAGGTTCGGGTCTGTCGCTGACCCGGCGCCGGCAGCAATGCCGCTAATGCCCGGATAGTACGGTTGAGGCAGGGTCGGACTAGCTGCCGGCAATGGCGCGACCAATCCCCCAAAACCCTGGGCTGTGGGACCGATGCGGAAAGAATTGGCTAGAGTCGATCCGCCGCTTCCCGCGCAAGTGCCATTCTCCAAGGGACTGATACACTGCACCGCCTGAATTAGCCCCGTACCTAACAGAGGTAGCAAAACCAAGCCAACACCGTTCAAGCGGCCGTAAAGAATACCGTATCCGCCGCGGACGACGGTCTGGCTCCTTCCGAAAATAGAGGCCATCATGCCCCCATCGAACTTCGGATTCCAGGCTACTGCGATACGCGGGCTGAAGGACTTGTAGAAGGGATTGTAGAAGTTGCTGGGATGGCCAGCCACGTTCCCAATCAAAGCGAAGCCAACGTTTGGATTGAAAACCTGGCCAGCGAGCGCGGCCGTTTCGCGCGATTTGAGATAGGCTGCCGTATCGATGATCTTGTCGTTGTTGTCCACGAAAGCAATCTGCTTCCCTTGCTCTTCTTTCGGTGGCATTTCCAGCGCCCAGCCCAAACCGTAACTGAGGGTAAGGCTCGGCTTCATGCGCCAGGAATCATTCACATACAGGTTGTAAAAGGGGATGCTGCTCTTGTCGAATGCAGGAGTATTAGGAGGATTCAGGTTCAGAGCTGCGCCGGTTCGGGTGTAGGCAATCTGATCGACTCCGGGTACGCCGAGTATGATTCCGTAGTCGCGAATCCATTTGGAACTTACAGTACCTGACGCCTCAGTCGGCAGATTGCCGCTCATGTTCATGCCGTTGGTGGTTCCGACCCCGGCGCCCAGCCAATAGACCGTCTGATAGTTGATGCCGCCGCCATTATCGGTGCGCTGGTGGTAGTTCCAATTGTGCTGATAGAGCCCGCCAAACGTGAAGAAATGTGCGCCTTTGAGCCACGAAACGTCGTCGCGGATCATATGATCCTTACCGTCCCAGAAACGAGTGCGCACGTCCTGAGTGTCCAGGTTCATGGGCGCGAGAACGTTGGTAGCGTTCTCCCCTTCTGGCTCAAGCGCTCCGCCCAATCCTGTCACTTGCGGAGGGTCCGCCAGGGAAGAGCGGGCCCACCAGTTGCGCAGAAAGCTGTAGTGCAAGTCGTTGCTCAGATTGTTGGTGATATTGGTATTCAGGCTGGCGGTGTAGTACCACGGCTCCGAAGGTCGGGCCGCCGTCGAAGTGGGCTTGCCGCCGGCGATATTGATCTGATTACCAGTGGCCCGGTGCTGGCGATAGTAGCGGTAAGTAGTGTAAAAGTGCCACTTGGCGCCGAAGTCGTGATCCAAGCGAGCCACGCCAAAATCATCGGTCCACTTCACAGGATAGTTTGACTGGAAAGCCAGGACATTAACCCCATCGCATCGGCTCAGACCAAGGCATTTCGTTCCTGCGGTCCCTTGGGGCATGGCTTGCCACATTGCCTGTACTGTGGGACTGATTCCCAGATGCTGGGGATCGCAGACCCCTCCTGTGAATCCCGCACAACCGGCATTGGGGGCGTAAACAACGCCCTCGGCTGATGTCACGGGATATGGGTTCAGATTGTAGACAGTACCGCTGGCGAGGTCGGTTAGCAGGCCCAAACGCATGTCGGCGGACGGAGTCGCTCGTGTGGTTGTGGCGGAGTTCGGCCAGCGGAAGCCCTCGTAATTGGCAAAGAAGAACGTTTTCCCACCGAGAATTTCCTTGGGCAGGACGGGCCCGCCGATCGAGCCGCCGAAGCGGCTGTAATGGTAACTGGGTCTGGGCGTACCGCCGAAATTGTTGTCAAACGAGTTCCCTCCCCAGTTGTTGTCCAAGTAGTACTCGTAGGCACTCCCATGCCATTGGTTGGTGCCGCGCTTGGTTACCAACCTGACTTGGGCACCGGCTGAGCTATTGAAGTCGGCGGTTTGGTTATTGGTGGCGACTCTGAATTCCTCGATACTGTCGGCTGGGGTCGGCATCACGCCCGTGGGACCACCGCCACCCGGGCTTCCACCGGGAGCAGTACCCGTGACTTCATTGTTTACCAAGCCGCCCGTCGGGTCGCCGGCGAAACTGGCGGTGTAGGTATTCTGCGTGCCGTCCATATCGCTGGAGTTATTGCCGCCATCCAACTGGAAGGAGTTCTGGTCCTGGTTGCCACCCGCAACGCTGCCGTCGGGAGCAACCCCTGGCTGCAAAGTGACAAAGGTACTCACGTCGCGTCCCAAGCCAGGCAGGGAATCTAGTGCGTCCCCCGTGATGGTTTGGCCGACAGCGGCATCCATGGTTTGCAACTCGTTGCCGGTTGCCGTCACTTCAACGCGCACAGCCGACCCACCCACTTGCAGGGAGATGTTGTTCGTGACAGACATCCCTACCTTTACTTCCTGCCGGTTCACGGTGGTAGTTGCGAATCCGTCTTTCATGAAGGTGATGTTGTAAACCCCGGGTGTCACACTGGCAAAGACGTATCGTCCAGCGTCGTTCGTCTTCCCAGTGAGCGAAGTATTAGTGGCAGTATCAGTCAGAGTAACGGTGACACCAGGAACCACGGCGCCAGACGGGTCATTTACAGTTCCAGCAATGGTACCGGTATCGGTTAACTGCGCCCACGCGGGCACAGCACTATTCACCCAGAGCATGGCGGAACAGAGAGAGGAGATCACGAACAGGGAAGAGAAAATCTGGCGACGGACGCGCATTGCAAACCCTCCGAGATGAGAGTGATTCCGCGAGAGACGCGGGAAATGCAGTCATGCCACTACTTTTACTAAAGAGGCCCCAGGTGATCGGCGTCCAGAGAATGTCGCCTTCCGGGCGCGAAACCCGCTGATAGGTCGGGAACACTATCACTATTGAATACACAAAAACAAGTAATAATTGTATGGATTCAGTATTTGTATGGATTCAGAAGTAAATGGCTGATTACAAAAGAGATCAATGGCGGGCTTTAGGAAATTGCTCTCGCCTTGTCAAGCGAATGTTGTTGTTATTGTTATGCGTTGGCTCGCGGGTTTCGCGCCCGCTCTCGCAGGTTTCGTCAGCGACTCAATAGTTTAGTTCTGTATGCCAGCGAAGTGGTCGGGTGCGCTAGAAATGAAGTTTGAGAAACGAAGTGAAGGTTGAAAACGAAGTTTGGGTCGCCGCAGACATTTGACGGTTGCTAAGATTGCCAGACTATACAATCGTGTGAAATTCACCGCTCAACTTTAGAGTGAACGAACGGGAGTGAAGAAACGGGAGTGGAGGAACGCGCTATGAAAATCGCAAATGATGTTACAGAATTAATTGGCAACACGCCGCTCGTTCGACTCAATAAAGTCACGGAAGGCTGTGTCGCTGAAGTTGTGGCGAAGCTGGAAAGCCAGAATCCCGTCTCCAGCGTAAAAGATCGCATTGGCGTGAGCATGATCGTTGAGGCCGAGCGCGAAGGAAAAATTCATCCCGGCAAAACTGTGCTCATCGAACCGACCAGCGGCAATACCGGAATCGGTCTCGCGTTTGTCGCCGCCGTGAAGGGCTACAAATTAATTCTCACCATGCCCGAGACTATGAGCCTGGAGCGCCGGGTGCTGTTGCTTGCTTTTGGCGCAGAAATTATTCTCACCCCCGGCCCGCGTGGAATGACCGGTGCGATTCTCAAAGCGAAAGAAATTCTGGCGAACACTCCTGACGGCTACATGCTGCAGCAATTCGACAATCCCGCCAATCCTAAAATTCACTTTGAGACTACCGGCCCGGAAATCTGGAAGGACACCGATGGCAGCGTTGACATCCTTGTCTCTGGTGTGGGTACCGGCGGAACAATCACTGGCGTCTGCCAATACATCAAGCCGAAGAAGCCTTCCTTCAAGGCAGTGGCCGTCGAACCGGCGGACAGCGCGGTTCTTTCCGGCGGCAAACCTTCTCCCCATAAAATTCAGGGCATTGGCGCGGGTTTCGTTCCCAGTATTCTGCGCAGGGATTACATTGACGAAGTCATCGCCGTGACCAATGACGACGCCATCGCCATGGCGCGCCGCCTTCCCCGCGAAGAAGGACTGCTGGTGGGGATTTCGTCCGGAGCCGCGGTGGTCGCGGCTTTAAAAGTGGCGCAGCGCGCGGAGAATAAAGGTAAGCTGATCGTGGTGATTTTGCCGTCTTTCGGCGAACGCTATTTGAGCAGCATTCTGTTTTCGGAATTGCGGGATAAGGCGCTGCAGATCCCTACGGCAGCGCTCCCGGCCTGACGATTTCCACCTTTATTCATATCCATGCCGCATCTGCTGTCGTCAATTCGCGAAGACGTGGCCACGGTGATGGAGCGCGATCCCGCGGCCAAGTCGCGTCTGGAAGTCTTCCTGTGTTATTCGGGCCTTCACGCGGTCTGGTTTTATCGCATCAATCACTGGCTGTGGAACCACCATTTTTTCCTGCTCGGACGATTGCTCTCGCAGTTCGCGCGCTTTCTCACTGGAGTCGAAATTCATCCCGGAGCCCAGATCGGACGGCGGCTGTTTATCGATCATGCCTCAGGTGTGGTGATCGGCGAGACGGCGATCGTGGGCGACGACGTGACACTTTATCAAGGTGTGACTCTGGGAGGCACCGGCAAGGAACAAGGAAAGCGGCATCCCACGCTTGAAGACGGCGTGGTCGCCGGCAGCGGCGCGAAGATTCTGGGCAATATTACGGTGGGGAAAAATTGCCGCATCGGCGCCGGCTCGGTGGTGCTGCGCAGCGTTCCGGAAGATTCCACCGTGGTCGGCGTGCCCGGACATATCATCTTCCGCGAGGGTAAGCGCGTCGTGATTATCGATCCTAAGCAAATTAACGACCCGCTGTCGGAAGCGCTGGCGTCAGTGATGGCCGAAGTGAACAAGTTGCGCGAACGAGTGCAGCAACTGGAAGGCGCCGAAGCGAAGGGCGAACCTCTTTCGGCGTCGCTGCAGAGAATCATGGAAGATGTCGACTATCAGATTTAAAGTGGCCGCTCGCAAAGAGAACGAATTCCAGCATCGAGGAAATCGAAAATCGTGAAATGGATGATTTCAGTTCTGGTTGCGGCGCTCGCGTTGCTCGCCTTCGCGGCAGATAAGGGTTCAGACCAGACTAATAATAAAGACGAGAAACAAAAGCCCGCTCAATCGATCGCCGAACTCCGGCAGCAACTGGAGAAGATTCTCAAAGACACGCATACCCCAGGGCTGTCGGTGGCCATCGTGCATCGCGACGCACCGGAATGGGTCGCCGGACTCGGTGTAGCGGACGTGGCCACCGGCCGCGCCACCACGGCGGACACGCTGTTCCGCATCGGATCCACGTCGAAGGCGTTTGCTTCGCTGTCGATTCTGATGCTGGCGGATCAAGGGAAGGTTTCGCTCGACGATCCGGTTCACAAACTGGCGCCCGATGTGTGGTTCGAAAATCGATGGGAGGCGACCGATCCCATCCGGGTCGTAAACCTGCTGGAGCACACCACGGGCTGGGACGACATGCACTTGCGTGAGTACGCGAAAGATGCCCCGGGGTTGACGTTGCGCGAAGGCCTCGACTACGACCACCACTCGCGGACTTCCCGCTGGCGTCCCGGCACCCGTATGGCTTATTGCAATTCCGGTCCTCCGGTTGCCGCCTACATCGTGGAGAAACTTACGGGAGAGCGCTTCGAGGACTATGTGCAGCAACATTTATTTCTTCCCATCGGAATGAAGACTGCGACGTATTTCCAGCCGGCGCCCGGAACCGCCACCACCCTTTATCACGGCGACGGTAAGACTCCTTACCCTTACTGGAACATTCTCTTGCGGCCCGCGGGATCGATCAATGCTTCCGCCAACGACATGGCGGCTTATGTGCAGTTCTATTTGAATCGCGGTGCGGTGAACGGCAAACCGATTGTGCCCGCCTCCGACATCGCTCGCATGGAGATTCCCGCGACCACGTGGGCGGCAAAAGATGGCATGAAAGACGGATACGGCCTGAGCAATTACTGGAGTGTTGCAGACGGCTTCGTTTATCACGGGCACGACGGAGGCGTTGAAGGCGGCCTGACCGAAATGGCATACATGGCGGACTATAACGTGGGCTACTTCTTCAGCATCAACGCAGGCAATGGAAATGCCTTTGAGCGAGTGGCGAAAGCGATTCGAGCCTATGCAACCAACAATCTGCAACGACCGGCGTTGCCCGGGGCCGCGGGACTTCCCGCAGGTTCCCGCGACTATGCCGGATGGTATGTTCCGGATTCGCCTCGCGTCGAATTCCTGCATTTTGTGGAGCGTCTGGTGGGCGTCACTTGGCTTCGCTTCAGAGACGGCAAAGCGCTCCTCGATCATTTGGGCGCATGGCACGATGCTTATCTCCCCATCGAGCGTGCGCAATTCCGGCACGTTCCTAAGAAGAAAGATGAAGCTCCCGATCCGGTAGCAACGTTCGAGTTGCTCACGCCGAATGCTGAGGGTAACTTCGTCCAATCCGGGATGGGGATGACCATGAAACGAATCCCAGTGTGGCTGGCGATCGCGCAGATCATCGCAACGATCTACGTGCTGCTGTCGATGATGGCGATCCTTCTTTATGCGCCATTCTGGATGCTTGGCGGACTCAGCAGGAAACGCCGGCGCCGCGCGGAACGCGGCTTGCGTCTGTGGCCTTTAATCGCAGTGCTCAGTCTGATCGCGTTTGTAGGAATCTTTATCTTGTCCGCGGGCGACTTGATCCAACGCCTGGGCAATCTAACCGGTTGGTCGGCTGCGGTATTCCTCGCGACCGTCACTTTCGGCATTGCCTCCCTTGGAAGTGCTATCTCGTTGTGGAGAACGCCTGCACAAAGCGTTCGCCGCGGCGTCCGCAGGTTTTCGCTCGCGGTCACATTGGCCCTGCTGATTGCCGCAGTCTATCTTGCCTACTGGGGCATCATCGGTTTGCGCACCTGGGCCTAGATCTATTCAGCGTGATCCGCTGTTCCGCGGTCCGATCTCCTTTTGACAAAGTTAGGAATGGTCCGTTAATGTTCGTGGCGTAAACGTTTACAGATGTACCCTTTTGAGCGCCGTTGGTTTCATTTTTTCGATGCTGCTGAAGTCACTCCGCGAAGAGGTGCTGGAAGCGAACCTGGAGCTGGTTCGCCGCGGCCTTGTGCTCTATACCTTCGGCAACGTCAGCGGGATGGATCGTGCTGAAAGGCTGGTCGCCATCAAGCCCAGCGGCGTTCCCTATGAAGAACTTACCGCGGCGCACATCGTCGTTTCCGATCTCACGGGAAAGATTGTGGACGGCACTCTTCGGCCTTCCTCAGACTTGGCAACGCATCTCGAGTTGTACAAACATTTCCCGAATATCGGTGGGGTGGCGCACACTCATTCTGAATTCGCGACCGCATGGGCCCAGTCGGAAACTCCGATTCCGTGTTTCGGAACGACGCACGCGGATTATTTTCACGGGCCCATTCCGGTCACAAATCGGCTTCCTGCAGCGGACATCGCCGGCGATTACGAATTGGAAACTGGCACGGCCATCTGCCGCACATTTAAGGGTGCCGAGCTCGATCCCAATGCCATTCCGGCCGTGCTGGTGGCCGGGCACGCTCCTTTTTGTTGGGGCGCGAGCGCGGCCGAAGCCGCCCACCATGCCGTGATCCTCGAATACGTCGCGCGCATGGCGCACCACACGCTGGCCATCAATGCTGAATCGCGACCGCTGGCGCGCGAGCTGCACGACAAGCATTTCTTGCGCAAGCATGGCCGCAATGCCTACTACGGACAGGTCAAAACTCAATGACTCCTGCTCTCGTCGCCTCCAGTTCATCCAGCCTGGTACATCTCCATCCCGTGGACATGGTCATTATCGTTTTCTACTTCGGATTGGTGATCGCGATCGGGCTGTATTTGAAGGGCAAGGCGAACACCGGCGAAGACTTCTTCATGGCGGGACGAGAGATGACGGCATGGGTGGCTGGGTTGAGTTTTCTTTCCGCCAATCTGGGAGCGCTCGAATTGATGGGTTGGGCGGGATCGGCGTACCAGTATGGCATTCTCGCCACGCACTGGTATTGGATCGGCGCTATCCCGGCGATGCTGTTCCTCGCATTGGTGATGATGCCCTTCTACTACATCTCGAAAACGCACTCGGTGCCGGGCTATTTGAAGTTGCGTTTCGGTGAACCCGCCCGCGCCCTCTCCGCCATTTCCTTTGCGTTTATGACGGTGCTGATGAGCGGCGTCAACATGTTTGCCATGGCTAAGGTCATGCAGATTGTGTTGGGCTGGGACATCAATTTCAGCATCTGGGTCTCGTCACTCACGGTTGCGGTTTATGTGACGCTCGGCGGTTTGCGTTCCGCAATTTTCAACGAAGTGCTGCAGTTTTTTCTTATCTGGGCGGGCGCCCTGCTGATTCCAATCCTTGGGCTTTACGAAGCCGGCGGCTGGGGCAATCTGAAGATTCAGATCGCGCACCGCGCCTCTGAACAATACGTCCATATGTGGGCGGGCCTGGGTTCCTTCAGCACCAACCCCATGGGGATTCATTGGACCGGCATCGTCTTCGGTTTGGGCGCGATTATTTCGATGGGCTACTGGACCACGGATTTTCTGGTAGTGCAGCGCATTCTGGCCGCGAAAGATATGCGCAGCGCGGAAATGGCGCCGATCATTGGCGCCGGATTCAAAATGCTGGTTCCGATCATCGTGATCCTGCCCGGATTGCTTGGCCTGGGCGTGCTGCCCATGAAACTGGTTCCAGAGTCGGTGGCAACGGTGACTCATGGCTATAGCTACAACGATGTTCTTCCGCTCATGCTCGCACGCTACTGCGGTCCTGGCTTGCTTGGCTTGGGAATTACCGCGCTCATCGCAGGCTTTATGTCTGGCATGGCGGGAAATGTGAGCGCGTTCACTACCGTGTGGACCTATGACATCTATCGTCCGCTGATTAACAGCAAGGGCAGCGACCATCATTACGTGACGATGGGACGCTGGACTACGATCATCGGAGTGTTAATCAGTGTCGGCACCGCGTATCTCGTGATGCGCTCGGCAAGCATCATGGATTACGTCCAGGCATTGTTCAGCTTCTTCATCGCTCCCTTGTTTGGAACGGTTATCCTCGGGATGCTATGGAAGCGTGCGACCGGCCCCGGCGGATTCTGGGGCCTGCTGTGCGGGACACTTTCTTCCATCAGCATGTGGACGTGGGTAAAACTCGATCCGACGGCGTTGCGTTATGTCGCGCTTTCCCCCAACGCCAAGGCACTAGCTCAGGACATGTATCAGGCGCTTTGGTCATTTGTGGTATGTGTGATCGTGACAGTGTCGGTAAGTCTGGTGACGAAGCCTTTTCCCCACAGCTCATTGAGCGGTCTGGTATACGGCGAGACAGAGATTCCTCCCCTTGGAAACGTGCCTTTGTATCAAAAGCCGCTTTTCTGGGCAGCGATTGTGGCGGTTGTTTTTGTAATTCTCAACATCATTTTCTGGTAGGTGACTTCTTGGTAGGTGAACGATGAGCGAAGGACGTTCCGTTTCGATCTGGTTTTTTATCGGGTTGTCGCTGCTGGTAAATGGCGTGCTGATTCTGGGCGCTGGCTTGTATGAGTACGCGAACCCGCCGGCACCCGAATTACAGGTGGTGCTCTTTCGACTGCACGCGGGCATATGGTGGGGCGGGCTGCTTACGCTGATTGGCGGGCTTTATTGCTGGAAGTATGCGCCGTCGCGAGCGCATGCGTAAATGAGAATTGGGGATTCACCGGGAAGGATTTTATGTCCGAGAAGAAAATGACGATGGGCGTCATCATCGGGAACCGCGGATTCTTTCCCGATCAGCTGGCGAAGTCCGGACGCGAAGAGATGATGCAGGCGCTGGCCAAAGCCGGCATGGACTGCGTGGTGCTCGGTCCCGAAGACAGCAAGCACGGCGCGGTCGAGACTCACGAGGAAGCGAAGCGCTGTGCGGCGCTGTTTCAGAAAAATCGGGAGCGGCTGGACGGGGTGATCGTGTCGTTGCCGAACTTCGGCGACGAACGCGCCATCGCCGACACCATGCGACTGGCGAGGCTCGACGTACCAGTGCTGGTTCAGGCGACGCCGGACGATGCCAAGAAGATGACGATCCTGCATCGCCGCGACAGCTTTTGCGGAAAGATGTCGGCGTGCAACAACCTGCGGCAGTATGGCATTCCTTATTCACTGACGCGGCTTCACACCGTGAGTCCGGATTCGCAGGATTTTCAGAACGATTTGGCTTGGTTTGCGGCAGTCTGCCGCGTCGCCAATGGGATGCGCAACCTCCGCGTGGGCAGCATAGGGGCGCGTCCTGCGGCGTTCAATACGGTCCGCTACAGCGAGAAGTTGCTCGAAGCCCACGGCATTACCACCGAGACTGTGGACCTCTCGGAAATTCTCGGACGCATCGCGCGGCTGAAAGACGATCATCCGGGGGTGCAGGCCAAGCTGGCCGATATTCGCAAGTACGTCACTACTGGCGGAGTTCCCGACGTGGCGCTGATCAAGATGTCGAAGCTCGGCTACGTGATCGATGATTGGATGAAATCGACGGACGTAAAAGTCAGCGCAGTGCAGTGCTGGACGGCAATGGAAGAATATTTCGGCGTGGTCCCTTGCACCATCATGAGCATGATGAGCAACAATCTGCTGCCTGCCGCCTGCGAAGTGGATGTGTGCGGCACGCTGAGCATGCATGCCCTCGCCCTGGCCTCGCAGACTCCGAGCGCGCTGCTCGACTGGAACAATAATTACGGCGACGATCCGAACAAGGCCGTCTGCTTCCATTGCAGCAACCTGCCCAAACATTTCTTCCAGGACGTCCGCATGGACTTCCAGGAGATCATCGCCGGAACAGTCGGCAAGGAGAATACCTTCGGCACCGTTGTGGGCCGCGTAAAGCCCGGCGCCATGAGCTTTGCGCGCTTTTCTACCGACGACACAGCCGGGGTGGTTCGCGGATACGTGGGCGAAGGTTCGTTTACCAGCGACTCGCTGAACACGTTTGGCGGCGTGGGCGTAGTGCAGATCGCGGGGCTTCAGAAGTTACTGCACTACATCTGCGAGAACGGATTCGAGCATCACGTGGCCGCGAACTTCTCGACCACGGCGGCGGCCGTGCACGAAGCGTCAGTCCGTTATTTGGGATACCAGATGCACTGGCACGGCAAGGCCGCGGCGTAGCGCTCCGGCGGCTGTCCGGGGCGTCTCGCCCGCCGAGACGAGGGCGAGGCAACCTTCGACAATCTCAGGGCAGGCTCGCGAAACAGCCGGCAACATGCCGGCGCTACGGAGAAATCGTACTGCATGGCCATTGTGGCAGGAGTGGACTTCGGCACGCTCAGCGTGCGGGTCTCGATTGTCGACAGTGAGCGCGGGCTGCTCGCTTCCGCGATCGCGGAATATCCTCTGCATCGCAAACGCGAAGATCCGGATTTTGCCACTCAGTCCCACGAAGACCACATGCGCGCGCTGGCCGAAGCGACGCGGCAGGCGGTGAGGTCGGCCGGAATAACCGGCGATCAAGTGCAGTCGATCGCGCTCGACACAACCGGCTCCAGTGTGATTCCCGTCGGCGAAGAACTGGTTCCTCTCGACGATTACTACTTGTGGTGCGATCACCGCGCCAAGCAGGAAGCGGCGCAGATCACGGAACTGGCGCGGCAAGAAAAGCTAGAAGCGATCCAGTGGTGCGGCGGGGTCTATTCCTCCGAGTGGGGATTCGCCAAGTTGCTGCATTGGCTGCGGCACAATCCCGAAAAGCGGGCGCGGTTCGTGAGCGCGTTCGAGCATTGCGATATGGTCGCGGCCACGCTGTGCGGAATCACAGACGCGAGGCAAGTGAAGCGCAGCGTCTGCGCCATGGGGCACAAGTGGATGTGGAATGCGGCGCTGGGCGGCCTTCCGCCCGAGAGTTTTCTGGCTAAGTTGGATCCGCTGCTGGTGGGAGTGCGCGCGAAACTCGAAGGCGAGTACGCGACATCCGACCAGATTGCTGGAACGCTGGCGCCGCAATGGGCAGAGAAACTTGGACTGCGAGCAGGCATTCCTATTCCTGTCGGCGCCTTCGATGCGCACTGGGACGCGATCGGCGCGGGCGCGAAAGAAGGTGACGTCGTAAACGTCGTCGGCACGTCGACATGCATCATCGCCTACGCTCAGAAACCGCAATTGATTCCGGGCGTGTGCGGCGTGGTGCCGGGCAGCGTGCATCCGCAGTTCACAGGCATCGAGGCGGGGCTTTCGGCGACCGGCGACATTTTCAGCGCGATCGCCCGGCGTGCGAACACCAGCGTCGAAGAATTAAGCAAAGGACTGGAGCGGTATCGCGCAGGCCAAACCGGCTTGCTGCGCATGACCTGGGACAACGGCGACCGAACGGTTCTGGTGAATCCGAATCTCGGCGGAATGACTCTGGGCTGGAATCTGCTGCACACGGCGCAGGATGAGTTGTTCGCAGCGATTGAAGGAACCGCGTTTCATACGCGCGTGATTCTCGATCGCATGAGCGAGTATGGCGCACCCACGCAGCGGGTGATCAATGGCGGCGGAATTCCGCAAAGCAATCCCGTGCTGAATCAGGTGTACGCGAATGTTCTGGGGCGTCCGGTACTGGTGCCGAGCGGCAAGGTGACGGGACTTGGCTCCGCGATTTTCGCGTTCCTCGCGGCAGGGATTTTCAAAACGATTAAAGAGGCACAGCAGAAAATCTGTCCTGCACACACCGTCTTTGAGCCCCAGGCGGAAACGCAGGATGTGTACCGCGAACTCTATGATCTCTACCGCGAGATTTATTTTGCGTTTGGAAGGCCAGCACAAGGATCAGAGTTCGGCAATGTCCTGCCGAAGTTGATTCAGATTGCCCGCGGATGAGTGCTTTGCCCTGGAGAGCCTTCGACCGCGAAATGGCAAGTGTTCCTGCAGGAACGCTGTGCAAAAAGACAAAATGGGTCATCCCCAAGTCGTTGAATCTTCGGGGAGGCTGTTTTCCGCTCTAGCCTTTTCAAAGGTTTAGGCTGTGGACAAAACGTCTACTTTCGAGGACGTTCAATACCCACGAAAGTAGACTTGACTTCCCGCCGCGGCGTTTCAACAACTCACTTCACTCGAGTTTCTAGGAGAACGCAGCAGCGACTCCCGCGCCTATGAGTTTGTAAACGAGATACCAGGCCAGAACGATGCCGATTGCCGTCGAGCGCTTCACTTTGCTGGTGCAGGCAAAGCCGATGCCCATCAGCACGATGGTCCAGATGGTGATCACGTCCAGCGCCGAAGCCATCCCCCGCAGAAACTTCCCTGTTGTCGCGGCGTCCAGATAGTAGGCGAGATTGGTGCCGACGGGATTGTTTATGTCGAATCCTTCGGGATCGACGCCCGAGAATAAGGAAATGATTCCCAGGATCGCGCCGATGATGCCCGGAAGACTGGCGTACATGACGATGGCATAAGCCTGCCCAAAGGTAGTCTCAGCCCCGGCCGCAATTTTGAACGTAGCCCAGAGGACGACCGTCGAGACCAGGAAATAGAACAGGATCATCAGAGGGGTGGCATATCCGATGTAGCGGATGATGTTACTCGAAAGATGAATCTGTTTGGCCTGCTGGTCGGGCGGAAGTTTTTCGAACTGGTCGGCGCGAGAGGAATGCGCCACTTGATTCCGGCTGATCTGATCGAATCCGATCTGCCGTCCCATGGCATAGATAAAGAGCAGGGAGAAGATGGAAATCAGCAGCCATGGTCCCCACCAGCTGGCGTTGCGGCGCAGGTCGGTAAAGGTTTTCGAGGGCGCGATGAAGGTGTCGACGATGCGCGCACCTTCGGAGAGTGGGGCAGAATCGGTTGGGGACGCGGGCGGTACGGGCAGAACCGGAGCGGCGGCCATAGGTTCCTCCTGGGAACATTCGACGGGAATTCTAATCTGGGTCGAACTTCTGCACAAGCCATGTATACAAACCATGGATACAAGCCATGCGCCACACGCGCTGGCAATCGACTTGAAACCATTTTGAGGTGTTACCCATCCACGTTCTCTCGCGTTGGGTTGTGAAACGAAAAATCCTACCGCCGCACTATTCATGTGACCGGGAAATCCGGCGGCAAGACTCGGAGCCGCCGAATTACGAGAGCCAGAAACACAGTAAGACTTCGAGCCCGTTGCGGCGCTGAAACGATGTTCCCTCCCATGCGCTCCGCGACTGTATGCCAAAGATTCCCCAGAAAAGTAAGCGGGCCCATGCAGTTCCAATTCACTTTCAAGGAGAAAATCTATGAAAATCTTTCGCATCTCTCTGAGCGCTCTACTGCTGCTGGCCGCGTCAGCCGCAATAGGCCAGACTACGGGGCGAGTGGTGGCTGACGTGCCTTTTTCTTTTGTCGTCGCGGGCCGGCAATTTCCCGCGGGGCACTACACCGTCACAGCGGCAAGCAACCTCTGCCTCTGGATATCCAATTCTCAACAGAGGGGCACATACGTTCCCATCCATGATTCGTTTCGATCGACCAGCGAAGGCACCAAGCTGGTTTTTCACCGCTACGGAGACACCTACTTTCTTTCCGCAGTGTGGGTGAACGGCAGAACGATCGGTCGAGAGTTGTACCCCTCGCGCGCGGAGAAGGATGCGGCGAACCAGAAGGCTGAGATGGAACTGGCAGTGGTGCGTCCGGGAAAATTGGATTCGGCGAAATAGAGTTGCCTCTTGCGGGTTGAGGGGCTCCGGCGTTGCATTTGGCACCGCGCGCCTGCCGGACGGTTGTACCGTCCGGATAAGATGGTGCGCATGTCGAATGCGACGCCGGTTGTGATTGCGGTGCTGGTGGCGGAACTGATTCCGGCCGCGGCTTTTGGATTCGCCGGCGAGCGCGTGGCGCAAGCACTCGGGCGTTTACCGCTTGCTCTGCGCGTAACGCTTCCGGCGCTGTTGGCGGTGCCTTACATCGTTATTGCCGTTTCGGAGCATATGTTCCGCTGGGATTGGTTTGCGTTATACGCCGCGCTCCCTGTAGCGATGGCATGGCTGTTGGCGCGGGCGGCGGTCGCCGACCCGGAACAACACGGCAACTGGCGGGACGCGGTCATTCTTCTCACGCTGGGCTTGGCCGTGGATCTGCGCTGGTTCGATGTTGCCTGGCCGGCCGGCTTGCGCGGATTGAATAATTTGCTGCTGGTGGATGCGGGGTTGTACGCGTTTCTCGGAGTCCGCCGCTTGAGCGGCACGGGATTTGATTTCCACCTGCACTGGAGCGACTGGAAGACGGGACTGCGCGAGCTTCTATTTTTTGCTCCCGCCGTGCTCGTGCTAGGGATAGCGCTCGGCTTCATCCATCCGCATGCCAACGTCCCTGCCCTGGGCAAAGCGGCTCTGACGTGGGCGGGCATTTTTGTTTTTGTCGCCGTGCCGGAAGAGCTCTTCTTTCGCGCCTGGGTGCAAAACCTGCTGGAGCGGCGAGTGGGGCGGCGGGCCGCTTTGGTGATCGCATCGGCGCTCTTCGGCCTGTCGCATTTCAATAAGCGACTGAGCGCAAGCACGACGCACTTCAACTGGCGCTATGTGCTGCTGGCCTCGGTGGCGGGGATTTTCTACGGGCGTGCCTGGCGTGAGCGACGACGAGTGCCGGCGTCGACCATCACGCATACCTGCGTGGATTGGTTGTGGTCGTGGTGGTTCTGAGGGAACAAACAGGTTGGTGCATTTTGCGACAGCATCCTAGTCTCCCGTGCAAACCGGACCATTTTTCTTTCTTTGGGGATTGGCGCATGATCGGCGGCAAATAGAAGTTGCCCAATTGAATTGCTTGGCGGACTCACGACGTCGGTCATGACCGTAATCGGGATTTAACAACAGTGAACCCAAGGTCGAGCGAGTCTGTAGACAGCGAAGTGCCGTCAGTTCAGGGGTTTCCCTTCTTTTGGCGTTCAGCCAACTCTTCGTACGAATAAATGGTTTCGATCTCAGGAAGACCAAAAGGCTTGTTGGTACCGGCTTGAGAGTAAACCTCCAGTGAGCTGAGACGACCTCCTCGTTGGAAGAGAATAATGCCAACCTCCTCTCCATCCACGGTGGCCAAATAATCGGCAAGGATATGCTCAGCCTCGTGAGGCGCCGACTTCCCTTCGCGTGCGAAGTCTACTGTTGGACATCCGCAGGAGCATTTCCAGACCACGACAAGAGAATCCAGCTGTTCGAGAAACTGCTCCGAAGCGCGATTGCCGTTCCGCAACAACCACTCGATCAGGGCGCGTTCTTTTACTGTGATCGGGCGGTGTTGCGACTCCCCTTTCTTCTTGGCTTCGTTCATGGGATAAGTCTATCCGACGAATCGTCTCCGAATACAGCACTGGACACCTAACTGAAAATGTGGACTTGACTTTTGAAACCGCGCCATTACACGCATTGACTTTGGCGCGACGTTCCCTGCGGTTTCGCGCCTCCATCTCACCGGACGGGTTGCAGTCCGCGATACCGCAAATATCCCAGGCCGACGCGCAGGTGGTGATGCAGCGCGTCGGGCACGCAGATCGCGAAGCACAGGCCGAGCAGTCCCTGGGCGAGGCCGAGGGCGTAGAGACTATGGTAGCGGCGGAAGAGAGCGCACGAAACTGCTCCCCAGACTAACGTCGCGGCGGTGAGCGGGAGATTCGGCAGGTGCGCAGTGGCAAACAGGACTGCGGCCAGTGCTACGGCGGCGTTCTCACTTCGGAGGAGGCGGATGAGGCGCGGCATGAAGAAGTCGTTCAGAAGGAATTGCTGGTAGAGCGTCCAGAGCACGTAGCCGGCTACGTGCTGGAAGTCGGCTTTATATAGCGCGTGCAGGGTGCTGATTCGTTTCGCGACGAGCACGCTGGCGACAGCGAGTACGATCGCGGCGGGAAGAATCCAGAATGACTGGGCAAGGCCGCGGCGGGTTAGGCCGAGATCGTCCAGAGTTGGGTGGCCGGTCGTCGTAACGGAGTTGGGAACTTCCGCCGGGCTTCGCCCACGCGGGACAGCCGAAGCGGCTGTCGCTACGTGAGTGGGGCGGGGTGCCAGCACAATTGCCAGGGTCACGATTAGCGCGACGGGGGAGAGGATGCGTTGTGGGGTCTCGGGGATCCAGAGGATGAAGAGGATCAGGCCGTAGCCGAGGAGGAGTTCGATCAGGTCGTGGGCGGCGGCGGGCTCCGGGCGAGGCATTTAGGAGAGTATTTCACGACGGACTGCTCGCTGCGCTCGTCCGACAGCCGAAGGCGGCTGTCGCTACATTGAGTCGTTCGTGATGGTTTGCCTCGCTGCGCTTGGCTGGACCCTTCGGCTTGCTCAGGGCAGGCTCACGAAGGCGCCCGTCCACAGACATTTCATTCCCACACAGTCCGTCCTCCCATTTTCCGCCCCCACACATTGCATTTCGCTCCGAGCGCCTCTTTCTAGGCGAGGAGTTCTGGGGTGGCTTCCAGGAGGGTGCGGGTATAGGGGTGGGCGGGGCGCGTGGTGATCTGGTCGGTGTCGCCGATCTCGACGATCCTTCCACGGTACATAACGGCGATGCGAGTTGAGAGATAGCGAACCACCGGCATGGAATGTGAGATGAACAAATAGGTCAGGCCGAAGTCGCGCTGCAGTTGGGCCAGCAGGTTGACGATTTGCGCTCCTACGCTGACATCGAGCGCGGAGACTGGTTCGTCGCACACGATGAACTTTGGCCTCAGAGCGAGAGCGCGGGCTATGCCGATGCGCTGGCGCTGTCCGCCGGAGAACTCGTGGGGATAGCGGACCTCGGCGTCACGGGCGAGCCCGACCTCATCGAGCAACTCGTGCACCCGATCCCCGCGCTCCCGTGAGGTCCCCTGCTTGGCGATATCGAGCGGCTCGGACAAGATCTCCTTGACGCGC
>Ga0073928_10002945_pt1 | contig 27928 bp, 28 predicted proteins | sample PaiPotPPA55metaG_FD_76969 | JGI IMG/M metagenome (GOLD analysis project Ga0073928, IMG submission 76969) | Iron sulfur acid spring bacterial and archeal communities from Banff, Canada, to study Microbial Dark Matter (Phase II) - Paint Pots PPA... ...
TCGGCTGCGGTCAGTTCGGTCGTCGATCGAAAATTCGTCGAAAACATGCCTCTAAACGGAAGAAGTTTCAACTCACTCGTCCTGCTGGTCCCGGGTGCCGTGGGTACTCCGAGCACTGAGTCCCAGCCCGGGCAGTTCAGCTTTAACGGTCAGCGAACGAACGCCAATGACTTTCAAGTAGATGGCGCGAGTGTGAATCTTGGTGTTAGTTTGCCGGGTGGCTATCAGGCGGGTGGGGGTGGCACACCGGCCTTCAATGTTTATGGTGGAACGAGCGGCTTGGTTTCGGTGGATGCGATGCAGGAATTTCGTGTGCAGACTTCTTCCTTCGCTCCCGAATATGGACGTACCCCCGGTGGGCAAGTCTCAATCGTCACGCGTTCTGGAACCAACGATTTTCACGGAACGGCATTCGACTATTTTCGAAATACCGCAATGGACGCGAATGACTGGTTTGCAAATGCCGCAGGACTGCCTCGCGCACCCGAGCATCAGAACGACTTTGGCGGTGTGCTTGGTGGTCCCATCCTACGGGACAAGACCTTTTTCTTTCTCTCCTATGAAGGGCTGAGGGTCGGCCAGCCTCAAACTCTCGTCTCCACGGTGCCGTCCCTATCGTTCCGAAACTCGGCCACCTCAGTAGCAGCGCAAGCTTTACTAGCGGCATATCCCATTCCGAATGGACCGATTCTGGAAACCTGCCCTCCGGACATGTGCGCTCAACTGACGAGCACGGTACCAGACAGCACCTCTCTGAATTCGGCGAGTATCAAGGTCGACCACAACTTCAACTCGCGAGTGAACCTGTTTGGCCGGTACAGCTACGCCCTGTCGAGTCTTACCACTCCCTACAAGGTGCCAAACGTGCTTCAGTCGACCAACGAAAAGATTATGAGTTTCACCTTCGGTCTTTCGACCGCATTGACTCCCCAGTCGACGAACACCTTTCGATTTAACTACTCGATGCAACATATTGACGGAGATTATCGGCTCGTTTCGTCGCACGGAGCCGTGGCTCCGGACCCGAGCCTGTTATTTCTTTCGCCCCTAACTCAATCGGATACGGAAATATACTTTGATCCTGGTCCGTTTTCGCCTCTCTACATCGGATCGCAGGCGTCTACGAACAGCGAGGCGCAGTTGGAATTCCTCGACGATCTAGCGGTGACGAAGCGTACACACAGCTTGAAGTTTGGAGTGGATTTCAAGAGTCTGTACCTGGATACCAAACTGGTACCGAGTTCGCTGTCCTATTTTTCTGCCTCAAGTTCGCCACAAGATTTCGCGCAAAACGGCACGATTGACGTATTCGGAGTTTCTGATCAGCGAAGTAGGATAGGGCTTCGCTTTGCCTCGTTGTACGCACAGGACCACTGGAGGGTCAGCCAGCGCCTGTCCCTAACTTATGGTCTGCGTTGGGAGATCAATCCCGCACCCGCCGGGCGTGATGGCACGAGTCTAGTGGCATGGGAGAACACTGGCAATCTGGCAACAACACAGATTGCGCAGCCGGGTACTCCTATCTGGAGAATCAAGTATGATCACTTCGCGCCACGCGTGGGCGCCGCCTTGCGCCTTACCTCCAAGGGTGACTTGGTGCTCCGCGGGGGATTAGGGGTTTTCTACGACTTAGGAACCGGAACTGTACCTCAACTAGCGTATTCTTTCCCGAATACTTCCACTCTGTATTCACCTGGCGTGACCCTGCCACGCAGCTCGTCTTCGGGGCTCCTTCCCCCGCCACTTTCGCTCAATCCCCCCTACGCCTCCTTCATCGTCAACGGCTTTGCAGATGACCTTACATTGCCACGGTCGTATCAATGGAATGTTGCGCTCGAAAAATCGATAAGGGACAACCAGGCTTTGTCGATGACGTTTGTTGGGCAGAGCGGTCGCAAGCTTCTACGTCCGGAGTATGTGCTTCAACCAAACTCGAATTTTGCCGACGGTTCCTACTTTTTCTACACCTTCAATGGAGACAGCTCGAACTACAATGCACTTCAGCTGCAGTACAGAGTCAGGACCGCGAGAACCATTCAAGCAGTAGTGAACTACACCTTTTCACACTCGATCGACACCGGATCGAATGACCAAAATCCAAATACCTCCGCTCAGATCATTAGCCCATCGAGTGGCCGGGGTTCGTCTACCTTTGACGTTCGTCACAACTTTTCTGGAGCCTTCCACTTTGAGCCAGGACCATTTGCAGCTCAGTCATCCGTGGGCAAAATCATTAACCATTGGTCTTGGGACGCAATCGTGGTTGCAAGAACGGCGTTTCCGGTCACTGTTCAAACCTACGCTGTAGCAATTCCAGGCAATATTCTTGCGGTGCGGCCCGACGTTGTGCCGGGTCAGCCATTCTATTTATCGGATCCTACCGCCCCAGCCGGTAGGGTACTGAACCCGGCGGCATTCGCTGTTCAGACCGAGCCACGCCAGGGTACGCTGCCACGCGACGCCATTCGAGGTTTCGGAATGTGGCAGGCCAACTTTTCTGTGAGTCGAACATTTCCTCTTACTGACCGGATCAATTTACAGCTTCGGGCGGATGCGTTTAACGCCTTCAATCATCCAAATTTCAGTGATCCAAGTGCTTTCTTGGGCTTTGGCGGGTTTGGGCGCGCCTACTCAATGCTCAACAACTATTTGGGGGGACTGAGTTCCTTATACCAAGTAGGCGGTCCGCGGTCGCTCCAGCTGATGCTCCGCTTCTCCTTTTGAGGATCCCAAAACCTGTCCGTGAACCAGATTGCTGCCTAGTTGATTGGTGGAGGTGGACGAGTGCGGTCGGTGTTCCAAGTCAAGACAGCTGTTCGGATATTTCTGGCCCTAGTTCTGGCGGGAAGCTCCGTTGACGGTCACGCCGCTCCTCACGCGAAGCGCACAATCACGATCGAAGACTGTGTCCGTACTCGTCGCATCGGCTACGGCGAGCGTGCTTTATTGGCGCTGGCTCCTGATGGACGTCACGTTGCTTATGTTTTGAAAGCACCAAATCTTGCGACTAATAGGAACGATTACATCCTGTACGTCCGCCAACTGGATCTGAAGCCGGAAAGGCAGAACGGCACATCACTGGCAAGATATGAAAAGATTGCTGATATAACGTGGCTTGGAGACAGCAAACGGGTTGCTCTGTTGGCAAGGGACCATGACCACTCCTACGTGGAGGTGATAAATATCGAGACTGGCAAGGTAGCTCGCCTGCCAGTCCCAGATGACGTTGCATCCTATTCCGTCGACAGCAAAGGTCAAACCTACGTTTTCACGGTGCCGGTTTCTCGGATCGACCGAAAACAACGCGCACAGGCAGAAAAATACGGTTTCCCAGTTGCGAAAGGAACCGTGATAGATCTCGACAATTCCTTTCCAGACTATATGCCCCTGTTCCGAATCTATCTTCTATCAAGATCGAAAAGCGGCTGGAGACGACGAAAAGTGCTGCTGACCTCAGAATCGGGGACAAAGACGGAAGTCTTTGAGAGCGCGTCGAGCATCAGCCTTTCACCGAACGGAAAATATTTCACTTTCAGCTATGTGCCTGACAAGACTCCAGAGTCTTGGGCCCAGAGCAGTCTAACGAAGTGGTTGGCCACTCGTGGTTCTCGGCCCTCCAAGCTTGTCTTGTATGAAGTTGAAACTGATCAGGGCCGACTGGGGTTCAATGCTCCCGAGACGTCGTCCTTTCGTACAGTGTGGTCAGAAGACAGTAAGGCATTTGCAATTGCTTCAATTGCGCCGGCGGGCAGCTCTTGGGAGAAGCGCGACGTCGCTGCAGGGTACGACAGCGGAGTCGAATGGGCATCATACTCGCACCTCTATACGGTCGATGTCTCCACTGGGGATGTGGCTGAGGCCCTACTAAATCTGCCCAGCTGGAACGAAAACGGGGTCGCCTCCTGGTCCCAAAAGGGCGGTCCAATGCTGGTTCACTCGGATGCGGAGACCTTTGTGTGGAAGGTGCGATCCGGAACCAACTGGAAGGAGAGTAGTCGGCTTACATATTCGATACCGGGAGTGGATGCGAGTTCGGGCTGGAGTACCAATGGACGGGTGGTTGTGGGCGTGCGCGAAGGCCTGATGTCACCGCCTGAGCTTGCTTCGTATGACATTGAGCAGCGGGCCAGTCGAGTGTTGACAGATCTGAATCCCGAATATCGCGATATCGAGCTCGGCGTCGTCGAGCCGATCGAATGGAGGTCTAATCTAGGAGAGCCGTGCGGTGGCTTTCTGATCAAGCCAGTGGGATATGTACCGGGCCATCGATACCCAGTGGTCGTGATGAGCAAGGGGTGGGTGTCGAACTTTTTTTACACTGGCACATTTCATCGCACCGCATTTGCCCCTCAATCGCTCGCCGCTGCCGGCTTCGTTGTGCTCCTGGCGAGACGGCCTAGTTATTTTCAGAATTTTAGTCAGAAGGAGCGGCTGGCGAGGTACCCGGGACAACTGGGCGAGGTCTACGAGTGGATGGCGATGGTTGAGTCCGGCATTGACACTCTTGATCAACGTGGACTGGTGGACAAGGGCCTGGTGGGTATTTCAGGTTTTAGTCGTACCAGTTGGTACGTAGATTTCATGCTAACGCACTCAGATTTCCAGTTTGCAGCGGCGTCTTCCGCCGATTCAGGGCTCTATACCTACGGTGGCTACTGGTTGTGGAACTCAGAAAGTGAGGCAGAGGACAGCGAAGCACAACTGGGAGGGCCCCCTTACGGTGATACCTTCAAGAATTGGCTTGACTACACTCCAGCTTTCAATGCCAATCGCGTATCAGCACCCGTCTTGATGGAGTATACAAAAGAGACGTCATTCGGACCTGTCGCCGCCTACGAGTTCTTCGCAGCTCTTCATCGGCAGGGCAAGGCCGTTGAGCTCATCTACTACCCGAAGGGCGACCATGAGCTAGATACTCCATGGGAACGAGTCGCTTCCTTGCGGCGCAACGTAGACTGGTTTCGTTTTTGGATGCGGGGATACCAAGGAGAACCACCCCCTTACGATCCTGACCAATACGTTCGATGGCGGATGCTCCGGGACCGCCGTGGCAACAGTCCGACGAAGAACGATTTGGGTCGACAGGTTGAAACAAAGTGAGCATCTCTGTCCCCAGAGGAGCCATTGCGGTCCGATCTGCGTCACACATCCCGTAGCTCAATGCGAAAAGAAAGGTCGGAGCACTCTGGTGGAGTAGTGCTCCGACGTGCAGCTATTCGTCGGCTTCGTACGCCGATGGTGTTACCTTGCCGTTGCCCGGCGGGTTGTTGTCAGACGTCGATGACTGCTTTTGAATCTGGCCTCTAACCGCAACGATAGCGCTGTTCAGCGTGACCATTTCCGGTTTTTCGTATTTCATTGTGCTCACCTCCTTTCTAACGTGGGTATGCTTCCCTAAACGCCCCTGCTCGGCAGAGAGCCCTCCAAATCGCCGGACAGAAGCTTTTCGATCCCATCTCTAGCGTTGCTCTGTTATTTCGGAGCACCCCGTCGACAAGGGTGCTCCGACAGGAGGTTTACTCGTCGGCTTCATACGCCGATGGCGTGAGCTTGCCGTTTCCGGGCGGGTTGTTATCAGAGGTTGATGACTGCTTTTGTGTTTGGCCTCTGACCGCACGGATTGCATCGCTCAAGAGAACAACTTCCGGTTTGCGGTACTTCATTTCGTTCACCTCCTTTCTTGTTAAAAACAAATTCCCAGCGATTAGTAAGCGACCGGTTGACCGTGCCAGGGGATCTTCTCCAGCGAGTCAACTTGGTTGTAGAGCTTTTGCCCTGGCCTGGACTTCACCGGTGTGCCGGCGCCAACTGACGGGATGGTTCGGGTCGCATGGTTTAGGTCCAACGACTGCTCTTAACCAGGATTCCAGCGCAACAGTTCGAAGGAATTGACCAACATGAATTCCCTCTGCACGATGAGCGTTTTGCAAAGCTTCTAGAAATACTTCAGCCCGGATGAATCCGAAGGAACTGCTGATCATGCTCTGCGCCATGTCGATCAGCGCTGGCCTCGCGGCCAGAAAGGCGATCATCGGTCCGCGCGTCACAAACGCTTTCGTTTTTCTATCCAGAATTTCGGGTGGAACTATACCAACCAGGGCTCGACGAGCCAGTGAGCGTCGTTGGCCCGCGCGAACGAGTTGCTCTCTCGGAATGGCGAAGAGAAATTCCAGGAGGCTACGGTCGAGATAGGGATAGCATTTGTCATAAGGAGGTTGCGATGCGGACTCGGAACAAGCCAGCTGTCGCCGAAGTGCTTCGATTGCTTTCAAATTCTCCTGAAAACTGGGTAGAGGTCCGAACACCTTCAATTTAGTCTCATAACCTCTGAAGGATGCTCGATGTTGCTTGATGAAATCTGGGCTGGCCCAGGGGGCAGGCGTTTGGTTGGCCGAGCCTGCGAGGACACCAGGTGGTAGGAAACACCGGACTACCTCAAACATCAGAGAAATCCAAGGTTCCCTTTTGTTGAGGGACCAAACTTTTAACTGATGGGCAAAAGTCCGCAGCCTTCCTCTTGCGAGGAGATTTGCGAGTTCGGGGATAGGAGTAGGAACTCCACCCATGACTTCATCTCCACCCGTGCCACAGAGGAGCACGCGGTATCCCAGTGAACTCAAGTGGAGAGCGAATTCTTTGCTTGCTTCGGTTGGACGGCCGCCAGAGGCCGGAGTCAAGGTGAAACTACGATTCTCAAGTTCGACCTGGAACGCCTCGTGAGAGCTGACATCGATATGCCGTCCCGTTCGACCCCGCCACTCCTCCACCTTGGTGAAGAATGGACGTTCGTTCCAACTGGGTTCGGAATCATCGTAGTAGGACACGGTATCGAGTCTGGGTGCACCCAATACTCCACTTCTGATCGCGCGGTCGGCCACGCAAACAATGGATGAAGAATCCATCCCGCCGCTCAGCTCCGCAAGAATTGGACGGTCAGACCGCAGCCGCCGCCGCACCGATTCTGTGAAGACGACTCGGAAGTGATCTTCGTATTCGACATCAGTGTGATAGTGGATACTCCTTGTCGGATCGAAGTCCCAGTATTTCGTGATCGTCTGCCCTTTCTTTTTCACGCGAACGAAACACGATGGCGGCACGGACTGAATTCCTGCATAGGGAGTGAGGTGCACCGCTGGAAATGACGAGAGCCATCCTGCGATGTATTCCTCGCTCAGCTCACTCAGCTCAAAGGAGCGATCGGCAGACCGGACAAGCGGGTCGAGAAGGCTGCTCCAGGCGACGTGACCAGCCGCGCGTGAATAATAGAGATGGCGAGTTCCGATGGGGTCCTTGGCCAGGATCAGGGATTGATCCTGGCGTATCCAGATCGAAAGGGCCCAGTCGCCGATCAGCTTTGCAAAGCACTCCTCTCCCCACTGCTCGTAGGCAGCAGCAACTATCAAAACGTCGGGGCAGTCGCTTTCTAGTACCTGGTTGAGCTGCTGCCGTAATTCGGCGCCGTTGTCGAGGCGACCGTCCCAGGTGAGAACAGCACCCGATTCGGAGACGTGGGGTTGGCTTTCTCTTCGGGATTCTCTGGTGGTATGGAATGCGCAATAAACGATCATTACGCCGTCCTTGCAATAGGAGTTCCGGCCATCTGGTCCGTATGGAACAAGAGTGCAGGCAGCCTTCTCGATGTACTCCCGGGCCCCCTGTGTCCCATCGAAATCCCATCTTCCAAACTGGACGCTCATAGTTGCCTCTAGCACCTGTCGAGAACTGCGTACATCTCCGGTGTGTACGGCTTGTCATTCACTACGCGTCCTTCCACTTCGACCCACGCGTGTGCTTTGAAAGGCATTTGCTGTGCACCAATCACCATCTGTGCGGCAATCCCGTGTCTTTTGAGCAGACATGTGGTTGCTGCGGAGCGTTGCAGGCAGAGGACCCGTTTCCAATACCAGATACAGGCCATATCCACCGTCTGGCAGATCCGATCAATCGACTGCGGATCCTCAACTTGACCACGTACAGGCTGCTTCCGGACCCGGTTGTACAAGACGTGAAAATCTCCTCGCGCTAAGTGCAGATCGAATCTGACCAATTGCAGGTAAGCTTTCAAAACAAGGTACGACATGGCTCGTTCTCCTCGGTTCAGACTGAGAGTCGCAACTGGTCGCACAGAAACGCCATACGGTCGGTCAAAGCTTCAACACGCTCACTCAGCGGGAGCACCGGCGAATGCCCCCTAAAGGGGCTGTAATCCAAAACGATGGGATTATCGGATGTGTTGGCCGCCTGCAGCCGTGCCGTCATTTTTCTGGCGTGGAGAGGGTTGCAGTTTCGATCTGCATCGCCTGAGACGATCATCATGGCCGGGTAAGCGACGCCATCCCGAACATGGTGATACGGAGAATAGCGAGCCAGAGCAGGGAAGTCGTCCGGGTCCTCCGCCGTGCCGAATTCATCCACCCAGACATGCGCGTTGTCGAAGAGGTGATAGCGCAACATGTCAAGCATCGGAACCATGCAAACGACTGCGCGGAAGAGTTCTGGCCGCTGCGTCAAAGCCGCACCTACAAGCAGGCCAGAGTTGGATCCACCGAAGATGGCCAGCTGCTCTGGTCTCGTCCGTCCGGTTTCGACGAGCCACTCGGCTGCTGCCAGAAAGTCGTCGATCGCGACTTGGCGGTTCCGCCGCTTGGCGGCGTTGTGCCATTCCACCCCAAATTCCGAACCTCCGCGAATGTTCGGAAGAGCGAACAAGCAGCCTCGCTCCATGAGAAACGAGACGAACACGCTGAACTGCGGCGTCATCGAAACGCCGAAGCCACCGTACGAAGTCATGATCGTGGGGTGTAGCCCATCGGCGAGTACTTCATGCCGGCCCACGAGGAACATGGGAATCCGCGTGCCATCCTTTGCGGGGAACTGCACCTGGACGTGCGCGTACTCTTGGGAGTCGAATGGAATCGCTCTTTGCGCCCAAAGCTGCGGCTCCCTGGTCTGCGCAGAGCAGCGGCAGATCTGAATGGGCTTGGTGAATGACTCCTGCTCGATCAAGAGTTCATCGCTCTCGGCCGAAGCTCCGACGATGTGAACGGTATCGCTCTCCTCAATTGGCAGTTGGCCGAGTTTTTCGCCCTGCAGCCCGAAGACTCGAATTTCCGATCGGACCCCTCGCGTGTAGGAGAGATAGATTCGGTTGGCGGTGACGGCCCAGCCTAGGATTGGACAATCGCTTTCGGAGACGACGTCCACAAACTCCGGAGGGTGTCCTGCTCGTGGGTGAACCTCGACGATCCTGGAATTGGGCGAGTCGCGATCCGTGATGGCCAGGATTCGGTCCTTCAAAAGCAGTGGTCCAACCTTGTAGTCGGCATTTTCAACCAGGAGCTCGGCAGGGCTTTTGTTGTCGGAAGACCGGAGATAGAAATCCGTGTAGGTCTTGTCGCAAAACCTGGATACGAGAAAGCCCAGATGTTTTTCACCGGGTACGATGTGCAACCGGAGTCTCTCATCTTCTCCGGCATAGAAAATCTCGCGGTCATCGCCTAAGGCAGTGCCGAGAAGATGGTGGTAGGCTGCGCGATAGTGAGGGCGTTTTGCGCCCAGAGCCTCGTGGACGTAGTAGAAGCTCCGTCCATCCGGAGCAAACGAGAACCCCCTCAGATAACCCCGGGGCAGGGCATCAGGAAGTTTCTCCCGCTTCTCGACATCGAACAGTTCAAATATTCCCGTGCGCTCCCCACCCTCTTTCACTTCGTATAGAAGCAGGCGACCATCTTGTGATAGCCGCAGCGGCTTGAGCGCCGTGTGCGTACCGGTCATCCGCTCCGCAGGGTCTAGAAGAAGTTGATCTTCTCCGTCGGGACCTTCGCGCAAGAAAATGCATGGCTGCTCTTGGCCGCGAGCACGCTTGCGAAAAACATACTTATTCGAGACTCTCTGAATCGAGTCGTAAGTCTCAACATCGAGAAGCTCACGAATACGTTCACGAATGTGCTCTCGGCCCGGAATTGCGTCCAAATACGCGCGCGCGAATTTCGTTTGTGCGGCAAGCCACTCTCGAGTCCCTGGTGATTCCTGGTCTTCGAGCCAGCGGTAGGGATCGGTTATGGGTACACCGTGAAGCATCTCAGTCACGGGGTCGACGCGAGAGTAAGGCGGGGCTGTTCTCAATTGCAGCAAATTTGCCTCCGTTCCTGCTGTCGCTGCATTTCGACATGCATCCGTCGCGTGAGACTCCGGAGGTAAGCGGCGGTAGGCTCTCGTAGCATTGTCGGGTTCCGCCAAGGAGGCGTTCTAACGGCATACGCGAAAACAGCTAGCGCGGGTGCAAGGTCCTGTGCTGCGGCGACGGTTTCACGAGGGAGAATCCTGTGCCACTTGGTTTCGTACGCCTTGACGATATCGGCGCCCAACCCGAAGTCTTCCGGTCGCAGCCGCACTAGGTGTTCACGGAGATACTGAAGAGTGAGAAATGGAGGCCCAACGTACGCTTCAGCCCAGTCAAGAAAGACGCATTGGTCTGTTGAACAAAGTATGTTTCCTGGGTTGAAGTCCAGATGCCCCAACGCGTCGGGAATCTGCAATTCGGCCAATTCCGACAGCGCATTTTTGATCTGTCTTCCGAGCGTTTGAAGTTCTTTGGTATCAAGGGCCGGCGGCGAAGTCTTTTGCTGTCGATTCATCAACTCCGACATGACTTCCATGAAGGGATCCACCAGTGTCAGAAGGGAAGTGATGTGGAGATCCCTGCATCCAGCATCCAGAAGCTTGACACGTTTTTCTAGCGACGCAATTTGAAGCTCTGCCAGGGTCTGCGCAGCCCGCTTCCCGGCACAAGCATCCGGAGTTTGATCCAATGATGAACCGGGAAACTCTGTCGTCAGCCATCCATGCCAAGTGGGATGAGTTGCGATGACAGTTGGTACGAAGCCAGGGAAGAGTTTCGACAGAGCAACGGATATTGGGAACTCATGCAGGTTGGGCTCACCGACAGCCTTAAACCATACGGCTTGACCGTTTGTTTCAAGCCGGAGTAACGCGAACGTCGGGCTGGCATTGAGCTGCCGGAACTCTCCATTCAAACGAAGACCGTATGGCTCAATCTCACGTTGTACCCAGGAGGACAACTCTTCGATCCACCCCGGTCTACCAAACGGCCCGATAGTCTTTCCTTTTTGAAAGTCGGCTATCTGACGCAACGTATCGGTTATTGCGGCAAAGTCTTGGCCATCCGCAAAGGATTGATTCAGTAACGAATTCACAGGCAGCCAGCTCGTTTCATCTGCCGCCGCAACCTTGGCTTCTCTTGTCTCCATCACTTGATAAAGCGGCTGGTCACCACCGGTCGTATGAGCCAACCGCTCGGGCGTGAAAAGGCAGGTTGCAGAGATTCCATAGCGCTTGCTGACTGCGGCAATAACGTTTTCCGCTACGCGTTCCCACCTGGGAATCTCGACGCAAGGAAGTGTGAAGGGAGGCCGTCCGCCGGCAACCAGAAGCTCCGAACCTTTCCGGCGGAGCAAGAGAAGGCGGTACAGATCTTTCGGCGCCGCTGAGATTGCAGCCGAGGCAGAGCTTCGGTCCAGGGTTGCCGAGTTCACGAGACCTTGCCTCCTGGCTGACTACGAACAAGCTTGTGTTCTTCAAGCGATTGCAGGAACTCACGGACGTCAGCCAATACTGTTTCCTCGCTCGTGTTGTACTGGCGCGCGATTTCCTGAGCGATTTCTGCTTCTGCGCATCCGTGTCCAAGTAATTGCAGGATCAACGCTCCAACTGGGTTAAGCCGAAACATCTGGCCGTGGTCTATATCGAGGACAATTCCGCCATCCTCATTACGGGTGCTGCGAACTCCGGCTGAAACTTCGTACAAGGCGTGGGTCCTTCCAGGAACGTGTTGGGGAATATCCCATGAAGCCCCGGCGTGAGGCGAGACTTTGCAGGAAATGTTCGCAAGATAGCCGGGATCCCAAGAGCGCTTCACGTCTTCAATGGGATAGTGAGGGTGTTGCGTACCCGGTGAATCTAAGTAGCTGTTCGCCTTTCCGTCCTATTCCACTGCAGCAGGGAGAAGCGCTTGCAGTTTACAATATGTCTGTACTTGTATCTATCAACCGACATATTGTAAAATCGGCACCAATGGCAACCTCAAAGACGGAGCTTGTGGCGAGGATGGTTCGCAGGGCGGGTGTCTTCCGATCTCGCGACCTGGATGGCGCTGGAATACCGCGCCAATACCTGAGGCTCGCCACCGATCGAGGTCTGGTAAGGCGAGTGGGACGCGGTCTCTACATTCCCGCTGATGCACAGGCGACGGAGCATCACAGCCTGGCGGAGGCCTCGAAACGAGTGCCGAACGGGATCATCTGCCTAATCTCTGCACTGCGCTTTCACGATCTCACGACTCAGTCGCCGCATGAGGTGTGGATGGCCATCTCCGAGAAAGCCCGTCGGCCGAAAGTCGATTATCCGCCTCTCCGAATCGTACGCTTTTCTGGGGATTCGCTGGACTATGGAGCGGTAACCCAAAAAGTGGAAGGCGTTCCTATACGGGTTTTCGATCCCGCAAAAACAGTTGCCGACTGCTTCAAATATAGGAACAAGATTGGGCTTGATGTGGCCCTTGAGGCTCTGCGTGATTGCTATCGGCAACGCAAGGCCACAATGGATGAGCTATGGAAGGCTGCCAAAGTGTGCCGGGTCGCCAGAGTGATGCAGCCCTACCTGGAGTCCATTGCTTGAAGAAAGCGCCGACCAACTTGCCAGCATCCGTTCGACAGCGATTGTTGAATCTGGCCAGCCAAAGCAAACAAGATTTTGGGCTTCTCCTGACCAAATACGCCTTGGAACCTGCTCTATCGTCTAAGCGTTTCCAAGCATCGCGATGCTTTTGTCCTGAAGGGTGCTCTCCTGTTTCAACTGTGGACCTCGGAGCCTTATCGTCCAACGCGAGACTTGGATCTGCTCGGGCGGGGGGACGGATCAGCAAAGCGTTACCGCAAGATATTCACGGAGCTGTGCTCGCAGAAGGTGGAAGACGATGGGCTGACTCTTCTGCCGGATACGATTCGTGTCGCAAGAATCAGGGATGAAGAAGAATACGAGGGCGTTCGCGTTTTGCTCGGAGCTCGCATAGCGAATGCTCGAATTCCGCTGCAGATCGACGTCGGCTTCGGAGATGTCATTACCCCGGGTCCGATTGAACTGGAATACCCAACGTTGTTGTCCTTCCCGGCTCCAAAGCTGCGTGCTTACTCGAAAGAAAGCGTCGTAGCTGAGAAGTTCGAGGCCATGGTGAAACTAGGCATCGCGAACAGCCGCATGAAAGACTTCTATGATCTCTGGGTAATGGCCGGACAATTCGAGTTCAGGGGCCCAGTTCTTTCGGCAGCAATCAAGGCGACGTTTGAACGACGAAGAACAGCCTTGCCTTCATCCAAGCCGCTGGCGTTGACAGCGGAGTTTGGTGAGGCCCCTACCAAACAAACGCAGTGGAGGGCGTTTCTCAGAAAGAGCGGTTTGAATGCTAGTGATTCTCTGAGCGATGTTGTCAAGGTGCTGGACAGGTTCCTCATGCCGCTAGTGGAAGGGATCACGAGCAACAAAACGCTAGGCCACACGTGGCGACCAGGGGGTCTTTGGAAACCCTCAGCCTGAGTTGGTCGGGTGGCATCGGCAAGTTACTGGGCTCCCAAAAGCGATCACGCGAGCAGAGGTGGCCCATCTAAAGAAGTTCAGTCAGCACAATACCTCAATAGAGTTGACGTATTGTGCAGAATCATTCTGAGGCGCTGTCTATGCACCCGCTTGTCCCGGTTTTTGCGGGATTCGGTTTCGTCAGTTCGGGGAAAGTGGCGTGACCATGCTCCGGAGCTGAAGCGACGCCGTTGAACAACCGAGAATAAGCCCGCCCGTTTCCTAGAAGTACTTCGGGGCTGGCATCCTCGACGACATGTCCCGCTTCAAGAACGATCACCCTCCGAACGCAAAGCAGCGCGGACATCCGATGCGAAATCACGATCACGGTGCTGCCAGGCAGGATTCTCCGTAGTCGGCCAAGTAACTGTTGTTCAGAACTCGCATCAAGAGAAGATGTGGCTTCATCCAAAATCAAGATCCGAGGCCGCTGCAGAATTGTCCTCCCAATCCCAAGGCGTTGTCGTTGACCGCCCGATAGGCGGGATCCTCCTGGCCCGACCAGTTGGCTGAGGCCCTTCTGGAGAGTACCGACCCAAGCCGCGAGCCCGACGCACTCCATCACCTCTTCGAGTTCACTGTCGGAGGCGTTTACTTTGCCAAGTCGAAGATTGCTGGCCAGCGTCGTGTCGAACAGGATCGGGTGAGGCGGAGCGTAGCACACGTGCTCCCTGAGGCTTTCGACTTCAATTTTGCGTACGTCGTGGCCGGCAACGAAAATCGCTCCCGAGTCCGTGTCGTACAGTCGCGCTAACAGCTTTGCCAGTGTGCTCTTGCCTGCGCCGTTTTCTCCCACTATAGCCACGTACTCGCCTGCCTGAATGTCCAGGCACGGAATCGACAACAGCCCACGATTTCTCGGATATCCGAAGCAAACGTCAGCGAGCTCGATCGTCCATAGGTGGTTCTGTGGGAAGCTGATAGCAGTTGGGCAGCTCTTGATCGCAGGCTCCAATGCCAATACAGCCTGGACTTGGCGGATGCTGGCGAACGTCTTCTGCGCGCGCACATACGTCTCCGCGGCCCCGCTGAGCGGTTCAAAAAGGTTTATCAAATAGCTGTAGAACGCGACCAGACCGCCGACGGTCAATGAACCCGTGAAGACGCTCCAGCCGCCTAGCCCAATGACTGCCGACATCGCCAGTCCGATGGCTAGGCTCGTGTAAAAGGTGAACGCGACGCCAGTCGTAAAAAGCCTGTTGTACGACCGGACTGTCGTGGCCAGGAGATGGAATGCCGTTCGCTCACTTCGGCGTTCCTGACGAAGCAGTTGTAGCGCCACGATCGACGAGAGATGTTCCTGTAGGAAACTGCTCCACGCGATGCGGTTGCGCTGAACCGTATTCGACCCGTCTTCTAGCCGACCACGAAACTGCTTTCTCGTGAGAAGGAAGACGGGAATGAGTGGCAAGACTGCCAGAGTCATCCGGGCATCCAATATCGCCATCGTTCCGAGTGTCAGCATCGTTGCCATGAGCGTCCGCAAGATCGAAGGCAGCAGATCGGAGCCAAAGTATGCGAGTTCGTCGATCGGCTCCTTCAGCGGGTACATCGAGACTCCGAGTGGGGTGCCCTCGTGATAGTCGGCAGAGAGCGTGTCGAGATGCCGCAGCAAACCCAGCCGCACATCAAGTGCCAGGCGCTCCGCCGCCAGCATGGTCAAGTAGCCTCCTAAGCTTGTCAGTACCGCTCTGCCCTGATGACACAGGAAGATCAGGCCCACGGCGCCGATCAGAAGTCCGGTCCGCCGGCTGGGCAGGATTACGTCAATCAGCCACTTCAGGACTAAAGGCGCCAGCAGCGCCAGGAAGCTGCCGACCGTGATGCAGGCGAAACTGGCCACATGCCAGCGGAGGAACGGACGAACTTGCCGGTACAGCCAACGAATTTCCGAAGGAATCCACTCGATCATTTCAGGTCCGCGGAGGTTGCAACAACGAGAGACCGCTACAGCGGAAGAAAGTCGCAGCTTACCGCGATGGTCGGGCAGGACTCCACTCTTCCTTTGGTATGTTCGCAATTCCAACAATGGCGAACGATTCGTCAGCAATCGGTCGGAATGGAGCCGCTAAACGGTCGCGGTTTGCGTCCGCGATTCGGCCACTGCGAGGTTGCCCCCTCTTCTAGGGTAGGTTCGCATCACTTTCCCGGCTGGTTCATCCAATTCACCATGAGTAACAGATTGGCCGTTTCGGTAGTGGATCTGTGGGAATGCGAGCAGGTGAGCCCGCGGGCGGCGCCATTGCCCGTTCGGTGGACTTGGCGCGGCATGTGGAGCAATGCGTGCCAACCACATCGCTCCGACCAGCTATCCCGCCTAAAGCGAAGGCGGACGCCATCAAAGGAGGGTTCTGGCGATGGTGACGATCTGTCCAACCACCTCCGCATCCCGTCGGTTCCGTAGCTGTTCCGGTCGCTGGTAGTCCAGCGAATACGGATGGATCACCAATGTGCCATTTTCGAGGCTACAGCACGCGCACATATATGTTCCGTCACGTCTCAAGAGGATATACAGGGGCTGCTGCCACAATGGCCTCGATCGAAAGTAGAGGGCCTTCTTTCTATGCCGATTTACTGCAACGATCAATCCGTTAACGAGAAGAGGGTGAAGAGGGTTCTCATCCCCGCCAACCCAGAAAAAATCATTTAGAGAAGATCGTTTAAGGCCAGACAAAACGGGGAGGGACCCGCGTAAAAAGGCTGGCACAGGCTCCGATCGCTTGAGGAATTGCCCAAGGAATCCGTTTTTCGTCGGAACATCATCTTCACTACCGCTACGCCCAGTTGGAGGTTGCCGAGGGACAAGATTGTCGGGAATGGGATCTTGGCCAGCCTCTTCCAAATGCAGACCAATGCTATTCAGGAATGTCGAGAACTGCAAACCGTATACCACACAGAGCGTGATTACTTTATGCACATGCCGCGGGGGAGCGTCGATCGCTTCATAGTCGGAGAGAGAGCCTGGTGCGGCGAAGTATTGTTTGTCACCCAGTTCTGACGCGATGCGGCGGCTCATTGCGGACGCCTCCCGAAATGACATGCCCGTTCTTAACCGGGCACGGCGAAGCATCCTGCTCAGCTTCGTCTCCTTAGCTGTCAGTTTCAATGGCCTCCAATGGTTTGCCAATTCCTTCGGAACGTCCGGTTGTTCGGGTTTGAGCAAAGACCGTATTTCAAGGTCCAAGATCCCGAGAACTCTTGCTTCACAGGGGATCTCTAGCTCGACTTGCGCATAGGGCAGTTGCGTGCTCAGCGCCACTCCACGATGTTTGTCTACCGCTTGGAGTCGGCAGCAACAAAACCCATTGGCATGTTCGAGGAGGTACAGGGAGCCCGGTACCTTTCCGTTGGCTACCGCTATCATCGACTTTGCTGAGCGAGTGTTTGCGCGGACAATGCTTCCGGGAAGAAGGTCGGGGAATGCGAAGGCGTCTTGCAGTCCGATTTTCGCGTACAAGAAGTCGGTAGCTTTGGGTTGCTGAACTGAGTGGAGGCGCCTAGGCGGTCCGAAGTCGAGCAACTGTCCTATTGGGGCAATTGGGGGTGCGGTCGGACTTCCTGACTTGTTTCGGAACCACGGGATCCAGTTCTCGGAATCGTCGAGCGAGGAGTCCAGGAGCATCGTGCGCTTCGGGGAAAGAAGAACCTGCAGTCGAACGATGTCCTCGACATTAAATCCGAAGACTCGCAGCCAGTCGTTGAGGCGGCAGCCGGAGATCTTGCTCAGGGCAAAGAGCTGGTGGAGGCTAGGACTGAATGTTCCGTGTCCGATGTCGTAGTAGAGGTTGTGCGGCAGGAAATAAGGTGACGACCGGCCGTACACGCTCCTCGTTCTTTGTGAAACTTGATACAGCGAGAGGTCTTTGCTTGCCAGGATTGCCCCGACTCGTTCCACGACTGCCGTCTTCTGGGAGACCCTGAATTCCACAGCCGAATTCTCGCCTCGTCTTCCACGAGTAATGTGGCATCAACGTTTCCTCGCAGAGATTTTGGTCTGTATAGATGGGAAGGGTCATGGCTGTGACAAATTTGTCGCGAGTGACCGTTTCTCCGACCAGGAGGCACGCCTTAGAGTCAACGAATACGCAATGGCGTTCCCTAACTGGAAGACGGTCGGATTAACGACCACCGAGAAAAAGCTTGTTTCGCGTAACTCGGAAGAGAGTATTATTTTGTAACTTCTCCTTCGTCTGGCTAATTGCCTGTTTGGGGCAAAGGTAACGGACCTGTCCACTCAAAGAAGGAAGTTCTCTGTACCATACCGACGCCGATGTTGGACTCGACACCGAGCCCGGAAGCTGGGAAGAGGCTCAGAGTAGAGCGTCTGCGCGTCCGCCTGTCCACACGAGCTGTACAAAACTTAAGCCAGCAGATTGCGAAAGAAAAGAATAACCAGGACTACTACATTTCCCACGGCTGGCTTACCGACGTCGAGAATGGGAAGTTTACGCCGAGCATTTATAAGCTTTACAGCCTCAGCCTCATTTACAAGTGTAACTACGCTGAGATCGTGGCCTTTTTCGGGATTAACGTCCTTGATGTCGCCAAGGAACAGAGATTGGTCAGGCTGCCGCACACGCACTTGGTCGGGGCGAATCTCGAGTCGCCGGGACAGACGATCATGCTGCCGCTCGACCTCCGTGAGAACGTCCAACTCGCCCGGACGAACTTGGTCTCCCGTATGTTTGAAGCTTGGGGTGAAATCCCCGTTGCCCTCTTGCATCAACTCGATCTGCGGCACTGTCTTTGCGGTTACATTGGGCTCGAGGATTACACACTTTATCCGCTGATCCGTCCCGGGTCGTTCGTCGAAATCGATGGCCGCCAGAACAAGGTGAAGGCAGGGAATTGGCAGAACGAATTCGAACGCCCCATTTATTTTGTCGAGCTTCGAAACGGTTACGCCTGTAGCTGGTGTGAACTGGACGGGACCCAGCTGATCCTGGTTCCGTGTCCGCAGTCCCGAGGGCAGATCCGTCAAGTCCGGTACCCTGCCGACGCAGACATTGTCGGGCGAGTCACCGCCGTAACTATGCGCATTGCTGAAGCGATGGGGAACCAATCAAAGGAGTCATCTTCCTTTCGAACCGAGTAGGGGAGTGGCGCCGAAATCCAGCAAGAGGCACCCCACAGCTTATGTCACATTGGCGACCGTCTCGCGGTGCGCGAGGGGCGCTTTCTGCTTCGAGATTCGAATGAACTCACGCATCCAGGCTGGATGGTCGGGCCAAGCGCGTGCGGAAACCATCACTCCGTCGACCACTACCTCCGAGTCCACGAATTGTGCTCCGGCTTGCTTGATATCAGGAGCTCACAGTGAAAAGTAGCCATCGACGGGCTGTTTGGGGTTAGAATAAATCCCGCCTCATCCCCCGAGGTGTTGTGTTTAGGAGCTCTTCCGATGAAACTCGCAATTTCCCTGGTGGCATTTTGCACGATAGCATCATTAGGATTTTCACAAACGAATAATTCCAAATACCCCACCTGGTGGAACAAGTACCAGAACTTGGCCAAAAATGGGCCTACTGGATCCGGAGCACCGTCCAAGTCCTTGACCGTTGGAACGAACGTCGATGTCTCGAATGAATGCGGACCGCAGAGCGAGACCTACATCGCCATCAACTCCTCGCGTCCACGCTCGCTAGGTGCAGGTTCCAATGAGATCTTCCGCTTGCCAATGAGAGGCTACTTCTCATCTGATGGAGGGTCCAGTTGGGGTGGGATTGATCTTCCACTACCGCCACCATTGTCTGGCACGAACGATACGCGATTTGGCTCCGACCCCAGCCTTGTGTTCGATAGCAGTGGCAACCTCTACTACAGTTACATTGCGGTTTTTTTCGGCAATGGCTCTGGAGTAAATGGGTCAGAGATGGCAGTCGCTCGTTCCACAGATGGCGGAAAGACTTATCCATTCGCGAACTTTTTTGCATTTGCAACTGGCTCCGATCACTTCAACGACAAACCAATGATCACTGCCGATACGAGTGTGACCAGCCCGTTTCGTGACAATGTTTACGTCGCCTGGGACGCTTCATCCGGTGGTTCTACCGCGGGCGGGATTCGCGTCGGCAGCTCCTCCGACCAAGCCGCAACATTTACGATCACACGTGCCGACAATCCTTCCGGTCCGGGGCAGGCAATTGGCGCAGTTCCATTCACAGGTCCCAATGGCGAGTTGTACGTCGCTTGGAGCGATTATCACGCCAGGACGATCGCCTTCAATAGCTCCTTCGACGGAGGGGCGACTTGGGGGACTCAGACCGTAATTTCTCCCGAGAAGCTAAACTTCCAAGCGTTGATCCCAGCCGAGTCGTTCCGTGGGGCGCTGGTTTATCCATCCTGCGGGGCCGACTTATCGACTGACTCCTACCGGGGACGCTTGTATTGCTCTTGGATGGACCTGAATGCGGCAGGCACCGACACCGACATCTTTGCTTCTTTCTCTGATGATCGAGGGAAAACGTGGAGCGCGCCGACGGCCGTCACCGATCACCTTTCCTTCCGAGTAGATCGTTTTAACCACTGGCTTGCCGTCGACCCGGTTACCGGTGCGGTGAACGTATCTTTTTACGATACTCGTAACGACACTACCGGTTTTCGATACATGACAGACACATACTTCAGCCAATCCGTGGATGGAGGCCAAAGTTGGAGGACTCCAAACACTCGCGTGAGTACAGTCAGCTCTAACGAGCACGATTGTAACGGCATTTTTCCATGTGTTGGGATTGACTACGGAAACCAGCAAGGCGACTATGAAGGCTTAGCGTCTTTCGGGGGAACGTCATATCCCATTTGGACCGACAGTCGGGATCAGCTTGTGCCCTTGCAATCATGCAATGGGAACCTGGCTATGGAGGAGGTATTCAGCGCCACTGTGAAATAGCCTTGGAAGAAGTGTAAGAGGTTTTTAGTCTGAGCGGGAAAGCTGCTCGAAGGTCCCGCTCAACTGAAGCTTGCGTTCAACTAACATAAGCGCGGATCGTCATCGTGAACACAAATTCAGTCCTGCTGAAGGTGAACCTTAACAAAGTGCTGGTTAAATAAATACTTGAGCCGTTGCCGCTGCTGATTACGATCAGTCAATTCACGTGTTGGATCGAACTTTGAGTTCCCGCACGCAGCGCAATACCCCCAGAGTGGCGAATCGCCCGATCCATTCACAATCTGTAAATGAGGTGTTTTACGGCGCTTTTCTTCACCATCAATTGTGGGCGAGGAGCGCATGTAGTCGCCTTGCTAAGTCAATTCCGATCGCAAGGGAGGTCACTGTCGCTCGACATTGCGCTTGGATATATTTCGTTCCTTTTCGTAAAGCCGTTCTCATCCACAATAAATTGCCAGGCTTCCAGGAGTTCCGGAGGAACATATTTTTCATTCCTGTTCTTGCGAACCCATTCTTTTAATTCCGTCGAGGTTTTGTATTGATCAATAGACAGACCCTGGTCCCGTACCATTTCGTCGAATCCGCTTGTTCTCGCTTGAACGGAATTCTGCGGAAGAGGATTCGTCCAGTTAGGACTACCACGACGGCGTCTTCTATCCACGAAAATGAGTGCTGCTTCTGGCCGATAGAGCTTAGGCTTGCGCCTTGAAATCCTTTATTGACTACAAGCACAATTATTCAGGTAGCGTATCTTCTGAGAATGGAAACAGTCAAGTACGCACGCTGCGGGAAGGCTGCGTTTAGATGGTGGGGGCAGGATCCAGCTTCAGCTCTGAGCTGCGGTTCCGCCGCAAGAGCAATTCAGTTGGCCAGTTATATATAGTTGGAGCAAAAATTGGCGGGAGCGACGGGAATCAACCCGCGGCCTCCTGCGTGAGAGTTAGCGGGTTCTCGCGAAGCGGGCCCGGCGAAGCCATTTGTCGTGCTGAGCTCAGAAATTCACTTTGTATATGATCCGCCGGGCTCGGTGACAAGCGAAGAGTCGGAAGATGCTGAGCTGCGTTTCTGGATGCACGAGCCAGGCGTGGCCCAGTCGGGCTCACCACTTCCGCAGGTAGCCGTCATTGCGGGAGCAGGTCGGCAAAAACAAATCCGTCGTGCTCCACCAATTCTCCCGTCCGCACCCCGATGGGGCGAGAGAACACCGGCGCTTCATACGCAAACGTGTGAAATTCCCCGTTCTCGCCACATGGGTCGATCCCGGAAGGCAGAGCCTGCAGCAAGTGCGAATCGTAGTCCTGGCCGGCAAAGGACTTCGCGAGCTTCGATGGATCCACGCAGGTAATCTTTGCTTTCAGACCCGCTGCGATCATATCCCGTCCCAGTTGTTCGGTGGGAATTTGCCAGACTGGAAACAACGGTTGGAGCCCGGTCCCCTGCAGTTGCCGCACCCGGTAATCGCGAATATCCTGAAGAAACAGGTCTCCAAATGCGACCGCGGTGATTCCCTCAGCCCTTGCCCGTTGGCACGCGGCGCGCATTCGATCTTCGTATTCCAGGTTGGAGCATGGCCAGGGCAGTTCCACAGCCCAGAGGGGGATCCCCGTTCGCTCGGCCTGCGCTTCGACCAACACGCGCCGGACCGCATGCATCGCCACGCGGTTCGCTTCGGAGTTAAAAGTGGTGAGCAGCGCGGCTACTTGGATGTTCCGCTGATGCCGGAGAAGGTGCAGCGTCCACGCGCTGTCTTTGCCGCTGCTCCACGATAGGATAACCTTCGTCACGCGCGACTCATGGTCACACTCTGCGAAACGCAGCAGTTTCCTGCCCTTTGGGCTCCTCGGTAGTGTCCTAACATTGGATTGAAAAAAAGGTCCCCAGATCGTCTCCCCTTCCCCAGAAAGAGACCATAGGGACCCCCAGTCTAACCGGCGACGGGAGTATAGTGCTGCGCTGGTTTAGGGGCAAGAGAAATTTTCGGAATTATGCATTGGTCAAATCCGTCTTCACTGTGCGTGCCGCCGCACATTGCTAATATTGAACATAGTTCCAATGATCAACTGTGCTATAAAAAAGTTCGTTTTCGTAGCGATTCCGTTGAGAAGGTGGGGATGCAGCAAAATGCAAAACGAGAAGAGAGAACGCTGGCGGGAACTTTGCGAACAGATTGCCATCGAGCCAGACCTCAAGAAACTTCATGCGCTCATCGCGGAACTCAGCCGTGCCTTAGAGGAGAGGCAAGAGCGTCTCACTGGCAAATAGTCCTTAACTCGACACCTTCCGCTTAGGTTTCGCCTTCCCCGGCGGTTACCTTCAGTACGTCCGCCATCTTGAAGTCCGTAATACCGGAATAATTTCACAAGCTGGGCCAAGTCGGCTTGTTCCGCGAAAATACCTTGAGTCGAGCGTTACTGACGGCCGTCCGTGGTGATCTGAAAGCACCTTGGACGCAGGTTCGACGAAAAATGATGATGCCGCCCGGAAAGATCACGGTGAGTCTCCGTTTTGACCTGCAATGCCGGGACCGCTACCGGCGAGTAGGCGGGGCGCTATTCGTTCCGGGCAATCTTGCGGCAGTCGTCGCAAAGGTCGTTCGTGAACTGCTGCCCGCGTTCGGGCACAGCGCCGCAAATCCGACAAACCCATCCGCTCTCCCGGCACAGGTCCGCCCATAGCTTGTCCTTCTGGCGCTCGGCGTCGTCCGTCATGAGGAAGGAGTATAGCTCCATTCTGGGCGCGGTTCGCCAACTGGGCACACCCCTCGAATGGGCATGAGCCCGCCTTTCGCGCGACGCTCACGTTAGGCTAAGGAACCGGGGCGAGGCGTGAACATGGGCGACGGGGCGGGGAGACAACGTGCGGCGGGAGTCGGTGCCAGCTTTGCTGCACCGGACTCCTCACTTGAATTTCTTTTGATATCTCCACTTTGCTCAGGACACAAAGTCCGCCTGAAAGAATGCAGGTAGGGTGCCAATGTTGAGCGACGAGCGGCGATTCGCAGGCGGCTACGCCCAGATCATTGTCCCGCGCCGTGGCGCGGAATCGCAGGGCGTTCCTTCAGCGCCGTCCGAATCTGGCGGCGTTGCTCAGCGCTCAGCGCCGTGAACTGGAACCCGTACTCTGTTCCCAGTGCACGAACAACTTTTGCCGGGATCACTTGTTTGTCGCAGTCCGGCAGCGGGATTTCGAGCGTTACGGATTCGCTCGTTATCAGAGCTTCAGCAACGAATGCCCCCAGACCACTTTCGCTGAGATCACGCGACCAGCCCTGCAGGCTAAGTTTCTTGCCGTCCCGCTGGAGACGAATCCAAATCCTCGTCTCGAACACGTGCCTGGGTGAGATCCGATCCGCCGAACGCGGTACGTCATCAGAAGAAGGAGTTGCCATTTTGTCGAGATCGTCCTCCGCGCACCACAGATGGATCAGGAAGAATACCAGCCAGGTCGGGGGTGGCGTGGCATATCGCTCAGTATCACTCAGTGTCAGGTATGCGCGTGTACATTTGCGGCATGGTCCACTGGCGGTGCCGACACTGCGGGACATGCAATCGTCGGCGTGTCCGGGCGACCACCTGGAAAGCACGCTGCACCAATCGCCTATGCAAACGCATGATGATGTTCAGTACCATCCAGGAGCATGTTCCTCTTTTGGCTGGCATACACGATGTCATCCACGCGCGTTGGACTCAGGTCACCGAAGGTAGTCTCGCCTACCCCGCCGAAATCTGTGCAGGCCGACACCGTCCGCATCGAAGGCATTGGGAAGCGTTGGCCGAGCTTTCTTTGAGGAAGAGACTCACTGATTCGACACGGCATTTCCCGTTCGCCTACCACACGAACGGAGCCAGTCGGAACCGGGTTTGCTCGCAGTACTCTGCGTAGCCCGGCAGAGCGTGATGAAGAAATTTTTCCTCGTGAATCAAGCGGAACATAAGAACCGGGATCAACGACGCGAACACGGGCAAGGCGAAGTACGATCCAAGCGCCAGCGGCGTGCCCAAAGCCATTACCGCCATGCCTAAATACATGGGGTGCCTTACGGTTGCGTACGGACCGTTGCGGACGACTCGCTGCCCGCTCTCCACTTGAATTATGCTGGCCGCGAAGCTGTTCGTTTTCATGACCCAGAAGACCAGCCAATATCCTGCCAAGGCGATCATCTGCCCCACAACTACCAGCCACACCGGCACCGGACCTAGCCGCTCGCGTGACCAGCCGAAGCGGAAGTCCAGTCCGGCAAGTGTGAATGACGCGAGCGAAATCACCATCCACAGCTTCTTAAACAATCTTTGTTCGGGTTGCGTCTCTTTGTTTTTTAATCTCCGCTCCAGCAATTGAGGGTCATTTTTCGTCAGATCGATAAGAAAGAAATTCCAGAATCCCGACATCAAGACTAGGAAGAGCCAGCCCTGCCAAAAGCGTAGGGAGCCTGCCGACAGCAACAGGGCGGAGAGAACGGTCAGAGTAATGGTAAGACGCTGCTGCGCTCGCCCTTTCAGACTCATCGCTTTTCCATCATTTCTCCGCGGTCTATACTGCACCTACATCCACAGGGATAGTGACATCTGTCACCGCGCTTATTCTGGTGCGACTAGGCTAACCTGTTTCCCCGGTATCCCGCCCTTTAATCGCGCCCGAGCGCACCACAACTGGTCGGAGCTACGAATTAGAACAACGTGGCCCTTGGCAGGAACCCACTCCAACGACATCGTCGAGATATTCGAGGAAGGCATCTGCGTTAGGTGCGTATTCCTCATCTCCGTACCGACCCTCAGGTTTCCGCAGTGCCGTCGCGAACGCCTTGAACAAATCTTCGCGTGAGGAAACGGCGGCACCATCAATCTCGAAGACGGCGATATTTTTACTACGTCACGCAATTGTGACGGATACCTACGAGCATGCAGACCGGCTGCAATCGTATCGGCGGGTGGCCGATGTTGCCACGACGATCGAGGCGAACCCAACGGTGGCTGTTGGAGCATGAACGCTCGCCGACAGTAGAATAGACGGAAATGGCTGTGTCACTCGAACTGTATAACACAGGTGATCCTAGCGTCGGGGCTGAAGTTCGAGCGCTGGTCGAACACGCTCTGAGTGACAGACCGGGAGACTGGCGGGTATCGATCGTCGGTTCTCGCGAAAACGACAGTTGGGAAATGAAGGTCTGGGGACCGAACGGGTTTGAGCGGTCATACACATTGATGGGAAGTGCCGGAGAGCACCAGCCTTTGGTGATCGGGAACGTGCTTTTGAGGTTGCTGCCCGCGAGGATGGACCAGCGCTAAAGCAGATCTCCACTACATAATAGCGAGAAGTGAAAGGGCCGATCCCCCAAGATTCAGCCCCGAACCCACTTTCATCCGAGAGCTCAGTCTGGATGTAGTGGTCGACCAAGTCTGCAACAACAATTCGAGGGCTTCCGGAGTTCGAAGACTTGATCTCCGCTCTGCAGTCCGAATTTCCGACTTCGCGCGGCAGCGAGCAAGGCTCATAACGCGTTTGGTATTCACCCCAAGGAAAGCGATTTCGAGTGGATGGTAGCAGTTTGGAAGTTAGCCAGAAACGGGCTTGTGGCCTACGTCGCGGGATTCCTGTCTACGAGCAGCCCTTTTGCATGCCAGCGCTTAGGAGGAATGGATTGGTGATGTTCGAGGGTATGATTGGAGAGACCACACTGACTTCTGTGGGGCCTTCAGCTTAGCGAGCGCACGGGCCGGTCTGAGACTATACTGTGGCCCAGAAATGGCGTTGACTCCCCGGGGGCTCACAGCATAAGGAGACACCATGAACCGCTTCACATTGATCTTCGCGCTACTCGTTTTGAGTCCATGCCTGGTTGCGTCGCAGACGGCCCCCACCAGAAAGCCGGCACAAAGCACGGCGGCTGGCGCACAAAAGGCCACACAGCCGAAATTCAAAGCCATTTTCGAGCCGGTGAACTACAAAGAGGACCTGACTTTCTTCGACGTGTTTTTCGTGAGTAAAGAGGAAGGCTGGGTATCGGGAGCAGCCGGTACCGTACTTCATACAAAAGATGGAGGTAACAGTTGGACGGCGGAACTTGGCGGCGATCCGAAGGCGCAAGGCGTTCGCGCGCTCAAGCATTTATTTTTCACCAATGCCAGGCACGGCTGGGCGCAGGCAGGGCCTGCCATGTTCCGCACAACCGGCGGTGAAAATTGGCAGCAGGTAACTGGGGACAATGACGGAGACGCAGTGTTTGTCTCCGACGTTAATGGATTCCGCACTTACGGCGACAGAATGTATGGAACCACGAACGGCGGTACTAGCTGGAAACTCATTTCCCACTGCCATGCAAAGATGGAAGTCGGAGGACTGACCCAGGAGAAAAGCTGCGAAGTCTGGGTGCTTAACTTCCCATCCGCCAACGTGGGTTATGGGCTGGGCGACATGCGCATCACCGAAAAAACCGTGGACGGTGGAGCAACCTGGAATGTGTTGGTTGGCCCGGAGGAACCGGACGATCAACGAGTAAACGCCGTATTTTTCCTCGACGAGAATACCGGTTATGCCGTGCGCTCGGGATTGTATAGAACCACCGACGGGGGCCAGACCTGGCAAGGCGTGGTCGCCCAACTGCCGCGGGGGCGTCCGCAAATCAAATTCGCCGATCACGAGGTGGGCTGGTCGTGTTTGGAGAATACTTTGACCTACACCGTCGATGGAGGAAAACATTGGAGTGCGCGCGAAGTGCGCTTTCCCACGCCGGTAATCGCTTTCAGTCTGCCAGCCAGGGATCGGGGCTATGTAGTCGGCGACCACGGCATGATTTATCGCTATCGCATCGTCCCCAGTGACTACACGGCGAAGGGAATGCTGGATGCCCCGATGATGCCACAGGCCTCCGCGACCCACACTCCGCCACAATAGAATAAGGCCCACTGGAAATATCCAATTTTACCGTATCAAGGTAGAGATCCGGCGTTCGGCAAAGTAGTTAGAAAACTACCCATTCCTGACGCCATGAGGGGAAAACAAGAAGTCCAGTCTTTACGGGGTTTCCACGGGAGCGATTCTGGGTAGGCTTTTTAACGCCGCTGCCGTAGCGGATGGTGGAACACCTCTCTGTCGGTTGGTTCGATCATGACGATATCAAGCCGTCACGAGTCGCCGTGCAGAGGGAGAGCGCCAACTCCTGATTAACGGGCAACCCTTCCCTTACCGGATTATGTAAGGGTTGCCCGTTAATCAGGAGTTGACTGGCTCCCGCCTCTCCGCCACAATCTCCCGCAAACAAGCAAATGGTCGTCAATACCGAATACGCGGATATTTCGCTGTCGGGTTCCCCGATGCGAACCTTCGTCGCCGCGCCCACGGCCGAAGGTCAGTATCCCGGCATCTGGTGCTATTCCGACATTTTTCAGCTCA
>Ga0073928_10002947_pt1 | contig 27885 bp, 21 predicted proteins | sample PaiPotPPA55metaG_FD_76969 | JGI IMG/M metagenome (GOLD analysis project Ga0073928, IMG submission 76969) | Iron sulfur acid spring bacterial and archeal communities from Banff, Canada, to study Microbial Dark Matter (Phase II) - Paint Pots PPA... ...
ATGCTCGTCGTATTCAGCCTGCGAATTGATGGCGCGGCTGCCGACGCCCATGCCTCTGAGATTGGTTATCGGTTTGGAAAATACCGGAAAGCGCGGTGGCGGCGTGCCGTGCGGGCCGGCATCAAGTTTCTGGCTCAGTGCCACCGCAAGCTTGTCGTAGACCCAGCGCTGCGCCGGATACCATCGCCAGGCATCGCTGTCGTCGGTGGGGATATTGGCCGCGGTTCGGACGTGCGCGAAATACTGCAGGCGCCAGGGATCGGCTTCGCAGATCGGCATGATCGTTTACATCCGCTGCTCACAGGAGCGGCCACCGACCTTTCAGGCGCCGGATCGCGTTCCATCGAATTTCAGCGCCAGCACGCCGAACAGGCCGTCGGTCCAGGATTGCAGCGCCGACCAACCGGTGCCGCGCGAAGTTGCGGATGCGCTGGCCAATGCTCTGCCGGTGAGTTATATCAACGGCACGATCACGGGCAGCCCGCCTCCGGTTTTGGGGATTGCGCGGTCGGGTCAGAACGTCACGTTATCCTGGCCGCTTTGGGCATCAAATTTCCAACTCCAGGCCGCCAGCGGCGCTCTGAGGTCGCCCTTAGTTTGGACGAATGTTCCGGGAGCCGCGGGAATCAGCAACTCGCAGAACGTGATTACGCTGCCCCGAAGCAGCCGCCCAAACTTCTATCGATTGTTCTATCCGTGAAAAAGAACCGCGGCATCAAACGGGCGGACGTGCGTGAGTTTCTCTGGAGGCGTGGGCGGAAGGCCTTTACGCTCATCGAGCTGCTGGTGGTGATCGCCATCATCGCGATACTCGCCGCGATGCTGTTGCCCGCTCTTGCCCGCGCCAAAGCGAAAGGCCGCCAAACTGTTTGTCTGAGCAACATGCACCAGATTGGGATCGCCCTTCAACTCTACGAGGGGGACTATCAAAGAACGCCTCCCAATGCCTCCCAAGTGCCGGATTTCATGAACCCTAACGCGACCGGGTGGCAAAACAACTGCCTTTACGCCATCAGTCCCTTTTTGCAGGCCTCGCAGAAGGGACCGAGTTCAGTTGTATATTGCTGTCCCGAGGCCAAGAAGCCGAACGACGGTTTCGACGCAACGTCGATAAGTGCCACTGGTTATTTGCCGAACGCAGTGCTCATGGATTTGAAGCTCACGCAAATCCCCACTCCAAGTCAGATCATTTTCAGCCAGGAAACTGTTCGGTTGGTCAGTTACAATGCACTGCGCCCCGCTGTCGGTTCGAGTTCATTTTTCGGTTACTGCGCTGGAGAATATACGTTATGGCATTATAACGCCGGTGAGGGGGGCGAACAATATAGTATCGTACACTCGTTGGGGGGAAACTTCGCGTTGGCGGATGGCCACGCCGAGTACCGCAAAGCCTCCTTGCTCCGAGCCAAACATTTTGGGCTGGCGGATGGCTCTAGCGGAAAAGCTGAGGACGACCAAACGGCGAACAGCGAAAGTTGTTATCAATGCGCTTTCAATCAACCATCGCCGTAGTAGTCTTAGCAGGATTACTTTAAATTACGAGAAATCGCAAGAGGCAGTATGCCAGAATTCACCAAACTGAGAAGTGATTGCCGTGGTGTTGGCGACCACACAACAGAAGGAAAGGCCGAAAGGCGATGTGAGCGCAATGTTTTCGTGCGCCTTGGATTCACTCTGATCGAATTGCTTGTGGTGATCGCCATTATTGCGATCCTAGCGGCCATGCTGTTGCCGGCTCTCGCCCGCGCGAAGCAGCAAGCCCTCAAAGTCAATTGCTTGAACAACCTCCGGCAATTGCAGGTCGCCTGGCACATGTACATCGACGATTTCAACGGTGCTGTGGTTATAAATTACGGCGGGAGTCCCTGGGGTTACGGAATCAGCATGCCGGGCTCGTGGTATGTCGGAAATCCGACGCACGACACCACAACAACCAACATCGAAAACGGAACTCTTTTCCCTTATACGCGGAATGCACGAATCTATCGCTGCCCGACTGATACTCAAACAGTCCCCGGCACGAGCGTCCTGCTCTCCTTGAGCTATTCGTTGAACCTTTGGATAGGGGGGAATGACACCTGGGTGCCGGAGTTGATTTCGAAGTACTCCCAGTTCATCAAGCCCGGACCCGCGGCCACCTATACTTTTGCTCATGAGAACGATCAAAGCATTGACGATGGCCGTCTTGGGATGGACCCTCCGGGCCAATGGGATTGGTTGAATTATCCAACGAGCCGGCACAGTCGTGGCGGAACTTTTAGCTTCGCGGATGGGCATCAGGAGTATTGGAAGTGGCGTGGCAGTAGTGTCATTGTGTTCCACGGCTATGGGGGTTCAGCGCCGGTCAACGATCCGGATTTGATTCGCGTCCAAGCCGGTCTGCCCGATGATTACTGATCGTTTTTTTCGGCGCCATTCAGGGCTTTTTTACGGCTACCACCCGCATGGTTGGGGTAGAGAAGAACAGGCCAAATCGCTCCAGCACGCACATCGGCAGGCCCAAAAAACGAAATCCGCGGTCCAGCCAATCCCGGCGCTTCAGTATAGGTATCCTTTCCCTCGCCCAGCGCTGGATGCTGTTCGCGCCTAGAAAGAGGTAATTAAGCAGCAGAATGGGGCGCGTGATCGTGATCGTTTGCAAGGATTGTATCTCGAAGCCGGCTTTGGCAATGATCGTACGGAATGTTTGTGGCGTGAAATGCCAGAAGTGATAAGGCACGTCGAGATGGTACCAGTTGTGCGCCAGCCATCGGGCCTCGACGCTCGCTAAATTCGGCACTTCCAAAATCAAACACCCACCGGGCTTGACCAAACTGTATGTCTTCTTGAGACAAGCCACGGGTTCTGGCATATGCTCCAATACATGCCAAAGAGTAACGAGGTCGAACGAGGATTCGGGAAAAGAGGCGCGGTCGAATGATTCGAACTTGATGCGGGAACGAATCCGTTCGGGCACGGACGCGAATAGTCCGTGGTAAGGTTCCAGCCCATAGCCGTCGAATTTGTCAGCGGGCAAATCCATCAAGAAGCCACCCAATCCGCAGCCTATGTCCAGAATGGATCCACGAGGAACATGCTTCCGAATGAACGTGGTGCGTTCGTGCACCGCCGCACGGTTTATAAAGGCCGCCCAAGGAGATGATTTTGAGGGGAAGTATTGGTTACCGTAGAGCAAATCCATTTCGGCCGCATCGGGGCGCGGGGAGGTGAAGACAAGTCCGCATTGGCGACAGCGCCGGAGCGTAAAGCGGAGATCGGTCGACGTCAGCCGTAAAGCGGGACATTCCATCAGCCGGTCAGACTGGGAGCTAACGCAAATCGGGCAGGAAACATCTTCCAGTTTCATGCCGGAAGATTGGCGATACGGCCTTCAATCGCCTCGAGGACAGCCTTCGCGCGGACATTCCAATCCCATTCCAGGCCAGCGGCCAGGGCTTCGGCGCTCGTGGTTTTGTAGAGTTGCGCATCGGTGAGCAGACGGTAAATGCAGTCGGCCAGCCCTTCAAAATCGCCCGGCGGCGCCTTAAGCCAGCCGCGCGGATAGTAGCGGCGCAGCGGCGGCAGGTCGAAAGAAACGCCGGGCAATCCGCAACAGAGCGCCTCGGCGGAGGCCATGCCGCCGACTTCATAGACGGCAGGATAAACCACGACGCGGCTGGCCTTGATGATTTTGTATTTCTCGACGCCATCCTGGAAACCAAAGAACTGGGCGTTGTTGACGAGGCCGAGCCGTTCGGTCTTGCTCTTCAACTGGGCTTCGAGGGGACCCGAGCCGATCATGGCTAGGCGGGCGTCAGGCTTTCGGGCGACGAGCAATTTCCAAACGTCCAGCAGCTCCATCGGGCCCTTCTGCGGATGCAACCGGCTGATGAACACGGCGTCAAAGGTCTTTTCCGGCGGCTCGGGGACACTGCGTGGAACACTCAAGTCCACCCCGCCCAGCACGGCGAAAACGGAGTCGGGAGAGCGGCCTTTTTCGATCAGGTATTCGCGGTCCTGCTCGACGGTCGTCAAAATCATTTCCGCCTCCGCCATGATCCGTCGGAGCATATACATTTGAAAAGGCCGGTAGGCGGTGAACATGAGGCCCGGCCCCGGTTCGCCCGAAAACCATTTTGGGGCAAAGAAATAAAAAGCGACGACGAGCGGAACGTGCGGATAACGGCGCTTGAGCCGGAGCGCGGGAATGCCATTGGGCTGGAACTCGGAGGTTGCAAAGATGAGATGCTTCTCGTCGCGGGGCAGATCGAGTTGCCGCACCCGGCGGCAGCCGATGAAGTACTGCGCCGCCCACCAGATCGGGCGGCCAAATCGCTTCCAATGGTCCGCTGGCCAGGTAATATGTTCGATGCCATCGATTCCATAGTACTCGCACAACTGTCGCGCTCCTTCGTTGCCATAAACGGTAATCTTGTGCTCCGTTCTCCATCGCCGCAAACACTCAACCATAATGCGGTCTCCGCCGCTCAGGGAAATGGGAGGCGGGACGATGGTGTTCGCAATCCAATGAATATGCATCGTGGCGATTCGACACGAAAAAACTACGAACGGTCATCGGCAATGTCGATGAAAAACAGGCCAAGCTGCCGAAGAGCAGGCCATCGGCCTGCCTCATCGGGTTCGGCTGGTTGATTGGGTGATTCGCGCCTTCAGCGCTCGAGTGAGTTTTTGTCACGGTGAACCCAGGGCGTTGCCCTGGGCTGGTATGAGAGACGCCGTTGGCGTCGGACAATCGTTCGCAGTACGACCGCGGCGAACAAAGAATTCTGTCCGGCGTCCCATAACAAGCCGCCGGCCCACCAGGGTGGACAGTTCCAAATGGTCCGCTAGAATGTGCGCGCTTGCAAACATGCTTAAAGTATTGATTACCGGCGGCGAGGGTTTGCTCGCGCACGCCCTCAAAACGCTCAACGCGCCTTCGGCGGAACTGGTGCTTTTGGGCCATCAGGACTTTGATCTTACCAACAAAGAACGAATGGCGGAACAATTGGCCATTCTTCGGCCAGATGTCGTCATCAATACCGCCGCCTACAATTTGGTGGATCATTGCGAGATCGAGCGCGAGCTTTCCTGGGCTGTCAATTCCGCGGGGCCGGAGAATCTCGCCGTGCTTTGCGCGGAGCACTCGTGCCGTTTGGTGCATTTCGGCACCGATTACGTTTTTGATGGCGAGTCGCTCCGGCCCTACATCGAGACGGACGCGCCCAATCCCTTGAATCACTACGGAGCCGGCAAGCTGGCTGGCGAGCAAGCGGTGCTCCGCGCCAGCCCGGACCATCTGGTCTTGCGGACGAGCTGGCTTTTTGGAGACCACCCGACGCAGACCAAGACCTACATTCACTCGGTATTGCGGGCAGCCGGGGGAGGCAAGGCCTTGAAAGCCGCACACGATCAGTATTCGGTCCCAACATACGCGCCCGATTTGGCGCAATGGACGCTGAGTCTGGTGGAACGGCGCGCGCACGGACTTTTCCACGCCGTCAACGATGAGGGCGTCAGCCGCTATGATTGGACGCGTGCCATTCTGGAGGAGGCACGGCATGCGGGACGGCTGCAACAGATTCCCGAAGTCGAGCCAGTGCCGACTGGCTATTTCAATCCCACCATGCGGCGGCCTGCTTATACGGTATTGAGCAACGAGAAAGCCGCCGGCTGCCTCGGTAAGCCATTGGGTTCTTGGCGGGCGGGCTTAAGGGCGTGGTTGGGAAATGGACTCGTTCTCAGAAAAATGCTGGCTGCCGGCCAGCCGTCCCGCTAGATTTCAAGCCGTTTGAAGATAACTTATCCGGGCCGTTGCGATAACTTTTAACTCATGATTTCCGAGCGATCCCACTGCCGCACCTGCGGTGCGAACGATTTGACCCTCATTCTTGATTTGGGAAAGACAGCCTTGGCGAACGATTTTTTGTCTCCCGAAGCGGCTAAAACATATTCGGTGATGCTGCCCTTGCGAGTGGGCTTATGCCGGAAATGCTCGCTGGTGCAACTGGTGGACACCGTGGATCCGAAGATTCTGTATTCGCATTATGCCTACGTGACTTCGACGTCGCGGACGATGGACGTGCATCTGACGGAACAGGCGGCGCATCTTTTGGCGGCCACGGGTTCGAAGGCGGGCGCGAAAGTCCTGGAGATTGCCAGCAACACCGGAATTTTTCTGGAGAAATTCAAGGCGCTGGGTTGCGAGGTGTTGGGCGTGGAGCCGGCTGGCAACATCGCCCAGGTGGCCATCGACGCGGGAGTCCCTACCCGCACGGAGTTTTTCAATGCCGCCACCGCCCGACATCTCGAAACGGAATGGAGGAAGGCGGACTTGATTTTGGGGCGACACGTTTTTGCCCATATCGATGACTTGCAGGATTTGCTGGTGGCCCTGGAAGCCGTGTCCCATCCGGAAACGGTCATTGCTTTCGAGGTGCCTTATCTGGTCGATTTCCTGGAGGAGACGGAGTACGACACGATTTATCATGAGCACTTGTCTTACATCTCGGTCGGCGCATTGGAAGCGCTGACCTCCCGCTCGCCCTTCTTCGTGCAGCGCATCGACCATTATCCGATCCATGGCGGATCGATTTTGTTTCATCTTCGCCATCGATCATCGAAGATTGCACCCCATCCAAGCGTCGGACAGGCGCTGGCGCGGGAAAAGCGGCTGCGGCTGGCGGAATTGCCGACCTGGGCGGCCTTCGCAAAACGGGTCGAGCGCATCCGCACGGAACTTCCGGCCTTGCTTCGGCAGCACAAAGCCCAAGGCAAACGCATCATCGGATATGGGGCCTCGGCCAAAGGAAATACTTTGCTCAATACCTGCGGCCTCGGAAAAGGGGAGTTGGACTACATCATCGATAACACTCCCTTCAAGCAAAATAAGCTGGCGCCCGGTTCGTGGCTGCCAATTCGGCCGCCCGAAGCATTGTTGAAGGACCAACCGGATCTAACGCTGATTCTGGCCTGGAATTTCGCCCCGGAAATCGTTCGGCGCGAGGCCGAATACCAGAAGCGCGGCGGACGTTTCATTTTGCCTATTCCCGAGCCGCGGATGGTGGATTTTTCCGGGTGATAGCCACGAAAAGGGGAAAAGCAATGGCACCCCAATTTTTGTGGCTTTTCGTGGCAATTCCGTTTCGCTCTCCGTGGTTGCTTTCCATATCACGTCTCGTATAGTCCAAACAGCGTCTTAAATGGCATCGAAGAATCAATCGAAGAGCAAAGCGGGTCCGGGAATTCCCCCGTTCATCCTTTTCCTGGGAAGCCTGGTTTTGGTGCTGGGGACTCTTTTTTTTCTAAGCTTCTCGCCGAGCGAGGTCATTTTTTCGAATGACAATCCTTTGGGCGCGATGAGCGCCCGGTGGATGAAACTGCCGCAGGGTTTCTTCGGCTTATGGCTCGACGTGAATTCCATCGGCCTCGCCGCCGGAGCCTTACCCATCAGTCCAACGTACTTCGCTCTCTGGGGTATGGGAGCATTGCTTTTCGCTAAGTTTTTCGTTCCCTTGGCGATTGCGTTTGTGGGATTGTCGGCCTGGCTGTGTTTTCGGAGGAATGGCCTTTCCCCGGTGGCTTGTTTTCTGGGTGGTCTGGCGGCGTTGCTCAATTCCGGTTTCTTTTCGGCAGCCTGTTGGGGTGTGATTCCGCAGACCGTCGCTTTTGGCATGGATTTCCTTGCGGTGGCGGCGCTCGCTGGTACTGGCAAGCCGCGGTCGTGGATAGCCCTCATCCTTGCGGGACTGGCCGTCGGTTTGAACGTGATGGAGGCCTCCGACATTGGCGCGCTATTCAGTTTGATGATCGCCGGGTATGTGCTGTACCAGGCAGTGATCACTTCGTCCGACACGTGGCGGGGCGTCGCGGCGGGCGTGGGTCGCACGATGGTAGTGGCGGTTTTCGCCGGCCTGATGGCCGCCCAGGCGATCTTCGCGCTCGTCACGACTCAGATTCAAGGCGCCGCCGGCATGAAGCAGGACCCGCAAAGCAAGGCGGAACATTGGAACTGGGCCACGCAATGGAGCCTGCCCAAGCGGGAAACGCTTTCGCTGTTCGTTCCCGGCCTCTACGGGTATCGCATGGACACGCCCAGAGACGTCGCCGCGTTCCCCGAGTGGTTCGAAGGCGGCATTTATTGGGGAGCAATGGGACGCGACGCGGCGTGGCAAGCTTACTTCGACGGCGGCCGCCAGGGCACGCCGCCGAATGGGAATGTTCAGTTTCTCCGCCACACGGGCGGGGGAAACTACGCGGGCGTGCTGGTGGTGCTCGTAGCCGTCTGGGCGGCAGCGCAGGCTTTTCGCAAGAAGGACTCGGTGTTTCCTCTCGAACAGCGAAAACTCGTGTGGTTTTGGACCGGCAGCGCGGTCGTGAGTTTGCTGCTGGCCTATGGCCATCACGCGCCTTTCTATCGGATATTGTATGCGCTTCCTTATTTTTCGACGATTCGCAATCCAACGAAATTCTTGCAGCTCGTCGATTTTTCCGTCGTAATACTATTTGCCTACGGGATTCATGGTTTGAGCCGGCGCTACCTGGAGCCGGCGCCCGCGAATGAACGAGCCAGGACGTTGAACGGTTGGTGGGCCAAGGCCGGCAAATTCGACAAACGCTGGGTCCTGGGCTGCGCAGCGGCAATCGCGGTGAGCATGGTGGGCTGGTTGATTTATTCGTCCTCGCGCGCCGCTCTCGTGCAGTACTTGCAGACAGTGCAGTTCGACGAAACCCTGTCTCGCCAGATCGCCGGATTTAGCATAAAACAATTAGGCTGGTTCGTGCTCTTTCTGGGACTTGGAGCATCCTTGCTCATCGCCATCCTGAGCGGACGCTTCGCCGGCCAGAAAGCGCGCTGGGGCGTCGTGCTGTTGGGATTGCTCCTGGTAATGGATTTGATGCGGGCGAACCTGCCGTGGGTGCTCTACTGGGACTACAAGCAGAAATACGCCAGCAACGAAGTCGTCGATTTTTTACGACAAAAGCCTTATGAGCACCGGGTCGCGATTTTGCCCGGTTGGATTACCCAGGGTTTCAGACTGCCGGAACAAATCGCGGACGCGGAAAATTTTCTCGGTAGCTTTTACGGCATCGAATGGGCTCAGCACCATTTCCTATACTACAACGTCCAGTCGTTGGATATCGTCCAAATGCCGCGCGTGCCGCAGGACCTCAATACCTACAACGAGGCGCTTTGGTTCAGAGGATCGCCGGAAACCGTGTATCTGGTGACGCGACGGTGGGAACTGACGAACACTCGATATCTGCTCGGCGTGTCCGGCCTGCTCGAGGTGTTGAACAAAGGACTCGACCCGGGCAAAGAGCGGTTTCGGATTGCGGCCACCTTCAATATCGTCCCCAAAGTCGGCGTCGGGACCGCGACGCGATACGAAGAGTACACCGCCGTCATGGATCCCAAGGGCGCGTTTGCGGTATTCGAATTCACCGGAGCGCTGCCGCGCGCCAGTCTGTTCGCGAATTGGCAGACCGCGAGCGACGAAGCTGCGCTCAAGGAAATGTCGAGCAAGACTTTTGATCCAGCGCAAAAGGTCCTGGTGGCCGATTCCTTGCCTGCTCCCGCCGCGAGCAGCGCTACGAACGCCGCGGCCGGCACGGTGGAATACCAGAACTACGCTCCTACGAAAATCATGCTGCAAGCCAAGGCGAAGGCTCCATCGGTGCTGCTCCTCAACGATAAGTTCGATCCCAATTGGAAGGTCTGGGTGGACGACAAGCCGGCCGTGTTGCTGCGCTGCAATTTCATCATGCGCGGCGTCCAAGTGCCCGCGGGCGAGCACCGTGTCGAATTCCGATACGCGCCGCCTGTCGGAAGTCTTTACGTCACCATCGCTGCCGGAGTCCTCGGGTTGGCGTTGCTCGGGTTCGCGGTATTTGTCAAATCGGAGGAAAAGATGGCTCCTGTCCCGGCGGAGGAACCCGCGCTGGCAAAGAAATAGCGGCGACCCAGCGCTCGCCTAAGACTCTCCGGGTTGGTCTCCCGACCTTGGACTTTGGATTTCAGACTATGGACCGTCTTTGATGTCCTGATGCGCCAACTTTGTTCGTCGTAGTATTGAAAAACGAAACACAACGAAATTATGGCAAACAAAACAAACACGATTCGGCTTCACCGGGTGCTCAAAGCGATTGCGGAGAGGGTTTACCGGGAATTCCTCGATGCGGACGCCATGGCCAAATGGCTTCCGCCTAACGGTTTTACGGGCAAGGTCCACCACCTCGACGCCAAAGAGGGCGGCACCTACAAGATGTCGTTCACGAATTTCATCACCGGCAAAGGCCATGCGTTCGGCGGCACTTATCTCGAACTGAAGCCGCACGAACGTATCCGCTACTCGAACAAATTCGACGACCCGAACCTGCCGGGCGAAATGCAGACGACCATCACTTTGAAGCCGGTGTTCTGTGGGACCGAGTTGAACATCACGCAAGAAGGGATACCCGCCGCCATCCCCGCCGAGGCTTGCCATCTCGGCTGGCAGGAATCGCTGATGCTCTTGGCGAAACTCGTCGAGGCCGAGATTCCGGATCAACCGTGACGGTCCTGGGATGAGGAGATTCTTGCGAGGATGACTGCTCTCGAGCTTCCCCTTCCGTAGAGCCTCCGGGGACGATTGAGCGGGAGCGAAAGGACTCAACAGGAGCAAAGAGAAAAAACAGAGAGTGAAATCAAACCACTGGTTGATGCTGGAAGAAAAGATAATTGTGCGGGGCTGACACCTTTTTGTAATAATAGTTAGGCGGCTATACCATCATGCGTCGTAATGCATTCATTCGAACCCTTGTGCCAGTTGCTTTCGGACTGGGTTTTGCTGTTTTTGGTATTGTGGCGTTCATTCGCACCGGTAATTCGCAGCAGCAGTTCGAAGGCAGGCTGCAAAGCATTCGAGCCGGCAAGATTCAGCCCGACACGCTCATTGTGGTCAGGAAATATGTCGACCATGGAAGAGGCCCTTCGGCACACGTCGTTTTCAGCAGCAACCGGCAGCCAAAGGTGAACATTGCGGCGACGCGCGATTTTTTCAACAGTGTAAACCTGGGGGATGCCATTCCCGGCTATTACTTCCCGGATGGTTACTTCATCCCTCAGAATCACGGGGGAGACGCAGGAGTCGGCAAGTGGTTTTTTCTCATCCTTGGAGTTTTGTTGGGGGCAGGCGTGTTAGCTTTAGCTTTTGCGAGAGCAAGGTCAAAGCCACCGGATGTCGACATGGACGCACTTCGGACAATCATCCGTGACAGAATGGATGGACATTGAACACGCCGCCAAATAAATCGCCAGGGCAACGCCCCCGGCCTTGGCGGGGCGGATGTGTTTTTCCAGTCCGTTAATGCGATTGTGTATTACCTGCCGGGAACCACGGGGTGGGGTTCGAGATTATTCGGTCAGCCGACGGTGCTGTGGAATCCGCAGGCGCAGACGGGCGACGGGAGCTTCGGTGTGCGGACGAATCAGTTTGGTTTTGACATCACCGGCAGCAGCAATCTGGTCATCGTGGTGGAAGCCTGCGCGGACCTGGCCAATCCGGTCTGGTTGCCGGCGTCCACCAACATGCTTGATAGGATCATCGGCACGAACGGCACCTCCTATTTCAGCGATCCGCAGTGGACCAATTATCCCGGACGTTTCTACCGCTTCCATTTCCCGTAACTGAACTGTGAGGACTTTCTTGACGGTTCGCAATATGCGGACAGGTTTCATGCCGTTCCGTGCGAGCGACGAGAGCCAATACCAAAGCCCCAGCGGGGCGAACGAGGGTAGCCCGGGGCAAGCGAAGCGAAGCAAGCGCAGCCCCGGGTACAAGCCCACAATTGAACATCTCCCTCTCCCTTCCGAAGGGGAGCCCGTTCAGCGGGCAGCTCTTGTGTTGTTCCATTTGAGGGCAGGGTGAGGGGTTCCTTCGCCACGGTTCGTGGTCTCGACGCCGTCTCTGGCCGGCGCCTCGCTCTCCTCAAACCGTTGAAAGCTGAAATACTCCCGACGGATACGGTTCGCCTTTCCCGCTCCCGGCAAAACTCGTCGAGGCTGAAATCCCGGATCGACAGTGACGAGTAAACAAAGAGGAAAATCAAACCGCTGGTTGATGCAGGAAGAAAAGATAATTGTGCGGGACTGACACAAATGGCGCTTAGAAAACCCCGCTTCATTTTTTCTCTTTTGTTGCAATTTAATGCGGCGTAACGACTTATGACTTTTCGCGTTCTTTGCGCTGGGATGTGAATTGGGCGACGCGATTTCCTCCCGCGAACCTAGCCATTGTCCACGCGGCCAATCCGCAATGCCAAACATGTACGACTTACCCGTGTCCGCCGGCCCCTTTCAGCCCGAGGACACCTTCGGTCTGGCTTAGTTTCGACCAGTAGAAACCGTAGAGCGCAATCAGCGCGAAACAGGCGAGCGGCATCCAGAAGCTGACCGACATATTGTAAACATCCCCAAGGTGCCCCATGATTTTGGGCATCAGGATGCTGCCGCTGACCGCGACACCCCAATCCACTCCCATCGGGCCGCCGGCTTTGGCCAGAGGGGCGATCCAACTGCTCAAAGCAACCAGTGATGCCAGGCAAATAGTCCTAGCCAGGAGAGGGTTTTTTGAGCGAAAAAAGTTCATCAAGTTGCTCTGTTACCGAATGTGGGGTCCCGAGCCGCGCGCCGTTAATCATATGAACCTATGGTCATTTCCGCGCACTTGCTTATTTCGTTCCTTCCCCATTGCGCCGCTTGCCCAAGAAAGCCATGACGCTGTCGCCGTGCTTGAGCAGCTTTATTTCGCGCCAGTTTTCCGGCAGACTCAGCGTGTCGCGTTTGCTATGGCCGAGCACGAACAATCCTTCCGGCAGGAGCAAGCGTGGCAGTGCGGCGTCATCCAGAAGTTGCTGCGCCGCCGAGGTCGAGCGGCATCCGATGTTTTTTTCGCCGTAAGGCGGGTCGGCAAGGATAAGATCGAAAGATTTCCCACCGGAGGCGAGTTGGGCAACGGCGACAAAAACATCCTGCACCCGCACGCGCAACATCTCTAGTGAAAAGCCAGCGGCCTGAAGGTTTTGGCGCAATACGCCGGCGTGGCGCGAGGATTTTTCGACGCAGAGGGCCGTGGCGGCGCCGCGGCTCAGGCATTCCAGGCTCAACGCGCCCGTGCCAGCAAATAGCTCCAGTACCCGCGCCTCTTCGACGCGGTTGCCCAGGCTGTTGAAGACCGCCTGCTTGACGAGATCGGGCGTGGGCCGCACCGTCAGCCCCTTAGGTACTTTCAAAATGCGGCGCGCCGCGTTGCCTCCGGTAATGCGCATGTCATTGGTAGATGGTTTGGTTCTCAGGAAAAACTGCGGTCCTTCTCATTCGGCTTTCTTGCGAGTGGTCTGGTCCACCGCCACCGCCGCGATGATGATGGCGCCGATGACGATGAGTTGGACATTGGTGGAGATGCCCAGCAGAGTGCAGCCATTGCGCAGGAAGCCGATGAGAAGGGTGCCGACGATCGTTCCCAAAATCGTGCCGCGTCCGCCGGAAAGACTGGCGCCGCCAATAACCACCGCCGCGATGATGTCGAGCTCGAGCGTTATCCCGGCCGTCGGCTGGGCGGAAACGGTTCGGCTAGTGGCAATCATGGCGGCCACGCCCACCAGCATTCCGCTCAAAGTATAGATTACCGTCAGGTTGCGCCGGACATTGATGCCCGCGTGGAAAGTGGCGTCGCGATTCGAGCCGATGGCGTACGTGTATCGGCCCAACGGCGTGTAGCGCAACACCAGGCTCGCGGCCATGATGACCACCGCGGCGATGACCACTGAGACGGGCGCCAGCGCCAGTTCACCACGACCAAGGTAAGTATAGGCGGGCACATTGTACGGCTGGCCGTCGTTCATCACGTAGGAAATGCCGCGAAAGGCGCTCATCGTCCCTAGCGTGACGATGAAAGGAGGAAGATCGAGCAGAGTGATCAGGCTGCCGTTCAGGAAGCCACACACGGCGCCGACGACGATTCCGGCCAATGTGCCGAGCAACAGACCCAGCATCGACGAGGACGGGCCGCCGACTTGCAGCATGGTCCAGGCACCGGCCATGCCGTTCAGAGCGAGCATGGAACCGACCGACAGATCGATGCCGCCGGATATGATGACTGCCGTCATGCCCACGGCGATGATGGCGTTGACACTCGAACGGCGGAGCACGTTGAGCAAATTGTCCAGCGTGAGGAACCGACCGGGCGCCAGGATCGAGAGGAGGATCACGACCAGAAGCAAGCTGGCGAAGGGCAACAATTGGCGGAGAAGTTTGCTCATCCCAGGTTATTCGACAGCTGCCAGGTGCATGACCTCGTCGGGACGCGTCGCGGCGGTGGTCAAATCGCCGACGAGCCGGCCGCGGCGCATGACCAACACGCGGTCGGTCATGCCGAACAGTTCCGGCAATTCGGAGGAGATGAACAGGATAGCCTTGCCCTCTGCGGCCAGCGCGTTGAGCAGCGAGTAAATTTCGCGCTTCGCCCCCACATCGATGCCGCGAGTGGGTTCGTCGAAGATCATGAAACGCGATTGCGCCAGCAACCAGCGAGCTACCAGTAGTTTTTGCTGGTTGCCGCCCGAGAGCGACCGGGCCGGGGCTTGGGGTGAAGCCCATTTCACGTTCATGCGCGAACCCGCCTCGGCAGCCACGGCGGCTTCCTTCGCCGGCCGGATAATCCGGCCCATCTCCAGCATCCCGAGGCTGGGCAGAGTAATGTTGCAATAACACGGCAAGTCGAGACAAAGCCCGGTTCGTTTGCGGTCCTCGGTCAACAGCGCCACGCGGTGCGCAATGGCCGCCGCGGGAGAATCAATCTCGGCCAGTTCCCCATCCAAGAATACCTCGCCCGAAGTCTTGGGCTCGACGCCGAACAACGCGCGGGCCACCTCCGTGCGCCCGGCCCCAATCAGCCCTGCCAGCCCGACGATTTCGCCCTGGCGCACCACGAAGGAAACGTCGGCGATGCCCTTGGCCGAGGAAAGGTTTTTGACTTCCACGCAGACCTTGCCTTGCAGGCCGCTTTTTGGTGGAAAGAAATCATTCAGTTCGCGCCCGACCATATGGCGAACGATGGCGGGGATGCCAAGGGCGGCGGCAGGCCCGGAATGCACCACTTTGCCGTCGCGCAAAATACTGATGTCATCCGCCAGTGCCACAACTTCTTCGAGGCGATGCGAAATGTAAATGATGGCCAGGCCGCGACTGCGCAATTGCCGCACCGCATCCAGCAGACGCCGTGCCTCCGCTTCGGACAGGGATGACGTCGGCTCATCCATGACGATAATAGCCGCCTTGCGCCGCAATGCCTTGAGTAGTTCGACGATCTGGCAATCGCCCGTGGAAAGATTCGCCACCTTGGCATCGGGCTTTACGGCAAAGCCATATTCGGCCGCCAGCGCCTGGGTCTGTGCGATCATTGCCCGCCGACTCACCGTGAAGGCCAGGGTACCGCGCGGTTCCGAACCCAGGAATATATTCTCGGCCACGGTCAGATCTTCGACGAGGTCCAACTCCTGATAGATCATCGAGATGCCCGCCGCGAGCGCTTCGGCGGGGGAGGAAAATTGACGAGAGCAACCTAGTAATTCCAGTTCGCCGGCGTCGGGTTGGTAAACGCCGGCCAGAATTTTCATCAGCGTGGACTTGCCGGCGCCATTTTCGCCGCAGAGGACGTGCACGGCACCTTTGCGCACGCGAAAACTGACCTCCGCCAGTGCCTGGACCGGACCAAAGCGCTTGGAGATGCCTCTCATCCAAAGCACGACATCGGTACTGGATTCGTCCACGTCGCGCCTTATTGAAGGTTCAGCAATTGTTTGATGCGGGGGTCTTCGAGATTGGCCTTGGTGATCAATTCTACGCCTGTGTCGATATGCTTGACGACCGACTGGCCCTTGATGCGGGCGACGACGGCTTTGACTCCCTCATAACCCATCTTGAAAGGATTCTGCACCACCAGCGCGTCGATCTGGCCAGCCCGCAGGCCATCGAGCACCGCCTTCTCGGCATCGAAACCCACCATCTTTACTTCCGTCCGATTTTGGCTTTGCAAACCCTGAAAAGCACCGACGCACGTCGAGGCGTTGCAGGCAAATAAGCCTTGCAGATCCGGGTGCCGCGTCAGCAGGTCTTCGGTGGCTTGCAGCGCGGTTTCCACCGTATCCTGCCCGTATTTGGCATCCACCATCTCGATGCCGGGAAACTCTTTGGCCAAAGTTTCGAGGAAGCCATTCTCGCGTTCGGTCGTGGAGGCCGAACCCGGAACATATTTGAGCACGACTACCTTGCCCTTGCCTTGGAGAATCGCGCCCATGCGCCGGGCTGCCAGCGCGCCGCCCTGGTAATTGTCCGTGGCCGCAAAACAAACATATTTGTCCGTGTCGATGCCCGAGTCGATGATGACGCACGGCACATTGAGGCTGGCCAGCTTCTCGACCGAAGGCACCAGCGCGTGCCGATCCAGCGGCGCCAGGACGATGCCATCCACCCTTTGGACGATGAAATCCTCGATGATTTGAATCTGCCGTTCGCGATCGGTTTCGCGTTCGGGGCCGTTCCATTGAATCTGATAACCCAACTCGTCGGCCGCCGCCTTGGCGCCGGCGCGCACAGATTGCCAGTAAATATGAGTGGTGCCCTTGGGAATGACGGCGATCGTGTGGCTTGTGCCGCTCGCCGGGGCATTGCTATCGGATTTGCGATTGCAGCCCAGGACTAGCGATAAACTCAAGATGGGAACGAGAAGTAATTGTCTTTTCAAAGTCTTGAAGCTCATGGAAGCATGGGTTTACACAGATTCCGGGGCGTTGGCAAGCATGGGCCGGAAAGCGAAGAAAGCCCGACGCGTTGCGTTGAGCGGCAAAATTGAACGAATCCAAAGCCGCCGTTGCCTGTTGATACGATGGTGGATCTGGCGCAACGCAGCTATCGACATTCCGTTGTCACGGTTCTAGACTGCGAGTTGGATGGCGGCCATGAGCGACGGTTTCATGATTGAAGTAGCCAACCTGACCAAACGTTACGCGGGCCGTACCGCTGTTTCGAATATTTCGTTTGCCGTCAGGCGGGGGGAGATTGTCGGCTTGCTCGGTCCCAACGGCGCCGGCAAGAGCACGACCATGCGCATCCTTTCCTGCTATCTGCCCGCCACTTCCGGGACCGTGCGTGTCGCGGGCCTGGATGTGTTCCGGCAATCCGACGAAGTGCGCCGCCGCATCGGTTACATGCCGGAAAACAACCCGCTGCACGTGGACATGCGGGTGCGCGAGTATCTGAAGTTTCGCGCGCGCTTGAAGGGGCTGAGCCGCGCGCGCTGCCGCGAGCGGGTCGATGTCGTGACCGAGCAATGCGGGTTGAAGGACGTGGACCGCCGCATCATCGGCCAGCTTTCCAAAGGCTACCGGCAGCGCGTTGGCCTGGCGGACGCTTTGGTGCACGAGCCGGAATTGATTATTCTCGATGAACCGACGATTGGGCTGGACCCGAACCAGATTCGCTCTGTGCGCCAGCTCATCAAGAACCTGGCCAATGTTCACACTGTTCTCATCTCGACGCACATCCTGCCGGAAGCCGAAATGACCTGCAACCGGATGATGATCATGTATGAAGGCAAAATTCTGGCGGCGGACACGCCGGAGAACTTGCAGCGGCTCATGAGCAGCAACAGCCAGGTAATCGCGGAAATCGCCGCCTCACCGCAAGCGTTGAAGGAATGCTGGGAACAGGTGCCGGAAGTCGAACAATTCGACGTGTCGGCCAGTGAAGGGGATTATTTCCGGTGCGCCTTGACGCCGCGAAACGGGTTGGACTTGCGGCCCATCGTGTTCGGATTGGTCCGCGAGCATGGATGGCCGTTGCGCGAACTGACCCGCGGCCGGCATTCGCTCGAGGACATTTATGTCCAGGTCACCCGGCCCGACGAGGAGGAGGAAGGCTGATGCAGGCTTATTGGACGCTGACCCGGCGCGAGTTGGCCGGTTACTTCCTGTCGCTTACGGGCTACATTATCCTTGCCGCCGTGATGTTTCTCCTGGGTTTGAGCTTCGTTTATTTGCTCGACAGCCTGCGCCAGGAACCGACCCCGATGCCGCTGACGGAGCTGTTTTACATGACCCCTTTTTTCTGGTTTATCCTTCTGCTGTCCACGCCGGTCATTACGATGCGTTTGTTCGCATTGGAAAAATTTTCCGGCACGTTTGAAACCCTGATGACCGCTCCGGTGAGCGATTTGCAAGTCGTGCTCGCCAAATTCAGCGCCGGCCTGGCATTCCACATTGTGGCGTGGCTCCCGCTGGCAGGCTGCCTGTGGGCGGCGCAGTACTATACCAATGGGAGAGCCGGCCTGGATGGCGGGGCTATGGGCAGCACGATGCTGGGAATTTTTCTGTTGGGCTGCATGTTCATCTCGCTGGGCTGCTGCGCTTCCGCGCTGACGCGCAGCCAGGGCGTCGCCGTGATGCTCAGCCTGGTGTTTGGCGTGAGTTTGTTCCTCCTCAGCTTCATCGCCAAGAACTCGGTGCAGTCCAACTGGCTGGCGCAGGTGCTTTCCTGCTTTGCGCTGATCGACCAGATGCATGATTTCGCGCGCGGCGTCGTGGATACACGGGCTGTGGTGTTTTACCTGACCCTCACTTTGTTCTTCCTGTTCCTGACCTTGCGGATTGTGGAGAGCCGCCGGTGGAAATAGCCGCCATGGCAACCGCAGATCCATCCCGGCCCAGTTTTTCCCCGTGGCGCAAGTGGCGCATCGGCCTGCACGTCATATTCATCGTGCTCGTCGTTTTCTCCGTCGTCGTGATGGTGAATTACCTGGGCCAATCCTATTTCCTGCGCTGGCAGCTCAGCGCGCGCACAAGAATCCAACTCTCATCCCTCACGCTGAGCCTGCTCGAATCGCTGACCAATCGCGTCAAGGTGACGATCTTCTATGACACCGTGCAGGACCCGTTTTACCCCACGGTGGCCGACCTCCTCAACCAATACGCCCGGCGCAGCCCCAGAATCTCGATCCAAACCGTGGATTACCAGCGCGATCCGGGCGCGGCCCAAAAGGTCAAAATCGAATACAAACTCGGTTCGGTCACCGACAAAAATATCGTCATTTTCGATTGCGAGGGCGAACAGCAAAAACCTGGACTCGAGCAGCGCAGAATCAAGATCGTGCAAGGTGATGAATTGAGCCATTACGTGATCGAGCAGGTGCCCAACGAAAAGGAGCGCGAGTTTCGCCGCAAACCCACCGAGTTCCTGGGCGAGCGATTATTCACGGGCGCGCTGCTCGCCATCACAAGTCCCCCGTTCAACTCCTATTTCCTGCAAGGCCACGGCGAACCCGACATCGACAGCAATGGCGACTTCGGATTCATGAAATTCAAGGCCGTGCTGGAGCAGAATTGCATCGGCGTGCAGCGGCTTTGGCTCGTCGGCTCCAATACGGTGCCGGCAGATTGCAATCTGCTCGTCGTGGCTGGGCCGACCAGCCAATTCCTCGATTCCGAGCTCGAGAAAATCGATCAATACCTGAGCCAGGGCGGACGGTTGCTGGCCCTTTTCAATGCTTTCTCGCTCGACCACGAAACGGGTCGGGAAAAAACCGGCCTGGATAAGATCCTCGCCAATTGGGGAGTCTCCGTCGGCAGCAGCGTCATCGAGGACCCGGAACATTTCAACTACAAGCCGGACAATGACATGATCGTGGGAACCTTCGATCGCAAGCATCCCATCGTGAACCCCTTGCTGCGAACTTATCTCTTCCTAATCCGGCCCCGCTCCGTAGGGCGGCTCGAATCCTCCGCGCCGGCCGCTGACGCGCCTCATGTCGAGGAACTTGCTTTTTCCGGCCCGAAATCCTTTGCGGTGTCCAATCCCGGCAAAGCACGAAGCTTTCCGTTGATGGTGGCCGTCGAAAAGGGCGCCATCAAGAATGTCATCACCGAACGCGGCTCGACGCGTATCGTGGTAGCCGGCGATTCGACCTTCCTGGGCAATGTTTGCATTGATTCGGTTGCCAATCGGGATTTCGCCGGCTACGCCGCCAATTGGTTGCTGGATCGAACCCAGCTCCTGCAAGGCGTCGGCCCGCGTCCCATCGACACCTACCGAATCCGCATGACGCCGAGCCAGTTGCAAAGCGCGACGTTTATTTTGCTGGGCGCCATGCCCGGCTCCGCCCTGCTGCTGGGCGGGCTGGTCTGGCTGCGCCGCAGGAGGTGAAACACTCGCCTGCATGACTGCCAAAAGCACCTGGCTCTGGATCATCGTGGCCGCGAGTTTGTTTGCGTTCATCTATTTCTTCGAAGGACGCTTGCACACCCCGATTCCGGGCCCCGCCAAAGTCCTGCCCGGCTTCGACCCCGCGGTGGTTGACCGCGTGCAAGTCCAGCCCGCCAACCAATTGGAAGTCCGCGCCGAACGCACCAATGATTCCTGGGTGCTGACCGAACCTCTGCGCTACCCGGCTCAAAAGGCCGGCATCGAGCGATTCCTACAGGCGCTCCAAGGATTGACGGCCGCGGCGTACATCACTCCCAGCGAACTCAGAAACCGGCCCCGGGCCGATGAAGAGTACGGATTTGCGTCGCCCCAGGACACCATCGTCATCGAGCCGGGGGATCTGCACATTCACGTCGGCCTGCTGACCGTCCCCGGCGATCAGGTCTTTCTTCAGGTCGTTGGCAAGGACGGCGTCTATGTCGTAGATGCGGATTTTTTGAAGTCGGTTCCCCGCGCGCCCAACGATTGGCGGGATCCGACGCTGATCGATTTGAACGCGTTGGCTTTTGACCGCATGGCGGTGACGAATACTTCCGCGGGCTTCGGTTTGCAACGAGACGCGATCACAAGACTCTGGCGCATTCTTCCTCCCATCGAAGAGCGTGCTGACAGCGGCAAGATCGAGGCGGCGCTGCAATCGTTGGCGATGCTGCGCATCGAGAAATTCGTGAGCGACGAGCCGGGCAAGAGTGATTTGGAAAGCTTCGGCCTGCAGCCGGCCGTGCTCGCTTTGGCCTTATCTCAGGGAACGAACCTTGCCGCCGTGCTCGAGTTCGGCAAAAGCCCGACCAACGATGCCCGCGTAGTCTATGCCCGCCGACAGGGACAGAACGCGATTTTCCTCGTGCCAGGCGATCCTCTCTCCGCCTGGCGCGACAAAGCCGACGCTTTCCGCGACCCGCATCTCATCGAGTTCACCGAGTCGGTTTCGGCTATCGAGGTGCGCGGCGAAGAGACGTTTTCCCTGCAGCGCCAGGGCAGCAACGCCTGGCGCGTGCTGCCGCAGGATTTTCCGGCCGACGCCGGACTCGTGCAGGAATTCCTTTCCAACTTGAGCCAGTTTCCCGCCGCGTTGGTCAAAGGCGTCGTCATCGATCCTGATTTGGCCGGCTATGGCCTGGGACCGCCCCGGCGCCGGTATCTCCTGGAGTCAGCCGGGACCAACACTGAGGCGGGCGCGACCAATCGACTGATCGCCGAGCTGGATTTTGGCACGAACGTGGACGATAAAGTTTACGCGCATCGCACCGACGAAAGCGCCGTCTATAGCATCAGCCTCCCGGATTTTCAGCGCCTGCCCGCCGCGAGCTGGCGGTTGCGTGACCGCCGGGTTTGGAGTTTTTCAACCAACGACATCGCCGGCATCACGATTCGCCAGCGTGGCAAAGTCCGCAACATCGTCCGCAAGGGGCCTTATCATTGGTCTCTTGCCGCCGGGTCGCAAGGGATTATCAACGATTTGGCCATCGAAGACGGAGTGCGCGAGTTTGGGCGCCTGACTGCGAACACCTGGGTCGCGCGCGGCGAGCGAGATCGCGCGCGCTGTGGGTTCACCGCGGACAGCCAGTCGCTCACCGTGGAATTGAAAAGCGGGGCCAAACTCGCGATAGAATTCGGCGGCCCGGCGTCTGCCAACGCCGCCTACGCGGCGGTGGCGTTCGAAGGAGAAACGTGGATATTCGAATTCCCCGGCTGGCTTTATCAATATGTGGGATATTGTCTGAGCATCCCGGCGGACATCCCATGACCTCGCAACCCACGCGCCTGTTCTGGCGGCGTTGCCGGACTTGTTTCCGCTGGTTCCGGATCACAGTGTGGCTCTTGATTCTCCTGGTTCTCGGCACGCTCGTTTATCTGAACCAAATCGGGCTGCCCGGTTTTCTGAAGAACCCGCTGATCGAGAAAGTCCGCGCCCGCGGCATCAGCCTTGAGTTCTCGCGCCTCCGGCTGCGCTTCTACCAGGGCCTCGTCGCCGACAACGTTCGCTTCGGCCGCGCCGGCGAGCGGTTCGGCCCGCAACTTACCGCGGCCGAAGTCGGCCTGGAACTCAACACTCGGTCGCTCCTCCGGCTCCGTCCCCAGGTCGATGGCCTGTGGTTGCGCCAGGGACGCCTGCTCTGGCCCATCGTCGATACCAATCAGCCGGCCCGCGTGTTGTCCATCGACAACATTTACGCGCGGCTTCGCTTCCTGCCCGGCGACCAATGGGTGCTGGACGATTTGACGGCCAATTTTGCCGGGGCCCGTTTCCAATTTTCCGGCAGCGTCGCGCATGCTTCCGCCATTCGGGATTGGAATTTTTTGCGCGCTGAGCAGCCCGCTCGCCCCGGCGAATTGCAGGACCGCCTCCGCGAAATTGCCGATTTGCTCGACCGGATCCATTTCACGGCTTCGCCAAAATTGAACCTGCAGGTCCGGGGCGATGCCCGTGATTTCCAGAGTTTTAATGCGCGATTGTCCATTAGCGCGCCCGGCGCCGACACGCCGTGGGGCGGCTTCTCGGATGCCCGCCTCGGCTTCCGGCTGATTCCGGCCGCCACGAATGGCCTGCCGACTGCCATCGTGACGTTGGCGGCGGACGACGCCCAAACCCGCTGGGTCAGCGCCTCCGATTTTCGACTCACGGTCCGTGCAGCTTCCCTTGCCGTGCTGACCAACCTGGCCAATGCCGACGTGAATTTCGAAGCCTTGAGCGCGCAAACGCCCTGGGCGGCTGCAACCAACATGCAGGTCGCGCTCCACGTTGCCGCGTCGCCCGAGCAAACGAATTCCGTCAACGCCGACCTCACGTTTCTGGCGGCTGAAGTCGCGTCGCAGTGGGGCAACGGCACCAATGCGCGCTTCACGGCGCAATGGGTCCACGCGCTGACCAACGTCGTTCCTATCGACGGCCATGGGCAGCTTCGTCTCGACCGCGCCGAGGGCAAATGGGGCAGTGCCCGGCAGATCGAACTGCTCGGTGCCCTCGCTCCCGCCGATCCGCCTGTCGAGTTCCGTTTTCCACCTTCGCACAAATTGGACGCCTGGTGGACCAATCTCGAGCCGTACGCCTTGGGTCTGCAAGTCCGCCTCGATGATTTCCAATCGCCTAAACTTCAGGCGCAAGCGCTCACCTGTTCTGCGCACTGGCAGGCGCCCGAGCTGACGCTGACAAATCTTCATGCCGAACTTTATCACGGCCTCCTGGAGGCCGGCGCGGCTCTGAATGCTTCCAGCCGCACCCTCAAGTTCAATTTCTCATCCGACGTCGATCCGCATAAAATTCAGTTACTCAGCGAGCCGGCGCGAAGATTTCTCGCGGATCTCTCTTGGAAAAATTTCCCGCTCGTCCTGGCCGAGGGGAAGCTGACGTTGCCTGCCTGGACGAACCGCCAGCCCGACTGGCAGGGCGAAGTTCAGCCGACGCTGCAATTGCAGGGCCGTTTCGACATTCAGGGCGGCGCGGCTTTTCGCGGCGTGCCGGTCGCCGCCGCGCAATCCCATTTCAGTTACTCGAACCTCACCTGGCGGCTCCCCGATCTCACCATCACCCGGCCCGAAGGAAACCTCTACCTCCAACATGAAGCCAGCGAGCGCACCAGAGATTTCTACTGGCGTGTCTCCAGCGCCATCGACATCAAAGCGGCGCGCCCGCTCTTGCCCACCAACGCAATGGACGTCCTCGATTTGTTCGCCTTGAGCCGGCCGCCGCTCATCGATGCCGAAGTCTGGGGCCATGCGAACGACGCGGAGCGCCTCCGGCTCAAGGGTAAGGTGTCCATGACGAACTTCACGTTTCGCGGCGAAACGGTTTCGAGTTTCGAGACCACCCTCCAATACACGAACAACTGGCTGCAGTTCACCGGTCCGCACTTGCTGCGCGCCACCAACGAAGAGATGAGCGCCACGGCCATGGTGGTTGATTTCGCCGGGCAAAAAATTTACATGACCAACGGTTTCAGCACCGCCGATCCGGCGGTGGTCACGCGGGCCATCGGCCCGCTGGTCGCCGACACGATGGAGCCGTACCAGTTCCTGCGCCCGCCGACCGTTCATGCTTACGGCACCATTCCGCTGCGCAACGACAACGACGCGGACTTGTATTTCAAAGTCAAGGGCGGCCCGTTTCATTGGTCGAAGTTCCATGTCGCCGCGATCTCGGGCGACATTCATTGGTCCGGCCAGCATTTGGCGCTGACCAACGTGCAGACCGAGTTCTACGGCGGCAAAGCCAATGGTTTCGCCAGTTTTGCCTTTCATCCCGGCGGCGAAACCTACTATGGCTTTTCGCTCACCACCCGGGACACGCAGCTCGGATTGCTCATGGCCGATGTCGCCGCCCGCACCAACCGCCTCGAAGGCCTCTTGAGCGGGAGCTTGCTCATCACCAAGGCCAGCACCGAAGATTGGCGGCAAAGCGATGGCTTCGGAAACCTCGACCTGCGCGACGGATTGATCTGGGACATTCCACTCTTTGGAGTTTTTTCTGACATTCTCAACGGCCTTGCGCCGGGCCTCGGCACGTCTCGCGCCAACGCCGCTGACTGCACCTTCCTCATCACCAACGGGCTGATTCGCACCGACAATTTGGAAATCCGTTCCCCGGCCATGCGCCTGCAATATCGCGGCACGGTGGATCTCCAGGGCCAGGTCAACGCCCGCTTCGAAGCCGGCCTCCTCCGCGACATGTGGCTCGTCGGCCCTATCGTCAGCACCGTCTTTTGGCCGGTGACCAAACTTTTCGAATACAAAGTCACCGGCAGCGTCGAGCACCCGAAGACCGAGCCTGTCTATCTCATACCTAAAATCATCCTGCTGCCTTTCCATCCCATCCGCACGTTGAAGGAAATGGCTCCGCAAGGCCCTAGTCCGCCTCCGGCCAATGCGCCACCGGCCAAATCGCCTTGAGCGAGAAACATTCTTTGCTTGCTCAGAAGTCGCAGTCGAGCGCATTTCCAATGGGCATTCCGGGCGGGGGCGCGGGAATTTTCAACGGGACGTAGTCCGCTGGCCGCGCGAAGTAATCCGCGATCATTCGCTGGCCTTGGAGCAGATGCGCCCGCTGGGCGGACGGCAGGCTCTTCTTCACGGCATCCTTCGCCAGCGAGACCGCTAGCGTTTTCAACTCATAGCCAAGCATCGCTTTCGTCTGCGGCGTGGCGCTGTTGTTCGCATACAAATCGATGAGATGAGTCAATGCGCAGTAGTTCACCGTGCGCTGAATTTCGCCGGCGTAGTCGGCCCCGGCCGGTTTGCGCCAAGTCGCGTCGAGCGCCCGGTCGATGACCTCGTCGAGTCCGGGCTGCCGCGGGTCGCGCGCGTGCTGTTCGACCAGGCGCGCCGCCCGGCCAGGTTCGAACAGGACGGTGAATACGATTTGCGCCGCCGCTTCGGCAGGCGCGAGCGCGTCGAAGACCTCGGCCGTGTGGTTGGCAAAAAGTTCGCGGTGCCGCGGAAATCCTTCGGGCCGCGGAGGGATCACTTGCAGGAGCGACTCGGGCAGCTTCAACACGTCGGGCGCAAGCGAGCCGAGGAGGGCGCCGAGGGCGCGGCGTTGCTCCGCCGGGGCGACCGGCGTGAGCGGCGCCTGGCCGTCGCCGCGCAGCGCGTAAGTATAAGCCGTGCCGGCGATGGACTTGGCCGCGGCCTCAAGCTGGTAGCGATGCATCAGGTAGGCGGGCACCAGCGCCTCTTCGATCGTCGCCAGTGGCCGGCCGGGTTTGATGACGTTCTCGCCAAAACGCGCAAGCACGGCGGAACGCAGGGCGAGCATGCGCTGCAATTCGTCGACGGCGTTCGTGCCGGTGTCCCACAGATGGACCTGCGGATGCGCGCTGCCGGCTGGGCGCGCGTCCTGGTCGGTGAGAAAAATAAGTCCACGAGCGCGCGCGGCGTCGAGAATGCCTTCGAGCGCCCGAGGCTCGTCGGTGCCGGCCGGAAAATCCTCGTAGCCGTAAGCGATGGCGACCTTGTCCCACTCGCCGATGCCGACCGCGTAGGCGTCCGAGAGATCAACCGCGCCGCCGGGGCGGAGCTGGGCGAATGGCGGCGGATAATCCATCACCGACGCGCGGCCGGCCGTGCTCGAGATGAAATTGTGCCCTAAACCAAGTGTATGGCCGACTTCGTGCGCCGCGAGCTGGCGCAGGCGCGCAAGCGCCATTTTTTCCATCTCAGGCGACGCGCGTTTGCCGGTCTCATAGGGCGCGAGCAGGCCCTCGGCGATCAAGTAATCCTGCCGCACGCGGAGCGAACCCAGTGTGACGAGGCCTTTGAGAATTTCGCCGGTCCGCGGGTCGATGATGGAACTTCCGTAGGACCAGCCGCGCGTATAACGGTGGACCCACTGGATGAGGTTGTAGCGCACATCCATCGGATCCGCATCTTCGGGAAACATTTCGACGCGGAACGCGTTGACGTAACCCGCGGCCTCGAAGGCCTGGCTCCACCAGCGCGCGCCGTCGAGCAGGGCGCTGCGCACCGGCTCGGGCGTGGCGGGGTCCAGATAATAAACGATGGGCGACACGGGTTCGCTGTGCGCGGCGGCCGGATCTTTTTTCGCGAGCCGGTGGCGGATGATGAATTGGCGTACGAGCGGTTCGCCGATGGGTGACGCATAGTCAGCATAGCCCGTCGAAAAATATCCCGCGCGCGGATCGAAGGCGCGCGGCGCATAGCCGGGCGGCGGCAGTTGGACGAGTGAGTGGTGCAGGCGGACCGTGAGCGCCGTCGGATCGCTCGCGATGTCGCGCACCCATTCGCCGGGATCGGTGCCGGCAAATGTCAGCGTCACCTCGACTTCGGTGTTGCGCGGAAAATTTTTGGTGTTGGGCAGATACACCGCGCTGCGCGCGGCATCGATTTTGAAATCACCCTGCTTCTCGCGCTTGAGCGTGTCGGCCACCCGGTGCGCATCGCGCAGGAAAAATGCCGTGGCGTCCACGAGCACGCGCCCATCGTCCTCGGCGGCGACTTCGAAGCCGCCGACGGCGGACTGCGCGAACGAGTCGCGCACGGCGCGTTGTTCGGCGGGGGTCCCGCCGGGGGCGCGAAAGCCAAGATTGGATTCCATCAACAGCACCTTCGGCCCGCTACGGGTAAAATGAACCACTCGCTCCTGGCCGAGCTGGCCGCGGTCGAGGCCGATGTCGTTGGAGCCGAGGCCGGCGGGAAGCGAATCGTAGTAAAGAAAATCCTCGTCGAATCGGGAGATTTCGAGCCAGAGCTTGCCCTCTTTCGCATCCCAATAGAGAGGAAAGAAACCCGGCAGCGCTTTCATCGGCGCCAGCTTGGCAGCCAGCGTCTGCGCCGCGCTGGAGTTGGTGTCGGGCGTTTTCTGTGCCCAGGCCGCGAAGCTAAACAGCGCGACTGCGACAAAAACCGCCGACCGAAGGCAATGTTTCATAAGGATTGAGAGCGCCTGCTGCGTTTGAGAAAAGCGGTTTCGAGAGGCGTGGTCAAGCCTGCGGTGGCGGTTAGCGTGGCACGGGCCATGCGCCGGCGAGGCGGTCCGCCAGGCCGCGTCCCCGGAGTCCCGCTTTCCGCCATGCGAATGAGGGCCGCGCCTTGTTCCAAAGGCCGCCCGAGGGGCACGGCCCCTGGCCCTCCGCCGGAACGGAATTTTTAACCAC
>Ga0073928_10002949_pt1 | contig 27876 bp, 33 predicted proteins | sample PaiPotPPA55metaG_FD_76969 | JGI IMG/M metagenome (GOLD analysis project Ga0073928, IMG submission 76969) | Iron sulfur acid spring bacterial and archeal communities from Banff, Canada, to study Microbial Dark Matter (Phase II) - Paint Pots PPA... ...
CCGAGTATGTTCGTTACCATCATGAGGACCGCACGCATCTCGGGCTTGAAAAGGGGACACCTGACGGCAGGATTCGTTCCGTAGCTTCCGGTGGGGTCCTTTCACGGGTGCGACTCGGTGGGCTGCACCATCGTTACAATCGAGCGGCCTAGTCCGGATTGACTTTCCGCCGGTCCTTATATATATATGTGTATATACATGTGCGCTCCACGTGCACTCGAATTCGTGCCCTCCGGAGTCTTTCATGCTGTATCGAGGCGATGATCCTATTCAGGACCGCTCTACCAAAAACCGCCCCGTTTTTGATTTCAGTTCAAGTTTTGGCGAACCACAGGAGAGCCTTGACAGAAGAAGCGGACGGCTAGGCGGAGGGTTTGGCCAGGAAGGGCATGGCAAGGGCAAGCTGGTAAGAGGAGTACTTTCTAGATGGACTCGAACAATGCGACGTGCGAGTTATTCAGAGATTGTGGAAGGAGTCGGGTCCGGACATGCTCACCACTGTAAACTCTTCCACATAAAATGAAAGGCGGCGGCCATGATGATGGCCAGCAGAACGGTAAATGCTAGAAACAACCATACCCCCCGCGTCGGGTTCGAACGCCCGCCGATGAAAAACTTTTGGACAGATAGCAAGAGCTGGTGAATGGCTCGCATTATGCGATGGTTATCGGGTATCGACCATCTCCATCCGACCCTCAATCGTCATTGAGTCCGGTCGAATCCACGATTCATAACGGACTAAAATATTGTCACCCTGTCGATTGATGAGCACCCAGAGTCCGTGCATGTAGCCGGTCCGCTTAAATAGGCTAAAGACTGTCGGGATATCATTCGTGCTCGGTGCCGTCAGTTCGTCGTATCTCTTACCGATTAGTTCCTCGCGCTTGTACCCACCTGGATTGCAAAAGCCATCCGACACCTCTACGCACCTTCTATCAAGGTCTACTACTGTCTTGAAGTGCGAATTTTGGATTATGCCTATCTCTTGCTTGTCAAAGGCCGGGCGGACGTACGGAAGTTTTGAAGACAAGGCTCACCTCTGACCACGAGTATATATGAGACTACGTATAGCAAACATTAATATCTTGTTATTTCAATACCTCTGCTGCTATATGATTGCGTCGTGTGTCGGAAAGCTTCTAGTATTAATCTGCTGATTCTTAAACCGATAAACGGTTTCAGCTGTAGGGTAATGCGACTTATATCCCGCAGTAGGCAACAAAACCGCTTTCATTACCTATCTATTCTTGCGGTTTGGCTCAATTCTTTCGAATAATTTTGCAGCTACACACAACCGCGCTTGAATTCGGTGGGACTTACGCCGATCACGCGTCGAAACGCGCGTGCAAAGTTGTTCTGATGCTCAAATCCGACATTCATACTTACGTCCAGCACGCTAAGCTTCGGGTCGTGCAACAATTCCTTGGCACGCTCGACGCGCTTACCGAGAACATATCGATGAGGACTCAGGCTCGTGCTTTGTCTGAATAGCACCGCAAAATAGTACAAACTCATATTGGCAACGCGGGAAAGTTGAGTGAGCGTGATGTTCTTGTCCAGATTTGACTCGATATATTCCAGGACCCGTTTTAATCGCGCCGGTGGCAGACCACCGCGGCACGGGACACTGTTCATCCCGGGAATCGCGAACCGTTTTGCTAAGCGAACGCATACCGCGTTGACCAGAAGCTCGCCAACCAAAGCATCCTCGCATGTTCCTTCTTGCGCCACTGCGAGGAGTGCACGCAGCAAGTGTTGAAGCTGACCATCCTCCAGGTTGAATTCAGGCGCCAATTCGAATCGTCTTCGGCCGAGAAACGGACCAATGTGTCGTTCAATTTGCGAATCTGAGATGGAGAGAATTATGCCTCCATGAGGTCCTGCGAAGGACGATGTATGGGGCATAGAGTGGGGCACGATCCAGAGACGACCGGAACGCAACACACCATCGAGTCGTTTACCGCCCGCCTTCCACGCCGCCCGCACGGGCTCTCCTTCGTATAGAAACAACGTGTGGTTCGTCTGCTCGCGTTCACCGTAGCGGGCGGATTGCGGGGTCAAATGCCTTTCTATGATTACGTCTTCGCCGAGGAAGGCTGATGAAAACGCCGGCAGTTGGCGAGCCGAGGGCACTCGCCGACCGTGCTCATAGACTTCGATTCGTGGGTGGAATTCCGCGGGCATCTCAGGTGAAGTCTCTAACTTTATACTTCACTGAGTATGCCACGTCAAATTCGCATCCATCCAAATCAATTTTTTCAGTTTGTGCCGCCGCGCCTGTTCGTGAATGTATTGTCCTCACCTAAGCGTTTGATGCTGTTCCTCTGTTCTTTCCGTCTAGCTTTTCAACGGTGCTGACACACTAACCTCGCTAGTGCCGAGCCGGCGAGCGGTTTGATTTATTTTTTTCCCACGGAGACAACTGATGCTGTATACCGATCGGCACGCAGGTAGGAGACGCTGTATTCGATGGCGATTTTATTTACATCAAATGTTGTTTCTTTCACCGACAAAAGTGGGGCTCCGATTTCCGTTTCCAAAACGTTAGCCTCCTGCTCGGTGGCGGCGATCGCTCCGATTACTTCTTCTGCCCAATGCAGTTTTCTCTTATAAACATGTTCGATTACGTAGTAAAGGGATTGCGGATTCAGGTCCTGATTCTCGATACCCCGAAATATGCTTTCTGGCAGGTGACTCGTCACCACAGCGACCGGATCGCCATTCACGTAGCGCAACCGCTGGAGGCGATATACTTTTTCGCCTGCAGTTAGCTGAAGGGCCTTCAGAACTTCTTGCGAGCTGGATTCTACAATGTCATTCGAGAGAACTTTTGCTGATGGCACCAAACCTCGCCAGCCTCAAGAGAGTGCGGGGATGGCCTTAGAAGAGGACATCGAAGTCTCCTCGGAACTTCCGCTGGTAGTTGCCGAAAAATGCTCCATATTGCGGGTCACCCGTGTTCGCGTGGACATCCAGCGCGTTGAAGTGATTGGTCGCATTGAGCACCCTAAGAGAAAAGCGCAGCGAGTACTTCTCGTTGACTATCACGTCTTTGGAAACACGTGCATCGGCAGAGAAAAACTTGGGATAACGAAATCTGTCGCTATACGGCGTTCCCACATAATTGTGGGCTGCATCGACAGGCGCGTACGTGAACCCGGTGTGGTACTCCACAATCGGGGCAAACTGCATCTTCCACGGCAGAGGAAAAAAGCCCCAAGCAAGGAAGCGATCGGGAAGATCGCTGGGCAGCGCCGAAAACCGATTGGGTTGGACAACTGGAGAAGGGAATTCTGCTAGATACCTGCTGAAATCATTAAGATCCCCATGTGCTTCGCTGTGAACGTAGGACAAGAAAAGCTTCTGGCCGGAACGCGGAGTTAACATGGCGGTGAATTCCAATTGCCGGTACCGAGAATTTCCGTTGCCACTGAGCACGAGAGCATCCTTACTTCGGACCACCTGCGGATTCAGAACAACGATGCCCCCAGAATCATTCACGAGGTAGTTCACCCGCCCGCGTACCTTCGGAGAAAAGATGTGTTCCGCCTCGATTTGCCACGCTCTGCTGTAGGGCGCGAAGTTGCCAGGGTGTGTACGAGCTCTGACGAACATAAATCGCTTACCGGAGAACGTTTCAATTATATTGAGATAGCGTCGCGGCCCGTCGATGACGTTCCCAGTGGGCCCATACGATGTGATGATCTGTTCCGGGTAGCTGCCGAAGGAAAAAACGCTCAACGGGACGCGGTCATAATAGATCCCGTAGCCGCCGCGGACTACGGTCGTAGCGTTCTTGAAGGGCTGCCAGGCAAATCCCACCCGAGGAGCAAGCCGGAGGGAATGCGAGAGATCCTGGCTCTCGGTGCGTACGCCAAAATCGAGCGCTAGATTCCGAAAGATGGTCCAGTGGTCCTGGCCAAATACTCCAATCTCGACATCGGTTCGATGAAATGGTCTGCCCGCCGTGAAATCTATCTGCTTCAAACGGCGTCCGGCGGCATCCTGTATGGTCACCGAACGAGCAGCAAGATCACCGCTACTGTTCGTGCGGGAAACCGTAGTGCCGAATTTGAATGTGTGAGTACCCTTTGGCGTCGGGATGGAGCGAACCAGCGCCTCCAGCCATTCCACGCGAGATGCATCTTGCTGCCTGGACAAATAGTAGTTTCCACGATCCCCTGTCGGCGTGAGGACCATCGCCGCAGCTCCCTGTGCCCTAGTGCTGGCAACGAAAGACTGGACGCTCACCGTGCTCGTTAGCAGGCTCTGGCCTAATGCCAAGTGATCAGCCAACGTATAGAGATTGCTGGACGCCCGGAAGCTGGGTGTGACGGGTTGCGGACTGAAAAAACCTAGATTTACAAAATTCGTATGCTGGGGAGCCACATGATAGGTGCCAGTTAGAAAGTGAGTGGCCGAGAAAACATAATCGAACTGGCTGAAAGAATTGACTGACTCCGATTTGGATATGTTGTGGGGAAAGGGGAGGGTTCGCACCGGCATTTTGTATAGGGCGTACTGAAAACCTTCGTGAAAATAGAGACGGTTTTTCAGAAGGGGGCCGCCGAAGGCAACCCGAGGCGTAGAGTCACGGAGGCCTCTCAAATGCCAGCTAAAAATGCGAACTCCGGGTAATGGATCATTGAGCTCGAAGTGCCACTTTTCGCCACCACGACGTGTCTCCACGGAAATCACGCCACTCGTGAAACGCCAATACTCTGCAAGGAAAGGCGTCTTGTAGACGTCCATGGATTCGACGCTGTCCACGGGAACCGAGAGGCCAAACCGTCCGGTGGTGGGATCGGTGACGTCGGTCGAATTCACCACAAGAGCGCTCCGGTGCTCACCTTCTCCTTCAATTGTGATCTCGCCGTCGGAGCCCCGGACGACCCCGGGCACGAGGGGCAGCATGTCGGTGATCGTGGCAGGCCGAGACGGGAGTAATTTTGTCTCCTGAGGGTTCAAGTTCATTGCCGTGGAGGATGTTTGTGCCACCTCTACACCGGCGCTTGCTTGCACCTCTACACTATCCGTCCTCTCAAGCTTGGAAATCAGCGTGAATTCAATTTCCGCAGTTCTTTGGGGATCGACGACCACGGACTGCGCGAGCGATTGAAAACCGGATTTTGATATCGTCAACTCGTACTCATCGGCCGAAAGCTCGGCAAAAACAAATTCCCCCGCTCGTTTGTAACCGCCGTACGGACATCTGCGTCATTGCTCTTTAGGTGAGCTTCCGCGTTGCTGACAGGCATCCCCGCTTCATCATGAACCACTACCTGGATTGCAGATCGACCTTGAGCTGCGCTCGGCAGCGGACAGATAAATGCGCAGAGGGCGATGTGCCCCAGAAGAAAGAATGACCCGATGAACTTCAATGATAGGATTGATCGCGATTGTTGAGGCTGGGTGTTCATCTTTGCTCCATCCTCGGGGGCCTGGGCGATAGCGCGTCGGGTGCGAGAGAAAGCGATGTGCCCAGGAACAAACCTGCCATCGTGGTCCGTCGTTTGGAGTGCACTTGATACGTGGCTGCCTTGGTGTGGACGAAGAACACATAGTCGGATGTATTTGTATCGTGCGTGTAGCACACATCCCCGTATCGGCCGAGTCGCTTCTGAACTTCCTTCAACTGCTGACCTTGGATTCCGCGGTAGAAATTATCCAGTCGATCAACGTAAGCGAACTCGAAACGAACCTTGCTATCTTGCGCTGGATTCTTGTGGGCTGCCGCCGGCATTGTAGCGGTGACGATCGAGAAAATGGCGGCCATAGTTTTTTTCACTACTCCTCTGTCATCTGGGACACCGAAGCGTCTGTCTCTCAGCATGAGGACAGTTTTTGATGTCAGCAATAGGACCGTCCGCTATGAGTTACGGTACGGGCGGGCAGGTGCGATAACCCGCGAAGAACCATTTGTCGAGCAAACTCACCGTCCCGGCGACGCTGTCATGGTGGATCTGAACACTCTGCTTCCACCTGGGTCTGGTTGGGAGCTCCAATACGGCACCGCAATCAACGACTTGGGACAACTTACAGGGTGAGGATTATTAATCGGCAAAATCACGCCTTCTTGTTATCCACGGATCCAGTTCAGGCTCTGTTACGTCGCTTACAGCCATAATCAGCAGTTTAAGACTGAGTCCGGCATACCAAGCGTTTCTATTAAAACAACGGTGAGAGCATCGGCGACTTCTTTAAATAGGGTAAACCCTTGGCGCCACATCACGTGCGACGTGCTGCCGCCGCTACTCAATTATGCCAGCTACGGTAACACCTGCAGACGGCGTCACCGCTGTGACAGCGCAGCTTTCCGTCACCACCACGGCTCTTGTTCCCCCGCGATCCATACCAGTTTCGCGGATATCCAGCCCGCGAGTCGTTCGGGTACTCTTGCCCTTGATGGTGTTCTTGTTTTTCTTACTTTTTCAGCAGGAATATCGGACTCGGACGCGCCTGGGGATGGCGGTCGCCGTGCTCTCTTTCATCATTCTAGCAGGCTGTTCGTCGGGGTCGAACCATCCTGTAACTCCAAAAGGTACAAGCAATCTCACGATCACCGCTAAATCAGGTAACATAAGCCACAGTTTTACGGTTAGTCTCACTGTGAATTGACCACGGCAACAGAATTAAAAGGCATGTACGGTTATCCGAAGGATAACCGTGTGGTCGTTATGTGTGCAGCTTGACGGGCCGGGAGTGTTGTTGCGGTAGGGTTTAATGAACGTGAATTCGTGTCCTAGACATTGGCGTTGGCCCTCATAGGTCTATAGAGGATGCGATTCCTGCGCTACAGCGTCATAGGAAACCGTGACGGGCCGATTCATATGTTAAGGGCATGATTCTTTTTGGCATATGAGCTTATCCTAGCGGTACGGAGCGCGAATCGTCTAACCCCGAATCTAGATATTTAGGATACAGCCAAAATGAATTGTCTTAGCAACCCTCCAGATACAAACACCGATCACAATATATTCCACTATTATAAGGTGGTGTAGGTTTCCCCGCAAATTCGGCGGCAAACATCACACCACCGTGCTCCACTCTATCAATAAAATTGAAGAGCTTCGCCGCAATGACAAAGATTTGAATCGCACCATCACCCGCCTGATGGATGCGTTGCAGTAGCCCTAACGTCAATTCTCCCGTTGGCGTTTTAGCCGCACACGCTCACGCATTACTTCACGTCGCTCTTGTGAAGGAGTCGATGTGCGAAGTCGCGGAATCTGGATGGGGACAGAAGCGGCTCGGCTCGAAAAGCAGCATGCACAGGAAGGAAACAACAAAACAGACTCACCCCGTCTTCCCATGGAAGGACTTGGACGAGTAGCTACGCAGTGTTTTGGTGCGAAGTTGAGTTCCAGCTGGCAATCCGAAGTTCTCTTATAAAGATAAAGGGCGGTCCTATGCGCTGTCGAGTTTCAATTTCTCCATGCCATCATGACGAACGGCGAGGACCGGAACTCTGATTAGACATTTTCTGGACCATGTGGAGAAATAACTTGCGGTCGCCTTCTCCGACCCCGGGTTCGGCGACCTGAACGATCCAAAGGCCAAGAATTGCCGACAGAGTGACCGCATCGACGCGCGGAACTCGCCGAACACCTGGTTCCAATAGCTCCGTTCGCCTACCACGACCTTGGTGATGATTTGATTTTCGTTGGGTCGGTTTGCGGAGAATTTTTTGTTGCAACGTTGGAGCAGACCAAGAATGGCTCGGAACTCGTAAGCGCAAACGAAGCAGGGACTTGGATTGATATAGCCTACTTTAGAAGGCAGACGGTCACATAACTGAGACCTGAGGGCTTAGAGAGCTGCAGCTGCTAGAATTCTAAGTACAAGTTACGGACAACTAAGAGGGGGGAAATAACGCTTCTCGTCCGTAAGCGACGCGTTTATGGGATTTAAGTACGTGGTTCCGGACCAGGAGGCCGTTGGTTCAAATCCAATCGCCCCGACCATTTCTTTTAGAACCAGTAATTTACAGACAGACTTATAGCCGCTGACCTCCTGGTGTTGCACCAATTGCTCAATTAGGTTCACCTAGCCCAAATGCGATGCAATCTTATGTCCACGACTCGAACATTGCAGAACCAGGAAGCGTTCTGGCGAAGGACAAGTCACCTTTGCAACGGGGTTGGTCAATACTTGCGCGTTGTTGGAGCAGGCAGAAATTTCTTGTTGATCTTGGCGACGATGACATAGTTGGGGTCGACCATTTCGTCCAGATGGATTTCGGCAGTTTTCGACAGCAACTCGTAGGCATCCATTTCGGATAAGCCGTAGCGTTCGTTGATCCACCGGACGAGTTCGGTAAACGCGATGCGGAGCGCGTCGTCGAGTGGACGATAAATGCCGGCCGCCATGATGTAGTCTTTGTTTTCGAAGCGTGGCCAGCCGATCCTTTGCCCCTTCACGACATCCACTTGCAGACGAATCCGCATCGAGGTTTCAATAGCGGTGCCGGCGATCTCGCCGTCACCCATCGCGGCATGCCCGTCGCCAAAGAAAAGAAGAGCGCCGGATACGTTGACCGGCAGATACAAGGTGTTTCCCACGCTCGCCTCTGGTGCGTCCATGTTCCCGCCAAACTCCGCGGGGACAATGGAACTGCGCGCCTCTCCTCCGGCTGGCGCGACGCCAACACATCCTAGGAACGGATGCATGGGAATCTTGACGGAGAAGTCTGAATCATTGGCGTGAAATGTCGCCACATTCTCCGATTTATCGACGGGATATACCCAGGATTTCTGTGGGATCGATGCGCCAAGCATCGGCGTGTAGTGGCTGCTGTTTAAGGCTCCGAAACCCGGGCCCGCGCCGCCAAAACCCTGTTTGCTATTTGGTTCGATAGTCAAGAAGCGCACCACCAGAGTGTCGCCGGGCTCCGCTTCCTCCACATAGAAAGGGCCGGTTAGTGGATTCGGGCCGGTGACTTTGATGCCGGCTTCTTCCAGGGCTTTGCCGTCGGCGTCCACCGTGGTTGTGTCGATGATGTCTCCCGCGTGGACTCGCATGACGGGCGGGAGCGGGCCGAAAACATACTTAAGCTCTTGGAATTTCAGTTCGTAGTGGGCGGTGCGGGGCGTCCCGGACGAATTCGCGGCGGAGTCTTTTGCTTGCGCGCAAAGGGAACTCGCGGCAGCTGCCAGCAGCAATAAAGATGCGGTGGCTTCGAAGCAGCGCATTTTGACCCAGCCCTTCTCTTGGCCGTGAGACCTGCTCATGAATTGGCTCACAATCAAAACAAGATCTTCAGCGCAAATTGCACGTTGAACGGTTCACCGGGGCCGATGCCGGGGGAGCCGTAGAAGTCTCCAGCGGTGTCGCTGCTCTGTCCGAACCCGCCGCCGATCGTGCCACTGGGCGGCGCCAGGTTGACGCGGTTGAGCAGATTGAAAAACTCGGCGCGGAATTGGGCGTGAAATCTTTCGGTGATGGGTATGTTCTTCAGAACGGAGAAATCGACGTCGCCGAATCCCGGCGCAACCACGGAGTTGCGAGCCACAGAACCGAAAGAACCGTTTGCCGGGTTGGCGTAAGCGTTGGGATTGATCCACTGCACAGGATTGTGATCGACGAGTGCGTGAGAAACACCCTGGAAAGGATTGCCGACTTGAACTCCGCGCGTGGCGTTTTCGCCAGTACCATCCGTATTGGATGAGGCGTGGATGGTGAATGGAAACCCAGTCCGGAAGGTGAGATTGGTATTCAGCTGCCATCCGTGGGAGAGCCATGCCGGGCCATGCGAAGAACCGGGAACGTCGTAAAGAAAGAAGGCATTAAAGTGGTGACGGACATCATAGTCCGAGTTGCCGTATTCGCCTTTGAAGGTGGTGGAGTCCTGCGGAAGTGCGCCCACGTATTGCGTCACTTCGTCGAGGCTGTGCCCCCAGGTGTAAGACGCTTGTGAGGTGATTCCATGCCAATTAGTAGCCTTGAGAACGACTTGGAGTGAATTGAAGTTCGAAGTGCCGATGCTTTGGATCTCGTCGATCACGCCGAAGTTTGGATAGGGGCGAGAGCCAACGCCGCCAAGGGGCAACTGGTTTATGTCGATTAAGCAGAGCAGGCGCCGGCCTTCCGTCCCCACGTATCCGACCTGCAGCATCACCTTCCCGCCCAGTGATTTCTCGACATTCAGGTTATAACTCAGGTCGTAGGCGGGACGGAAATGCTGGCTGACCGAGAAGAGATTGTTGTTTCCCGTGGTGAAGATCGGCTGGTCCTTGATAATAGTGTACCCATCCGTCTCCAGGAGGGAGACCGGCTTTGTGCCTGCGGGATTACCTTCGACTCCAATCGGGCCGTTATTCGCAACAGATGCGGCCGCAAGGCTGGAGGAATTGTCGAGAAACGGCACGATCGCAGGCGTATCGAAGAATAGCCCGAATCCGCCGCGAACTACGAGACTTCTGCTTCCCCGGGGCTGGTAGGCAAATCCTGCGCGCGGGCTGAAGGCTTTCCAATAACGCGGGTAGAGGTCACTAATCTGCTGCCCCACCACGACCAGACCTCCCCTGCCGGGATCAAACGTTGATAGGTCTCTCTGACCGTCGTGGATAGGCCCCTCATATTCATAGCGCAAACCGAAGTTCAGGTTCAGGTTGCGCGACACCTGCCAGGCATCCTGCGCAAAGAGGTCGAAACTGTTCATCAATACTTTCCGCTCCTGGTTCCCACGCATGATGGTGGACTGGTGCACGAAACCGGCTAAGAAATCAGCAAGAGCTACGACGTTTGAATCGATGGTGGGGTCATTGAGCAAGCCGCTCCAAGGCCCTTGCTGGCCAGTGAAATAAAATGCGCCGCGACCGCCCGTGGTGTAGAAGGAATCGATGCGCGCCTGGCGTATCTCCCCGCCAAATCGCATTTGGTGCTGCCCGGTAGTGTAGGAGAGCGCGTCGGAGAAATGCCCGGTGATATCGTTTCGGCCAGAATTTGGCGTGAGCCCGGTGTTCTCAAAGCCGGAGATGGAGATAAGCGGTGCACCTCTAAGATTGGGTGAAGTCACTCCCGTGTTCAGACCGAGCGCGACGGGATTGATGTTGGTGTTCAAGTCCGAGAAAACCTGGTTGAAGTAGCTCACGCCCACCAGCGCCTGGTTAGTGAGTCGAGTGGAGAAGATTGTGTTGTAAGTTAGGGAGTAGTTCTGCACGTGCATCGGGCCGACTTGGTAGTAGTAAGGAATCCGTGAACCGACCGGTGCGATTTGCGTGCCTTGTCCGACAAAATATCGAAACGATAGCCGATTCTTGTCGTTAAAACTGTGGTCGAACTTGACGAGGCCGTTGTGGCTGAAGCCGGTCTCCGGAACGGGATCGAAGTAATTGCTTGCTGCCGCGGGGCCTGTCAGGGAAGACGCAGGCCACAGAGCGTTTAGCAAATTGTCCGAAACCGGATTCTCGGGGATGTTGGCCTGCTGGAGCAAACTACGAGCAGCTGCCTGATAGGCGAGCGAAGGTTCGGTCGTGCGCGCTTGACTCCCGATCACGAATTTTTGCTCTTCGAAGCTCAGAAACAGGAAGGTGCGGTCCTTGATAATGGGAAAACCCGCTGCGAAGCCGTAGTGCTGATTGCGAAGCTTGTTCTTAGCGGAACCGGCGGGCGCGAATGGCGCCTGCGCGCCAAAGAATTCGTTGCGGTTGTAGTAGTACGCGCTGCCGTGGAGTTGGTTGGTTCCGGACTTGATGACCAGGTTGATCGTGCCTCCGGGGTTGCGCCCAGTCTCCGGGCCAGCCTGCGTTTGAAGGGAGAATTCCTCGACCGAGTCGAGCGGCATGAGCACACCAGGAATGCTTTGAATGCCGCCCTGATTTACGGCCATGATATTCCACCACTGGTCGTTGTTGTCCGTCCCATCGATTTGCCAATTGACCTGATTCGCGCGGGCTCCGTTGACTGAACCCGTGGCTCCGGCAGCGTATCCGGAAAACCCAGGAGCCACGGCGATCATTTGAACGAAGTCTCGGCCATTCAGCGGACGATTCTCGACGGTGTCCGTAAGGAGAACAGTGGTCAGCGTGGTGACCGTAGTGTCCAGCGACAGTGCCGCGGCCGACACTTCGACGGTGGAGGAGACCTCCGCCACAGTCAGTTTGACCGGAAGAGTGTAGATCGCGCCCGCCGATACCCGCACGGCGTTAATTTTGACGGTCTGGAATCCGGTGGAAGAAACCACGATCGTGTAATTGCCGAGCGGCAAATCCTGAAAAGAGAACTCGCCAGCACTGGAAGACGCCGTGATATACGACAGACCAGTCGCTTCATTCATGGCTTTGATCGCTGCTCCGAGCACAACGGAACCACTCTGATCTGTCACGATGCCATTAATTCCGCCGCGAAAAGTCTGGGTCAGTGCTGGGGTCGCCAAAAGTAGGAAGAGAAATAGACTGGAGATAGTGCGTGCCATAACCCACCCCTTTGAAAAAGAAAAGCGCGCCGTTTCAGAAAGTATCGCGGGCCGGAAGCGGCTCTTACTTGCGCATGCTGTTCCTCAAAGGACTGGACTGTCCAACTCAATATTTCGATTGTGCAAATTCAGGCGCCGGTGGAGAAGTCGGCCGCTGTTGATCGGAAGCGTGGACGCCTTACCTTCTACATCGCGAACCGGGGCCGCCACGGTCGTTTCAGCTGACGTTGGGAAATTGCCCGAGTGCTTGGGTTTTATCCCAGAGACTAGCGCGAGTTTTGACTTGTGGAGCAACTTCGGAGCGGCACAAGGACGGCTCGGAACTCGTAAGCACAACCGGAGCAACGACTCCACTTAGAAGGCAGACGCTCCTACAGGCTGTACTCCGGGAGATTAACTGCAAAAGGGAATCGATTGAATTTGGGAGCGATACCCATTCAGTTTCCATCTAGTTTCCAATTAAGGCCATCACTCGGTAAGCTAAGTGCCGCCAGGTCAATCGCTTTCAGAGTTTTAGTTCAAGCTTCCCAAGCTTTGGATACGGGTTCGATTCCCGTCGCCCGCTCCAGATTCTAAAGAACTTAGGCGACAACCTCGACAGGTTTTCTGTTATCAAGACAGAAGCTCGCAAGGCTTCAGTTGTGGATTCAGCGCCGATCAACATCTGTATGGGGAGTACTTCGTAGACCAAGTTATTGTGTATCAGAATAGAGCTTGCTGCTTGCGTTTCATAGTTGGCGCGCTGCCTTCATGCTCCAGAAGCCAACACTTGCGCCCGATACCGCCACCGTAGCCGGTGAGCGAACCATTGGCTCCAATCACGCGATGACAAGGCACGACAATTCCAACCGGATTTGAACCATTGGCCAAACCAACAGCCCTGACAGCCGTAGGCCGACCAATTTGTTCGGCAAGTTTCGCATAAGAAACGGTCGTGCCGCAGGGGATGTTTCGCAACGCACGCCATACCTCGCGCTGAAAAGGAGTGCCCGCTGTTTGCACTGGCAAGATGTCTATTGCCGCTAAATCTCCCTTAAAGTAACTGCTGATCGCATGCGTTAAGCTATTTGGATTGCGAGCCGCTTCAAGCTTAAACCCATTTTCGCCGTAGTGAAGGCGTAGAAGGCGACTCATGCGCGTCTCGTGATCTGCCCAATCCACAGCGCGCAGATTTCCTTCGCGATCTGCCACGATCAACACCTCGCCGATGGATGTATCCATTCGGTTAATCAACAACTGCAAGATCTCACCCATGACGTTCCTGGTATTCGGGATCATAGCGGAATCCAGCCAACCAAAAAAAGTGGCAATGGTTATTTCACTTCCAAAACTGCGCCGGGGCGGACTGGCATCACTGAATCTCAAGAGAGAGATGCACCGGGCAGAGTGATCTCAGAAAATCTCGAGCATCGAAAATCTCGCCAGCGGCGGCGACGCCAGTGGTCTTGGCCAGCCCGTTGACGACACGTTGAGTCGCTTCCACCACAATGGGTGCGGTGATCGCATAGATGTCTCGTCCGCGCGCTGTCGCACAGCGTTCCTCGCTTCCCCTTCGCACGATTACTTCGACAAGGAAGATTTGAGACGAGCACCCACTCTCGTCCGTCGCTGCCGGTTCCGGCGTGTTCGGGTCGCGGATGTCCTTGATTGACGCGAGGTTCAGATAAGCGCGAATCTCAGGCGCCTTCAGATGCCGTGAGATGGTGATGGTTTCGGCGAGAGCGAGACCCAGGACATCTTGCGTTCCGAACGGCGCCGAAAAATTCCATGTGCGCGCTGGTGGCGGATCAGCACGCTCCAATTTGTTATTCGAAAAGACGAAATGTTTGCCGGGATTGCGTTGTCCTGTCAACCGAGTTCCCCGCGTCGGCTTCCAACTATCGAGCGCGGTCGCGATACTGATTTCGTCTGCGGCACTCCAGTCGCCCATAGCAGCAGTGGCCAGAAGGTCGCTCAATCCGCCGTAGAACGCCATTGCCGGAGCGACCACAACGGCCGTATCTCGCGCGGCGTCCGCAAACTTCTCGAAAACAGCGAGGACGGCCGCCTGTTCCGCAGCTATATCCAAATAGTGAATGCCCGAACGAAGGGCGGCTTCGATAACAGGGACTGCTGTGTCGATGAACGGTCCCGCACAATTTATAATCGCGGCGGCGCCGGATATTGCGCGGTCAAGTGACGCGGGGTCGTCTACCGTTGCGACGCGCACTTCCGATCCCGGATGCGCGTCGCCTACGGCTTTTAACTTCGCGGTGTCTCGACCACAAAGAATCGGAGTCCATCCGCGTTTGAACAATTCTGAAACAACGAAGCGCCCAGTGTGTCCGTACGCGCCAAAGACGCTCACGGTTTGATTCGATGTCATTGGAGGGTTCCTTTTGCAATGAACTGTTTCTCATCCCACAACTTTGACGCTTTCTTCGGAGATTCCTTTTTTGGTAACTTCTACTTCGTGGCCAGCCAATGTGCGCGTAGTTCCTTGTTGAATTCTGCCGAGCGCTCCTCGGGGAAAAAGATTCTGGCGCCCTTGAACTCCACGCGGCGTCGAGTACCGGGAATGTTGTCGGCTAGCCAATGCGACCATTTCACGTCGAAATACACATCATCTGTGCCCCAGACGATGAGCGTCGGCGCTTTCAGCGTCTTCAGCCGATCTTCAATGGCGAGCGTGTGCTTGTTGTCGAAAGCTGCGAGGAAGCGTTGCAGATCACGGGTACGTTGCTCGGTTCTAATCAGTGGACGCAGATACTTTTCGATGCTGTCGGCACTCAGAAGTTCCGGATGTTCATACGCCGGCCCAAGCGCTTGCGGCGAGCGATAGACGCTCTTATCCGACAACATCGCGTCAAGCGTTCCACGTAAACCACCGGCGGCCGCCATCGCCAGGAACGGCTTGAAGGCTTCGGGTGGCCAGTTGTCATGAGTGTCGCAGTCGGTGAGCGTAAGGCTGCGCACGCGCTCCGGATACAACGCGGCGAAAATTTGCGCAATACCGCCGCCGCTATCGTTACCCACGAGATCTACCTTGTCGATGTGCAAGGCATCAAGAAATTCCTTGAGCATCTTGGCATTGGCGGTCACGGATACATCCTGATCCGGCGCGATTTCGGTGTCGCCATGCGCAAGCAGGTCCACAGCTATGCAGCGACGAATGTCGGATAAATCCGCAAGCTGATGGCGCCACAGATGTCCGTTCAGCAGCACGCCATGCACGAACAATGCGACCGGTCCTGTGCCTTGCTCCGTGTAGCTGATACGCCCAGACGCGGTCTGCACGCTACGCTGGATCGGCGATGATTTCTTTCCATTCATGGAAAACACACCTAACCTTTCAGTGCCCGGCATCACCCGCGCCTTCGCTCCTACACGCCCCGGCATCAGTGCACTCACGGATAACCCGATGACTAGCGCGCCGGTAAGCAATGCCGCTACCGGCCGAGCAACTCGAGACTGATCGCCAAGAACTCTTACTGCCATTTTGTTTCGGTCCATCGTCAAACCTTCCTCGCCGCAGTAGAGGAATGCGCTTCCTTCAACTTCTGTGCGCACTCATCACAACACACCTCAACCGTCTTGCCGCCGATCTCGACCTTGATCGGATTCCCATCTAGCTTGCAGTCGCAAGCCGCACATGTGGTTTCAATCATGATGTCCCTCTCCTTGAATACCCGAAGTCCGGGTGCGACCAGTAGGCCACGCAGGAAGAGAGAGTCGCTGTCAGAATCTTTAGCGATATTTAATGATTTGCTTGAACAGGACTAACGATACAGCGCCGACTGCCTGAACTCCGAAGGCGAACGGCCGTAAGCTTCGCGGAAGGCAGCACTGAAATGGCTATGGCTCGAGAAGCCGAGGTCCAGGCTTAGAGCGGTCAGGTCGTCATACTGCGCGAGAAGGTCCAGCGCCCGCGCTAGCCGTAGGCGCAACTGATAGCGATACAACGGCAGGCCTTCCACTTGTTGGAAGACCTGCGTGAGATACACCGAGGAGCCGCGCACTTCGGCGGCGATGTCGGCCAACGTCCAGCGTCGTCCCAGATCGCTCGCCAGCACGAGCTTGGCTCGATCCACCAGTCGTTGCCGTCCGACACTGGCGCCGGGTGCGTGCGTGGTGCGTGGCCCCAGCGCCCGCTGAACTAGGGTCAAGGCCAGACTCTCCGCTTCCAAAGGTTCCGCAATGTTTTGGCGCAGGCTGTGCCGTAGCAGTGCCATGAGCGCTTGAGCTCGCGCATCAATCCGCAGACGTTGCGGCCGAAATGCCAGCGCCGCGCCATCGCGCAGAAAAGCACGTGGCGCCATTTCACGCAGCTGCAGTTCGCTGATGACCAGAGTCAGACTGGCATCGCCACCCGGCACAGGGTGGCTGATCCGGTAGCCTTCGGTGGCATTGAAAAACAGCACTTGGTTCGCCTCGGCTACTGCCTGGTCATTCCCCAGATGTCGTACATAGACGCCGCGATATGGAAACACCAGTTGTGTGGTGGCCGTGCACTCTTCCGCGGTCTGGTGCCGGCAGCTGCCCTGGCAGTACGTGTCCCGGATCGCAACGGTCGGAGTTTTCAGGAGAGATTGAACGACAAATTCAGACATGCGTTTTTACTTTCGATTTTTAGCGCCACACCTTTAACCCGGCGGTGCCACAGGAAAAGTGTATCACTCCCGTCGTTGAGACCTTGTAAATGACCGGTGAAGGGGCCAGTCGGACGAGTGATTTTTTAACATTCGAACCGGCGACCTTCTGCGTGACATGCGCGGACTCGTCGTTCGGAAAAATGCGCCGGTTAACTGAAGAAGCCTAAATTCGTATCGCCCAACCTTTGTGCTCTGGCAGCAGGCGGACGCTCGGCGGCCTTTGTACATGCCGACGAGCAACAAGAAAACCTCGTGCGCATGCGCAAAGAGCCAAACGAGCGCTTTCTGTTTCCATCTAGTTTCCAATTAAGACCGTCACTCGGAAAGCTAAGTGCCGCCAGATCAATCGCTTTCAGAGTTTTATTCAAAGCTTCCCAAGCTTCGGACGTGGGTTCGATTCCCATCGCCCGCTCCAGATTCTAAAAGAGTTATCGTCGATTTTTCGGTTTCCATAACTCTTTGTTGTTTCCAAATCTCCTCAACACAGTGCTTTCTTGGCCTCACACCGTCAAGCTAATCGATCTTATTTCTCCGAGCGAATTTACTAAGTCTCGTGCAACCACCATCTTAGTTAGATTCCTTGCGGACCTAACAAGAAATTAAATTGAACATCAGAAGCTCGCAAAGCTCTTGTTATCGTGTTGCTAGCTGGAAGGGCAATGAGTATTCGCGGTGTGCGCCGCAATTGCGGCTGTGCGATGTGCACATTGGTTACGATGGCGGTGCGAGCTTCGGTTGTGACCTTCAATGGAATCCGTGGTGAAACAAAAAGTCTGTGGGAGAATGAGGTCGTGTTCCGACGACTGAGAGATCACAAGGAATGGAAGTTCTTCGCCGTCCTACCAAAGGCCGCGCCTGGACTTGCCACAGCTTGGTGGGCGACCCTTCTGCTTAGAGGGATTTTGCCGGCGGCGTTCGCGATCGCGATGGGTGTGCTTGTCGGTGCGGTGCAACGTGGTCATTCTCTCATCGGTCCGCTTGCGCTCGCAGGCACGATTTTCGTATTGCTTCAGGTGCTGAGCCCGATTCATCAGACGCTTAGCGCGAACCTCGGGGACCGAACTGCCGCATGGCTCTACGACCGGCTCACGGATGCCTGCGTCCGCCCGCCGGGCATGGGGCATCTCGAGGATCCGACACTCACCGGCGATCTCACCGTCGCACGCGACTTCGACCTGGGGATGACCGGCCCGCCGCTGTCGATCTCTATGGATTTCATCGCGAGCGGCATGGTCGAGATGGTCGGCGGTCTCGCGTCCGCGGTGATTCTCGCCAGATACGCGTGGTGGGCGCCGATTGTTCTGGCGGGTGCGTGGCTGGCGACACATTGGCTTCTGCGCGAGAGCGCAATCTGGCGCGATCGCAACACGGAAGAGGTGCGCGGCGCGCAGAGAGATGCCGATTACGCCTACCGGCTGGCCGTGGACCCGCCTGCGAGCAAGGAGTTGCGGTTGTTTGGTCTCGCCCGCTGGACGATTGACCGTTTCTCGTCAGGCGTACACGTTTGCACGAGCTTCAATACGCAGCTACACGCCTGCGCGAGCGTCCTGTCATTTGGAGCCTGCTCCTAGTCGGCGCTGCGAACGTCCTGGTGTTCTGGTTACTGGCGAAGGACGCTGCTGCTGGCCACATTAGTCTCGGGGAAGTCGTGGTCTACGTGCAGAGTGCAATAGGAGTGTCGATGATCGCTTTCGGCGGATTCAGTTGGGCGCTTGACGGATCGGCTGCCCCCGTCGCGGCGGTGCTGCGACTTGAGCCAGCGATGCGTCCTGCCGGCGCGCTGCGCTCTGGCAATCGTCCGGCGGCCTCGACACCTGTGCACGAGATTCGTCTCCGCGATGTGACGTTTGCATATCCCGGGGCGCGAGCGTGCTGGAGCACTTCGATCTCACGATTCCGGCCGGATCGTCGCTCGCCATCGTTGGGCAGAACGGCGCCGGCAAGACGACGATCGCAAAGCTGCTGTGCCGGTTGTACGATCCGCAGTCTATCGAGATCGACGGCGTCGACATTCGGGAGTTCGATCTCGCGTCATGTCGCTCGCGCGTCACCGCGGTGTTCCAAGATTTCATCCGCCTGGAGCTACCGCTGCGCGATAACGTTGCACCGGGAGGCGCGCCGGACGCTATTGTGTGCGCCGCGCTCGAGTCGGCGGGAGCAACGAACCTAGCTGCTCTGGACACGGTGCTAGCGCGTGGGTACGAGGGCGGCACCGACCTGTCGGGCGGCCAATGGCAGCGCATCGCGCTCGCGCGAGCGTTAGCAGCGGTCAGGCTCGGCACGGGCGTCGTGCTGCTCGATGAGCCAACGGCGCAGCTCGACGTTCGCTGGGAAGCGGAAATCTTCGATCGCTTGCTCACTGCGACTCGGCATTGCACGACCATCCTGATCTCGCATCGCTTCTCTACAGTGCGGCATGCAGATCGTATCTGTGTGCTCGAGCATGGCCGGGCGATCGAGCTCGGCACGCACGACGAGCTGATGGCGCTGGCCGGCCGCTATCGGACGATGTTCGATCTGCAGGCGCAGCGCTTCAACGTCCCAGAAGAGGAGGAGGGCAAGACATATGATGTCCTCTCCTGATCGAGATCGCGCGCCCGGAACGTCCGGGACGATTGACCCGCTGCCTCCCGCGCTGTCCTCTATGTGGCGATTGTGCAAGCTGGGGTATCGCCATGAGTCGCGTTTGATGCTCGCGGCCTTCGTGCTGTCGCAACTTGCCGCGCTGCCCGATGCGCTGCTTGCATTGTGGCTGATGCTGCTCGGGAAGGGTGTCCTCGCGACGCGCGTGCGGCGTATGTCACGCCATCGCATCAATATCCCATGGGCATGACGATGAGTGCCACGCGCCGTATGCTTCTCCTCAATTGGGCGATGCGCTCCGGTGCTTGGATCATTGAAGACGATTACGACAGCGAGTATAGGTTTGGAAGCCGCCCGATCGCGTCGCTGCAAGGCCTGGACACGGATGGGAGAGTCATCTACGTCGGGACATTCAGCAAAGTCATGTTTCCTGCTTTGCGCTTGGGCTACGTGGTTGTTCCCAAGGATTTGCTCCCCGCTTTCTCCGCCGCTCGGGATGCCGCCGACATCTTTTCATCGACGCTCTATCAGGCTGTACTAAGTGATTTCATCCGAGAGGGACACTTCGCTCGCCATATACGTCGAATGCGAATGCTCTATATGGATCGGCGAAGAGCGCTCGTGAGTGCGATCCAAATTCAGATGGGAGATATGCTCGAGGTCATCGGTGCAGAAGCAGGGATGCATCTGGTGGCACTGCTGCCGCGTGGCACCAACGACGTGGCGGTTTCGAGGAAGGCTGCCCAGAAGGGCATTTCTGCCATACCCTTGTCCACATGGTACTTGAAACCTCCGACCAGAGGCGGCCTAATCCTCGGCTACGGGGGCGCCGACGCTCATCAGATTCACGATGGAATACGCAAACTTAGATCGAGCGTACAGGGCGTCATCGCCTAACGCGCTGGTAAATTCCGCGTTGCCGAACCATCCGTTCACGATCGGAGGATCAACCCGCGCTAATAAGCGTTTACGTCCCCGATGTCGCTGCCCTGCGAGCGGGTCTGCCCGGATCGTGGTGGGCGTCGGAGAGACCTCCACGGGACAGCTGGCCACCGTACCGCCGTCGCCCTGGCCGAGTCGGTTTCGAACCGCCCCGGTTAACCGGCAAAGAACTCCATCAACACCGGTGCCAGGACTTTCACCGATACGTTGTGGGTCTGACCTTTGAGCATGCGGCAACTCGCGTCGGGGAGGACGTCCGCGACGGCTCGCACAGCGCGGTGCAGTTCCACCTGGCTCTTCTCGCCTCCGATCACGAGCGTGGGTACGGTGACGGAGGCCACCACCTTTGCCGGCAACGAGTAATCTCCCATGACGGCGGCATCGTAAGGGAGCGAGGGCGCTACAGCCTTCAGTTTTGACCACACGGGCAACAATCGAATCACGAAGAAGAATATGACAGGAAAGCCAACCACCTTCGTCAGGAAGAACTTAACAGCGTCGCCTGGACGACCTGAAGATATCAATTGGTTGAGTTGCGCCTCATGATCCGCTGGTGGTTGATGACCGTTGTCGCCCATTGCGACGAACGGCGGTTCGTAGAGCGCCAGTTTTGTGACATGCCGGACACTAGCCGCCGCCCGGAGAGCAAGAGCCGCACCGGAGGATAAGCCGAGCAAGTAGGTCGATCCGCCGGCTTCTTTGATGAGGGCTTCGAGATCTTCGATCTCGCGTTCCACGGTATAAGGCTTGGTGTCACCGCTGTCACCCCAACCTCGCCTGTCGTAGTTGATCACCGTGAAGTTTTCGGCCAAGAGCGGAGCTAGTTTCGACATTGGCCCAAACGATCGGCTGCATAACGCGCCGTCCACCAGGATGATCGGCTGTCCCTTGCCCAACCGGTCGAACGCAATGGCGGTACCATTCTTCGAAATTACTTTGTTCATGGCATCTCCCCAATCGTCCAAGGGCGCGCGCCCGCGATTGCTCAGTCACGCCTTCCCAGTCTGTTTCTTCTGCGGCTCGGGAAACTTGGACGTGATCTCCTTGCATCGGTAGGAAAGTCCGACATTCCTGCACTTGGCGAACCTCGATCACTTCGTTGCCCGAAGCGGGACAGCCCTTAGCCCATTCGACCGCCTCTTCCTTCGACTCACCTCTATCATCCAGCAGCAGCCGATTACTCCTTCGCCTCGGCGAACGGCCCGTCGGTCACCGTGGGCTTCCCACCAGGGAACGAGACACGAGCGCATCAACATCATGAGTCGCATCGTTCTGTTCTACTTCCAGTCTTCGGTTCGGAGCTGGACTTCGGGACGGTCTCGTCAGGCTGAACCTAGCCTCCACTTACACGTCGAACGAGGGGCCGCGAGATCGACAGCGGCAGGGTTCGTTCTTGGAAATACTTGTTCAGTGCAGGGAATGCTTTGAACTGAGCCGTCCCAAGGTCCTGTTCTAGACGAATTGTGGGCTCGGAAGCTACCCGAAACGGGATTCTGCGAAAGCAAAGTCGAGTTTCAAGCAAATTGTCAGCGGCTCGTAAACATGCGCGCGAACGCGAATCCCTTCGGCTTAGCGCCATATGTCTTCGCCGCGAATGCCGAAGCCGCACTCGACATCGCCTCTCGGCTCGAAAGTGGCGCCGTAGGCGTGAATCAAATGAAGGGAGTTCCTCCCGACGCGCCGGTCGCGGGTATCAAGGACAGCGTATACGGCTACGAAGGCGGGGTGGCCGGCGTCGAAGCGTTTCAGAACCGCAAGCTGTTCAGCGGCGCAACTGGGTAAAGGCGATACGGCGATTTGCCGGAGCGGGAGTTTTAGTAAATTCTCGAGCCGTCGCTACGGTTGAAACGAGTTGCCTTTTCTGGGACTCGAACGTTTTCGCATGTGGACTTCTCTTCCACCCTGCTCGAAATGGACTTCGTCCATCAACAGGCGCATCAGGGGGATCCCTCGTTCATGGTGGGATTTGATGTTACCAGGAACCATTGGGTACAGCACCGCAGTGGAGTCAAAGCCCTGGCCTTCATCCCTGACTGTGATCGCCACTTCCTTGCCTAGTTCGCACCGGCAGCTGATGTGAACTTGTTTTGCAGGGTCCACACGGTTGCCGTGCAATACAGCGTTCTCCAATGCTTCTCGAAGCGCGACCTCAACGTCTCGTTCCTGTCCCGGGACACAATCCGACTTGCTAATCACGACCATAAGCTCAACGACGACGGGTAAAACAGCGGCCAATTCACTTTTCATTTCCAGTTCGACGTGGATGCCAGAGGCGGAAGACTCAGGGTTAGCCTTGACGGACTTGTAGCTGAAGCGCATTGTCACTGCCTGGCACTCCTTTTGTCCCGCTACTTGGTCGCGATGAAAAGTTCGGGTTGTTCGCCGACATTCCCTCTTGTAAGCGCGCGGGCCACTGGCGGAAGTCTGTTGATCTCACCATCGCCCTGACTCGCCCGGCGAAGAAATTCAGAAAGGGTAACGCCGTCGCGGCACGTAGGTAGGTCAACCGCCCAGACGTCGTGCAGCGGGACGTCGGCGAGAAACGTATGCAGGCGAAGCGGTAGCGCGTAAAACTCAGTTGGAGAAATCTGCGGCATCTTTTATTCTTAGTTCCTAATTTGCTAACTTCTTAACTACCCATTGAGGTAAGGATTCAAGTGCCCGTCGAGGTGGAGCGCTTTTGGCTGAGAAAATCGGCGACAATCCACGCCGCCCCGGTTATCGCCAAATTCTGCGCGTTGCCAGCCCAGTTGATCATTTTATGTGGATCGGCGAAAGGCGCGGGCAGCCATACCAGCAGCCCGAAGCCGATGAGCATCACTGTAAGTAAGCGAGACGCTAGAAGGGCCGAACGTCCGGAAAGTAGAGCGATGGCTGCGAGCGCAAACGCAATCGTGGTCGTTATCGCCCAGAACACTTGCCCCGGAGGAATCCATTTCGGAACGAAGGCTGCCGTTCCAGAAAGATAAACGAGTTGTTCGGTCGTGAATGAAACAACACAGATTCCGAAAAAGATGTATCCGATCCGAGCCACCATTGCCGGTCGTTCCGCATCGCGGGGACTCAACGACGCGTAAACGATCAGCGCCCCCGAGACCAGAGAAAATTGCTCGAAAAAGTTGCCCCAGCCGTCAAAAACGCGCGGTTCCGCCGCAATGCGCGGCACCCAGAGCAACGCAAAGATAAGATAGATGGAGCCTAGTGCGAAAGCGCCGGCTCGCGCCGTTCTAGGCCATTGAATCGCCACGCCTGCAATGATCTCGATTGCAGCCACAATGTATACGAGAATCTCGCGGTGAGGAACGTTACCAAGCGCCCGGATCTGTTGCCAGTTGTTAAAGTCATGCCAAACCACAGTGATGATGCCAAAAGCGACAGCGGCCAATCCATACGCGTGACGTCCGAGGTAGATTCTCGCCATCTCAATCCTAAGTGCGGGTCATGTTCGGCCACATTGGGGAGTAACACAATAACCACTCTCGGGTCTGTTCATATAGCCACTCTCAGGAGACTTCCGTTCAACGTCAACCAGCTTCCTCCCATCGTTGGCGCTTGATCCTAACAGCGAGAGCCCCATGTATCGCCTTAATTTGTCGGTGATAACTGTGATCGACTAACGGAACAGATTACGACTGGATTCGGCAGCACTTGTAGAGGGCCGCAATAATCTAGGCGTGGCGATTTTCCCGACCGAATCACGGGCAAGCCGTCAATGATTGGCTGACGATAGTAGTTCGTTCCATGTACATCTTGTTGCTTGATCGGCTCCTGCCGCAATCCGTCGCGCATGGCTTCTAGCTCCACATCACCTTTTCGTAGGGATCTTTGTCGGCAAAATGCACTTGGATCGACGCGCTGGGTGGCCGCGTGCTGCTTCGGGAGCTGCTTTCCAACAGCACGACTACCCCACCTCGGGACATCTCTTCGCCGACCCTGATATGCCCGCCTATGATGCAACCGCTGCCGATCTCATGTTTGAGCGCGTAGTCGAATTCCTAAAGTCGTAGAGTGAAGTTATCGCGGGCGACTTGAATCGGGATGCCGGATACGGCTAGTTCGGAAGGAATCGTGAGGCCGCAATGGCCCTTGAAAGGTTGAGGGAGCCGGTACCTCGTGAAAATTATGAAAACCAACAGTCTCCTGCTGCAGGGCAAACACGTTCGCCTCGAACCGCTTGAGCGGCATCACGCTGAAGGATTGGTGGCTGCGGCTGCGGCTGATCCCTCCCTCTATCGATGGAGTCCTGTCCCGCAAAGCGAGACCGAGGGTAGAAAATACGTAGACACCGCATTGACATGGAGAGACGCGGGTACCGCCGTACCGTTTGTCATCTTGCGCGTGGACGATGACACCGTTGTTGGGTCGACACGCTTCTGGAACCTGGAGCGATGGTCGTGGCCCCAGAGCCACGCTTCGTACGGCCGTAGCGTGCCGGACGCCTGTGAGATTGGCTACACCTGGTTGACGCGCTCTGCAGTCCGGACTGCGGCGAATACCGAAGCCAAGATGCTCATGCTGACACACGCCTTTGAAGCGTGGCATGTACTGCGTGTTTGCTTCCATACGGATTCCAGGAACGCGCGGTCCCGCGCTGCCCTTGAACGCATCGGCGGAAAATTCGAAGGGATTCTCCGAGCCCACCGTATGGCCGCTGATTACATCGCCCGTGACTCGGAGCGATATTCGATCTTAGCCGCGGAGTGGCCGGCGGTGAAGCAACGGTTAGTTGACCTCACGGATCGAGAATAAAGTTCTAGCGGTCGCTGCCGCGTTTTTCTCAGCATGGACATTGTCGTCAAGCTGATGGAGAGCGATATGCGATTTGAGGTCAGGCGTGCAGTGATCGGGGACGAACCGGTGTTGAGGGCATTGCGTCTTCAGGCGCTCACCGATTCGCCGAGGGCCTTTAGTTCAACCTATGGGCGGGAGTTGGCCAGGACGACGGAGGATTGGCGGCGGTGGCTGGCTCACGGTGTGACGTTCCTTCTTGAAGCAGGTGGCGAACCGCGCGGGCTCGTGGCCGGCAGCCGCGATCCACATGACTTCTCCGTAGTTCACTTGATGGCAATGTGGGTGCACCCGGATTTCCGGGGTAGAGGCGCAGCGCATGCGTTGGTGTCGTCGGTCAAGACCTGGGCCGCCGAAGTCGGCGCGACGCAGGTCCGTCTCAACGTCGTCGAGAGCAACGGTCGTGCCAGGCGGTCCTACGAACGCGCCGGTTTTCGCGCGACAGGCCGTCAAGGCGTGGTCGAGAAAACTGGGGATGTCGAAATTGAGATGACCTGCGACACGTCCAATTGTGACAAGTGATGCCAGTATGCGATATGGCGAGTAAAGCAGAGATTTTTCTTCAGGCTTTGCGAACCGGTTCGCGAGATATCTGTTAGTGCGGGAAACTTGAGCTGATGTCTCCGCGCGCGATGTGAACCTAGTGCGTCGCGTGGCGGTGTCGTCACCAGTGTTACCGAGCGTAATTCCGGGCGTATCACGGCGTACTCTTCCGGAATCGGAAATACCCCTCTGGTCAGCCTTCCTCGAAACCGCCACATCGTCAGTGCCCGGGGGTAGCAGTGCCACCAAATGCATCCCCGCTTCGGCACCAATCACCTCGGTCATATCTCCAATCTGGGTTTGGATCGCGTTTACGAGCGCCCTTCGCCGATCCATATAGAGCATTCGCATCCGGAGTGTATGGCGAGCGAAGTGTCCCTCTCGGATGAAATCGGTCAAGACAGCCTGATAGAGCGTCAATGAAAAGATGTCGGCGGCATCCCGAGCGGCGGAGAAAGCGGGAACCAAATTCTTGGGAACAACCACGTAGCCCAAGCGCAAAGCAGGGAACATGACTTTGCTGAACGTCCCGACATAAATGACCCTCCATCCGTGTCCAGGCCCTGTAGCGACGCGATCGGGCGGCTTCCAAACCTATACTCGCTGTCGTAATCGTCTTCAGTGATTCTTTCGTCCGCGGGCTCGAAGTCAAAATACGCAAGATTGTTTCCATGCCTGTAATGCAGAGTCAGCAATTGCCGCCCTGCTTGAGGAAAATTGATTTCTCCGCAATCCGCTTTGTTCCAAATGTGCCAGATGATCCAACCGGGGTAGTTCTGGAGCGGAAACTGTTTTGCGGGGTCGAGGGGCAACTTACAGCTGGCAGCCGGCTTGTTATTCAACGAAAACTGAATCGTTTGAGCGGTATGAGAATACATGGCGACGATTCTGTACGTACCCGCCTTCTTTACTTCCACCGTGTAGTTGGTCCACTCGCCATCCTCCGTCCATCCAATGTACAACTGTTGCCATTCGGGGACGACCATGTTTGGATGGTTTAGATCCGCCCCTTTCTTCACATAGGAAAGGTCCACTCCTTCGGCTTCGCGAAAGCGGCAAACCGCAACTGGCGCGCCTTCCTCGCAATGTTCCGGCTTGTGATTCAACTCCCCGCTGCCATGGTTGATTTGATCCACGTCGTGATAAGCAATCCCCTCGCCGCCCAGGTCGTAGAGCGCTGCTTGCAGCCGACCGGGTATCGTCTGCGGCCCAGCCGTGCGAGTAGCATCTCGAAAAGGCTTGCCCTTGTAATTGTCAGGAACACTCCCATCTGCGTTGGACGCAACCAGGAACAGCAATAACGCGAATTGCGGGCCAAGTGCTTTCATCGATGCCTTTCGAAATTCTTAGGCATGTTGCGACTTTCCCGAAGTTCCGCTCTATCTGTTTCCTGCAGACTTACCCGTACACAAATCTCCAATTGGCCTGTGAACCGCTCACTAGTGCATCGAGAGCATGAAACAGTAGTGATATTCTCAACAGCGAGGGCAAGATTCAAGAAACCATGTAGACAGATTGAGGAAAACTCTTTGGTCCTAATAGACCACGAAATTCTCTGTAGATTTAGGCTGGAAAGGTGTGCGACAAACTTTTCGCAACATGCGCTCGGAACCTTCCCAGGATGCGCCTGAAGAGTTTGGATCATGGATGTTTCGGCACGGTTGGACGCGAAGCTTCTGCTGGAACGATGCCTTTGCCTTCTTTCACGTAGTAAAAATGATTGGCGGCTAGGTTGGTCAGAGTTTCGGTTTTTCCCGTGGGCCAGAAAATTTCCACTCTGTCGACAACTTCCCGGTTGCCAAGACCGAAGTGAATGCGAAGATCATTCTGGGAGAGATAGCTGCCGCCGCTTAACAGCTTGTTGAAGAAGCGGTGTTCGAGTATGCCGTGGCTCTAAATTTGATTTTTGGCGCGAAAAGAAGAAGTGATTTGTGGGCCGTTCTAACTGCTGAACCGACCGAATCAACACTCCGG
>Ga0073928_10002950_pt1 | contig 27868 bp, 29 predicted proteins | sample PaiPotPPA55metaG_FD_76969 | JGI IMG/M metagenome (GOLD analysis project Ga0073928, IMG submission 76969) | Iron sulfur acid spring bacterial and archeal communities from Banff, Canada, to study Microbial Dark Matter (Phase II) - Paint Pots PPA... ...
GGCTGGGCACCGTACGTCATGGATTGCCCGCGGACAGCTTCAAGTGTTATGCGGCTCCTGGAAAATATCTGGCATTCCTGGGACGCATTTCTCCAGAGAAAGGGCTGGACCGGGCGATTGAAATTGCGGAACGCGTGGATATGCCACTTAAGGTTGCCGCTAAGATAGATCGTGCCGACACCGAATACTTTGAGACGTCTATTAAGAGCTTGCTTGATCACCCGTTGGTCGAGTTCATTGGAGAAATCGGCAACGACGATAAAAATGATTTTCTGGGAAATGCCGCAGTGCTACTTTTTCCGATTCAATGGCCGGAGCCTTTTGGCCTGGTGATGATTGAAGCCATGGCATGTGGTACTCCGGTGATCGCCTATCCAAACGGGTCGGTGCCTGAGATCATGAAAGACGGCGTAACTGGATTCATCGTCGCCGATGAAGACGCTGCGGTTAAGGCGATAGGAAAGCTTGGTCAGATTGATCGAAAAAAGTGCCGTCAATATTTTGAACAACACTTCACTTCAACCCGCATGGCGCAGGATTATCTCAACATTTATCAGCGGCAGGTTGAACGAGACCCTGCCTCGATTAATATTCTCCATGGAGTTTCCAGTTGGACGAAACTAGCGCCTCCCAGCAGTACTACATAGCAGCAACATCCTCGCCAGCGGACGATCGAGCAGTAGTCCTGAAGTACGGCAAGATGTTCTCTGTTTTCGACCGTCTGGGAGATATTCAGACGTCTGGTCTCGGAGAAGAGGGAATCTTCTTCGAAGGCACGCGTCATCTTTCCCAGTTGGCAGTCGCTTTATGGAATTCGCGGCCGCTGTTGCTGAGTTCGACTGTAGAAACAAATAATTTCCTCTTCACATCCGATCTCGCCAATCTTGATATTTCGCTTAACAATGAAGTGGTAATTCCTCGCGGCACTCTTCACCTGCAACGTTCGAAGTTCCTGTGGCAAGATGCTTGCTATGAAGAGTTCAGATTCACAAATTACGGTCTGCAGGCGCTCAGAATTCCTTTCCGCATCACCTTTGATGCGGACTTTGCCGACATCTTCGAAGTGCGAGGAATGCAGCGGCAGAGTAAAGGCCGCCGTTTAGATGATGGCATTCGCAAAGACCTGGTTGTTCTCGCGTACGAAGGCCTGGACGGGGTCGTGCGCAGAACACAACTTCAGTGCGATACACAACCCGAGAGCATTTCTGCTTCGGAAATGCGATTCCGAGTGTCTCTTGCCCCTCATGAGATTTCTGTTTTACGTTTGACCATACGGTGTGATCCTTCCGTTTCGGCTTCTGTGGTCAGTTATCCGCATGCAATGAGCGCGGCAACGCTTGAATTCAACGAAGTGAACGACTCTGTGCCACAGATACAAAGCTCGAATTCTCGTTTCAACGATTGGGTGCGACGGTCGTTTTCTGATGTGAGAATGATGACCGTGGGAAATCCAGAAAAGGATTACCCATATGCTGGCGTCCCATGGTTCAGCACCGTTTTCGGACGAGATGGAATTATCACTGCGCTCGAAATGCTGTGGATGAATCCCTCGATAGCGAAAGGTGTTTTGCAGTATCTTGCGGCGACACAGGCCACCGAGATCAATCCCGCTACCGAAGCCGAGCCCGGTAAGATTTTGCACGAAATGCGGCGAGGGGAAATGGCTGCTCTCGGTGAGATCCCCTTTGGCCGTTATTACGGCAGCGTGGACGCGACTCCGCTCTTTGTCATGCTTGCTGGCGCTTACTACGACCGAACGGGCGACCGCAAATTTCTCGAGCAGATGTGGCCGCACGTGGAACGGGCTTTGCACTGGATCGATAAATTCGGCGACCCAGATGGCGATGGCTTTGTGGAATATTCCCGCCGTTCCAAGAACGGATTGGTTCAGCAAGGATGGAAGGATTCGAATGACTCCGTGTTCCACGCCAATGGAAGCCTGGCTGAACCTCCAATTGCTCTTTGCGAGGTTCAGGGCTACGTGTTCGCGGCTAAACTCGCGGCAGCAAAATTAAGTTGCGTTCTGGGAAAAGAAAAGACTTGCGCTGGTCTCAGAAAAGAGGCGGAACAACTTCGAATAAAGTTCGAAGATGCTTTTTGGTGCGAGGACATCTCTACATACGCGCTGGCGCTGGACGGTAATAAAGTACCCTGCCGGGTTCGGGCGTCCAACGCTGGTCACTGTTTGTATACCGGCATTGCATCTCGTGAACGTGGTGAGTTGGTTGCCAAAACGCTGCTCAGCTCTGATTTCTGTACGGGGTGGGGAATTCGAACTCTAGCTAGCGGTGAAGCCCGATACAATCCACTCTCCTATCACAACGGTTCCGTGTGGCCTCATGACAACGCCATCGTTGCGAGCGGCATTGCCAGGTATGGGTTCAAGGATTTGGCGGGCAAAATCATGCTCGGTCTTTTGGATGTGAGTAGCCAAGTTGAACTTCATCGCCTTCCGGAATTGTTCTGTGGACTCAATCGGAGGCCCGGAGAGGGCCCTACACTCTATCCCGTCGCGTGCTCGCCTCAAGCATGGGCTGCGGCAGCGGTGTTTTTGGTTCTACAGGCCTGTCTCGGGATTTCCGTGGAGGAATCCAATCGCCGAATGATATTTGAGCGGCCTTTCTTGCCTGATGGCCTTCCCCAGATTTGGATAAAGAACCTGCGATGCGGCACATCTTCCCTCGATCTTCTTCTAGAACGGCAAAACAACGAAGTAAGGATTGAAGCCACGCAGAATCCTGACGCAATCGAAATCATTCGAGCTTCCTAGGTCCCGATTTTCTCGAAAGCCATTTTCTCCCCAAGGTACCGTGAGCAGAGTATTTAGGCCTCCTAAAGCACATATCAGCCCAATCTACAGCCTCAACCGGATGGAAGGGATTGAATCGAAATACTACATTTCTTGTTTGGGTACCACTAGATAAAATCCGGGTGCTCGAATGAGCACAAGAGAGGCACTATGACATTTAACAAACTGCGAAAATACCTCCTGGCGCTCAGCACCATAGTCCTGGTTCTCAGCTGTATGAGCTGGGCCGCCGATCAGGATAAAGATCGATCCGATATCGACAAGCGCATTGAAGCCTCCGCGAATGTGCTGAATGAAATTATGGCCACGCCTGACAAAGCTATTCCGGACAAAGTTATGAATGACGCGGTCTGCATCGCGGTCATTCCTTCAATGGTTAAGATCGCGATAGGCTTTGGCGGCAATCATGGAAAGGGTATTGCAAGTTGCCGCACCGGACACGGTTGGAGCGCACCGGCTCCCATCACGATAACTGGCGGAAGTTGGGGACTTCAACTTGGTGGCCAAGCCATAGACATCGTCATGATCGTTACCAATGACCAGGGCATGCAGCATTTGCTTTCCAGCAAATTCAAGATTGGTGCGGATGCTTCTGCCGCTGCTGGTCCCGTAGGACGGGACGCCGCTGCCGATACCGACTGGAAGCTCAAGGCTGAAGTGCTAACCTATTCGCGCGCTCGTGGCTTGTTTGCTGGTATCGATCTCACTGGTTCAGCGATAACGCAGGATAAAGATGAGACTCGAATTCTGTACGGAAAATCGATTCCGTTCGAAACGATTCTCAAAGGGAATGTCACACCAACGGAAAGCTCCGCACCTTTCTTGGCCGCTGTCCGCAAATATGCTGGTCAGGCCAAAGAACAGGGCGAACTGAATCAGCCTAAAGCTACGTCGGAACGGTAGCCTTCGATAACAAAGAATGTATGAGGGAAGGTCACGCTAAGCGCTTGACCTTCCTTTTGTTGCATTTGCGGAGGCATACGGTTTCGAAACGCAACCGTGCCAGAGAAAACCTCATCGAATCCGCGTGCCAGATAATCCTCACGTTGAAGCGGATGAGCTGCCCGTAACTTCGTCGGAGCCAGTCGCGCTTCCGGAAAAGCAGGAACTGCTCTTCCAGGAAGTGCTGCTCACACTTGGGGAAAATGACATCCCCTTTGTGATTGCAGGGGCATTTGCGCTTCAGGAGCACACTGGTATCTGTCGATGGACCAAAGATCTCGACATTTTCCTGACAGCGGAAAAGGCGCCGGTGGCCCTCAAACATCTTGCGAGGCGGGGATTCGATTGCGAGGTGCGTGACCCCGTATGGCTCTACAAAGCTCACCGCGATGATTTCTTTGTAGATCTCATTACAGGCATGAGCAATGGCGCCATCATCGTCGACGACTCCTGGATTGAACGCGGGAAACTGGCGATCGTTTATGGGATTTCCACTCGGGTTCTCGCGCCAGAGGAACTCATCGCGTCCAAACTGTTTGTGATCCGACGCGAACGTTTCGATGGAGCGGATATCGCGCATGTCGTCTACGGCACAGGCGGCAATCTCGATTGGGAACGGCTGCTTGCACTGGCGGGTGAACATTGGGAACTTCTTCTCTGGGCGCTTGTCTTGTTTCGGTATGTTTATCCCGGACAAACTCACTACGTTCCGCCGGCTGTGTGGAACACCTTGCTGGAACGATTTCGCGATGAGATTGCCAATCCGAATCTCAACGCCAGATTCCGCGGGAGCTTGGTGGACGACCGCATGTTCGCCATTGATGTGAATGATTGGGGTCTTGAAAATATTTTGGAAGAATACCGCGCGAACCGGCTTAGCCACGTTTCGCCCGTGAGTGGCGAATTTAAAGGGTCGGACCTGACCCACAACGACCGTAAATGAGAATAGCAGCCACCGCCGATTTGCATTACACGGTTCAGAGCTATGCCATTCTGCAAGATCAGCTGAACAAAGTTCGCGACGACGCGGATGTTTTTGTTCTCGCCGGGGATCTCACAAATTATGGCAAGACAGAGGAGATGGAACCGCTTTTAAACACCATCGTCCGGCTGCGCGTTCCAACAATCGCCGTATTGGGGAATCATGATTACGAGAGCGGACAAGAAGTTGAATTGGCGCGAATGATGACTGCGGCTGGAATCAAAGTGCTCGATGGTAGCGCCTACGAACGGGATGGAATCGGCTTCGCGGGGACGAAAGGCTTCATCGGGGGATTCGGACGAGGAGTTCTCACCGCATTCGGTGAGCCGGAGGTCAAGACTTTCGTGCGGGCATCCATTGATGAGGCGCTAAAACTGGAGCGCGCCATGTCGCAGCTGCGAACCAAGAAGCGGGTGATTGTGTTGCATTACGCTCCCATCCTTGCCACGGTTGAAGGCGAAGCGCCAGAGATTTACCCATTTCTCGGAACGTCGCGTTTGGCAGAAGTGATCGACCGGCACGGTGCCGATCTCGTGGTTCATGGACACGCGCACAATGGAAAACCTGACGGACGAACGACCGCCGGAATTCCAGTCCACAACGTCGCCATCACGCTGCTGCAGTCACAAAAACCGTCGGCGGTATACAGAGTCTTCGACATTTGAGATTCGCCGATATCTAACCTATAAGTCAGCCCGCGATCGCACAATTGCGGCAACATTCGTACATGTAGATACATGAGCAGGTACACGCTTCACCTGATTGGACGACTAAGGTTCGTAGGATAGTTTTTTCTGCGGCAGTTTTTGAGGGATCTTTCTGGATTCTGGAAACCTGCCCCGGCCAAGCGCGATTTCGTCTGTGCGGCCCGGAACTATAAAGCCAGCACCGGCTTCGCGTGTCCGGTGACTTCTGAAGAGGAGAAATCACAATGGGAACGATATTACTGATCATCTTGATCTTGCTATTGGTGGGCGCTTTGCCGACCTGGCCATACAGTTCAGGCTGGGGCTACTATCCGAGCGGCGGCTTGGGATTGGTCGTTCTCATCCTGCTGATCCTGGTATTGATGGGCCGAATCTAACGTTGTTTTGGTGCGGCGGCACGGCCGGAGACCTCGTATTTCAGCCGAGGTCTCTGAGGCAAGGAAATCGTCAGCAGTGCATCCTCGGGCGACTTCCTAGTGTAAGTCGACGTACGCTTTAAGGCCTTGATACAGCCTGTGGCTAAGAGGGATACCGATTCACCCCCATTGTGTCCCCAAGCTTACGAAGTTAAGTTTAAGTTGTGCTAGCCCCTTATCTGCAAAGCACGGAACCTCAGTATCTCCAAGATTTTCTGGCCATGATGGAGTTTCGGTATATCAGCATGTCAACGGTTGCCACTTCGCCGCCCTTGGATCGAAAGATCGGGCAACTAGAAATTCCGGGAGATGACAAATGAAGAAATTATTGATGTGTAGCTGTACCGCGCTGGTGTTTTTTGTAGCTGCGGCCGTCGCCCAAACCAGCTCACCCACTGACCCAACCAGCCCAAACACGCAGGGAACCCAAAGCTCGTCGCCCTCGATGAGTCAGCAGGGCGCCAGTCAAGGATCCATGTCTCAAGGGTCAATGTCGGGAGATTCAACGAACTCGACCATGAAAGCGGATAAGACCAAGATGAAGGGTTGCATCCAGTCGCAGGGTGGGCAGTACACGCTGCAAACCAAGAAGGGCAAGGATGTAATGCTGACTGGGCAGGACGTCTCCGCGCACGTAGGTCATGAAGTAACTGTACATGGAACGTGGGAAGCGGCCGGCGGAAATGCGTCCGGCATGTCCAGCACTTCATCGACAAATGCCGCTCCGAGCGGAAAATCATTCAACGTCACCAGCGTAGATATGATTTCGGATACCTGCAGCTCGGGAAAACCTATGAGTAACTCTGGAACCGGAACTAGCGGCACTCCACCGCAGCAATAAGAAGAAGGCCGAAAAGAAGACCAGAGCCCAAGTTGGGCTCTGGTTTTTTTATCTCGAGAGTCATTCGACTGGCTAAGGCGTGCTTGCTTTTGATTTGCTGATGATGCCCGCCCTCGCGTCTGCACCGGAGGCACGTTTCACGTACATCTTCTTGCCTGCGACCTTGACCTGCACATCTTTTCCCTGAATCCAAGACAGGTCTTGGTCACCCTGTGCTTGGTAACGGACAAGGTAGACCATGTCATTCACTTGCACGGAGATCTTGTATGTAGCTGTTGCAGATGTCGATGGAGCATCTGTCCCGCCGCTGGCAGCCGCGCCGGGCTGCCTTTCAACGTTAACGATTTTGCCAGCCTCGTAACCAGTGTTCTGCGCTGGTGCAAGAACTGTCACGCAAACCACAAATGCCAGTAAATAACCGAGCCAATACCTTTTCATTACCCCTCCTCGCATTGAGTTCATTTATCACTAGAACGTATAGATCAAATCGAACTGCAGGCGGTTGAGGTACGGCTCCGTTTGTCCTGCAGCGGTTATTGTTGTTGATTTATTTGCCGTGCTCCAGTTGTTGAACAAGGCTGCGTTGTTTTCGAGATAGGTATTCAGAGTGCGTCCGTGCCACCAACTGAAACTGGCGATCGTATTGGCGCGCACCTTCCACAACCCATATATTCGATTTTGAAGAATGTTCGTGGGAGCGCGCTGATCGCTCTCTACAAACGATGCGATCACAGCGTCCTGTTCCTCGCGATACCAGGCATAGCCGATCTGGATGTCGTTCTTGTTTTTGGTTTGTCCTACATTGAAATCCGCGCCATACTCCTTGTTCTGGCTTCCCAACTTCGTTAGCACCGCCCCTTTTGAACTGAGGGGGTGAGCTTCAGCATCGAGGTTATCCTCGAATTCGAGCAACACGTTAACCGGCCATCGTTTGGCCGGGGTTTGAATCTGGTTGTTAATGATGAAATCCGCGTAGTTATATCCGGAGTAGAAATGTGGTACTCCCTTGGAATCCACGAAGGTCGCATTGGTCATGCCATTGGGAGCGAATACGCAGGACGCATATGCGGGGAAGTTTAAGCCCTTCGCGCAACCCTGGCCCTCGCCGGACAGGGGAAACGGTCCGAAAGTTGTTGCGCTGGTCGTTCCCGTTACGCCTGTGGTCGTTGCCTGAGTCGCGAAAGCACTCTGTTGCAGGATGGCGTCAGGACGATTCCACTTCAGGCTCAGGAACGACGGAGTGGCTGTCCACGGGCCCAGTTGTATCCTGGCCGAGACCTGTCCGCCGAGCGCATAGGAATCCTGAGCAGCGGTGCTTTCGTTATAAAGAAGCTCGAGTCCTTGCGCTGTAAAGTTCTTCACCGGCCCATTGAAATTGAAGGAGAACTTTTGGTTAAAGCCTTCCGGATTGATATCTGGGTCAAATGTCGCCGAAGTGCGTTGCCACGTGTAAGCAAACTTTCCCCCCGTAAGCGACAACCAGTTGTGGGCCACCGGATTGTATGTAATAAATCCGCGATCGAGCGCAATCGTCTTTCGATCGAACACATTGGTCAAGGTTTCGTTAGTTGACGAAGGGTCGCCGAGAGAGCCAGTTGCTAGGGCTATGCCTGCAATAAAATCCTGATTGAGTTGGCCATCGATTCCCAAACGCACTCGAATCCTTGCTCGGTTGCGATCAGGAACACCGCTTTGAAAGAAACTTTCACCGCGGGTCCGTACGTCTCCGTTGAACCGAAAGCGTCCGGCAAGCGTTTGGAGCGCACTTATTTGCGTCGCATTGTCCTGCGACTTGGTTCTCGCCAGGCTGAGTTCCGTTTTTGCCTCGACCGCATTGGAGGACGCCTGGTCGGCTAGCCTCTGTGCTTCAGTTGCCGACTGTTGAGCTTGCGTCGCTACAGCCTGGGCTTGATCCACGCCGCTTTGGACTTTTTGTGCCGCCGCGTTGGCCTGCTGCGTCGCATTGAGTACCTGCTGAAGCTGAGACCTCAACTGGTCCACTTGCTGGTTCTGCTGATTGATCTGCTGCTGTTGAGCTTCGACCAGGCCTTTCAGCTGATCGATCTCAGCCTGTGTGGTTGAGGGCGTTGCGGTATGGGGAGCGCGAGCTTTGCGTGCGGGAGGTGTTGACGTTTCCGTCTGAGCACCCGCCAAACGAAAAGAAATAATCACTAGTAGAGTAATAGACAAAGTATAGATCAAAGAGTGGCGCTTGCTTGTTTTCATGGTGCTTTGAACACTCCTCTTTCTTCGCCTCAATTGAATGAGGCTTAGTTTTTCTGCGAGATCTGTTTACTGAGGGGGAAACTACTTACGCTGCCGCCAATCCCCACTTGCGCTGGATTCGCCGCTCGACGGTCTTGAAAACCAGACCATCGACGATGTATCCAATCGCTACGATCAGGATCATTACCGCAATTACCTGGCTCATGTCGTTGAGGTCACGTCCCATCATGAGTAACTGCCCCAGGCCCAAGCTCACAAAAATCATTTCGCCCGAAATCAGGGAGCGCCAGGCAAAAGCCCATCCCTGTTTCAATCCTGACACGATGTAAGGAAGACTCGCTGGAAGCAGCACGTGCCAGAAGAGCGGGAAACCGCGCGCTCCGAGGTTGCGTCCCGCCATTCCGTAGATCTTCGGCATCTGCTGGCGACCGGTTTCCATAGCTATTGTGACCGACAACAAAGATCCCATAACCACGACAAACAGAATCGCCTTTTCACTCAGCCCAAACCAGAGCACCGCCAGAGGCAGCCAGCAGATGCTTGGCAAACTCTGCAGGCTGACGAGCAAGCCACCCACCGTCTCTTCCAGAAATTTATTGCTCGCTACGCCCAAACCTAAAACCATTCCCAGAATGACGGACAGCGTGTATCCGAGCAGCATCCGCTTCATGCTTACGGCGATCGCGATCCAAAAACTGTGATCGGCGAATCCAGACCAGAGCGATTGAAACACCCCTTTCGGCGTCGGGAAGACATAGGGCGGCCACACCTTCAGTTCGGCCAGCACCACCCAGACCGCAATCAAGACTCCGTAAAAAATAGCCTGCCTACCGAATCGCTTCATAGCCGTACTGCTCCTCCAGAGATTTGTTGATCTCTTCGCGCAATTCGTCGAGAATTTCGCGGGCATTTTTCGCAACCGTCACGTCTTCGAATTGCCGGGGCCGGGGCAAGTCGATCAGGAACTCGCTCTTGATCCGTCCAGGTCTAAAAGTGAACAATGCTACGCGATCCCCCAACCGAACCGCCTCGCGGACATTGTGCGTGACGAAAATAATTGTTCGGCCGGTTTCCGCCCAGATGCGCTCCAGTTCGTCATGCAACAAGTCTCGCGTCTGCGCGTCTAGAGCGGCGAAGGGTTCGTCCATGAGAAGAACATCCGGCTCGGTTGCAAGGGCACGCGCCAACGCCACCCGCTGGCGCATCCCACCAGAAAGTTGATGAGTATAGCTGTCCTTAAACTGTGAGAGATGTACCAGCCGCAGGTAATACGTAGTCTTCTCCCGCCGATCAGATTTCGGAACGCCTTTCATCTTCATTCCAAATTCCACGTTCTCGCCAACAGTAAGCCATGGAAAAAGCCCCAGTTCCTGAAATATGAGGATGCGGTCCGTTCCCGGAGAATCTACGACTTTGCCATCCATGCGAACGTGTCCAGAAGTTGCCCTCTGTAGACCGGCTATCAAATGCAACAGGGTCGATTTGCCGCATCCCGACGGCCCTACAATGCAGAGAAACTCTCCGGCTTTGACTTCCAATTGAATGTCATCCAATGCCAATAGTCTTGAACCGTCGTTGGTCTTGTAGCTGAGAGAAATGCCTTCCAAAGCCACTTTCGGAATCGAGTTAACGTCGGCACGGCGGATAGGTAGCACGCTCAGCCCAGCCGTTTTAGTACGGCCTACGCGCGACGTGCCTCGATGGTCGGGCGAAAACGAAGGCTGCGCAGCCAAATTTGCCGTCATTGAATTGCCTTTCTCCCCTTCTCAGCTAAGACCTGATTCATGAGCGATAGATCGTAAATTCCCGACAAGTCCGGCATCTGTTTTCCGAGGAAACCCGCGTCGAACGCCGAGTGCGCTGAAGTCAGTAGCGAGTTTCTCAGCGGATTGTAGGTGACTTGCAAGCGTCCGAGAGCCTCATCGAGGACTTGCGGCGCGAGCGCTTTGCCAGTCTCTTTCTGGATTTGCTGATTGATGAGCTGTTTACTTTCTGGAAGGTGTCCATTGATCCAATCCGTGAGTTCGACGTGCGCGCGGATCCAGTTCTTCACTACGTCGGGATGCTCATGCAGAAATTTGCTGCTGACGATCAAGTTGGTAATAACAAACTGTCCATGCGGCCACAAATCCCGCTCATCCAGAAATAGCCGTCCATTCCCTTCTCGAATTAACCGAGTCGCCCACGGTTCAGGCGCCCACGAGGCATCAAGCTGCTTCTTCAAAAACAGCGTGAGTTGGTCGGGATTTGCCAGCGGAATAACTTGCACATCTCCACCCTTGTCGGTGGTCGATAGGCCGTTGGCTTTCAACCAGGCGCGCAGCGCCACATCCTGCGTGTTCCCTAATTGCGGTGAGGCAACTTTCTTGCCGTGGAAATCTCCCGGCTTTTGAATGCCCGAGTCGTTTCGCACGATTAACGCAACTCCGCCGCTGGCTGCGCCCGCTACCACTCGCAGCGCTTCCCCATTCGAATGGACGTAACCGCTGATCGTCGGATTGGGGCCTATGTATGACATATCGAGCGCGCCCGAAAAAAGAGCTTCGATTGCTGACGGACCCGCGTTGAAACTCGTCCACTGAACCTTTACGTTCGGACCAAGCGCTTTATCGAACCAACCGTTCGCTTTGCCCACCATGGCCTGGGCATGCGTAATGTTGGGAAAAGCCCCGACGCGAACTACTGTCTGCGCGCTCCCGGCGAGCGAAGAGGCGAGAATCAGCCCTGCCAAAGCTAAAGTTTTCTTAATCACTTTTTCCCCGGTCCTGTACCGTGAACAACCATCGGCAATACGCTGGGCTCCGTGCTTTTTTTTGCCTTTCGACCCTTTGGCTTCTCTCCTCCGACGATGTCAGCGAGCGTGGTGTTTTCAAGAATCTTTGCGGCGGCGTCGCGCACTTGGAGAAATACCTGATAGAGGGAGCGGTGCTCGGCGTCGCGATCGATCAAACTTCGCAACTGCTCAGCGTCTCCAAAGGGAGCCAGCGGACCATCGATGAGCCGGATGATCTCACTGAGGCGAATCTCGGCAGGAGGGCGTCGAAGCTGATAGCCGCCCTTGGCGCCGCGCACACTGTCAACGATGCGAGCGTTCTTCAGTTCCAGCAGAATCAGTTCAAGAAATTTTTCGGGCAGCACTTCTTCATAGGCGATATCGCGAATGCGAATTGCGCCCTGGTTATAGTGGCGTGCCAGCATCATCATGGCCTGCAGTGCGTAAAGTCCCTTTTGCGAAATCTTCATGGCGGTTATTGTGCCATAAACCCTATCAATGTCATAGAGTTTATTGACATTGAAGACATTGCAAGCAAACTGCCAAACGCTTCTTGGCGATCGCCGCCTGTTTTCAGTTATTTAGGTGGGGATGCAAGAGGATCATGAGCGACTCTCGCTGGCCGATGTGGAAAAACTTTGCCTACCGAGAGATCTGCTCAACTAATTATTGCCGAATTTCCGAATTTGCGGATTGTCGAATTTAAATTCGTAAATCCATAAATTCCACAATCCGCAAATGAGAGTCGGGTGTGTTGGGAGGCCTCAAATGCATTTACATTCGCTGCGGATCAGTACTGAGGGAATCGAACGCGACGCTGTACGTGCTTCGTCCAATGTCGTAAACGGGCCGTGCCAGCGCGAGTGGTTCGCCGCTTGTCCTGCTGGATGTCCCTTGCCGTAATTGCATTGATTGCAAGTGGAACGATGCAGCACGATCTTGTGCGGTCCCGCCAGCCAATTTTCGTAAACAAAAAAGGTCACGGGTTTCACGGATTCGGCAACTTTCTCTGGAAGCAGTCCGACTTCGGCTGCAACTCTCTGCAACTTCAAACGCGTCTCTCGCCGCATCGGAACGATCGGAAGGCGATAGACTTCTTCGATCTTTCCCATCATTGCCAGCACCGCCTTGACGGGCGCTGGATTCGATTCAATGAAATTCGCCCGCATCAGCGGCAAGTATTTATGTTGTAATCGGCGCGCAGCATCCCAATCATTGTTCAGCGCGGAGCGAGTCATCTCCGCCATTTCGTGTGGGATTTCGTTTGACGCTACAGAGATAATTCCCACCCCGCCGAGAGATATTACCGGCAGAGTCACGGCATCGTCTCCGGAAAAGACTAGAAAGTGTTCGGGCAAAAGATTACACATTTCCGCAACCTGAGTCATGTCGGCGCTGGCTTCTTTCACCCCGGCAATGTTGCGCAACTCAGCCAGTCTAGCTAATGTTGCTGGCTCGATATTCGCACCTGTGCGACTGGGAACGTTATAGAGAATGATCGGCTTGTCGACGGCCTCGGCCATTGCGCGGAAATGCTGATACTGCCCCTCCTGCGTAGGCTTGTTGTAATAAGGAGATGCGGTGAGGATCGCATCCACTCCCGTTTTTGCAGACACTTCTTTCGCTTTGCTCACGGCATCGGCGGTTGAGTTGGAGCTAGCGCCTGCAACAATTGGCACTCGTCCCCCAGCGGCTTCGATAGTGACATCAATCACCTGAAGCCACTCGTCATGTGAGAGAGTCGGCGTTTCCCCAGTGGTTCCGCAGGGAACAAGAAAATCGATTCCGGATTCCACCTGCCACGCGACCAGATTGCGAAGCGCAGTTTCGTCAATGGAACCATCTTGTCGGAAGGGAGTTACAAGCGCTGTACCGCATCCACGGAGTTGCATGCTACTAAGATACCGCGAAGCTCGGCGCGTGGAAATGGGTCAAGGCTTGTTTGGATTTCTGGCGGGACTAGAAGAATCGTTTACAACTGTTGCCAAACGTCCCTGAAGTTGAAGAATCCATTTTTCCCAGCCAGCCATTCGGCGCCTTTCACCGCGCCTTCGGCAAATCCGCGGCGGGATTTCGCGTCATGGCAAAGGTAAATCGTGTCATTGGGAGAATCCAAAACCAGCTCATGCATTCCGACTACTTCACCCTCGCGGAACGATGTGATTTCGACATCCGCGGCGGAAGCATCTCGGATTAACCTTTGCAGTTCGGCCGCCGTTCCAGACGGAGCGTCTTTCTTGTTGGCGTGATGCCGTTCGAAAATCTGTCCTGAATACTGGTGCCGCAGAGCCGTTGCTCCCGTTAAAACCACGTCATAAAAGAGATTGACGCCGATCGAAAAGTTTGCACCGTAAAGAAATCCGGTCCGAGCCTCGTCCACGAGCTGCCGGATGTTTGGAATGTCGCTGTGCCATCCGGTAGTGCCGACCACTATGTTCTTTTTGGCTCGCACGCAAGCCTTGATGTTTGGCAAGACAGCTTCGGGTGTCGTGAAATCAATAACGATATCGATTGCGCGAAGCAGGTCCAGGGTGAGCGCTGAGCCGCCACGGTTCTCTTCAGCTTCCAGAACCCGCACCTCGTGCCCGCGATGAGCGGCAACTTCCGCTACCAAAGCTCCTGTCTTGCCGCGACCTAGCAAAAGCAGATTCATTTGAGGCACTCACGACTTTCCGCTAGTCAAACACAGCCGGGTCCAGCTCCGAAAAGAAAGTTCTGTGCAGACGCTGCACCACAGCGGGCACGGCGTCTTCTTCGATCACGAATGTCAGATTAATTTCCGAGGCGCCCTGCGAGATCATTCGTATTTTCACGTCGGACAATTCACCAAACACCTTGGCCGCAATGCCCGGAATTTCCCGCAAGTTTTCTCCCACCAGACAAACGATCGCTTTGCGGCCTTCATATTTCACGTCGGCCAACTTCGCCAGGTCGGCTGCAAGCGCAGGAATCGACTCATTGGAATCCACAGTCAAAGATACGCTCACTTCGGATGTGGAAACCACATCTACCGCCACTCGATGCTGGTCGAAGGCCTCAAAAATAGCTCTCAAAAAACCGTGAGCCAATAGCATGCGCGGTGCAGCCACATCTACGATAGTGATTCGCTTTTTCACTGCAATCGCTTTGAAGAAATTCCGGCAAAGCGGGGCGCGTGCGGTGATCATAGTCCCCTCGCAGGTTGGATTTCGCGAGTTCAAAACCTGAACGGGAATGTTTTTCTGGATGGCGGGCAAGACGGTCGCGGGATGAAGCACTTTCGCGCCGAAGTAAGCCAGTTCCGCGGCTTCATCGAAGCTGATCGTTTTTATGCGGCGAGCTTCCGCACATAAATTGGGATCGGTTGTCATCATGCCATCGACATCAGTCCAGATCTCGATTCTTTTCGCACCCAGACCTGAGCCCACAATGGCTGCCGAAAAGTCCGAGCCGCCGCGTCCAATCGTAGTGGTGATTCCGCCTTTGGTAGCGCCGATGAAACCGCCCATCACCGGGACCCTTCCCGCATCGAGCAATGGCTGGACCCGAACCCGAAGCTGCTCATTAGTTTGATCGTAGAGCGGGGTCGCACGGGTGTGCGCACCGTCGGTCACAATACATTGGCGGGAATCCACGAGTTCGGCCTTGATGCCATGAGAGCCGAGAGCGGCGGCCACGATCCTGCTGGAAAGAATTTCACCAAATGCGGCTACGTGATCAGTAGTGCGGGGAGTGAGTTCGCCGACGGCACTGATGCCGCGGATCAATTCATCCAGCGCCTCGAAGTCCGCTCCAAGATCGCTATGAAGCTCGCTAAACAAAGCTGTTCCCAACAACTCTCCGGCGGTATTGAAATGGCGTTCGCGAAGAGACCGCGAAATATTCAGTGCGGCGTCGCGGTCGCCAGCGCCGGCTGCCCGGGCCATCGCCAGCAGCTGGTCGGTGACGTTGGCCATTGCGCTTACTACAACTACTGGCTTTTGTGAAAGACGCTCTTTGACGATTCCGATCAGACGCAGAATCGATTCGGCGTCGCCGACGGAGGTCCCGCCAAACTTCATCACGATCATGGTTCGGACTTTCCAGGACCGGCAGCAATGAACGAAGAGGATGCAGGGCTCCTTCGACTCCGCATGTTCCTTCGCAAAGCGAAGGAACATGCTTCGCTCAGGATGACAATGCTAGTCGGTCCAGGCAAAGGTCAATCCAGGTAGCCCTGCGCTTTGAGCAGTTCAGCGTTTAGCAGGGCAGCCCCCGCCGCGCCTCGGATCGTATTGTGCGACAAAACTGTGAACTTCCAGTCGAGCACACCGCAGGGGCGCAGGCGCCCTACCGTCGTCGTCATTCCGTTCCCAGATTCGACATCAAAACGCGGCTGCGGTCGATCCGTCGCGCCGATATAATGCACCGGCTCGGCAGGGGCGCTGGGCAATTTCAAAGACTGGGGCACGCTGCGGAAATTGTTCCAGGCATCAATAATCTCTTCAGGCTGCGCTTTTTTATGCAGCTTGATGGAAATCGACTCTGTATGTCCATCCTCAACTGCAACGCGATTGCATTGCGCACTCATTGCAAACGCAGCAGGAACAATTCCGGCGCCGTTGAGCTTGCCCAAAAGTTTCAGAGTCTCCTCTTCCATTTTCTCTTCTTCTTTTGGGATGTAAGGAATCACGTTGCCGAGAATATCCATCGACGCTACGCCGGGATATCCGGCGCCACTAACCGCTTGCATCGTTACCGCCATCACGGTGTCAATTCCAAAACTCCGCTGTAGCGGGCAAAGCGCGAGCACCAGGCCGATCGCTGAGCAGTTGGGATTTGTGACGACAAAACCGCCAGATTTCTTTCGCCAGGATTGGCACTCCAGCAGTTTGATATGGTCGGGATTGACCTCAGGAATAACCAGCGGAACATCCTTTTGCATTCTCAGCGCGCTGGAATTCGTGATCACGGCGCAGCCCGCATCGGCGAAGAGAGGTTCAAGTTCAGCCGCGATCGATGCATCCAGCGCGGCAAAAATCAGCTTCGGGGCCCCATCCGGCTTGGCTGGCGAAATTCGCATTCCGGCAACCCGATCCGGAATGGGAGTCTTTAATTTCCAGCGCGCGGCCTCACCATAAAGGCGGCCTTCCGAACGGTCCGAAGCAGCCAACCACGCCACTTCGAACCATGGATGACGCTCGACCATCTGGACAAACCGTTGTCCGACGATTCCAGTTGCACCTAGAATTCCTACAGGAATCTTGTTCTCCATAAGTATGTTGAGATTTTACAACAGCGGGCTGCAAGCTTCCGATATACGGGACGAATCCCCACACCTCCTACGGAGGGAAGCTCCGCAGAGTCTGTAAACACACAAAAGTAGCTAGGGACGCGGACTTATTTCTGTGCCAAACGAGTAATCATTCAGCGGGCCAAACCGTTGCTTTTCCGCATAGAGTCGCCATCGTCTCCATACGATACGCAGACTCGCCATCACTGGGATCGAAAGGTAGACGCCAAGAACTCCGGCGATTTCGGCCCCAGCGAGCACGCCAAAAATCGCCGCCAGCGGATGCAGTTCCAGGCTTCGGCCCATGATGCGCGGCGACACCACGTAGTCCTGAATTATTCGCCAGCATGCGAGGAAAATTAACAATATCAGCCAGTGCTGATAACTCATCAGCAGCGCAACGCCCATAATCAGTAACGCGGCCACCAGCGGTCCGACGACCGGAACGAACTCCATTACTCCACCAGCGGTGCCGAGAACCAGTGCGTATGGGACCTTCATGGCCGCCATGAAACTCAAGTAAACCACCAAAGACAATGCCGCCAGAGTCAACTGGGCGCGAATGAAATGCGCCAGCATCTGATTCATGTCATCCAACACCCCTTGCATGAACTCTCGTTGTGGCTTGGTGCGGACGAAGGAAAGCGCGACCTGGCTGAAGTTGCGTCCATCCCGAAGAAAAAACGCCGCAAGCACGGGAACAACAATTAGCAACCAGGATTGCTGGGCAACTTCAGCGACTCGAATTCCCACTCTCTGAGCCAACTGCACAATATCCTCTTCATGTTGATTCAAGACATCCTTCACCCGGCCGATCGTCGAGCGGCTCCAGCCATGATCCCGCCCAATCTTTTCGGCGATTTCACCGAGTCCGCTGGCATCTACTGTCGATGCGGGTAAAGAGGCACTGAGCCTTTGGGCTTCGTGACCGATCTGGGGTCCAACAAAGAAAAAGAACGTTACCAATAGCACGACGAGTAACAGATAAATCACTCCAATCGCAATGCCGCGGCCATGTGTCCACTTCTCAACCCGTGAAACGGCGGGGTCCATCAGATAAGCAAAAAAAACCGCGAAAAGAAATGCAACCAGGGTGCGGCGGGCGACGTAAAGAAAGCCCAGTACCAGGGCGAAAAGCAATACCGTAATTAAGACACGACTCGTGCGTGCGTCAATCAAAGACATTCGGTGTCATTCTAAACTCAACACTGAGGCGTCTTCTCAATGCCAAACCTAATCACGGACGACTTCGGTGTTCGCATCGGCGATCACAATCCTGACCACCTTAAACTGATCATCCAGCCACATTGACCAATCGCCGTTCTCGGTTTTGAGAGTAAAGCGGTCGAGTTCGCGTTCGGTGCCTCGAATCGCAACCTTATCCTTGCCGGAGAATTCCATACTCACTGGCGTCGAACTGACTTCATGTGGATTCAAAGTCCCGAATTGTGTCCTCTGATTGGCGGGACACTCGACTTGCCCCTTATTCTGCCGGCAACCGATCGCCAGATACTTCCATGCAAGGACTTCGCGTTGAACAAAAAAATAATCGTCCAGAATACTGGTGGAAGTGGGCAACATAAAGGGATGTTCGTGAGCCTTTTCCGTGGGATTAACGGTGACGCGTTCCAACAGGAAACTATCGTTCGGGATGACTACCGCTTGCGCTTTACCGGGGCTAATTTCCTTCCACTCATATTTTTGGAGTTCGCCCGCGGCATTCAGCTGCAATTCGGAATTTTGAGTAGAGGTTTCCGATGCGCCGTCCGCCTTAAACTCTGAAGTCACTACGCTGCCCTTCGAGCCCTGTTTGATGGAAAAAGTCTCGGTAGCGACCCGCCGGCCGTTCATAAAAACGCCGAACGAGCCGGAATCCACCATTTGAACTCCAGGATCTTTATCCTTATCTTTGTCTTTGTCCTTTCCCATGGCGACAATGGCCGACATGAGAAAAAGCTCCAAGGTTACCAGCACCAACACGCTTCTAAGCATCACGTCTTAGCTCCTCGCGGCTAAATCTCACGTTTCAAATGACTCCGCGGACTTGGTTCAGCTCCAACACACGAATTACCTCTGCGGTAACGGCCGTCGTGTCTTTTCCATCGGTTTCGATCTGGTGCATTGCTTTCAGGTATAGAGAATGCCGCGCCTCATACAACTGGCGAAATTGAATCTCGTTCTGTTGTAGAGGACGTTTAAGCTGTTGCTGCTGACACCGGCGGTATAACTCATCTACGGGCGCGCTCAGAAATACCGTCACCCCTGGCGCGGTCTTTAATATCCTGGCGAATATCCTGGCATTTTCTGCTTGCACAAATGCGCCTCCGCCCAGACCGATAACTCGAGGCGAGCATTCCACTAGTGGAAGCAATTCCAACAATGCTAAATGCTCGCAGCGACGAAATTCCGATTCGCCTGAGTCCCGGAAAATCTCCTCAATCGTACGGCCTTCGCGAGATTGAATCCGATCGTCAAGATCTTCGAAAACCCATCCCAACTGCCGGGCTAATTCTTTCCCTACGGTAGTCTTGCCCGCCCCCATAAAGCCCACCAGGAAGATGACTCGGATTGGAGAAGATATCTGCTGCACTGGCAAGCTGGTATGCGGGAGCGAACCAGAGTGGTTTCCCATACGTGCCGGCTGATCGGGCAGGCTTACGTTCGGACCGTCCGATTAAGTTAGCGCTTCTTGAGGTGGATTTTACCACTGAAGGAAAACAACTTAACTGAAGAAGCCGCCTTTCCTACCGTACCTGCGAAGGCACTCCCTGCTTTGATTGGAAAAGGCGTGTGCTTGGGTTGCAGCGGAAAATCATTCTCGACTTGGCCTTGCACTGAGCGCGCGGTGACATCGATCGAAGCGTAACCGGGAGCGATGGCGTCAATGTCTCCGCTATGACTGGTGAGCAAATATTCGCCTCCATCACCGAAGTCGCCGGTGTAGCTAATTTTGCCGCTGCTGGAGTTGACTTGAACCAGCGGTCCGTTCACGGAAACCAAAACCACGTCGCCACTGAGAGAAGTAATCTCTACATGGCCATCGCGAATATCAGTCAAAGTAACTGGGCCGTTCAAGGTCTTGACGTGCACATGCGCGTCATTCACGTCGCGCACATCGACGTTCGCGGTGTTGCCTTCCATCACCACGTCGCCCTGCAGCTTCTCCGCGTGCAACGGACCGGTCATTGACGTCAATGTCACATTGGCATCCGCAGGCACCGTCACCTCATAGTCCACTTGTCCGCTATTTTGGTCAGCCCCGGCAAACAGATGGGACACAATATCGACTCGATTGCCGCGATGGCTTTGGTCTATTTCGACCTTATCTGAATGGAGTACCGCCGTTATTACAACTTCCTTCTTGGCCCCGGCTTTCACTGATATTGGGCCGTATTGATTGTTGATGGAAACGCTCGCCTTTCGCCCGACCTTAAAGTGAAGTTGCTGGCGCGTCTCCGCGCCAGCAAATACCGTACCAGCCAATGCAAACAAAATAACCACACTCGCGGCGCGCTCCGTATTCAGTATCATGACTTCAATCCTCAATCTGCGACGAAAAACGCCGCAAACCCAGTTCATTTTATGGCAGCGAACGATCCAACGCCATCTCGTAGACCATCGACCTCTGTTCGTAAGCATTCATTAAATCACGCCGCGCTTGCTCATCATTGGGATCGATTTTCACCGATTCCTCGGCATCCCGGATGTAGGAGTTCACATCCTGCAAGTTAGCCTTGTACGATGCCAGCATTGCAGGGGTGCGTCGCGACACGACTTCGAGCAATTGTTGATCGTCCGCGATATAGGCAGCATCGGCGATCTGCGAAGTCGAGGCCATCTCAGCATTCGAAGTCCGACTTGCGACCGGGCTGGACACGCGCTTGTACTGCACTATGCCTAGCATCAGCAACACCATGGCCGCGACCGGAATGAGCCATTCGAGCCGACGACTCGGCGGGCGGCGGGGGACTAGAAAAGGCGCTGACTTCCGTTCCCGGATTAGCCCTTCTTGTCTCAGGGCAATTTCAATAAAGTTCCACACTCGCGGACTAGGTTCGTCTGAACTTCCGAGAAGTTTTGCCTGTTGCGAAATAGCATCGAGGTCGGCTATCAACTCCGCACAAGCGGAGCATGAATTCAAGTGCGATTGCTGCTCAATGGTGGGATCATCATCGACATCTGGCAGGGCCAGCTCGAATTCTTCACAATTCATGACTACTTCTCCCCAATATCGCTGCCCGTGCTCCTCACGGCTTTCTGGCTTTTTCAGCTCTGCTCGTTTTGAGGAGCTCGCGTAATTTTAACCGCGCCTTGTGCAATTGCGACTTACTATTTCCCACCGAACACCCCACGATCTCGGCAATCTCGTTGTGTTCGTAACCCTCTACGTCATGTAAAACAAAAATCGAGCGATAACCCGGGGGAAGGTCGTCGACTGCCCGCTGCAATTGCAACCGGTCAATGGACCCAGCCAGATTTCGATCCGGCCCCCCCAACTCTTTCTTGGGTATCTCATCTTCGGTCTCCACGGTGTCGTCGAGCGGCACCACTGGAAGACCCTTCTTGCGCAACTGCATCAGGACGACATTCACCGCCATGCGATGCAGCCAGGTCGAAAACGCGGACTCGCCCCGAAATGTTCCGATCTTACGGAACAATTGAAGAAAGGCTTCCTGAGTAAGATCCTCAGCCGCTGCCGTATTCGCCGTCATACGCAGGCAGAGCGAATAAACGCGGCGCTTATGCAGGTTGTACAGAGACTCGAAGGCTTCCGCGTCACCCTGCTTCGCTCGTTCGATCAGTTCTAATTCAGAAAGCTTCTTGCCCTGCGGTTTTCGCGCGTCCGTCAAGTCGCCTTTTCCGGCCGCACTCAGTCTGATGCGGCATAACTAGCTTTTCGTTGTCCTGTTTCTGTGTCTAAAGCTGTGGTTTTGCCAGTGTCCAGGGCCCCGGAACCCTTTGTCCCGAAAGACCTTCAAACACTGCCCAAGCGGCATGACTTGAGTAACTAATGAAAGCGTATAGGCACAGCCCGAGCAACGTCAACCAAAGTCAATGCTGAGCGTATGAGGAATTCCTTAAATGAGGAATGTGTCGTCCGAAACACACCTTCCCGATGGAACAATGGCTCCTAAGCAGCTCTTTACTCAGTTCTTCAGTCTCGGCCGCTCACAAGCCTCCACGGTTTTGGTCGGATCCACGGCCTCATTGTCGACTTGTTCGTTGATGATTTTCCCCGATTTGTCTATCAGGAAGGTGGCGCGCCTCGCGGTTTCCATGGGAACGCCCTGGATGGCAAACTTCTGGGTCAATCCATATAGGCTTGTAACCGGGCCGCCCCAGTCGCCGAGGATTGGAAAGGTAACTCCGTTTTGTTGAGCGAAGGCAAAGTTTGAGAACGGGCTGTCCATGCTCACACCCAGAACCTGGGTGTCGGCGCTCTCCATCCTGGCAAGATTCTGCTGGAGAGCTTTCATTTCGCGGGTTCAACCGCCGGTGAAGGCGAACACGAAAAACGCCAAGGCGACGTTCTTCTTTCCTCTGTAATCCTGCAACGATATCTTCTTTAGGTCCTTGCCATCGAAGGCAAGCAAGGTGAAATCGGGAGCAGTGTCGCCCACTTTCAGTTTCATGGGCGCAGGCTCTTTTTTCTGAGATTTATCCTGGGCCTGCACAAGAGACGACGACGGTACCAAAATAAGATTCAAAAGCCCCAAACAGACAACATGTTTCCACGCGAGTTTCATTGGACGAACTCCTTAGAACGGCGATGAACAGGCAACAGTATTTTATCCGGTGATTCCACGTTCGATCACGTAAGAATTGTTCGCCCGACGCCAATTTACTAGCATCATCTCTAGTGTTGAAGCACACTTAAGAAATGGCAACCGCAACCCCAAATCGAATCAGCGACAAGGAAGCTGGAGCTAGAGCAAAAATGGCGAGCTTTATTGACCGCGTTATCGATACAATTCAGTCGACTGGCCGCAAAGAAAACCCGCCTGAAGGCCGAAAATCTAATCGTCGCGAAGAGCACGCCGCAAAAGACTAGCATTTTTCTCGAACTCAGCAATTAATTTACCTTTTTACTTCTGCTGACAAATGTGCACCGTGCTTCCCTAAGAGCCTTTTGAAAGCGGCAACATCCCCTTTTTGCCCGGCTGCGTGGAATTCCTCGACAATTTGCCTGGCCAATTTACTGTCCCGTTTGGAGGTCGTCATCTCGTGACATTCTTACACACCTGCGGAGGGGATATTCGCCCACGATAGAGGGAGGAACTTCCGGTCTCGTGTGTATGATGTATCGTCCCAAATCCGAAAACGGAAATCGAGGTGACGAACCATGACAACGCAATCTCAGGCTCCCCCGGCTCATGTCGGTATGTTGAAATTGTTGGGTGGTATTCAGGTCACAGGCGCCGTCTCATGCCTCGCGCAACTCGGAATTCCAGACCTGGTTGAGGCTGGTCCCAAATCTACCGACGAACTGGCCCGCCAGACGGGCACCAACCCGCAGGCTCTTTATCGCCTTATGCGTGCCACCGCTTCCCTTGGAGTGCTGGCGGAGGGGCCGGACGGAACGTTTTCGGAAACATCAATGTCAGCGGTTCTCCGCACAAACGCCAATCCAAGCCTGCGTGCCTACGCGATCATGGAGGGCAGGGAGTGGAGTCTGCGTAGTTGGGCGCGGCTCGAATACTCCGTGCGAACCGGCAAGCAAGCAGTCGACGAGATTTACGGTATGCCAATCTTCGAATATTTCAAGCAGCATCCTGAGGAGGCGCAGATCTTTCATGGTGCCATGACCGCGTTCTCCATGATCGACAGCCCGGCAGTTGCCGCAGCTTACAATTTTGACGGCATTCGTTCCATCGTGGATGTGGGGGGCGGACACGGGCTTCTGTTGGCGACAATTCTTGCGAAGTATCCGCAGATGAAAGGAACGCTCTTCGAAGTGCCTCACGTTTTAGACGAATGCCGGAATGGTCCGCTAAAGCCGGTGATGGAGCGCTGCACGCTTGCCTCCGGCGACATGTTTTCTTCGGTTCCGGCGGGTTCAGACGCCTACATCATGAAACACATCATTCATGACTGGCCTGATGATCTGTGCGTCAAGATCCTTGCGGCCTGCCGAAAGGGCGTGAATCCGGGCGGCAAGCTTCTGGTGGTTGATAATGTTATCCAACCGGGTAACGCCTTCGCTCCGGGCAAATTTCTCGATCTGATAATGTTGCTTTTCCCAGGCGGCCGCGAGCGCACCGAGAAACAGTTCCGCGACTTGTTTGCCGCTGCAGGCTGGAAGTTGACCCGGATCATTCCCACAGCGGCCACCGACTCCATCGTGGAAGGGGTTCCGGCGTAGCCGCGGCTGGACGTGGCTGGGTGCCGCACTCGTGTGAACTGTTCGGATTTCGTAACAACAATTTGACTTGACATTCCTTCAGGCGAGGCACACACCCCAGACCTCTTCACCGGGCCCTAGTTTTTTTTCTCACGAGGATGACAATATGCTTCCCAGGAAGTCCTTGGCCGGCATCTATCTCGCGTCAGCTTCTCTTCTTTTCATTCTCACCTCTCCACATGCCGTAGGCCAGGCGTCGGGCCCGCCCGGCGAAGGTGATGGCGCCACATCAACCGATTCCGCCGCGGGTGAATACGACGACTAAGTGGCTGACGCCTGCTATGAAACGTTCCATGATTGGCGGCTTATGGATGACCGACGCCAACTGGAAGTCAGCCATCTATCTAAGAAATGGCGTGGAGACTGATCCGGTCACGGTGACGCCGATCCTGCACCTGAGCAACGGCGCAAAATACACGTTGCCCGACGTAACATTGCAGCCTGCGGGAAATGCCATTATTGACATCAATCAGGGACTTCAGCAGCTGGGCATCGCGTCATTCGCAACGCTTTCTGGTTATGCCGAGATCCAGTACACCTGGCCCTGGGACCCGTTTTGCGCGACCATCCGCAACGTCGACACGGCGCACAGCCTGATCTTCGCTTATGGCTTGCAGCCGACGATGCCGGTGCCTCTACAGATTGTGAATCCAATAGGTAAGGTTCCGACGAATACAATAGAAGGGATGTGGTGGAAGCAGGAAGCAAACGTTACCGGATTTGTGGCCCTGGCAAATATATCTTCTCAGCCCGTTCAAGCCACTGTCGCCCTAACCGATAATCAGGCAAACCTCATCGCGCAGCACAGCGTAACGATTTCTCCCCAAGGCATGAAGATGGTGAATCTAACTGAACTTACCTCGACTAGCGGCGCAAGGGGAGGAATTCAAATCACATCTAGCGCTACCACTGACGACCTCGTCGTCAATGGTGGATTGGAAGATCAAGCAGTCGGCTACTCTACAAATTTGCCTTTCGCCCAAGGACCGGTAACGCCATCCAATGCGGCGCAAACGACCGTAGCGGAGCTGGGACTGATGGCGGGAGCTGCCGATCCCATGATGTTATTTCCGGCGGGGACGACCTTCACTCCCTATTCGGTTTTGCGCAACGTCTCTGACGCGCCGATTTCGGTGACGCCGACGCTGTGGTGGATGGCGGGAGCAGTTCCGCACTCTGCCCAGCTAGCGCCGATCAGCTTTCAGCCTCATCAAACGCAGAGTTTGGACGTAATGTCATTGATGACGCAAGCCGGACTGACATCGGCTACAAAAACATTCAACGGAGGTTTCAATCTGGTGTTCGACTCCAACGTAAAGCCGGGCGACCTCTTGCTCGCAGCGGGCAGCGTTGACCAAACCAACACGTATGTATTCGAAGTGGTTGCCCGGAATGTATCCGAGAGCGGATCGAAGTCATTCCAGTACTGGAGCACTGGCAACGGCGATGACACCATGGTGACTCTGTGGAATCCCGCGGACGAAGCTCAGGATTTTGCCTTTACGCTGTTTTTCGCCCTTCCCGAATGGATCGCGTGGTCACTACGTGTTGCCAATTCACCTCGAAGCCAGAGTTTCACACACGTTCAACGTTTCGGAAATCATTCAGAACCAGACTCCCGATGCAGAAGGAAACACGATTCCGGCATCAGTCCATGAAGGCGGCATTAAGGTTGCGGGCAGTCAGGCCGAAAATCAACACATCATGATCGTAGCCGAGGTCGGAATTTACAACGTGCGCAAAGCAACTTGCGGGGGCAGTTGCGGACAGTGTGATGGCTACTCCTCCGCAGCTGTTGTCGCAGGCTCATTTGCGCTGCCGGTGAATAGCACAACCCAGCTCAACTTCATGGGTACATGGAATTCTGGGTCGCAATACAACCTCGGTGGTACTTGGGGCAGCAATAACACTCCCGTGGCAACGGTTGGTAGCGGCCTTGTGACCGGAATAAGTCCAGGAACGGCCACAATTTCGGCAAGCGTGGTTAACGAGCCAGTTGAGGCCGGCTACATATGCTATGGAAACAGTTGCCCAACTTCTGGATTTGGGGGGAGCTCAGGGGGACTCCCTTTCACTCCGATACAGCATCAGTATCCGAGGAATCCACTTCCGCAAACATGTTGGGTTTCTAGGTACTTTGACAGCATCATCAATGGTGTGAAGCATAAGGCGGAGGACGTAGTCTACGATGATGGCTCTGGGAAGAAGGGCGTATCCCCCCATACGGAACCCCCGTTTATGCTGAGGAAAGCGGTACGGTGGTGACTGCAACTGGCGTCAACGGTCCAGCGAGTGTGGGCTACCCTGCTTGCGTGGGAGGTGGATACCGTGGGAATTACGTCAAAATTAAATCGACTTCCGACAACTTCTTCACGATCTATTACCACGTTCAGCCGTCGGTCTCAGCTAACCAGTCGGTAACCGCCGGTCAGCAGATTGGTACGCTCGATAATTCCGGTTGTCAGAGCGGGGCGCACTTGCACATGGGACGTAAAGACACGACCAATGCTCCCGTACCATTCACAATTCCCTGCACAAATCCCTTACCTACTACTAAGTTTGAAGATGGTTTGGTCTCCGACGATGACGCTAGCGACCCCACCCCATGACATTTGACCCAAGGCTGCGGAGGTTTCGATGAAAGCCGCCAAACTGATAACCGGCCTTATTTTGTTTTCTGCTTTTGCCAGCGCGCAGCAGACCACGATCCGTGTTCCGCTGGGCGGAGGGGAAACAGTGGCCGAACTTACATTCGATCAGGGCCGGGTCTCCGCTACAGATGCCAAACGTTGGATCCAACTATTCCCACAGGAGGGAATTTACAACCAAGCTGTGGGTTGGGCGATAAATTGCACGGGCGAATCTGCTCGTTCGGAAATCAGTCATTTAAAATCCGACAAAGAACGCAATGAACGGCTAGTAAAGGAGCTTGATCCGTCCAACTACCCCGTAGAATTGTCTCAAGTCGTGACCTATCTTCGACGGCTGCAATCCTTTTGGTTGTGGCAGGGGAGTCAAGAGTTGGATTTTCTAGCGAATGCGAACACGCACGCGCTGGGGGAACCCTTCGATGGGGTTAACCCAAAGCCCGATTGCAAGGAGTCGCTGGATAAAATTGCGTCTGCCCGCAATCGCGAAGAAGCCTGCGAATTTGTCCACAACGACTGGCACAACTGCGTTAACCGCATCGGCCTCCAGCGCCTTGGCGCATATCCTAACCCTGTCTGGCAGAGGTTCCTGGACGACAATGGGATTCGAGTACGTATCTTGGGCACGGTTGACGATTAGCGGTATGAAGGCGACCTCTAAACACGACATGCCGGTAGGTGCAGTATGAAATTCTTATTCGTTTTGACCACTTCGCTTCTTTTATCGATCCCGGTCTGCGCGGCCGGGCGCCCCACTCATTCGCGCCTTTTTTGTCTAGTCCCAACACATCCCTTACAAAACGTCCCGGGACATCCCTTACAGTTTGGGTTCTTCTTTCGACCTGGGGATCCAGCGCTTGACCATGGTCGA
>Ga0073928_10002951_pt1 | contig 27866 bp, 16 predicted proteins | sample PaiPotPPA55metaG_FD_76969 | JGI IMG/M metagenome (GOLD analysis project Ga0073928, IMG submission 76969) | Iron sulfur acid spring bacterial and archeal communities from Banff, Canada, to study Microbial Dark Matter (Phase II) - Paint Pots PPA... ...
CCGTTAACCAGCCGACATCGGGCAGAAATCACACTCAATACTTTGATTTATTATCTTACTGCAGAGTGCTTTGTTTTAATTAAACAGTCGTACAACACTATTCTGTGCCTCCTATTCTTTACCTGATATTAATCAGGAGGAATGGCTCTCCTTATTCCGAAGTTACGGTAGCCAATTTGCCGAGTTCCTTAATGATTGTTCACTCAAACGCCTTCGTATTCTCTACTAGCTTACTTGTGGTAGTATTTAGGTACGGTTTTTTCTTTTTTTTTATTACCCTCATCTATTAAGTTTATTGGGTAATACAGAATCATATAATTCTACTATGTTCATTATTCTTCAGCTTATTAGTTTATTAGAATAATATAGATTGTTACGGTTTTTCCAGAACCCTCTTCACTTTAAAGAAGGTTGTTACTTTGTAACAAAGATTTGCTCATCGTTTAATCCTTTAGGTTAATAAACTTAGAGGCCGTTACTTTACATGAAAACCATAAGCTTCAGGCGAAGGTAGCTGGTGCTACCCTTTTTCGTTACTCATGACAGCATTCTCACTTGGGTTATCTTTTATTGTTATCCTTATAAAGAATAAATCTGAGATTTACCCAACGTTCTACTACCCCATCAGATAGAATAATATAAATTATTCGTAAATATGGACAAGGTGTCGGTATATTGTTTAGATCCGTTAAATTTTCGGTGCAACTATCATTGTAAAAATATTTTACTAAACCAGTGCTCTGTTACGAGATCTTTAAAAAATGACCGCTTCTAAGCCTATTTCCTAGTTGTATTAGATAGTAACTTCCTTAATTTCACTTAACATTAATTTTGGAACCTTAACTCTTGTTCTGGGCTGTTTCCCTTTAGACATACAACCTTATCGTACTATGTCTGACTATTCAACATTCACCATTGCCCTTCCGAGTGCGAATACTCACCGATAAAACCTTCACGGTTGCCCGATATATGCAAATCCAATTATTACTTACAGTTTACGTTAATAAAAGTAATAATAATTGATAATTGCCTGAGATCACAGTTCTGTACCTGCTATGGTGTAATTTGAATTACCTACTTATATAGGTTTCGTAGAAAACCAGCTATCCTAGTCAGTTTTGTCTTTCACTAACTTACCATAATTCTTCGGATATCTTTACAACGATAACCCGTTCGGACTTTTATAATCCTGATTATGGTAAGATCACTAGGCTTCGGGTCTAATTTTAGATACTAATTCATTACATTATAATTGGTTTATCTGGGCACATGTTTCACACATGCTCGCATCTAATATTAACTTGCTGACCCATTATGCAAAAGGTACGCTCTTATTTGTTATTTAAAATTTACTTGAGCTGCTTATAAAACTACTACTACTGACCTATTCCTTCACAGTACTCGTTCACTATCGCTTATATATTATATTTAGCCTTAGAGGAAGGTTCCCCTTTATGTTCAAACAGGGTTTACCCGTTTTACTTATTTAATCTATCAGTGAACTTATTTACTTATACTTAAGCAAATATTTTTATTCTTGTTATGTTAATTTTATCTCTTTACTCCACAAATGCTATTGCTTTTATGGCTTTATTGATCTGATATATAACAATATATTTTTAATATATTCTGATGTTGTTTAGGCTTTTCTACTTTCATTCTCACTAATCATAGAATCTCGTTTGATTTCTTTTCCTAAAGTTACTAAGATATTTCAGTTCACTTCGTTTATTATTGAATTTCTCTCAGAGTACATGTGTTTTTCTTTTTAATTAGATACACAACTTAAAATTACTCTCTTTAATATATAGCTAGGCTTTCCTAATAGTTTCTTTATATACTTTCTTATATTATTAATTAATAATATATAAGGATGGCTTTGATATCGATCACATTACTAATAAGTTTATTATTATATTATTAAATGTAATAATAATTTTCGGATTATTATGATTCGAACATAACAATTCCTCAACCCAAATGAGGCGCCTAACCAACCTGGCTCTAATCCGTACATATAACAATTGTAATTTTTACCAGAGAATATCCGATTTGAACGGATGTGATCTATTAAACCAAATAAATTTCAAGTTTACCGCCTTAAACCGCTCGGCCAATTCTCTTCAAGATTTACTAAATAGATATGCATATAAATAGTATTTTATAAATAAATTCAAATTATTTATATACACTTTATCACTAGTGTCATTTAAATAGCTATCTTAGGTAATTAAGCCTTATTTAACCTTTGATTCTTCAGAGACTTGAACTCCGAACATATCCTTATCAAAAATATGCTTTACCAATTAAGCTAAAGAACCTAAGATAATATAAAAGAATTAAATAGACTCAAGAGCACTCAGACTTGAACTGAGAGAATGAAGTTTGAAGCTTCAAATTTTACCATTAAACTATACTCTTTAAATTAATTTTATATAGCGTTTATATAATATAACAACATATCGGAAAGGAAGTGATTTGAACACTCAGGTCTATAAGACATCCTTTAGCAAAGGACTCGCTTTACCAATAGCAACCTTTCCTTTTAATATAAAAAAAACATATAATGAATACGAGTCGGGACAGGCTCGAACTGACATAGGCTTCCTTGACAAGAAAGTTCCTTACCCATTAGGATACCGACCCATATTATATATTACGGCCAGTCGGACTTGAACCGACATAATTCGTTTGGAAGACGATAAGTTTACCATTAACCCATGGCCGTTTTTATGTAGAGAATAGTTATCTTTGACAGTTTAATATAATGATTAAAGTATAAATAGTTCATTATAAGATCTAAGGGATTCGAACCCCTATAACAAAGATTAAAAGTCTCGTATTTTACCATTAAATTAAGATCTCTTATATATATAATTAATATATATAATTTTCATATATATTAAGAACCTCAATAATATACTGAGATAAATAAGAAAAGTCATACTATATCAACAAAATGTCAATATAATATTGAAGCTTCCAAACCAAGGTGATGATTCTCAGTGGAATGATAAGCAAACACACGTCATAAACCTACAGCAATAAAAGCAGTTCCTATTAGAACGTGTAGTCCATGGAAACCAGTACCAAAATAGAAGACTGTACCAAAAGCACCATCACTTATAGTGAATGAAGAAACGGTGTATTCTACACCTTGGAAAGCAGTAAAGACAGCAGCTAATAGTACTGTAGCAATTAAACCATAAAGTGCTCCGTTTCTATTACCTTGTATTAAAGCATGATGAGCATAAGTTACACTTGCTCCTGATGATAATAATATAACTGTATTAAGTAAAGGTAATTCAAAAGGATTAACCGCTTCGATACCCATAGGAGGTCATTGAGCCCCTAATTCTACAGTAGGTGCCAATGCACTATGGAAAAAAGCTCAAAAAATAGCCAAGAAGAATAGTCCTTCTGAAACTATGAACAGAATAACACCCATGTTAAGTCCTTTTTGTACCGCCAATGTATGATTTCCTAAATAAGTACCTTCTGAAATAACATCACGTCATCAAAAAGACATTGAAGTAACCAGAGCTATAAAAGCTGCAATTAAAAAGTAGTGTGCATGTTCAAAATTATGCATGGTTAACACCCCACTAGTTGTTAAATTTAGTAAACTAATACTGGTATAAATAGGTCAAGGAGATGGTGACACTAAATGAAAAGGATGACCTTGAAAAAGACTTCTTTTTGAACGTATCATGTTTTTTTCATCCTTTCTCTTTCTAACTTAATGATAAAATGCTTTTAAATATACCATATAGTATATACTTAATTTAAAATAACAGGTTATCTTTTACATACTTTGTATTTAATTTTTCTTTTTTTTTTTTATAAAAATTTCTATTTTATATTAAGAGATAGGTGACTTGAACACCTAACCGACCGTGTGTAAAACGGTCGCTCTACCATTGAGCTAATCCCTTTAAACCTTTATTAAACATAAAAATTTATACAATATATACATTAGTTTAATTCTTTTGTTTTATTGTAATTACAATAGCACCTACCATAGCTAATAATAAGATAATAGAAGTTAATATTAATCATATACTATAACTTGTATACATAATATTACCTATACTTGTTATATGACTAGTTTCTGATAAATTACCATCTCATATTTTACTAGTAACAAAAGATATTTCACCTTTATCTAATTCTAGATCATTTAGTTTAAAAAATTTATTTAAATAATCGCTATAATTATTGTATCATATGTCATTTAATGTATTATTTAAATTTACAGTATAACTATTAAAAGCTGCGATACTATAAGGTAATACTTGGTATATAGGATAATTGAATGAAATAGTAATAAGGACGGCTAAAGGTATACTATTACTAGTATTACTCAATAATTCACTAACTCTTATATTAATTAACATTAATATAAAAAGAAATAATATAGATACGGCACCAACGTAAACCAATAAATAAGATAAACCTATGAAACTTAAACCTATTATAATAAGATAACTAGATATACTCAAAAACAATCCTATTAAAAACAATACAGATACTATAGGATTTTTACTTATAATAACAAATATACCACATAATATAGATAATAATGAAAGAACATCTAATATTTCTGCTCTATAACCATTGGTATAGCTTTCACTTAAAACGAACAAATTATTCATATGATAAAAACGTTAAATTTAAACCTCATAATCTTTATTTTTAAGACTAATATATTGACTACTTTAATGAGTTATATAGATATATAAAAACTAAAATTAAAAAAAAATTCAATGTTAATTTATATAAAATATAAAGAGGATATAATAGTAAATAATAAAAGTATAATAAACGTGTACAGGACTCGAACCTGTATAATAGTGGCCGAAACACTGAACATTACCATTGTGCTAACACGCTTTTTTTAACTTTTTAAACCTAGCCCTTAACATGAATCGAACATATATCAGAATATTAACAGTATTCGGCTCTACCATTGAGCTATAAGAGCTAATATACTTTACTTATACATTAGTATGTATATATCTATTAGGAAGAAAAGGACTCGAACCTTCGACAGCTTATCGCTACTGAGTTTACAGCTCAGCCCGTCGTACCAACAAACGGAACCTTCCTTTATATATATTTATAAGAAAATATATATATATAGTTTTAATATTAATGATTCCCGTGCAATTTCCACTACACGAACCGTATTGCGACTTAACACCCATCGAAGTCACGCATACGAAGATTTGTCGTAAATAGAAACTAAAGTTAATTCTTTAGAGTAACTAAAAACAACCAACCAAACTTATTGCACACACTACTTTCGGTGCCTGACGAGTAGTAAGTACCAATCTGAGATTAAATCCACCGTGACGTGGTGATTCACGATTACTAGTAATTCCTTATTGATGTAGTCGAGTTTCAGACTACAATCCATATTTTATCCTACTTTAATTAGATTAGCTCAAATTCACATTTTCGCATCATTTTGTATAGGAACATGTGGCACGTCTATCGCCCACAATATTAAGGTCATGATGACTTGTCTTGGTCCCTGTTATCATATCCAATGTATTGGTGAACTGCTTTATTTATCTATAAAGATGCAAATAAAGCAAGGGCTTCCGTTAATTTAAAGGAGTTAACCATTATCTCACGACATTAACTGAAGACAGCCGTGCAACGCTTGTAGTATTTTATATAACTATAATTTCAAGTTATATAAAATAATATTCAAATTGTGGTAAGGTTTTTCGCGTATCTACGAATTAAATAACATACTTCACTACTGGTTTCAGAAACGGTCTAATGATTTCAGTTTCTGCGTTGCCACATTACTCTTGAGGTGAAATGCTTACACTTTCATTTATAGGCTAAATTCACTATCTAACCTATGGCATTCATAATTTTCTGCTTGGACTATTAGGGTATCTAATCCTGTTTGCTACCCGAGCCTTCGTCCCTCAACGTCAGTTATTAGATAAAAGGTCGCTTTCGCCTTTACCAGTCCTTAAGGTATGACCAAATTTTAACTCTCCTCCTTAAATACTCACCTCATCACATATAACTCTAGTAAAATCGTACCTGATTTAAGGCTAATTTTTACCGTCTAGGTACCCTTTATACCTAATAAAGATGAATAACACTAGTCTTCTACGTATTACCGCGACTGCTGGCACGTAATTTGGTCAAGACATATGAATACTAAATTGTCATAATCAATCTAATATCAGAACTTTATTCGACAAAATCGATACTATACCGTCTGCCTGAATTAAATCAGCTTTATATTATATAATTTCTTATATAATATAAAAAACAGTTAATTATTTTATTAATTATAAATTTATAATTAATCAATAAACCAAATATAGTTAGCCGAAGCTATACATTCCCCCAAGTTGCTGGTTCAGCCGTTAGGCCATTGACCAAAATTCCCCACTGCTGTACTATACGTATTGGGGTTTTTTCAGACCCAATGTGATCGATCGACCTCTCAGCCTCGATTACGGAATTTTAGGCTAGATATAACATTACCATATCTAATACCTATCCGAGATATTAATTGTCCTCTTGAAGCGGAATAATTTTCTTCCTTTCTTTGATATAAAATTTCTTTTATTTTTTTTTTATAAGGCATTTAACCTTACTTCAAGGCAGCCAAAATATGCTACTCACCTGTACACCACGTCTATATTAAAATTTATGATTTTTATCATAAATTAAATTATACGTCCGATTAGCATGTGTCAAGCACTTGGACAGCGTTCATTCAGAGCCATCATCAAACTCAATATTATATTATGGTCTAGATTTTATTTTTATCTACACCATTACTAATAGATTTATTAACTTTTCTAAATTTTTAGAAATAAAATTTTTTTTATTGGATACTTTTAAGCCGGGTCCTGTGATAGTTATTGGTCTATATTAAGGCTTATATATTGGCTTGTAAGTTCGTAAATCATTTCTCACTATATAATAATTTTTAATATTATATATATAACTATAGCTTTACTATAAAAAAAATGTTAAATATTTTCTGTTTAATACCACTGTTTTTACTGTACACTCATTTTTCTATGTGTTAATATCTCATAAGCTCTGGACTTTCCTATATTATAAAAAATAATATATGTACTATTAGTATCACTTAAATATATGTTTATATTCATTTATGTAATATTACTTTATAGTATAATAAACTAGTGTAAATCTAAAGCATCTTTAATATAACTACTAGTTAAAACTACGAATACCTGAGCTTGTATAAAAGCAATTCCTAATTCTAAACCAGAAAAAGCTATAATAAAAGCTAAAGGTATTAATCCTAAGAAGAAAAATATAAATCCAGAAGTCATTATATTATAAGTGAAACCTGCTAAAATATTTAATAACATATGACCACTTAAAATATTAGCACCTAATCGAAGTCCTAGAGAAACATTTCTAGACAAGTAAGATATAAATTCGATTAAAACTAATAAAGGTAATAATGCTAAAGGACAACCAGCTGGAACTAATAAAGAAAAAAATTCTAAACCATGTTTTTGAAATCCTAATATTGTTGCACCTAAAACAACAGTAAAACTAAGAGCAAATGTAAGCATGAAATGACTTGTTGATGCGAAACTATAAGGAACTAATCCGATTAAATTATTTACTAATATAAATATAAATAAAGTATAAATAAATGGGAAATATATTTGTCCTTTTGTAGGGTTTATTTGATTTGTTACTATACTATGTATAGTGGCATATAATGATTCTTGACCTATTGATCAGCTATTACTTACTACTTTATTATAATTTGTTGCTAATATATTTAGAGTTAATATAAATAAAGTACCTATAGTTAAATATAAACCTATATTTGTTAATGAGATATGTAAATTACCTAATATAGGGGCGTCCAAACTTAATAAATTACGTATTTCAAACTGATCTAAAGGACTTGTAACATGAGTATATGTATAAGTAGTCATTTATTTGACTTCTCCTTATTTTATTATTATTGATATAGACATAACAAGAAATAATTAATTTAGACTTAAAAGTCATTAATTTTTCACAATAAATAATTTTTATTATATAAAGTATATAACACTATATATAATAATCCATATTTATTAATACTAAGATAAAATATAATATTTATCTTATTTAAATTATAAAAGGGTCATATATATTATAATTTACTTATAAACATACGAGATATGAATAAACGTACAAATCTTGGAAGCACATATTTTGAAAATACATATATCATAAGTATAAGGAATATAAAAGCAAAAGTTACTTGATTTATGAAATAAAAAGGCACTAATTGTGGCATTTTTGTTTTTATAGTATGGTTTTAATGTTATAATAGCATTAAATGCTATTGTTTATACATTATTATTTAATTAAAAATAAAAATTATACCGGAGTTAGTTAAAGGTTTAAATATATTCATTATAGTATCTCTCTTATTACAAAATAATTAAGAAGTATTACATAATAATTTATTAGTTATTTTATATTAACTAATAAAAAATTAACTTATGTTACTATATATTAGCGATGAAACTGAATAATGTAAACCATCTAAGATAGGAGCAGGGTATATACCCAATACAACAGTAAGTACAACTAATGTTAATAGGATAAAGAATTCACGTTTATTAGCATCTATTATATTATCTTCAAAAAATTTAGTAAATGATCCTCCAAAAGCTATTCTATTAAACATATATATAGTATATGCTGCAGAAAATACAATTGAAGAACTAGCAAAGACACCTAATAAAGGTAATCTTTCAAATACACCATATAGAGACATAAATTCTCCCACAAAATTTAAGGTAAGAGGGACACCACAGTTACCTAAAGATAAAATAAAGAATAATATAGAAAATAAAGGCATCAATTGTGCCATACCTCGATAGAAACTTATTAATCTAGTACCAGATCTATCATATAATACCCCTCCTGCACAAATAAATAGACCACTTGACACGAATCCATGAGCTAATCCTAATACTATACCACCTTCTATACCTTGTATAGTATTACTAAATACACCTATAAGGTATACAGCTGCATGTGATACCGAACTATAAGCTATAAGTTCTTTTACATCTATAGTTCTTAAAGTACTAAAACTAGCATATATAATAGTTATTATACCTATAAGATAAATTATATAGGTATAATCTAAGGAAGCTTTAGGTAATAAAGGTAATATTAATCTAAAAATACCATATAGACTTAACTTTAAAACAATCGCAGCTAAAATTATACTACCACCTAAAGGTGACTCAACGTGAGCTTTTAGTAATCAAGTGTTTAAAAATATAGTAGGAGTTTTTACAGCAAATGCTATAAATATACCATAAAATAAAAATAACTGTGTAGAATAGTTAAAATTAGTTTTATATAATGCATCAAAATCAGTAGTACCCATTATTGATGATATTGTTAATATTGATAATAATAAAAATAATGATCCTAATAAGGTATATAAAAACAAGTAAAAACTAGCTCTTACTTTATTACTTGATCCGAATAGACCTATTAATATGAATAAAGGAGGTAAAATACTTTCAAAAAAGATATAAAATAACAATATATCTAAAACTAAAAAAACTGCTAATAATAGTGTTTCTAGTAATAAAATTATTATGACGTAGGATCTAACATTTTCTTTAATAGATTTTCAATTACTTAATAAAGCTATTGGAGTTATTATAGTTGTTAGTAAAACAAAATATATTGATAGTCCATCTAATCCAAGATAAAAATCAAAATAACTTATTTCATAGTGTTCTTTAACAAATTGAAATTGATTACTACTATAATCAAATAAGAAAAAAATTAATAAGGAAACTAAAAGATTAATTATTGAAGTAGTTAAAGCTATTTTTTTTATTCGTGTTGTGTTTAAATAGGACATATCATAAGACATACCTGTAGATATTGTAAATATACCAAATATAGGTATGCACAATAATAATGTAAGCAACATTCTTTTCCCCATAAAATAAATTAATTTCCCTCAGGATTAAATATTTAATCTTTACTAACACCATATATAACTATATAGTCTGGCTATTCATATTTATATTTATAACATTATTTATAAATTATAATAAACTAATATTACTAGGTAATAATTCAAAACTGTATAATATACATGGTACTAATATAACAAAAGCAATTACTATAGGAAGTAAAACTGTTCAACAGAAAGACATTAATTGATCAAACCGTATTCTAGGGAATGAAGCTCTAGCTCATATAAAAATAAAGATCATAATACATGATTTTATACCTAAAGCTAAACCATACATTAACCCTTCAATCATGGGATCAGCAAATATACTTGGACTATCTACGTTATTTATATAATAATCAAAATCAATATATTGGATTAAACCAAATAAAGAAGGTAGATAATCATATAAGTAACCACCTAAAAATAATATACTTGTTAGTATACATATTAGCACAATACTTGCATATTCAGCTAAAAAGAAGAAAACAAAAATAACTGCAGCATGTTCTGTCATAAATCCACTAACAAGTTCAGATTCAGCTTCAGCAAGATCAAAAGGAGCTCTATTAGTTTCTGCTACAGATCCTATAAAAAATATAATAAATATAGGGAATAAAGGTACTATAAATCATATAGCTCTTTGAGCTTCTATAATAACTGTAATATTTAAACTACCAGTTAACATTACAACAAGTAATATAGCGGAACTTAATATAAGTTCATAACTTATTAATTGAGCTGTACTTCTTAGTGAACCAAGAAAAGCATATTTACTATTAGCACTTCAACCTGCTAATAATATACCATATGTAGATAATGAAGATACTGCTAACATATAAAGTATACCTAAATTAAAATCACTTAAGGCTAAACCAGGTCCATAAGGTACAACAAGGTACCCTAATAATGAAAAAATTAAAGTTATAATAGGACCAAGAAAAAATAAAACTAAATTAGCTTGTGTAGGTGAAACATATTCTTTTAATAATAGTTTTAAGGCATCCGCAAAGGCTTGTAAAAGACCATAATATCCAACTATATTAGGACCTAATCTTCTTTGCATACTAGCCATAGTTTTCCTTTCCGCTACCGTTACATAAGCTACAGATAATAAAACCGGGACAGACACTAATAAAACTTCTAATATAGAAACTATAGTGGGAACATATAACATATATTATTTCTTATTTTTTGTTTAACATTGATAAAATATAATTATTACGAATATTTATTTATAATATTAAATTATTAGGTTAAAAATAACTTTAAAGAATGTCATAAATGACATAATTTTTAAAAGTTATCTATTATTATATATAAATAAAACTTTATTAATCATTTATTGAAATTAATAAAAATTCTTATCCAAGACTTGAACTTGGATCTAGATATTAGAAGTATCCTGCTCTACCATTAAGCTAATAAGAGCTAAACGTATTTTAATAATTATAATTAAGCAACGTATAGTATTAAGAATGCCATCATAAGAGCAAATAAACCAGTAGCTTCTGCAAAAGCAAAACCTAATATAGCGTATGAGAATAATTGACCTCTTAATGAAGGGTTTCTAGCCACACCTAATATTAATGCACCAAAAACTACTCCTATACCAACACCTGCACCAATTAAACCTGTAGTAGCTAATCCTGTTCCTATAAGTCGTGCTGCTTGTATCATGTATTATATAATAATTTAATATATACACTAAATTTAATTTTAGTGTAAATTTAAACTTTTCTTTTCTTATAGACTTTATTTATCTCTATAAGATAAATCTAAAAAAATATTAGATAGTTACCATTATTATATTTAAGTATACATATTATAAGAATATAATATACTTTAAAAACATAATATTTAGTTCTAAATAGAACCAAGGGTATGGAGGAATCGAACCCCATATTTAAGATCTGCAATCAAAACGTAGATCCATCTACAACATACCCTTAATGCACAAATAATGTGCATTAAATAAACATAAATATACATAATATAAAAAGTTAAATATTATGTATACCATACTATATATTAATGCATAAAAAAAATATAAATTTTCACCTAAATATTTATAAAAGTATAGCCGAAGCTGAAAAACTTTGTAAAGGTAAACTTACAAATGCGTGAGGTTTAGGTGGACTACTTAATCCTCATTCTAAAGAAGGATAACTTCTATTCAGAAGTGTTTGTAAAGTATCACTATAGAATTGCGGAGTTAATCAAGGATAACGACTTGTAGCTTTACCTTCAACTAATTGTATGTATAGTATATATAAGAATAATCATGTAGCTATCACACTTATAATACTTCCATATGAACTAATTAAATTTCAACCTGCAAAGGCATCAGGATAATCACTTATACGACGAGGCATTCCTTGTAACCCTAAGAAATGTTGAGGGAAAAATGTTACATTAACCCCTACAAAGAATATTCAGAAATGTACTTTACCTAACATTTTATTATAATCTAATCCTAATATTTTAGGTATTCAGAAGTATCATGCACTAAATAATGCAAATACTGCACCCATACTTAAAACATAATGGAAATGAGCAACAACATAGTAAGTATCATGGAAAGCAATATCAAGAGAAGCATTAGCTAAAACAACTCCACTTAAACCTCCTATTGTAAACATAAATACAAAACCTAAAGCAAATAACATTGAAGGTGTTAATCGTATAGATCCTCCATAACATGTCGCTAATCAACTAAAGATTTTAATACCTGTAGGTACAGCAATGATTAATGTAGCAGCTGTGAAATAAGCTCTTGTATCTACATCTAAACCAACTGTATACATATGATGACTTCAAACAACAAATCCTAATACCCCAATAGACATCATGGCATAAACCATACCTAAATATCCAAACACACTCTTATTAGAGCTAGCAGAAATAGTAGTACTTATAATACCAAATCCAGGTATTATTAAAATATAAACTTCTGGATGACCAAAGAATCAGAAAAGGTGTTGGTATAATATAGGATCACCACCACCTGCAGCTTCAAAAAAGGATGTATTGAAATTTCTATCCGTTAAAACCATTGTAATTGCACCGGCTAAAACAGGTAATGATAGTAATAACAATACAGCAGTAACCACTACAGCTCAACCAAATAAAGCTAATTTATGTAATCTTATTCCAGGACTTCTCATATTAAGAATAGTTGTTATGAAATTAATTGCACCCAACAAACTACTTATACCTGATAAATGTAAAGCAAATATAGCTAAATCAACACTAGGTCCACTATGACTTTGTACACCACTTAAAGGTGGGTAAAGAGTTCATCCTGTACCAGCTCCATTTTCTATACCACTAGCAAATAAGAATAAAAGTAAACTAGGTGTTAATAGTCAGAAACTAATATTATTAAGTCGAGGGAAAGCCATATCAGGCCCCCCAACTAATAACGGTAATAAGAAATTACCAAAACCTCCAATTAAAGCTGGCATAACCATAAAGAATATCATTAATATGGCATGTGCAGTAATAATACTATTATATAATTGATTATCTGCAATATATTGAACTCCAGGTCCACTTAATTCTAATCTTATTAAAACAGAAAATGCTGTACCCAGTAAGCCCGAAAATAAAGCAAAGATAAGATATAATGTACCTATATCTTTAGCATTTGAAGATAAAAATCATCTTTCTGTTCATAAAGATATATTAGCTCTTAATACAGAAAGATTAGATCAATGTGTCTTTTCAGATGTTCGACCTGATGTGTTTCCCTCATTTGAAAACATATTAGCGGATTGTGTATGCCAATGTGTATTAGCTAAAATAGGGAAATATACAAAGAATCACCCTATAATTGATTGCCCTATATACATGCTTATATTTTTTTGCGAGGCAATATTAATAGGTAGGCTTATTATTTAAAGAGATAACATATAAATTTATATGTTCTTAAACAGTTTAACTGTTTAAAAGATATATGATTAACTAAGTTGATTATTTTTAAGTTAAATTTTATTAAATTCAGACTCCTATTTAATAGCCACAAAGCTTGTAGATTTTATACCTTCAATGTTTTTAGAAATTGTTAATTCTATTAAGGTATTTTCTAATATACTTATAGCAGGAACTACTATTAAGAAGTAAGAAAAATAAATAACGGTACTAATTTGCCCAAATTCAATAAAAGGTGATTCAACATGTTTAGCTCCTAATTGCATTAAGATTAAAAAATTAGCAACAAAGACAAAAAAAGCTATTTTACTTAAAGGTCTAAATTGTATACCTCGAGATCTACCTAAGTCAGTAAACGGTATAACTAATAACATTAAAATAGCACTTAACATAGCGATAACTCCTAATAATTTATTAGGAATAGATCTTAATATGGCATAGAAAGGTAAAAGATATCATTCAGGAACTATAGAAGATGGAGTTTGCATAGGATTAGCCATAATATAGTTATCAGTATCACCTAAAGCATTAGGCATAAAGAACACGAATACACTTAATACAATCATGAAAATAAATATAGTTACTAAATCTTTAAATAGATAGTAAGGTGCAAAAGATATTCTATCATAATTACCGGATATACCTAAAGGATTATTCGCACCAGCACTATCGTGAAGTGCTATTAAATGCATTAAAACTAAGGCAGCTAATATAAAAGGTAAAACAAAATGTAAAGAAAAGAATCTAGTTAAAGTAGCATTATTAATAGAAAAGCCACCTCAAAGAAATTCAACTATATCTTGCCCAATTCAGGGTATAGCACTCATAAGATTAGTAATAACTGTAGCACCTCAAAAACTCATTTGACCATATGGTAAAACATAACCCAGGAAAGCTGTAACTATCATTAATAAAAATATAATTGTACCTATAATTCATGTTAATGTTCTAGGGCTTCTGTAAGATCCATAATATAAACCTCTACCTATATGTAAATAGACTAAGAAAAAGAAAGCTGAAGCAGTATTACTATGTAAATAACGTATTAATCAACCATTATTTACATCACGCATAATATGTTCTATAGAATTAAAGGCTTCTAATATACTTGGATTATAATGCATAGCTAAAGTTACACCTGTAACTATTTGTATAACTAAACAAACGGCTAATAAAGAACCAAAATTTCATAAATAACTTATATTAGATGGAACTGGTGCATCAATTATATAAGCATTCACTAGCTTTAAGAAAGGATAACTTTTAAATATTCTCATTTTATATTTATAACTTTATTTTATATTTTTAAGGGGGGTCTAGATAGTTATGCAACTTCTGTAAGTGTACGTACGTTACGTACGGTTATCTAGTAATAGTTTTAAATAAAACCTTTTGTTTAGTATATCTGGGGTATAATATACATAGGATCCCGGAAAATATAGATACAATTCTTACCTTCAGACTTTCAAGTTAATGATTTAGTAAGTTAGTATGATTTGCACTATACTATAATAATTAACCATTATTATATATAATATGAACAATAAATAATAAAATTACAACAAGGGTAATATGTAATTACTTTATTTTATAGTATAAAAACCTATTTTATATTAATAATCTTATATCTATTTAAACCATGAAAAACATTATCTTTTAATGTTTGACGAGTCTTTATTCAAAATAAAAAACATTATTTTTAAAGACAATGTTTTTATATTGTCCTTCTACCCAACTAGAACTAGATATAAGTTAGTTCTAGCTTCTCCTAGCCTTATTTTTATATAAAGTAAATGGAGGATAATTCTCAACTAATATAAAATCAGTAAGAATAGTCTAAAATAAAATTCAATACTAGATTAATGAAAAAAAAAGTAAGGTTAATACTTAATAATAAATTTATCATTAGGCCTAATATAATGATGCCACTATTAAGAAATTTTTATCTATGATTTCTTAATTTTTCCCTTAATTCCTCGGTATTTACGAATTCACCATTAACCCTTTGTCTATGGTAATCTATGAACCTACGTAAAAAACTTGCATCTTCACTTTGGTATTTATCAAAATTTATCTTTACAGATATGCGTGTATTACGCGTAACCTCTATATCTGAACCTAAGACTCGTTTAACTTCCCGATAGTACTCTGCATGCAATACATTAGCTACATTTTCTCCGTATGGTTGTATTTCTGAATTAGGACCTTCGTAACCTCAGGCATCTTCTTTTCTACCTTCAAGAGGATGTTGATGAGGGCTTTCAAGACGATCTTCTCAAGCAGTAACCTTGGATTCCAAATATGTTCGAGTTAGGTTAGATGTAGCTAAACTACCCTTTTCAGGTCTATCTACATTAGTATGAGAGATTTTAGTATATCTTACACCAACAATTTTATTAAATTCACCTTTATTCATATTAAATTCACCAATCGTAGGATTAACTACTCTGCTAGGTTTAGATTTATCATCAGGAGATCTAGTAACATCTACACAGAGATGATCATTCGAATGAAGCGTATCTTCTACACGTATAATAGGTGTACCTTTAGGAATTGGTGAAGGTTCTCTTTTTGTAAAATCAGGTTCCTTATGATTAGTTCTAATTCTACCGCCCCTAACTATCTCGTTTCTATCTACATCTGAATCTGAATCTCATGCTTTATTGTTAGGCCCAGAATTATTTGAACCCTGTGTAGAGTTCATAAAATTAGCCATACCCTTGACATCTTTAGATGCTTCTTTTCCTTTGATATTCATATTATCTACATTTCCGCCTATAGTAAGCTTATTACCAAAGAAAAATTCTGGGTTATTAGATGGTTTATCATCTAATAAAGTAGGTAAAGTTATACCAAGTACTGCACGTAAAGCAGTAAATAGACCAATAACAGCAAAACTAGTGCCAGGGTAATCTAAAAGATCTTTAAAAACATCTATACTTCAATACTTTACTATTAGAGCTCTAATAGTAAAAGATACCATAGTACTAACTAATATCGTTAAACTTAATACTTTTAAATTTTTCCTCGAAAAGGTTTTAGATAGTTTTCGTAAAGCATGAACTAAAGTATCTAATTTGAAAGGATTTATACTACTTTTTATTGCTGAAATGTTAGGAGAATTAACTTTGTTTATATTCTTATCTAAGCTTAAATAATTTTTTAAGTTAACACCTAAAAGTCCTATTCCACTCAATAATAAACGAGCATAATCATCTAAAGGTACTAATATACTAAATATAATAAGACCTATAGAAATATATAATGCATAACTTGTAACTGCACCAGTACTTAAACTAGTTATCTTATTGCTTAAACGTATTAAAACTATTTCTAGACCATAAGGTCCTATTAATTCAACACTTCCTTTATCAACAATTTTAGTTGTTAAACCACCCAGTGTAAATACTAAACCTGTTACATATTTATTATAAAAGAGTTCAATATAAAAACGTTGGTTAAAGAATCCAAATATATTGTATCCTATTCTAGAAAATTTAAAATTCATAAGTGATCTAGGTAAAAATTCTGAAAGAATAATAGCTAAAGCACTAAGAGAAACAGTAAATATTAAAGGTAATAATTTAAATAAAGTAGGCACAGCAAACTCAGTATCTAACATTATTTCATGTATAGGATGTATAAATATACTATTATCAGTAAAGAAATCCGAACCTAATCCTATATAAATATCTTTGGTAATAAACCCAAAAAATATAGAAAATACTGCTAATATCATTAAAGGTAAACTCATATATATATCACCTTCATGAGCATGTTTATAACTTACAACTGGTCCGTTAGGATTAGTTAAGAAAGTTAAGAATAAAACTTTAACAGAATATAAAGTAGTAAACATAGCACCAATTGTAGCTATAAAGTATACAACTGTACTGCTATAGTAAAACTCTCCATATGCAGACTCTAATATAAAATCTTTACTATAAAACCCTGTCATAAAAGGGAAAGCAACTAAACTAAGACTTGCTATTAGCATAACGGAATAAGTTAAAGGTAAAAATGGTCTTAAACCACCATATTTTCTGAAATCTTGATTATCGGCAACCGCATGGATAACCGCACCTGCACCTAAAAATAATAATCCTTTATAAAAAGCGTGATTTATTAAATGAAATAGAGCAACATTGTATGAAGATAAACCTACTGCTATCACCATCATACCTAATTGACTCATAGTAGAATAAGCAATAACCTTCTTAATATCCTGTTGAAATAAGCCAATAAGACTACTAAATACAGTAGTTATAGCTCCTAATCATAAACATAATACTAATACAGTTGAACTATATTCAATTAAAGGACTAGTACGCATTAATAAATACACACCAGCAGTAACCATAGTTGCCGCATGTATTAATGCACTAACAGGTGTAGGCCCTTCCATAGCCATAGGTAATCAAACATGTAATCCTATTTGAGAACTTTTAGCCATAGCACCAATTAAAAGGCATATACCTATAATAGTAACAATATTTTCATTAACAAAAGGAGCTAATGAAAAAACTGTAGCATAATCAATGTTTCCAAAAGATCATAGGATAGCAAACATACCTATTGTTAAAAAACAATCTCCTACTCTGTTAGTTAAGAAAGCAGACATAGAACTTTGATTTGCTGCTATTCTAGTAAATCAAAAACTTACTAAAAGATAGGAACAAATACCTACACCTTCTCACCCCACGAACATTAATAAGAAATTATTAGATGTAACAAGTATAATCATCATAAAAGTAAATAGACTTAGATAGCTAAAAAATCTTTGATTATGGGGATCATGACTCATATACCCTATAGAATACACATGTACTAAAGAACTAACTATTAAAACAGGTATCAACATAGAGACAGTTAAGCTATCAAAATGAAAACCTCATAAGACATTAAGAGATTCACTATCAATTCATCTAAATATATTTATAGATGTAGGTACGTTATTTAAACCTACTTCAAAAAAGGCAACAATAGCTAATAAAGTTGTTATTATTACACTTGTACATGCAATTAATTGTGCACCGCTAACACCGACTTTTCTACCAAAAAAGCCGGAGGCTATTGATCCTAATAAAGGTAAAGTAATTATAGCTAAATACATTATTTATATTCTATTGCAATGCTTCCTCTTAATCTATAAAATGCAACTAGAATACCTAAACCAATCGCTGATTCTGCACCAGCTATTGCTATTATATATATAGCATATGTTTGGCCTAATATATCATCAAAGCTAAGTGAACTTATCAATATTAAGAATGTAATAGCCAACAGCATTATTTCAATTGAAATAAGCATTAATATTACATTTTTTCTATTTAAAACGAAACCTAAAATTCCGATTAAAAAAAGTATTAAGGATAAATTCATTGTATATTTTTTTTATTTAATTATTTTGTAAACTTCTAAATTGTTAGACAATAAATGAGTATTTTAACTCTCCTATATTATCTGGTTTAAGAATAAAAAATATTTCTTATTAACATTTAGTAAATTGTAGCTATTGTTGTTGCGGTTATTATTGCTCTTGTAGTCACAAGAGGAATTTTTCCAGACTTACAGATTCTATAACTATAGGCATAGAACTGTGTAAAATTCCACATATTTCTGAACATTGTCCATAAAATATTCCTTCTCTATTCATAAGAACAGATACTTGATTTAATCTACCAGGGTAAGCATCACATTTAATACCTAAAGCAGGGCAAGCAAATGAATGTATAACATCTGCTGCTGTAACAATAAATCTTACGTGTGTTAATTCTGGAAGTATCACTCTATTATCTACTTCTAACATTCTTAGTTGTCCTTCTTCTAAGTCTGATTCTGGTACTATATATGAATCATATTCTATGAATTCATCACTTGAATCTAAGAAATCTGGATATTGATAACTTCAGTATCATTGATGACCTTCTGCTAATACAGACATTGCAGGATCACTAACTTCATCCATTAAATATAATAATTTAAAAGAAGGGAAAGCTATTAATATAAGAATTAAAGCAGGAGTTATTGTTCAAATTAATTCTATTAATGTTCCATGGTTTAAATATTTATGAGAAATAGGTGATCTAGTACTTACATAGTTTCTAATTATTGAAATCATAATTCAACCTACTCCAAATAAAATTATAACTAAATAATACATTATATTATCATGTAATTCAACTAATCCTTCCATCTGTGGTGTAGCGCTATCTTGAAAATAAAGACCTCACGGTCTTGGAGTATCACAATTATTAAAAAGACTTAAATATAATAAATTTAACATAGTTTAACTTTTCATTTTTTTTTCTATTCTATACATCTATATATTAACATTTTGTTCTCAAAATTATATATAGTGCATCATACATATCCTTTATTTAGAATAGAAACCATCAAACAGAATATATATATAGTGTAGTATATTGTACACTACTATATAACTTTATACTTTATATCTATATAAAGATTTTTTATATGAATGATAATATAAATTATATTCTCATATTTTTTTTATACAATAATTATTATTTGTTAATAATTAATTAATCTATTAACCCTTAAAACTAGATATAAGAGCTATTGTACTTTTATTATTATTATTTAAAGTAAACGTCTGTCTGCTATCAATTTTTAAAGCATTTTTACCTAATTCAAAAGCAAACCCTAATGTTAAAGCTAAGAAAAATATTAACATCAATACTAACCCGTATATACCATTAGTATATGCACTTACTACATAAGGATAAACTAAAAGAATTTCCAAATCAAATAATAAGAAAAGAAGTGCAAAAATGAAAAAGGAAATACTAAATTGTGTTCTATTTTGACCCAAAAAAGAATGAAAACCACACTCAAATGCACTGTCTTTTTCTTGATAAGGATTATGAGTAGCAAATATTAAATTAACTGCTAATAATATTATAGCTAACAATGGTATAAAGACAAAAAAGAAAGTAGTACTTGTCATTTATGTATTAAAAAGCATTAGTGCTAAAATATTAGCCATACTTAATCATTCTCGAGGTATAAAGATAAATAATAATATTGTTAAAGTTAGTATAGAAATAGTTATAGTTAAAGAACTAGATAATACAATACTATTTAATTTAAAAGTTAAATTTTTAACTAGTTTATTATTTTTCATTATATTAGCGTGCATATTAATACCATCAAGTTCGGGATTAATTTTATATTCAGACTCATCAAAGAAAACTTGTTTTATTACATTTAAGTAATAAACTGCACTAATAACACTAGTCAATATTGCAACTAAAGCAAGGAAAACATAACCACTATCTAAAGCTGCACTTAATACCATCTGTTTAGCAAAAAATCCTATAAGAGGTGGTATACCTACAAAAGAAAATATAGTAATAGCTAAACTTATAGCTAATATAGGATTTATATAAAAGTAACCTTTCATTTGACTAATTAACTGTATAGGTGAATTGTTTTTATCAGACAATTCTTTATATTCTTTATTATCATTAATATAATAATATAATGAATATCCTATACTTATAAGTATAACGAATGCATTTAAATTACTTATAGAATATTGCATTAAATAAAAAATAAATGCCTGAATAGACTCTATACTATTTATGCTTAATGCCAATAATATAAACCCTACGTGTGAGATAGTACTATAGGCGAATAATCTTTTTATTCTAAATTGAGTTAAACCTACAACTGTTCCTATTATTAATGATAATAAAGAACTAATAAGTAAACTTGAAGTTCAACTAAACTGAAATGCAAATAAAGAATTACTTGTATAATGTACTAATTCTAACAAGAATATAAATATAGATATTTTTGCTACAATAGCTACAAATGTTGTTACTATTGTAGGAATAGCGTCGTATACATCGGGAGATCAGAAATGGAAAGGTGCAGCACTAACTTTAAATAAAAATCCTACACTCAAAATAAGTAAAGCAAAATTTATGTAATAAGATTTATATCAATACAACATATTAGTGCTATCATTTGATATATCACTTAAACTAGTTATAACATATATACCATCTAAATTAGTTGTACCTGAATTTGCATATAATAAACTAGTACCTAATAATATAAAACAAGAACTTAAACCCCCTAATAAAAAGTAAGTAAGACCACCTGAAGTAGCTAATTCTGAATTTCTATATAAAGTACTAAGTAAATATAGCCCATAACTTTGCAATTCTATAGATAAAAAAATAGATACCAGGTCACTAGTTGAAACTAAGAATACCGCACCTATAATTATAAATAACATAATTAAAGGGTATTCTATTATCTTGAATTGTTCTCCCATTTTATTAACTATTTTAGTTCTGTAATATAACAAATTATTTAAAAATAATTTCCCTAATGAAGAATATTCAGTTAATCACACTTTTCTAGGGTAAAAGCTTGTTAACTGTAAAATAATTGCACTAATTAAAAAAATAAAAATATGAAATATTTGTGTTGTACTTGTAGCATGAAATAAACCACCATACAAACCTATACCTCCATCTAAGGATGTAAGATATAAGCTATTTAAAGCTATTAAAGAAGAATAAAGTAAAATGGTTATACCAATTCTACTAAAAAGTATAGACTTATCTCGTCTTAAAGTGACGGCATTAGATAATAATAAAAATAAACTTGAGTAAATTAACATTGTTTTTTAAAAGTATTGAACTTTTAAATACTTATTATATTTATATAGCTATATAACAAGTATTCTTCTTATTAACCATGTATTAGTATAATAATATATATAAATTAAGATTAAACTAAATAAAAGATATTACTGGAGAAAAAATAATATTGAATACTTCTTTACTAATCAAAATTATTAGCCGGAGGAGAAATTCGAATTCTCATTATTAATGCATGAAATTAACGTTCTAACCATTGAACTACTCTGGCTGAGTTAATTAATATATATATATATTATTGTAAATATGTTTAACATAATTATTAATTTTAAGTATTAATGTTAAAGATAAAGGGAGGATACCCTGATTTGAACAGGGAACATACTGTGCCACATACAGGCGCTCTACCATTGAGCTATACCCACCTGAAATTTTTATTTTTTAGAATATTATAAAAGTTTACTTTAGACCTAATTAAATTAAAATAATTTTTACTCTTTTGTATAAAGCAATAAGTAGTATTACTTTATAAATATCTATTATATATTTGCAGACATAAGTCTATATATATATATATTATGTTGGGGTGATTCGAACACCCAAAACTAAATACCAAAAATTTATGACTTACCGATTAGTCTACAACATATTTTAACAATCAATTACTTACTAATTTAAGTAAACTAGTGAATTATAGTTTGAAAACCTGTATATACATATATCCACACATAAAAATGTAATTGTTAACATAAGGTAAATCCGACTTGAACGGACATAATTTTAAAAATTAAATAGTCCTAAGCTATTCATGTCTACCAATTCCATCACTACCTTTACAAAAACAATTGCTCGAGATAAGATTTGAACTTACAACCTAAACATCTTCAGAGTTCCGCTCTACCAGGTTGAGCTTCTCGAGCTTATTAAATAAAATTAATATAAATTTATTAAACCTTTTATTTATTAAATAAAAGATTTTAATTATTTTACTAATTAAAAAGTAAAAAATTGATAAACCATACGATTAATCTATTAATAGATTACATATTATATATTGGAGACATCAGGACTCGATCCTGAAATAACGATATGCAAAATCGCAGTTTTACCAAATTAAACTATGTCCCCCAAAAAAAGTAATTAAAAAAAAAATTGCGGTTTTTTTTATCCGAAAAACGATTTGAACGTTCACGATATTATATCAGTAAAATTTAAGCTTACCCTGTCTACCAATTCCAGCACTCGGATATAAATATACTATAGATGACGTATAGTTAAGGCCAGAGTGATTTGAACACTCATCTCAGCTGTCATGAGCAGCTTGCTTTACCAATTAAGCTATAACCTTAGTTATTTAACTAAAAATTTAGTTAGATAGTTAATGCGGATAAAGGATTTGCACCAATATATCCTGGGCATGAGCCAGTTATGTTACTATTACATCAACCCGCATAACAATAAACTACTTTATTATAATAGTATTTTATAATATATAGCCCTAGTGGGGTTCGAACCCACGTATGTAATGATGAAAACATTATGTCTTAACCACTTGACTATAGAGCCTATCTACTTATATAACTTATAAAATATTAAGCCCAGTACAAGTATCGCACTTGTTTCAGCTGGTTACAAAACAGCTACATTACTTTTATGCTAACCAGGCAGAGTATGTAGTTGTTTAAAATATATATGCTACTAGGATGTAAAATAATGATGATATCAACAACTCTTAGTTTTAAATAAAATTAGTACTTTATATCTAAAAACATTTAAATTCTTTCAATTAAAGCCTATTAATTACACTTTATAATATAATGATATACCACACTACAAGATGTAATATAATATACCAATAAAAAAGTATAAAATCGTAGTGTTCTACTACGGATATTAAAGAATATCTTAAGGTAAGTTTCACGCCTATATGCTTTCAGCATTTATCTTTAACTAACTTAGCGTTCCTGCCGTGCCTATGCTATGTATCTACTCAAGTGAAGGTAGTATCCCTGTACAAGATATTAAAATAAATATCTTGTACTTAAATTAATATTGGGCACATAAACAACAGGTAAACCATAGGTTAATATACCCAGCTCCTTTCGTACGAGGGGGATATCCTTATTTTATTCTAATTTCCTCTAGAAGATAGAAACCATACTGTCTTACGACGTATTTAACCCAGCTCGTGTAACTTTTTAATCGACGAACAGTCGAACCCTTCATAGTTTCTGCGTCCATGTGGATAAGTCAAGCCGACATCGAGGTGCCAAACTGCGCCCTAAATTTGTACTCCCTGGCGCAATTAGCCTGTTCAATTATGTTAATATAAAGATTCTTCTTTATTTCCATTTCTCACAAAATGGCTCAGACTATGTCTTCATTAATCCTTATTATTTTATATATTCTTTATATAATTTGCAACACGAGAAAAAAAAATAAATAATTTAGATTACTTACTACTTACTCAACCTTTAATACCAAAAGCACCAATACGGTACTTAGATTTCAACATAGAGTATTGTACATTAGATTTAGCATCACCTCTTAACATTACTGTAGATAATCCTTTGAATGAAGAATCTACATTTTTTAAACCACCTTTTCAGTTTAGTTTAAAAATAGATCTCGCCGCAGTATATCGTCTAGTTAATCTTCCTTTAGCTTCTATTCTAACACCTCCTAATTTAAAATGTTTTAAATATTTAAATACATAATTTTTTAAAGAAATTGTGTTCTTATCTTCAGATAAGTTTTTATCTATTTCTAAATTATCAGTTGAAGGGAAGAAATCTATAAGTAATTTATTTAAGGGGTCCGCTTTAGTGATATGACTATTAAACATATCATTAATATAAATATTTCTTATTTTATTTATGAAATACTCATTTTTATTCAATTTACTATATTTTTCACCTAATCTATTAACATTTGGTAATTTAACTTTATTTAAAGAAGATCTAAGTACATTAGCTAATTTATTTTTTCTATTTTTTAATTTTAAAACTATCGCTTGTGTAAGAATATCACTATTTAAATGCATTTTCTTTAAATTAACTATGTTAAATTCTACTTTTTTATTATATAGTTTTTCAGTAATATCAGTTAATCTTGTAATAAATGGTTTCTCAAATTTAACACTATTAAATTTAAGTAAATATCGTAATCGATATAAGTCTTCTTTGTATTTTTTTTCTGCTATACTTTTATAATAATCGTAATTAGGATAATTATAAGCAGAAAAACTATTAGCTTTATTAGTAAATATTAATAATTTTTCATGGTCATTTAATACTTTTATTTTAACTAACTTAGTTAAATATTCATAATATTTAATTAGTACATCTAAATAAGATGTAAATTTTTCTAAAAATAATGCAGTAATAGAACAATAAACATCATAATAACTTACTTGTTTAACTAAAGCTTGTTTAGAATTACCTGTAGTAATTTTAGTACGACAATTTTCTGGTGATCCTAAAAATTCTTCTAAAGTAAATGGTCTATTATATGTTATAATATCATTTCCTTTTAAATCTTTAGCTATATTACCATTTTTATCTAAAGTAATAAATCTTTCTAAGGTCTTTTTTAAATAAGTTATAGTTTTTTTACCATTAACTAATTTAATATATTTCTTTTTAGGAGAATATAAAGATTTATAAAGTCGTTTATATTCTCTCTTTAAAGAAGTTTTTTCAGTATTATAAACATAAAAAGTAATTATTACCTTAGAATTAGTATGTTTTAATTCACCTTTACCCACAAAAATTTTTCTCGGGGATCGTCGTCTATATAATTTATCTACAGGTTTAATACCTAATATTTTATGGTTAATAAACATACTGAAATAACCTTTTAATAAATTCATTAAAGTTTTATCTAAAACAGGTAATCCTTTAATATAATTAGTATTATAAGTATATATACTATTATATCATTCCTGTGCTGCAGGAGGAAAATGTTTAATTCTACCCGTATCAGTATAAATATACTCTAGGTTTTGAATTTTAGATTTATTTAACTTTTTATTAAAAATAATAGGTGTACTATCCTTGAAATTATTTTCCCGGCTTAAATTTAATAAATCTGATTTTGTTTTAATTGTAATTTTTAATATTTGGAACATACTCCAAAGCTTAATCTTTAATCAAGGATTAAGTCTATTTCACTAATATTATATAATATTAGTTATTATGCTATTATAAAAAAATATATAAATAGCTTTATAATTATATAAAGAATAAGGACAAATGTTGGGTATTAATAGAAAGAATATTGTTAGCATAACTCACTTTCTAGTCGTTGAACGATTTTACTACAAAACTATATTATATTAATAAAATGCTAAATAAGTAAACTTCGCTTCAAGTTAACTTTATAAGTCATTCTTGAAATTGACCCAATTAATTACCAATAGATTTAAACTAATAATAGTAAATAAAACATTGGAGGACTAACATCCCTAGCGTAGCTTTTTCAAAAACCCAAGACCTTTCCTTTCTGCATCTCGTGGTCATATGCCCCGCTTACGCGACTGATAGACGTGTAAGTCAGACAGTAAAGCAAGATTAAGCCATTAAACTTCTCAAGTAATAAACATAACTATATTATTAGCCATCTTTGTATATAGGTTTATCTATTAACCAAACTAATAATATAACTAAAAAACTATCATCAGATTCCTCCTCGATAGTTTAAATTACAACTATTTCCCATATAGCTAAAATCTTACCTAAATAAAAAAATATCAGTTCCAACTCAAAAGATATGTAATTGAATTAATTGTAGCCCTTTAAAAGAGCTATACGAAATAACAAACTAAAAAACATACTTATATAAATATATAAGTATATTTATGTATCATATAAAACTATGATAAATTAACAAAAAAAATTTTTAACTTTGGATACACCCAGGTACTTTTTATGGGATCTGTGCCCCGCATAAACTGCCTCCTAGCAATTGTCCCTTCAAAAGAAGGTTAATCATTGTATAAACCAACCAAATAAGGTAATTTATATTCTGATGTAGAACTAAATCTACCAATATGATAAATGTAAGTAAAGGTGTTTCAATATTGCTAATATAGTATTTGACTACTACTACTACTACCTTATACACTAAAAAATATTATATCATACCCAATAATTAGTAACAGTAAAGCTGCATAGGGTCTTCTCGTCTAACTAGAGGTAAACTGTATCTGCACAGTTATTCCAATTTCACTGAGCCAATCATTGAGACAGCTGTTGTATCGTTAAATCATTCATGCAAGA
>Ga0073928_10002952_pt1 | contig 27855 bp, 19 predicted proteins | sample PaiPotPPA55metaG_FD_76969 | JGI IMG/M metagenome (GOLD analysis project Ga0073928, IMG submission 76969) | Iron sulfur acid spring bacterial and archeal communities from Banff, Canada, to study Microbial Dark Matter (Phase II) - Paint Pots PPA... ...
CGCTTGCGAGCGGCCTCCATGAAGTTTCCCAGATTTTTTGCCAGGAATTCAACGTCGTTGCCGGCGCGATCCTCGAGCACAAACGTGAAACCGCCCGCAGTGCCAACCCCTGGAATGGCAGGCGGCGAGAAACTGAACGCAATTGCCGCCGGCAACTTACTCAGTTCCTGGTTGAGATGCGCCTTGATCGCTTGAAATTGTTCGGCTCGTGTCTTACGGTCGTCCCAGGGTTTGAAGGTCACAAAGAAGAATGCGTTGTAACTGGTACGAACAAAACTGAGCAAACTAAAGCCTGGGACGCTGGTCGAATATTGAATCCCGGGAGTATTGCTCAGAATTTTTTCGACTTCCGCCACGACTTGCGTGGTACGTTCTAAGGAAGCTGCGTTTGGCAGTTGCAGGTTGATGTAGCAATAACCTTGATCTTCGTCTGGCAGAAAGCTCGAGGGCACGCGATTGGCGAAGAATCCCGCCGCGATGCTGAAGGCCACCAGCAATACAGCGACCACAACCGTTTTTTGCAGCAGCACACCGCTCCAGCGGACATACCCTTCGGTACCCCGATCGAAGACTCGGTTGAACCAATCGAAAAATCTCCTCAGCAGACCGCGGCTGGGCTGCTTGGGGCGAAGAAGTAGCGCAGCCAACGCAGGACTCAGGGTAAGAGCATTGAAGGCCGATAGCAGCACGGAAATCGCAATCGTCACCGCGAACTGTTGATACAGCCTGCCGGTGATGCCCGGGATAAAGGCCGTAGGGACGAACACGGCGGAGAGAACCAAAGCGATTCCGACGACGGGGCCAGATAGTTCTTCCATGGCCTTCAATGCCGCTGCCTTCGGCGTCATGCCCTCCTCAATGTGCCGTTCGACGCCCTCGACTACGACGATGGCGTCGTCCACAACCAGACCGATCGCCAACACCAGCCCAAAGAGCGAAAGCGTGTTGATAGAAAAACCGAACAGCGGGAAGAGAACGAATGTGCCGACCAACGAAACCGGCACGGCAAGGAGCGGAATCAGCGTCGCGCGCCACCCTTGCAAGAAGAGATAGACAACAAGAATCACGAGCGCGAGCGCGATCAGCAGGGTTTCGATAATTTCCTTCATTCCCTGGGTGACCGACCGAGTCGTATCCAGTGCGACGGCGTAATCGATGTCCTCGGGGAAGCTTTGCTTCATCTGTGCCATCAACTTCTTGATGCCATCAGCCGCCTCAACCGCGTTTGACCCCGGCAACTGGTAAGCGGCAACGATGGCGCTCGGTTTTCCATTGAAACGGCCGGTGACGCTATAGTCCTGGGATCCCAGCTCGATTCGTGCGACATCGCGAACTCGGACGATTCCGCCATCGGGGGTTTCGCGAACCACAATGCTGCCGAATTCTTCGGGGGACAGAAGGCGGCCCTGGGCAAGGACCGCGTAAGTAAATTCCTGTCCCTTTGGGGCAGGCTCGCCGCCTGCCTTGCCCGCCGGGTTCACCGTGTTTTGCGCTTGAATGGCGCTGATAATGTCCGGAACCGTGATGCCGAGCTTCGCCAACGTCTCGGGCTTTACCCAGAGCCGCATCGCGTATTGGCCCGCGCCGAAGACCTGCACGTTGCCAATTCCCTGCGAGCGCGTGATCGGATCGACGAGATTGATGTACGCATAATTCGACAGGAAGTTGGCATCATAGGTTCCATGAGGCGAATAGAGCGCGAACAGCATGAGCGGAGCGGTAACCGATTTTCGAACCGTGATTCCGTAGTTGGTGACATCCACTGGGAGCTGCGAAGCCGCCTGCGTTTCGCGTGATTGCGCGAGAATCAGGTCCGTGTTCGGATCGGTCTTGACGTCGAAATCCACAATCAGCGTGGTGTTCGAGTTGCCTGTCGCGTTCAGCGAGTACATGTAATTCATGTTGTCCACGCCGTTCATCTGCTGCTCGATGGGGGTGGCGACGGCTTGCTCCAGGGTTTGTGCGTCTGCTCCAACATAGGTGGCGAGAACTTGAATCTCGGGAGGAGTAATGTTGGGGAACTGGGCGACCGGCAAAGTCAGGATGGTCAATGTGCCCACCATCACCAAAATGATGGAGATCACTATCGCGACGATGGGACGGTTGATGAAGAACTTCGACATCGGACTATCTGTCCTTGTTTTCCGTGCCGAACGGTCTGGGATTCACGAGTGCGCCAGTGCGCACTTTTTGCACGCCTTCCGCGACGACTCGATCTCCGGCATGCAACCCGTCCGCGACAATCCACTGCGTACCGACACGGTCGCCGACCGTTACCGTTCGAATGCCGACTTTGTTGTCGCTGCCTACCACCGCAACTTGGTAGCCGCCCTGGAGCTCTGAAACCGCGCGTTGAGGAACCAGCAGTGCGCCATGTTCGGTCGAGATGACCGCGCGAACTTTGGCATAGCCGCCGGGTCGCAGAACGCTTCCCGGATTGGGGAACAGCCCGGCGAGCCGAATGGCGCCGGTACTCTCATTGACTTGGCGGTCCGCAAAGTAGAACGTGCCCTCGTGGACATAGGTCGAGCCGTCCGCCAAAATCAGTCGAAGGTGCAGAGCTTTGCCCGCCGTTTCGCTGCTGGTCTCCGTCGGGAAGCGCTTCCGCCATGCCAGATATTGTGGCTCGCTGGCGGTGAAATAAACTTTGATCGGGTCCACGGTGGAAACCGACGTTACAACCCCGCTAGCTGGGGTGACGAGTGCCCCGACTTGAAGTTGGGCTTGTCCCGCGATGCCATCGATCGGAGCGACGAGGCGCGTGAACTCCAGGTTAATCTTCGCGGTTTCAACGGCGGCCTCGTAGGTCTTGATTTGCGCCTTCGCCGTTTCCACAGTAGCGATTGCCGCAAGGTTGTTCTGTACGGCATTGTCGAGATCCTGCTGGCTGGCCGCCTGTTCCTTTGCCAGAGGGGTGTAGCGTGTGACATCAAGTTGAGTTCGGCCTTGCACCGCCTGGGCATTCGCCAGTGAGGCCCTGGCTTGTGCTAGTTGCCCTTGGGCCTGGTCAAGCGCCGCCTGAAACGGGCGTGGGTCAATCTGAAAAAGAAGTTGACCTTGCTTGACGTACGCGCCCTCCTGATAACCCTGCTTTAGCAGGTATCCTGTGACCTGCGCCCTAACGTCGGCGTTGACGAGTCCGTCGAGAGTGCCGATCCATTCCCCGTAAATGGGAACATCTTCTTGCTGGACCTTAACCACTTCGACATCCGGCGTGGCGCCCGGCAGCGCACCCAAAGCGTGCTTGGATGGGCGAACAGCTCCGATGATCAGCCCAATCACGATCAAACCAAAGAGTCCGCCAATTAGAAGTTTGCGTTTCGAGACTTTGATCATACTCATCTCCGGCAACCTGCCTCCCACTATGGAGGAGTGATCTTTCGTTTGCTTCAGCCGGCCAATGCCCACGTCTCGTTGAAGGGGGTAACCCTCAACTCAAGCCGATGACATTGGTCGATAAGAATCGAGAGCACACGCTCGTGAAAGAACCGTTGAGCAACGAATTTGATGAGAAGCCTTACACGAGGGACTCAAAAACAAGTCGCATCGCATTTACGCCGCTCGTGATTGACTCTTCGGTTCTATACCAGCCCCCAAAGTTGCGATACAAGCTAGTAATCCAGACATGGTATGGCTCGAAAATGATTGGATGTCCTTGGTCCGTCCCCAGTTTTTGTTCTCGTTTGAAGATGTGTGCGGTCCACGGTTCGCGTTTCAGGATTTGTTGCATGCCAAATTCCTACTGGGCTGGGGCCGGACTTAAACCCGCTTTATGGATGATGCTGTGACCCCTAAAAAAGTGGCTGAGGCCACCATTGTCCTCCCAGGAAGTCAAAGCGTCAATTGTGTTGTCCTCCTTCTGTTCCGGAATCAAGTCATTCTGGAAAAGTTGAAATGCTCGAAAAGAAGCGTTGACCAAAGCCAGCGGCCATACACCTCGAAAAGCATCAGCATTCCCGCAATGCATATGACGCAGGAAACCCCTCCGGTTCCGGTGGGCACTACTGGCGGAGTGGTAGGGAGAGTTCCTGGCGGATTGGTCGGCGGTTTGCTAGGTGGAGTACTTACCGAAGTTCTGAATGGCATGCACAGTGTGCCCGTGCCTGTGCTTGCGAAAACATCGCCGACGCCGAAGAGGATGCATATCGCCTCCCGGGTAGCTGAGGCGAACCTGATCCACGACGTTGCGCCAACATATCCGCCTGAGGCTGGCCGGGCACGGATTGAAGGGTCGGTAGTGCTGCAGGCTGTGATCGGCAAGGACGGCAGCGTGCAGGACGTGCGAGTCGAGAGCGGTTTACCCATACTCGCGCTGGCTGCTATCGATGCGGTAAAGCAATGGCGCTACCGGCCGTACTGTTGAACGGGGAACCGGTTGAAGTTGACTCCAGGATTACAATCAATTTCACCCTGTCCAGCTAAATGATGCACAAGAGCATGGTGCCCCTAGCAGAGCATTGACGCACTTTCGCTCCACGATCCGACGTGATTGCAGTCACAGACTTTGACTTTGGATCACGCCCTGGAATTTACACACTGAGAACGGAAAGTAAGGCAGTGTCAGGACTCTACGATAACGCACTTGCGGCGCCTAACCGGCATTTGCGATCGTTCCTGAAAGCAATATACGTTTTGCTGCTGACGCTCCTAGCCAGTGAATTGCTCCTTGTTCCACCGGTCTCGGCACAGTCTACAGAAGCAGCGCATACAAAAACAGGAAGTATCCTGGGCACGGTGCTCGATACAAACAACGATCCGGTTCCGGATGCCACGGTAGTGCTTCAAGGGCCGACCGGCGGGAGTCGAAAGGTCGTCACCAAAGACGATGGAGCCTTCGCATTCGAGGATGTCACGCCGGGAATAGCCTATCTGATCACCGTCACTGCTGAAGGATTCGCAGAGTGGAAGTCGAGCGTCACGATCGAACCGAGGCAGAACAAAACACTAACCGATGTCACACTGCGCCTTGCGGCTGTTCAACGTGCGGTCACTGTGGGTTACTCCTCCAAGGAGGTCGCTAAACAGCAGCTCAAAGCTGAAGAACAGCAGCGCGTTTTGCGTTTTATCCCGAATATATATGTGACTTATGACCCTCACCCCGAGCCTCTTACTACGAAGATGAAGTTCCATCTCGCGTACAAAGGTCTCACTCATCCAAGTTTCTTCATCTTGGAGGCTGCATGGGCCGGCGTCCAGCAGGCCGCGAACACACCCAATTGGCCCCAAAATGCAAAAGGATATGGCGAGCGGTTCGGTGCGAACCTTGCCGGCGGCGCCACTGAAGGCTTATTTAGCAACGCTATTCTGCCATCTCTCCTGCGCCAGGACCCTCGCTATTTCTATCAGGGTTCCGGGACAAAGGGGTCTCGGGCTTGGCACGCGTTTTTAGCTCCATTTGTCTGTAAGGGAGACAACGGAAGATCGCAACCGAATTATTCTCAGATTGGTGGTCTCCTGATTTCAGGCGCCATTGCCAACACTTACTACCCAAGCTCGAACCAGGGGACCTGGGCTTGTATTCAAAAACTTCGGGACCAACATGGGCCTCCATGTTGCACTTGGTTTGGCCCAGGAGTTCATTTTTGCCAAATTCACAAGCAAACATAAGCACTGAGTTTCGAACTCACGGAGTAAGCACGTCTGTCGCAAAGACAGAAACCAATTAGGAGAGCAAGCCGTATGCATCGACTTAGGACGCTCATACCACTGTGGCTGGCGCTCGCTGCATGGATTCGGCCATGCATCGTGCGCGGACAGTCGTCTCCGCTCATCGAAAAGACGACCGTATCTCTCCATACTTCGGCGAAGCCTGCTGTCTGCGGTGAATCCATGACCGGGGAAAGCGTGAAAGCAGCTTTCCGCCTGGTGTGCCTTGGAGAACGTGGTAGGAGCGGAGGCATCACTGTTCGGAACGCCATCATTATCGGTTTTGTTGGAGGGTTGGTGAGGCGCGATGACGTGAAGCATCCTGAAGTGCAGTTTGCTGAATATCTTCGTCAGACTTATCCCTCTACCGTCCACGCTGAAGTGTTTGCGAACCACGACGGGAAGCATGCCCTTCGCCGAGTATTGCAGTTGCTGGATACCAACGGGGATGGCGTCCTTGCGCCCAGTGAGAAAGAACAAGCCAGCATCATCATCTATGGCCATAGTTGGGGCGCTTCGCAAGTTATTATCTTGGCCCGCGAATTGGAAGGATTGGATATTCCAGTATTACTCACGGTTCAAGTCGATAGCGTTCATAAACCCGGCCATGAGGACGCGGTCATTCCTCCCAACGTACGAAGCGCCGTCAACTTTTATCAAACGAAAGGTGTCATCCATGGGCGGCCGCAGGTTCGCGCGTCTGATCCGCGACGGACGACCATCATCGGCAATTTTAAGATGACCTATGAGGATCGTCGAATCAATTGCGACAACTATCCCTGGATTGCGCGCCACCTGAATAAACCACATCACGAAATCGAGAATGATCCCCTGGTGTGGAAACAGATTGCATCGATGATCGACTCCGAACTGTCAAAGAGCACGGCAGCAGTTGAAGCGTCCTTTACTTCTACATCCCTAGGTATGAAGTAGGACCAAACGTGAACGCGGCTTCTCCGAACAGCGATATGCTGGATCTCGATCAGCGCAGATTCAATCACTGAGTTACTGGCTCCATGTCGCTCTCCCCATTTCCAGTCGATTTACGTCGCTCGGTATTGAGGAACAGCAGATGCAGTGCCAATCACGAGGTCCCCTTAAAGGCGTTACTTGCTTATTTACCCTGGGAGGCACGAGGATTCGTCGTGCCCTGCCTAGGGCAGTGCCTGAATGGGGGCCGAGGGAACGACGCTAGACCGCATCGACAATGAGGGCGGATACCACGCGGGTAACTGTAGGTGGGCCACGAAAAAAGAACAGGCGTCGAACCGCAGAAAGAGCAAGAAAACAATTGCATGCTTATATCGTTATCGGCCCGATGTCGCTTCCGCGATCTGACTGCGGGGCCGCGCGGTTATACGCCCAGGGCACCACAATCGCCGAATTGGGCCGTTTGGGAATCACGCTGGTGTCGGTTGACGAACCAAACATCGATAGCACAGCAGCAGGCAAGCTCTCACCAAATTTGCTCGGAGCCATGAATCAGTTTTTTTCAGATTCGCTGAGCGAACGTACACGGTACCGCATGAAAGCTGGCTTTAATGCTGGACGATTCTTGCATGGTGCACCCATCGGTTATATGAATGTGAAGAAAAATTTGGTTCCTGATCCTGACCGCGCTCCATTTGTTCAAAAAGCATTTGAGTTGTTTGATCAGATTCTTACCCCACGGGAGATGCAGTGTTGAAATTGATCACAGGATTGGGCCTCAGAACTCGCAAAAACTCCCCACTGACAAAACAATCTTTTGCACGAATGCTTTCGAATCCAATTTATGCAGGATGGCTTGTTAGTGGAAGGACCGCGTACGAGGCATCCACGAGGCTTTGAGCTCCGATGATCTTTTCCACAAGGCCAAAGAGAGATTGGATGGGAAGAGCAGCCCACACAACAACGAAGATTTCCGTTACGTGGTGTAGTCATATGTGCTGCATGTAATCAGCGGCAGGAACTGGTTTTGGCGTTATTTCCTGAAGGGTTGCTGTACAGCCCTGAAAAGCTTTTTTGAACCGCGTAACACCGTTATTCTTGAAATGCTTTACCGCTATTTGCAGGAGCCCATAACGTTGGCGTCCCCGACGGGATTTGAACCCGTGTTACCGCCGTGAAAGGGCGATGTCCTAGGCCAGGCTAGACGACGGGGACTGCGAAGGTGGGAATCGTTTGAACCCATCGATGGTATCAGTGCGTCTTGCACAGTGTCAAAAATGATTGCTTCTTTTGATTGCGCAACTGTCTGCGGGTCGTGAATCAGAATCGCTACTTGGCTCATCTACCCAATAGGTTAGGATACTGCCGCATATTCTAGAATTATTCATGTTGGCTTGCGGCGCGGGAGAATGATCCGTGGCTGATGCTCTTTTTCTTAGTTTGTGGTTCCCGAGTTTCGAACTTGATGAAATGTTGCCGCGCGCGTTGGGGGTGATGCGGCAGTTTCCATTTTCCGCCACGCAGCCCGGTTTAAGCTATGTGGCTATACATCCTGTCTCCTGGAATGAGCCAACGATTTTCGAGCAGCGGTTCAGACCCGGTATTCCTCCCGAAGAAGCCGCACTCCTGGCTTCTGACCTGCTTCATGAAGATTATGCCTACTTGTTCGAAGCCTATTGGGACCTATGGATTTTTGACGCTACTCAGCAACAGTGGACGCTGCAGCCCTCAAAGGTAAAGTTTCTGGTGCACGGCGTGGATTTTGACGAGGGAGTCTATCGGCATGAGGGCCACATCGAAGTCGATTTCGGCATCGATTCGCCCTTCCTTCAGGACGAAGTGGAACTCGATAGCGAGGCCGAAACTCGAGTCCGCGCCAACGTGCAGAAGTTGGTGGATTTCACCAACAAGGCGGAGAAGAGTTCAGGCGCCAGCGGACGGTTGCTGTGGTCCGAGTCAGAAGAAAACTTCGCCCAGAAACTGATTTCCCGCCTGCAGAAAGTGCAGTAGTTCTTTCTAATGGAGGCCGGGCGTTTTTGCACACTTCCAACGCACCTTCACAAAACATTTTTTGATTTGTCATCCCGAGCAAAGCGAGGGATCTCGGTTTCTCGCGCGAACCCAGCACCCAGATTCCTCGTCGCTTCGCTCCTCGGAATGACATTGTTTTATTTGGTTCGTCCGCCTTCTACCTTCAACTTGTCGCTGGCCCCCGCTTGAGCTGCAGCAAGACGCGCGGTCAGTACGCGGAATGGGGAGCAGGCGACGTAATCCATGCCCACTTGGTGGCAGAATTCGACCGACGAGGGGTCACCGCCGTGCTCGCCGCAAATTCCTACCTCCAGATTGGGGCGGGTTTTCCGTCCGCGTTCGATTCCGATCCTCACCAGTTCTCCCACTCCGTCGCGATCGATCACTGCGAAGGGATCCTGCTTTAGAATGCCTTCGGCAAGATAGGTCGGCAGAATTTTGTTTACGTCGTCGCGCGAGAAACCGAACGTAGTCTGGGTGAGATCGTTGGTGCCGAACGAGAAGAACTGAGCATCCTTAGCGATCTCGTCTGCTACCAAACAGGCGCGTGGCAACTCAATCATGGTTCCCACCAGGTAATGCACTTTTTTCCCTTTTTCTTTAAACACCTCTTCCGCAACTCGTCGCACGATTGCTGCCTGGTTCTCCATTTCTTTTACGGTTGCGATGAGCGGAATCATGACTTCCGCATGGGTCTTCTTGCCATTCTTTTCCACGGCTACGGCTGCTTCAAAAATGGCACGCGCCTGCATCTCGGTAATTTCGGGATAGGTGATGCCTAACCGGCACCCGCGATGACCGAGCATGGGATTGAACTCATGCAGCTCTTCCACGCGCGCAAGTAGTTGCGGAAGCAGCTTCTTCAAATCTCCAGCGCCTTTCGCGCCGTAGTCACGGTATTCGTCGACCAGAGTTTTTTTCTGCTTGCCGTCCGCGCTGGACAAGGTTGCGATGTCCACCATGAGTTTCTCACGCTTGGGCAAAAACTCATGCAGAGGCGGATCCAGCAGGCGGCTGGTCACCGGCAGGCCATCCATCACTTCGAGCAATCCGATGAAATCGGAGCGCTGCATGGGCAGCAGCTTCTTTAAAGCGGCGCGGCGATCTTTCTCATTATTGGCGAGGATCATAGCCCGCATGTGTGGGATGCGGTCTTGTGCAAAGAACATGTGCTCAGTGCGGCACAGGCCGATGCCCTCGGCGCCAAACGCGCGCGCCTGTTTCGCGTCGCGCGGAATATCCGCGTTAGCTCGCACTCCTATTTTGCGGAACGGCTCCGCCCAGCCGAGGAACTTCACCAGTTCAGGATCGTCGGGTTCGGCGTCGAGCGTTCCGAGTTTGCCTTTGATCACGCGGCCAGTGGTTCCGTCGAGCGAAATCCAATCTCCCTCTTTGAAAACCTGGCCTTTGACCCTCATCTCACGCGTGCGTTCATTTACTTCGATTTCGCCCGCGCCTGCTACGCAACACTTTCCCATACCCCGCGTTACAACAGCCGCATGACTCGTCATGCCGCCGCGCGAAGTCAGAATGCCAGCCGCCACTTCCATGCCGTGAATATCTTCCGGCGTAGTTTCCGCACGCACCAGGATGACAGGATTTTTCTTAGTACCATGTCCCGCCTTTTCCACCGCCTCATCGGCCGTAAACACAATTTGCCCGACCGCTGCGCCCGGCGAGGCCGGTAAGCCCGTGGCTAGAACTTCGACTTTCGCTCTTTTCTCGTCAAGGCGGGGAACCAGAAAGTCATAAAGCTGGTTCGGCTCGACGCGGAAGATGGCTTCTTCTTTTGTGATCAATCCTTCGTCTACCATCTGAATTGCCACGCGCACCGCCGCCAGCCCGGTACGCTTGCCATTGCGGGTTTGCAGCATGTACAGCTTGCCATCCTGAATGGTGAATTCGAAATCCTGCATGTCGCGATAGTGTTTTTCCAGGCGCGTAGTGATTTCACGGAGTTGGTTGTAAGCCGATGGCATGATCTTTTCGAGTTCAAGGATTGGCACCGGCGTGCGCACTCCTGAGACCACGTCTTCGCCCTGGGCATTCAGCAGGAACTCGCCGTAGAACTCTTTGTTCCCGGTAGCGGGGTTTCGCGTAAAGCCGACGCCAGTCGCGCTGGTGTCTCCGAGATTGCCGTAGACCATGGCTTGCACGTTCACCGCGGTGCCAAGCATGTCATCAATATTGTTTATGCGGCGATAGGTTTTGGCGCGATCGTTTTGCCATGAGCGGAAAACGGCGTCCCGCGCCATAACCAGTTGTTCGTGCGGATCCTGCGGGAAATCGCGCTTGGCATGTTTCCTGACAACTTTCTTGTACTCTTCAATCACTTCCTTCAGCGCCTTGGCGTCGAGGTCGGTATCAAGCTTGGCTTTTTTTTGTTTCTTCTTGGCGTCGAAAACTTTGTCGAATTCTTCTTTCGGAATTTCCAGTACTACATTGCCAAACATCTGGATTAGCCGACGATAGGAATCCGCCGCGAAACGCGGATTGTTGCTGCGCTTGGCCAGCGCTTCCACACTCTTATCGTTCAAGCCGAGATTGAGAATCGTGTCCATCATGCCGGGCATGGAGAATTTCGCGCCCGAGCGCACACTCACTAACAGAGGATTGTCGCCTTTGCCCAGCTTCTGGCCCTGCAATTCTTCGAGACGCGCCAAGGCATTTTCCATCTCTTGATCCACTTCATGCGAAACGCCTCCATGCCGCATGAACTCGCGGCAGGCTTCAGTTTGAATAGTGAAGCCCGGTGGTACGGGCAGGCCGGCGTTCGTCATTTCGGCCAGGCCAGCGCCTTTTCCGCCCAGTTCATCTTTCATCTTGCCGTTGCCGTCGGCCTTGCCGCCGCCAAAAAAATATACGTACTTGACGCGCTTCGTGCCGGATTGTTCTTCGTGCGTTTCAGGAAGGGTGATGGTGCTCATGGATTTGTCCTTTAAAAACTAAGATGCCTTATGCTGGATGAAGCTTCACTCTTGACGACCTCCGCAGGATGGGCAGAGATGCAGCCAGCTTTGAAGGTTGCCGAGGAGACTATCCAGTTTACCCGATTATGACCCGTCGAAACACGATTGCTTTCGTGCCGCGAGTTCGCATTAGCGCACTGTAACAAAATAGTACGCGCTCATTGCCAGGCCAATAGCGATTACGACCGCGCGCACTTTTCTCGGGTCAGCTTTTTGCGCGTAATGCGCGCCAAACCACCCGCCTGCGAGAGATCCCAGAATCATCACCAGGCAATGGTGCCAAAACACCGCGCCTGTCGCAATAAATGTCAACACTGCGGCGGCATTAATCACCGCTGCCAGTAAGGTTCTGATCGCACCCATGGCGTGGATGTCCCGCATACCGAGCGCCGTCAACATTGCCAGGATCATGAATCCGATGCCCGCGCCGAAATATCCGCCGTAAGTCGCGACCAGCAGTTCACCGGTTGAGATAAACGCAATTGCCCGCCATGAAGCGCTGCTCAAATCATCGACAACCGCCGCCTTGCCTGCGACGGTGCGGATTTTGTTTCCGAAAGCAAACAGCACGGTACCGCTGAGCAGTAGCCAAGGGATGAGGTGCAGGAAAGTGCGTTGCGGCGTCTTGAGCAGCAGTATCGCGCCCACCCAGCCGCCGACGACGCTGGTCAGTAATAACGGAACCAACAAACGCCGCGGCACATTCAACCGTTTGAGGTAAGCCGCTGCGCTAGCGGCTAACCCCGGCCACAACGCGACAGTGTTCGTCGCATTGGCTTGCACCGCAGGCATTCCAGTCGATAGCAGGGCAGGGAAGGAAATGAAACTGCCGCCGCCCGCGACGGCATTGAGAGTTCCACTAATGACTGCAGCGAAGAACAGAAAAATGGCTTGGCGTAGGTGCAAACCTAAGGTTTACCACGGAAGCTTGACAGGAAAAAGCGGAACCGAAACGGATCAATGAGCCGTGGCCTGCTCCGTCAGCAGGATTCAGAGCTCATGATTGCAGATCTCTGCCGAGCCATGGCGGGCGGGACAAATAAATGCGGCGTTCGTCCCAAGAATCGCTGGAGCGGAAGGACTGGCGGGGACGCCCGCGCCTTCAATTTCATCTACGCCGTGATTAGCGACTCCAAAGCCACACGGTTCGGGATTACCAGCGTGCAACCATTTTGCTGGATGAGACGCTGCTTCTTGAACCCCGCGAAAAGCCGGCTGACGGTTTCACGTGAGGTGCCGATCATTTGTCCGATTTCTTCGTGGGTCAAAGCCAATTTGACCTGCGTAGGATTTGTCGCCGTTGCGTTCTGGTCGAGCCATCCAACCATGAGCCGGGCGAGTTTTTCGCTAGCGGAATCAGAGAGTATAAGGTCGCGGATTTCGCGGCAAGTGCACGCGTAATCCTGACTGATGTGCTGGGTAACCCACAGGGCCAGTTCGCCGTGCTGGCGCATAAGGCGAAGCAGATCGCTTTGCCGCAAGAAGCTAATCTCGGACGGTTCCTGAGTCTCGGCCGTCGCTTCATATTGGCGTCCTGAAACTGCGGCGGCAACTCCCATGGGGCAACCGGAGTCGACGATGCGTAGAATTAGCGTTCGGCCGTCACTGCCGCAAATCGACAGCTTCACTCGGCCTCGACGTTCGATGAACACACCGCGCGGAGCTTGGCCCTCGGCGAACAATACCGCTCCCGTGGGATAGGTTGTAGTCAGGGCTTCTTGCTCAACGGCGCTGGCAACGGCTGCCGGAAGATCGCTAAAAGTTTTATCTGCTACCGCATTTTTGTTGACGTTGTTCACGATGTGTGTGGCCATTTTTTGCCTCCGCTCACAGCTACTATGGCAACTGCCTGGCCAATCGTTTAATTGAGACAACGGCTCCCTGAAGTCGTGCAACGCTAACAAAATAAAGGAAGAGATTCGTAATTAGGCAGACTAAATCATTTTGGGCGGTGCGTGCTTTCACACACTGCTGTGTGATCTTAATCACCGACGCAATGGTTATGTGAACCATGCGAGTGGTTTGTCACTCCTCGAGGCGAGGAAATGTGGATTTAGTGGTAAGTACCCAGATTCCTCGGTTCGCGAGGAATGACATTGGCACTGGGAACGGAGTTGAGTCCGGAACTGTATCAGCCAGTTTTAGCCCAATGCGGTGTGGATCGTATTCAACAATGCGGAGCGGGTAAAGGGTTTTTCCAGGAGGGTTATCCCTCGTTGCAGAACTTCGCGTTCTGCCATCAATTCGCCGGTGTAACCGGACATATATACGACTTTCACGGCCGGACGCAATGCGTTCAGGTGATCCACGAATTCGGGGCCACTCATGCGGCGCATGACCACATCGGTTAACACAAGATCAATTGGACCACTATACGACTGTACCCATTCGAGCGCAGATTTCCCGTCATTCGCTTCGAATACCGTGTAGCCATGCTCCTGCAGCAATTGCCGAGTCAGGCCGCGCATGATTTCGTCGTCTTCAACCAGCAGGATCGTGGTTCCTTCGCGTTTCGGACCGACGGTCTCCGGTTCGGTATTGGCTCGGGTCTCTAGCTTGTGATCCGCGTTGGGAAGATAGATCTTAAATGTTGTGCCGTGACCTGGTTCGCTGTAGACGAGGATGTGTCCAGCGCTTTGTTTGACAATGCCGTAAACCGTCGCCAGGCCCAGACCAGTTCCTTTGCCAACCTCTTTGGTGGTAAAAAACGGTTCAAAGATGCGAGACATGGTGGCTTCATCCATTCCGAAGCCGGTATCGCTGGCGGCGAGCTGAACGTACTTTCCCGGTGGCATGATCTGGTTCCGGTCGGCGAAAGCCTCGTCAAATCGCACTGTACCCGTCTCCAAAATAAACTTTCCGCCCCGAGGCATGGCGTCGCGGGCGTTCACGGCGAGGTTGATCACGATCTGATCCAGTTGGCCCGGGTCGGCCTCGACCACGGCGGTGGGTGATTTCGAGCTGACCAGAATTTCAACATCGTCTCCCATGAGTGAACGCAGCAGCTTGCTGATGTCTTTCAGGCGCTCGTTCAAATCCAGAACACGAGGTTGAACCGCTGAAGTCCGGCTGAAGGCCAGCAATTGCTTGGTCAACAATGCTCCGCGCTCAGTGGCCTTCTTTATGTTGTCGACGTAGACCGACGCATCTGTTGCCGGGTCGATGCGGTCGCGAAGAAATTCTCTGCAAGCATTGATAATTGCCAGCACATTATTGAAGTCGTGCGCCACTCCGCCCGCGAGTCGGCCGATCGCCTCCATCTTCTGTGCTTGACGAAGCTGACCCTCGGCTCGTTTCTGCCTCGTAATGTCGCGTGCGATGACTGAGGCTCCGATGATCTTGCCAGCAGTATCCCGCAGTGGGGACACAGAAATAGAAACATTCAGATGGCGTCCATCTTTGGTCACGCGCACCGATTCGTAGTGGTCGGTACTTTCACCGCGGGCAATCTTTTTTAAAATCTCCGAGATCTCGTCCGGACGGTCGGGAGGAGTTAACAGGGAAATGTGTTTCCCCACGATCTCTTCTGCTGTGTATCCGTAGATATTTTCCGCTCCGCGATTCCAACTGGTAATGATGCCATTCAAGTCTTTACTTAGGATGGCATCCTCGGACGAATCGATAATCGAAGCCAGCTTTGCCCGGTATTCCCCAAGTTGCTCGGCCGTCCTCCGGTGTAGTTCTTCGTTCGCCCTGCGCAGTTCTTCTGCAATCCGTTTGCGATCGCTGATGTCGCGAATCGCGCTCAGCACGAAAGCACCTTCTTGCGTAGAGATCGGACTAAGACTTATTTCGACCGGGAATTCTGAACCGTTGCGCCGTCTTCCGTAGAGATCCAGCTCCGCTCCCATTCGTCTGGTCTTGGGAGCATCGGCATAATTTTCACGATGTTGGCGGTGCTGGCCGCGGTAGTTCTCTGGTACCAACAACTCAACTTTCTGTGCAACCAACTCGCCACGGTCATAGCCGAACAATTCGAGGGCTTGGGAATTCACTTGAACAATGGTGCCCTTGTGATCGACGGCGACGATGGCGTCGGGAAGCGCTTCTAGAAGAGCACTTGAAAGCGGCCCCTCCACCGTGGTTTCGGCTCGGGGTGAGCGTGCGGATGCATCGTGATCTAGCGAAGGTCGAGGCATGCTACTCCAACTTCACAGTATCGGTCTAATCTATGCGCGGAAAGCCTGCCCTGTAAAGGTTTACGTCAGCCGCATCTCCCCTTCTCGATTGACTGTTTGGTCGCTGAAAACTTCTGTAATTTCTGAGAACGAAATAATGATCGCGTGTGATAGGCTTTGCCGATTACAACCTTATTCCCCCGAATCTACCTCCAAGGTCCGGGGCAACAGTTTGCTCATGCTCCCTCGCGTCACGCGTTTACTTTCGTCGGTGATTCTGGTTGCAACCGTCATGAGCCACAATCTCGTCTCCGCTCAATCAGCCGCCTCCTGTTATCACGAATCTTCGAGTTTGATATACCACCACAGCGTCTCTGAAGTGCGCCTGGTGTTTTTCGCTAGCGACGAACGCAATCACCCGGTGAGTGACCTTCAAAAGAATGACTTTGCGGTGGTCGACGATGACGCCGTAATTCGAGATTTCCGAAGCTTCACCCGCGCCGATTTAATCAACCTCGACGTCGTGATGTTGATGGATTCCAGCGAATCGGTTTTGCCGCGCTTGCCGCAAGAAGTTGCGGAGGTTCAACAACTGATTTCCCAGTGGCCATGGCGCGCGGGAGACAAGGTTTCTGTCCTGTCATTCAGCGGGATGCAAACGCGCCTCATCTGCTCAGAAGATTGTCGCAGTTCGTTCAGCGCGGACCGAATTGATTCCTCGTCCGAAGGGGGCGCAACACCTTTATTCGATGCGCTAAAAAAAACGGCGAACCTTCTCCATGCCCGCGCTCAGCCCGATGGTTTGCGCGTGATCATACTTTTCTCCGACGGTGATGACACCATCAGCGTGACCTCATTAAAAGAAGCATTGGGCGCGGTACAGGACAGCGAAGCGCAAGTTTACGCCGTCGATAATGGCGTTTCAGCAAGACCCTCGAACGGAACCGCCATCCTGCAAAAGATTGCGAACGACTCCGGTGGCCGCTATCTTGGAAACAACCACGGCGCCGGCAATGTACTCAACAATGTTATCGATGATCTACATTCCGCCCGCGTGGTAACTTATGCGTTGCCGCTGGCGACTACCGATTTCCACTCCATTCGTATTCTGCCCACTCACAATGCCAAGCTCCAATTTCGCTGCCGCAGCGGCTACTACCACGGCGCTAGCAGCGCCGTAACCTATTAGGAGGAACGTCCATGAAACGCGCGTTTTGTTTGATCTTCTTGTTGTGCAGTTTGCCGTGTTTGTTGACAGCCCAGATTGGAATCTATCAACAGGGCAAAATCGTAAGGATGCATATGGGCGAGTGCATTCCGATCCCGCACGGATTCATGGCGACAATGGGAGGCGGCCCTTCAACGCCAATGGGACCGGAACTGTGTCCTGAATACACGCTAGTATCCGATAAGGTGGTATTCGTTATTGTGGGGAAGTCGTCAAATTCTCTGATCCCGCTAGCCGAAACCATCGACTTTCGTTTCCATAAAAACGAGCTTGCGGTGCGGGTTAACGACGCCAAGCGCGAAACCAAGTTCGACATCAAGGATATGGTTATGCGCTCCGAGTGGGATCGGGTGCAGCGGCACATCGAGGAAAAACTGAAAGAATCGGACGATCATGAAGCGGAAGTGCGGTTGCACTGACCAAACCGCTTTCGTGGTTGCGGGAAACTTCGAAAGTCTGTTCACGCTTGCTGAGTCTACAAGCTTTCCACCACAGAGGCGCAGGGACACAGAGAGATCACAAACCGCAAATCAAAAGATTGCTTTGTACCTCTGTGGTGAAAGCAAGCCGCACCGAGGAAGGCCGAAGTCTGGGAAGTCACCGAGAACCTGCGAATAAGAAACTTGCGATAGCGCGACTGCGCTGCGGCTCATCGTTTCTGGTGATAATTGATAAGGCTAAAGAAGCCGCCTTCTGCGTTATCAGCTACTCCAAAAACCTGAACCGCGCGCGCCCATTTCGCGTGACCATAATGCCGCAGCAGCGCCGCCGAACCCAATTTAACTCCGGCATCCAATGTGAAGAAGGTTGCGAGTCCTGCCGTCGAGCCCATGAAAGGCCGGGCGATGGGATCGTTCTCACGGAAATGAGAGCGCTCCATATTGCGATAAGTCGCGTAAGCGTCGGTCGCCGATGCCGCCAGTTGAGATACCGTCCACCGATCAAGATGGAAGGACTGCGCACAGCAACTGCCAGTGAGCAACAGCACTGCGAATAGTCTCATGGGCAGCGATTTTAGATTGCCTGAACGTTTTGTCAAACAATAGAGTTCTTGGGGGTAGTGACGTTAGTTTGGCTCAGGTCTAATAAAGCGTCATAACATCGTTCGGAGTGACGTCGACGTATGGTGACTGGCATTTGGGTATCGGTTACGGCTTTTCTTTGACTTCGCTGTTTTCTCACACATTGCTGTAGGGGCGGCGTTATTTGTTTCTCAGATTACGAGCAGGGCTGGATCGGATCTGATTTCTTGGGCCTAACCTTGTCGTCAGACCCGTTAGTGTCCAGCCCTGGCCGCCCTCGAACGCTTGAAAGCAAGAACGGCGCCGAGGAAGGCGGAAATCACGCAACCACCACAGTCCATCGATTTCGCAGCTAATAAATCTTGCCGTAATTCGATTAGCTCTAAGGGTTACCCCTTTTGTCTCTCCGCGGTCTTGGCGCCCTGTTTCGCCTGCGTCACCATTTGTTGAACCATGTCTTTCTGCGGGAAATCAGGATGGTATTGCAGCAATGCTTCCCATGCGGCCACGGCGCCATCGACATCGTTCTTGCCTTTCCACTTGATGATGCCGAGGTTCATCAGCGTGCCTGCGTGTTTCGGATCGACCGTCAGCGACTGGTTAAGTTGGGCGAGCGCACCGTCTACATCTCCGGTGTAGTACAAGCACGATGCATAATCCGCTCGCACCCCGAGATTTTTGGGTTCGTACTGCAGGGATTTTTCGAAGTATCCGGCGGCCTCTTTGAATTTATGAGCGCTCTTGTACACCATGCCGACCTGGTTCCAGAGTTGCGGGTTCTTGGGGTCCGACTTCAATTTCGTCAATAGCGGCGCTGCGTTCTTGTCCGCCATGTGCCTGAAGTCGTCCAAAGTGGGCGTTCCTTTTGGGGTTTGCGCGGTTGGTGGTTGGCCTGCAGATTCCATTGCCTGGGAACTTCGCGGCGCGGCTACGGCTGAAAGAACTGGGGCGGGAGCGGACGCCGAACCGCGCAGCAGGTAGCCCGCCAGGAATCCGACTGCCAGGCACACGGCACACATCACCACGAGCGCTCTAGGCTGCCAAGTCAGCTTGGAGCCGCGTTGGTTCGGAACATCGTCCATTTTATGAGCTCCTATTTGAGCGTTCCCACGGCAGGCGTCTGGGCAAGCTCTACAAACTCCCCTTTACTCGGAGTGCATCGGAACTGCCAAAACCAGCACGTGGGGGCTGCGGCTGATTCCCGCCCTGATTTCAGCGATTTATGACCACGACCACGAATTCTTCGCAGCTGCAGACGGGGCGCGAATCGGGTCTTTCTCCTCACCGAGGCGGATTTTGCCGCTGACTCCATTTGCTCTTATGGTTACTTCCCCTTCCGAGGGCCCTGACTGTGGGCGCCGGTAACTGTGCCATCGGCGTTGTGGGCGGTCTGGTGGCAAGTCAAAGTGCAAGTGTTGCTGGCGCGGTTATAGGAAATCGGAGCGCCGTTGTTTTGCCCTACCACATTGATATCAAAATTCACCAGGCGCTCACCCGACACACTTGGAGAGACCGAACCCATGCCGTGCGCGGTATGGCAGGTCGAACAGGAGAAGCCATCCTGCGATATGTGGTTGCCGTGACGAGTGAAGCTGGCGTTACTTACGACGTTGCTCAGATTATGACATTTGGCGCAGAAGCCATACGGTCCGTTGAGGCTGAGGTCGGGATTGGGAAACAGATTCGTGACCTGACCACCGGGGACGGCGGCCTGGCTGAACTGATAGTTGTGCTCAAGGATATGTGAGTAAATCGAACCGTGAGGACCATTGGGTCCGAGTCCGCCAAATTCCCGATTGTCGTCGCTGTTGTGGCAATCGCTGCAGAGAATGCGGACCCCCATCAGGCGCCCGGCCGTGCCGTTCTGATTCAGCATGTTGGTAAGCAAACTGGGCTGCGGTAGCGGGCTCAGGCTGTCGTGGGTTACGGGATGGCTCGATGTGGAGGTCGCGCTGAACTCGGGAATTACATTAAGAGGATCCGACGCTGAAACCAATCGAGTGGGCGCGTATCCGTAAATCAACAATCGCTGTTTGCCTACGCTGGTGCCGTGACAGCGCAGGCAGTTTTCGTACTGGTTGATCGCGGGAAGCAGAACCGTCACGCCATCGCTGGCGCTGATCCCGGTCACGTTGGCTTGTGAGGGGCGAATGGTGGGAGGGGTGCCAAACGTGACTACCTGGTTGGAGCCGTGTGCGCTGTGACAATCGACGCAAGTGGCGTGACGATTGTTATTGAGCACGGCGGTTTCGGCGGCGTCGTGAAAGTTCGTCCCAGCGGGCAAGGGATGGCTTATCTTCGCAATCTCAGCCATGACATTTGGGGCCGCTGGTGACAACAGGGTTCCACCGCTGTGGCAAGTCACGCAATCTTGAGTGACGTTGTCCATGCCAGGCGCGGGCGGATATGCTGGACGAAGCAACCGTGCGGGCGCGGTTGAATCGTGCTCCATGTGGCACGAAGTGCAAGCATTGAGAGCAACTGTGCTGTAAGAACCAACATGGGCGTTGGCCGCAGGTTGGTTGGGTGCGGTTTGATGAATGCTGTTGGTCCAGCCCATGAGCGGATTTGGCTGCCCTTGAACTACGCGGTTCGGATCGTGACAGGCGAGACACATCTGGCCATTAGAACTGTCGCGGACCAGAAAATCCTGCGCGATCTTATCCGTACTTTGCACGTGCGGGTCGTGACAACTGGTGCATTCGATGTTCCCCTTGATGAGTTTTACCGCTCCAGTTGGGTCCGCCGTCTTGCCTTGGGAAACCAGCGAGGCAACAAGGTTCGACGCATCCTTCATCGGCAAGAGCAGGCTGAAGGGATGGGTCCCACCGAGATTCGTTCCAAACGAATCGATTCCGTTCATGGATCCCTGCATGGGTAGAGGGCCATAGGCTGCCGACTGGCCTACAGCTACGGTGCCGTCGTGGCAACTCAGGCACAGACTGCTGGTCAATCCCAGAGTGGGCTGAGTGTTGCCTTGTTCGACGTAGGTCGTGCTGTTGTACGGAGTGTAAGTTGCTTTCGAATAGGTCTGGTTCCAGAGGGGAGAGATGCCACCGACGCCGCTATGCGGCGCGTGGCAGAAGGTGCAGCCCAGGCTTCCCTGCGAATACACCGAAGCACCGCTGGGAAGCGACAGGTTATGCATCCCGAGCACGTCTGCGGGCACTTGCGCAATGGAGAAGCTTTGAGCCAGAACCACCGCGCAAACTGAGGCTAAGATCCACCTCATGGCTTCGCCCCTTCGGTGGCTTTCGCCGCGGCATAATAGTGGAACACTTCGATGCGGTGGTTGAAGGAATCCACGACGTAGACGCGGTCTTGATTGTCGATTTGCAATCCCGTCGGCAGCTGAAATTCTCCGGGACCGTTCCCTCGCTGCCCGAAGTAGTACAGAAGGCGGCCTTCGCGATCAAACGCCTGCACCATGCCCCACAGGCCATCGACCACGTAAAGGTGTCCTTCGGAATCGAAGCTGATTCCCTTGGGACGAAACATCGATCCAGCGCTGTCTCCGATTTTTCCGATGGCATAGTGAAAGCTGCCGGACCGGTCCAGGACTTGCACGCGAAAGTTCATGGCATCGACGACGAACAATTCCGAACCGTTCAACCGTAATTCCGTCGGATAGTTGAATTCACCCTCGCCGGTGCCGGTTTTCCCGATCATCGCCAGCACGTTGCCCTGCATGTCCATGACGAAAATCTTATTGCGCAAAGTGTCGGTGATGAAAATGCGTTGCGCCGCGGAATCGACCGCGATTCCGGTGGGACGCTTGAAGTATCCTTCGCCGCCCTTCAGGCTGCCGATCACGCGGCGGAACTTCAATTTGGCGTCATACACGAAGATCTTGCCGGCCTGTGAATCGGTCACATATATGTTGTCCTGCGCATCGACCGCAACACATTGCGGCGACAGCATTGGGTCTTTGCCGTTGTCTTTGCGCGAGAGAAATTTGTATTTCTTTTCGGTGAAGTCGAAGACGTGAACCCCGTCGGCGCCGGTGTCGGTGACGATGACGCGCCCGTGCGAATCGGTCGCGATGCTGTAAGGATTGACCAGGAAGTGGAAGTCAGGTTCGCCCGCGATGACATCAACCACGCGCGTCCAGAAGCTGCGCTTGGGCTTCACCTCGCGCTCCAGGCTGAAGCTGCGTTCAAAGGCGAGTTTGCGGCCGCCGTCGAGCAACAACTCGGGCGGAGCAGGCTGCACAACCGTTGCCTTGGACACTTTGCCCGCGCCTGCAGACATGCCCAGCGACACCACCAAAGCGGCAATCGCGAACACCCTTCGCAACAATCCTGTGCGCCGTCCGCTCAGAAGAAATCGAACCATCTCGACACTCCCACGAAATACGAATTCGAGGTTCCCGGCGGCAAGCCGGTCGCGCTGATGCCTTGTGTGAATTTGGTGTATCCAGCGAGCAGACCAATCCTCCTGAGATGGTACTGGAGTTGAGCGTTAAATAGCTCTTCATTGTTGTGTGAATTCGTCGAACTGCTGAGGGTATTGCTGATCGAGCGGCTGAAGGTTGCCGAAAGCGTGAGCTTGCGCAGCGGCGTCGCCGACAGCCCGCCGCCATAACTGTCCCCGCCGAAGATGATGAGGTCGCTCGCCGGTACTCCGGGCGTCGGCGCAATCGGCACCAGCCCGGCGTTGGTAAGCAGCGAGTTTCCGCTGGCCCGAGTATAGTTGCCGGTCACGGTGAAACGGCGGGAACTGACTGAAGTCGAATAGCTCTTGCTGTCACTATCGGTGCCCGCTTGCTGCGTCAAGCCGCTGTGGCTTCCGTTAAAGCTCGCAATCCATGCCAAGCCGTGTCCGAGACGGCGACGCAGCCGGCTGCTGTAGTTGTAATAAGAAGTTGTATAGGTGACTAAAACCGATTGCACATTCTGGGCATAACTGAACGTGCCGGAAGTTTCCCAACCCTTGATGCGGTGAAAGTAATTCGCATTGCCGATGAAGCCCACGGAGTTGCTGCCCTGCCCGTTGGACTCCTCGATCACACCCGCGGAAAAGGTAAACATATCCAGGATCCTGCGGTTATAGTTCAACGTGCCGGTAATGTAGGTCCCGGTGAAACTCCTGCCAAAATAGTGTTGATCGTAATAGGTGGCCTGCGCCTGCGCTCCCATGAAATTGCTGATCTGATAGGCGGCGCCTCCGCCCATGGTGAGCGAGTTCGATCCGGTTCCGAGATCGAACGGCGTCTGTACGGTTCCACTGTTGATGAGGTTCTGGTTCAAATATCCCGAGAGATTGTCGGTGTAGCTCTCGTTCACAAACAGGCTCAGCTTTTGCGTTGGGCGGATGGTGGCGCCGGAAGTCTCGGTGCTGGTGGTGTAGTTGGACGTGGTATCGTTCTGTCCCAGAAAATCAGTCGTAGCCTGCGAGCGGCTGTAATTGGCATAGAAGGAGCCGTTAATCGGCAAGTTGCGGTTCGCGCCAAAACCAAAATCGTGGCCGGCGGTATTCGACACCGTTTCCTGTTCGCCAGCCAGAAATTCCGGATAAGTGGCGTGCAGACTGTTGTGATCGTAAAAACCGTTGAGATGAAACCCTTCAATCGCGTAGGTAGAGCGCACATTGAACAGCTTCGTATCCGATCCGGTCTCCTGACTCGTGCCGAACACTGTTCCGGATCCACTACCCTGGGTATAACTGGTCGACAGAGTGGGCAAGCCCGGAATCAGCGCGCTCCATCCGATCCCGAAACCGTCCCCATGGCCGTGGGTGGTGAAGTTAGGCTCTCCCGCGAGGCCGAAGGTGCCGGTGCTGTTGTAGTCGTCACGGTAGCTGACCGATCCGGGAAAATGACTGCCGGTAAACAGATTGGCGGTCGCTGTAACCCCGCTGGCGCCGGTTAACGATTGGAAGTTGGAGTTGGCCTGCGACTGATTGTAATAAGGGCTTATGTTGAAGGAGACGAAGTTGGGATTGTAATAAGAGCCGGAGACTGTGCCGTTAAGCCCGAAGTCTAGCCCGTGGCTCGATTCGATCTCGCTCGAGTCTCCGTAAACCCCCTGGTAGCCCGCGGTGAGGAGGGCATTGCCTTTCAATTGGAGATTTTCACCGACTTGCATCTGGGCCAAAGCCAGCGGTGTTATCGCTAGCAGTAAAAGCCCAGCGATACCTGCTGCAAACCTCGTCATTGTGCCAGCGTTCTCCACCCTCAAAAACCCCTCTTTGCTTCGGCCAGCTATATAATTGATAAAGGCACAAGCGTTGCCACTCTGGGGCAACTGGAAGAATCATTAAGAGTTGATAATGAAGGGGTTACTTAAGTAGTAGTCGCCGCCCAACTCGGGCCTCGGGAAGAGCTGCGCGATATTCCTCGCCCAGCGTGCTGAATTCCGCAACCAGCTTTCACCGCAGAGACAAAGAGACACAGAGAAAGAAAAAACCCCAAATTTTGGGGTTTTTCTCTGTGTCTCTGTGCCTCTGTGGTAAGGCGTTATCAGCTTAGACGATCTCGATCTTAGCTTTGGCGCGCAGGGTCTTCGCCAGATTCGAGCGCAGGCGCTCGTACTTGCTCTTCCGCAGCTCGACGCGCAGATTGGCCTGGACGTCCGCCAGGTTCTGCTTGCGCGGAGGATTGTGCGCGTTCAATCGGAAAATGGTGAACGCGTTTTCAATCTGGATCAGGCCGCTCACCTGTCCCGCCTGCATACCCGACGCCGCTTTTACAAATTGCGGCGGCAACTGGTCGCGGCTCACCGCCTTGTGGTCGCCCATGTTGACCCGGAAGTCGTCTTCGGAGATTTTCTCCGCCAGCATCCCGAACTCCTCGTAACTCTTCGTCGCCTGGGCTTGGCGCAGCGCCTCTTCGGCGCGTTTGCGGTTGTCCTTGGCGGGGTCCCCTTTGGCATCTTTTGGCGGCAGGATGGAAATGCTTTGGAAGTTGTACGACTCCCCCTGCTCAAAGCGCGCAGGGTTCTTGTCGTAATACGCCTTGACTTCAGCCTGCGATACGGCGGATTTGTCCTCCACTTCCGCCTTCAACACCTGCTCAATCATCAGTGAGCGCTGAATCTGCTTGCGCAGCAACTGCCCGGAGCCATGCATCTCGGTCTGCATGTATTGCTGGTACTGTTCGGGAGAATTAAATTGCTTGCGAAAATCGGATTCGGCCTGGTTCAAGCGCGCCGCGGGAATGGTTATCTTTCGCCGGCCAGCTTCCTGATACACCAGTTCCTCAAAGATGATCATTTCCAGCGCACCCTGGCGGATGGCCGCTTCCTGCGTCTTGGGAAATCCGTTGTGCTCTTTGGCGTAAGGGAAGATGGTAAACATCTCGCGCACCAGGTCGCGGTCGGTCAGCACCGCGCCATTCACCCGCGCCACGGGCCTGTCGGTAACTTTCAGCGGCGTTGTGGTCAAAGCGGTTGCTGGCGCCAGTACGGGAGTAGCGCCGTGGGAGGCGACTTGGGCTGCCGCGCTGAGCGCCGTCATTATTAGGATGCCGATTGAAAGTTTGTATTTCATAATTTCCTCACCCACTATCTCAGAAAAAAAGGGGAGAGATTGATTATCTCCCCTCGGTTCAAGCTATCTCTACTGGAACTGCGTCGTAATGTTGTTGGTGTTATTGGCTTCGTTGGCCTCGCCAAAGTGGCACTGACGGCAGAACTGCGTCGTCGAGGGTGCTGACGTCTTGGCATATGTCTGAAGGTTGGGATTGTATGGACCTCGGATGAAGAAGTACGTGGCATAGGACTTGCCGCCACCGTCATTCTGGATTTGGTTCTTCACGCTGTCGGTATAAACCGTCATAACGTGCTGGTTGTGGCAGGTGGTGCAAGCGACATAGGGTTTACCTGCGCCGTTGACGCCGTAGTTGACGCCCCACGACCCAGGTCCTAAAGAGGGCCAGCCGTAGTTGGCTACGAATTGGGCATATTGACTTCCTGGGGTCAGCGTAAATACGCCAGCCGCATAGTTGAGGCCCGGCATTGTGGTGCTGATGTTGGCATTGACCCCCACCGGGTGATCGTTAGTGTAATTGCCGGCCGTGGTGCCATCATTGCCGAGTAGGGTTGGGATTGGCTGGCTGCCGTATGTAGTGTTAGTCAACAGGCCGATCGATTGCTCGTAGGATTTGCCGGTCATCATGTTGGAGGCTGTAAGGTTTCCGTCATGACAGCTCAAGCAAAGCAGAATGCCGCCGACTTCAGTGCTGCCGCTGGTGATGCTGCTGGGCAGAACTTCGGTGTAGCTTCCGCCGTCGCCGAATGCGATCGTTTGGCCATACAGCGGGCTGGCGTCCTGACCCCACAATGCATAGCTGCCGGTATCGGCTTTGCCGCCGTGACCGGAACCGAACGAGCCGCTATGGGGAGCATGGCAGCCAGCGCAGCCGCGGCCTTGATTGTTGTGCGCGCCGAGGACGTCGACCGATGAGGACCAGTTCTGGGCCATCATGAGTCCCGTAACGGCAAGGACGAAAATAACTAGTAACATTACTTTTTTCATAAAAATATAAAACCTCCAGTTTATGTTGCAATGCTTTACAACTCTCGGAGGCTTAGGCCCTGGGCTGCCACTTATCACAGCCGCCCCCTGCCAGTGCTAATGCAAGTGCCACACCGCATCCAAAGAGCTGCCCAGAAGGCACGCGGAGTACCTATAAACATTTTAAAAACAACACAGTGAATCACTTCGATAACGTAATGGTTTCATTTTGGGAGAACGCTCAACTGCGGGAAAAGAACCAAACTCTCGTAAGGTGGTGGTGAAATCCCGCAGTGAGGCGGAATAAAGGGCATGGGTGGGTGTGGAGAAATGCAACAGCAGGGAACGAAGTTGGAGGGTAGTGGTTTCTTGCCGCTGTCAGCCGATTGCATAGGTCCTTCGCGTTGCTCAGGATGACAGCGTTGCGTGAGCTCTGTCATCCTGAGGAAGTGCGGGACTTCGCAACGCGAAGGGCCGCCGACGAAGGACCTATATAATCCGCACGGAATGCAAAAGCCCACGCGCAGCAGACGGAACTATTTAGCCTGGGGAGCGGTCGCTTGGGCTGCCGGCGCTGCGATCGGCACAACCGCGCCGGCTTTTTTCTCTCGCGCTCCCTCTTTTTCCTTGCGCAACTGCTCCGCCTCAGCGTCGGTCACGTAACGGAACTGCTGCACCCTCCCGGGAAAAATCTCCGAGGTAAACACGCGGTTCTGCTTGTCGATTATGATCCCGACAATGCCTTGAAACATTCCGGGAACAAGTCCATGGCCACCGAAACTGATCAGCAACTGAGCATCTTTATTAAACACCTGCACGCGGTCCTGCATCCCGTCAACCACCCAGATGTGGTCATCGCTGTCGACGGCAACGCCCTTGGGCCGCGAGAAGTAGCCGGGCCCATCGCCGGCTTTGCCGAAGGCGCTGACAAATTTGCCTTCACCATCGAAAATCTCGATGCGGTTGTTCAGACTATCCGCGACGTAAAGATTGCCGTCGTGGTCGACCGCCATTCCTGCCGGGCGGGCGAAATCTCCGGGCGTGGTAAGCGCGTGTTTCTGGCCGCCGGTGCCAATCCTGCGCTTCAACTTCAGGCTGTCCGCGTCGTAGACGAGAACCTGATCCTGATTGACATCCGCAACATAGAGCAGACGGTTTTCGGTATCGATAGCGAGACCGCCCGGTTCGACGAGCCCATCAGTGATCACGTCTTCCGCCTTGTGTTGCGCGTTAAACACGAGCACATGACCTAGTGCGGGGTCGGACACAAACAGGCGGTCGTTGTCATCCATGGCCAGGCCGATAATGCGAACGAAGTGGCCATGAGTTTTGTTCTTGATGAGTTCCAAATCCCGAGTTTCGGTGTTGAATATAAAGATGGCGCCCACTTTCTGGTCGGCAACATACAGGTTACCCTTGGAATCCACGGCCATGCCGTAAGGCTCTCCGAGTTGCCA
>Ga0073928_10002953_pt1 | contig 27854 bp, 34 predicted proteins | sample PaiPotPPA55metaG_FD_76969 | JGI IMG/M metagenome (GOLD analysis project Ga0073928, IMG submission 76969) | Iron sulfur acid spring bacterial and archeal communities from Banff, Canada, to study Microbial Dark Matter (Phase II) - Paint Pots PPA... ...
GAGCGGCTCGGCTTGCCTATAGGGCTGGAAAGCACGGGCGCTTTTAAGTATCTGATCCGGCGTGGAGCCCGTAGCTCAGTCGGTAGAGCACGTGACTTTTAATCACGGGGTCGTTGGTTCGAAACCAACCGGGCTCACCAATTTAGGTCTACTCGGTGGTTGCGGGGTAACGTCTAGGGGGCGAGGCCCGCAGGGGCAAAGCGAGCCCGCAAAACTTTCGCGCACCTGCCGGGCCTGCTAGCGGGCCGCCGGGATGTATATACTGGAGGCGGCTAACCTCCGAGTGAGCCAAGCACCATGCTGCATAAAGCCATCGTCGCGACCTCCATCCTGTTGCTGACGACGGGAGCCGTTTCCGCTCAGACTGATAAACTGGGGGTGCCGGGATATTCTTTGCGCACTGACGCAGAAAAGAAAAACGACAGAGACACTGATCGCGCGTACCAATCGACGGTCAAAGGGGTTTCGGTTCCAGAAAAAAAGAAACTTGATCCGTGGGGCGATATCCGGCCAGCGCCACCGGCGGCGGCCAAGAACAAGCAGTAATCGACGCCAGAAGTGTTGCCGTGAATATTGCGCGGCTACCCGAGCTATTGCGGAAGCCGGAATCAGATCATTGGAATTGATAGTTCAGCCCGACGCGAAGAATGTTGTCGGTTGCTGCCCACGCCATGGCCTCATCAGAAGCGATAGTTCAAGCCGACCCGAACCACGTTGAAGCAATCGATACCCGCGATTGCTCGCTACCCGACATCCCCGCTCACAAGTTCCTGCACTAACGCAGACTGAACAAACGTTCATCAGCATTAAAATAGCGCAAGCGATGAACGCATCGCGCTGCCCACTGTTGTGCATGAAGGAGCGACAACTTTGATCGCAAGAGAGGAAACGTGAATGAGTAAGCTCGTAATCACAACAGCGCTGGCCCTCGTTCTCGCGAGCGGTGCCTACGCTGCGGACAATCACGGTGGCGGCCGCGGCGGTGGCGGCGGCGTCGTGTCCGGTGGTGGTGGCGGCGGCGGCGCGTCGACGATGTCGCACGGCCCCTCCGGTCCCTCGAACTTCAGCAGCATGTCGCACGGCCCGTCGGGCTCCTCAAACTTCAGCAGCACGTCGCATGGCCCATCCGGTCCCTCGAACTTCGCCCAGGGACCGCAAGGCCGCACGCTCTACAATCAGTCGCACCTGAACCGCGACATTCGAGGCGACGAGCATCGCCAATATGGACGGCTTGATCGCGACGATCTCCGCCACGGACGCACCCTGTACAATCGTCAGGGCGATTTTGATCGCGGCAAGTTGGACCGTGACAACCGCATCGGGCGCGATCGGGACCACGACGTCGACTTTCGACATCGCGGCATCGTGCGCGGCGATTTCTTCGAACACGGACGCCGTTTCCATTTTCGCCGTTTCTTCCACGGCGAATGGGTGTTCCTGAGCGATTGGGATGACTGCACCGCGTGGGCCTGGGTCCATCTCGCACCGGGCGTGTGGGCGTGGCGACCGATTAATATCTGTATCGGTTAGGTTCGGTGATTTGCGCTTTGAGCTGCAAAGTTGGGGACGGCAGCACTGCCGTTCCCGCTTTTGAGCGATCTGTTGCGGAAATCGCCAAGCCGGCACGCTCGACAGGCTCTAGTGCGTAATTCACGCGGCCTCTGTCGCATGCGCATCAAAAGAAAGCCCCGGCGGTGACGCCGGGGCTTGGTTTGAATGCGTGCCGATCGTTCGACCTAGAAACTGAACGACGAGAGCAGCATCACGCCGTAGCGCGTCTCCTTCTTGAAGCGAACCGCGGTTTCCCCGGCCGGGGGCGGTTGGTTTGGCACAAACCCGTCACCCAAAACCTGAGCTTGGGGATCGATGCGGAGCCCAACCCCAAAATTCCAGCTCGAAGTGTTTGCCGCGCGTGTATCATGCAAACCGATCATCGCGCCCAAAGCGTAGCCCGTAATCAGCCCGGCGTCAGTGCTCGCGCTGTGTCCGCCGTTAATTTCAATAGCGACGAAGGGACCAAAGCCAACCTCAGTGCATTTTGGCTTCCGACCTGAACTTGGCATTGAATCTGCACAGCCGCTCGTCAGTAGCCCTCGTACGGCGTTCGAGATGAAAAAGTCTTCCACGAAGTAGTGCATTTCGAGAACGAAACCGACGCCCACGTCCTGGGTTGTATCTTTGACACGCAGAATAGTATTGCCGTTCACGAGCTCTGCATCGGTGACTCGCTTGCCATCCAGATGAAAGTCCGCGGCAATCCCGAGTCCCCAACCGATCCCTGCCCATGTTTTGGGATCTGGATCGGCAGCGATCGCAACCGGAGCAAATAACGCAACTCCGAGTGCCGCCACCGCCGAAGCTTTGACCAACTCCCTTATTCTGTATTTCTGCACCCCACTATGCAGCGCAACAAACAGACTCCTCATGTTCATCTCCCATGATCAAGGGAGGCGAACGCCCCGTCACTTAGCGCAGATTCCCGACGACACTATTTGTGCCAGCAACGCCCAAGCTGCCCCCCAGCCACCCCAGTGGCGGTTACGACCGTACTTGCGTGCCGGCTGCGTAAATTTAGTTGTGCACCCTTTGCGTGTAATTCACAGTGTGTGCTTAGTACGCACAGGGTGAGCGGTGCTCACCGAAAGGTTGTTGGAACAACTGCGGGCCTCCTGCCTGGCGCGCTATACATCTGAGAATGCCATAGGCGGTTTATCGTCGAGGATCTCGTGGCTGACGATCGCAAACAACAGGCGAACCAGCGCGCATCGCTGATCGCGCTCGGCGTTGTCGTGCTGCTGTTTGTGCTCGGCTGGTTTCTGACCCGCGAACTTTATTCCAATCAGAAGATCGAAGACTGCGTGTTATCCGGCCGCAGCAATTGCGTGCCGATCGACACGCCATCGTCTTATTGAGCACCGTGCATGAGGCACGAGCCCGCGCGCGACCGGCCTGCGGCAGGTTCGCCGCCTCGCTTCGCGCGCTCGTGATCATCGCCGGCCGCTGACCCTTGCGAGCGCACAAAGATCGGCTGCCGCCGGTCCTGTGCCGATGGCCGAAATCTAATTTGTGATCGGTTCATCTCTGCCCTTCGGGATTGGTTCGAGAACATAAGCTAATGGCTTACAATCACTCGATAAAAGAGACTTCGCCGGCGAGAGGCTAACGCGCGTTATGCGACGTCTGGTCGGGCATCGTTGAGGCAATATCTCGGGAACTTCGGTGTTTGTGCAGGTGACGTCGAACAATGCAATCAGGGAGGTTGACTATGCGTCAAACGTTCAATCGTCGTTCAGTATTGGGTTATGCCGTAGGCGGCGCCGCCGGCGCGGTGTTGCTGAGCTCGACCAAGTCGAGCCAAGCCGCGCCCATGAAGTTCAAAGCCGATCTGAAGGGTTCAAGCGAAGTGCCGCCGACGACGAGCAGCGGCACCGGGACGTGCACGGTGAGCTACGATCCCGCAACCAAGATGCTGACCTGGGAAGGCAGCTTCTCGGGCTTAACCGGACCCGCTACCGCCGCACATTTCCACGGCCCCGCCGAAGCAGGCAAGAACGCCGGCGTCTTGATTCCAATTTCGGAAAAGGACAAGCCGTTCACCAGCCCGTTCAAAGGCTCGGCGACGCTTACCGACGCACAGGCTGCCGACCTCGAAAAAGGCATGCTGTACGTCAACGTTCACACCGAAGCCAACAAAGGCGGCGAGATCCGCGGCCAGGTTGTGAAGGCGTAAAGCGCGTCGCCTAGCCGTTGGCGCATTGCGTAGTCGCCAGCGGCAAGCGTCGTACAACACGTCCATGCAGTGTGTCATCCGCCGGCCCGGCATATCTGGGCCGGCGATTTTTTTGCTCTCGTCATGGCCGGACTTGTTCCGGCCATCCACGTCTTATCCCGCGATTTTTAAGACGTGGATGCCCGCCATAGGCGAGCGAAGCGACGCCGTTCTATGAACGGCTATGCGCGGGCATGACGGTCGATGACCAAGCTCAACCCAAATCGCGCTTCGCCGTCCATTGTTCTTGCACTTCCGCGACGTAATCGGCAAAGCCGCCGCGTGCGATCGCCGCGCGCGCCCCCGCCATCAGGTCCTGGTAGTAGTACAAATTGACGATCGACAAGAGCGTGCCGCCGAGCGCTTCGCCGGCCTTGAACAAATGGTGCAGATAGGCGCGTGAAAATTCGCGCGCGGCGGGACAGCGGCTTTGCGCGTCAAGCGGGCGTGCATCCTCGGCGTGATGCGCGTTCTTGATATTGATCGGACCGAACCGCGTGAACGCAAGGCCATGCCGGCCGTTTCGCGTCGGCAGAACGCAATCGAACATGTCGATGCCGCGGCTGATTGCCTTGAGAATATCGGACGGCGTGCCGACGCCCATCAGATAGCGCGGCCGCTCGGCCGGCAAGGCCGGCGCGGTGGCAGCGACCATGCGCAGCATCACCTCCTCGCTCTCGCCGACCGCCAACCCGCCGATCGCGTAGCCGTGAAAATTGAGCTCGACCAGGCGCCGCACGCTCGTCTCGCGCAGCCGTTCATGATCGCCGCCCTGCACGATTCCGAACAGCGCCCGCTCGGCTGGCGCTTTTTCGAAGGCGCGCTTGCAGCGCTCGGCCCAACGCAGCGACAATTGCATTGCGCGATCGATTTCGGCGTGCTCGGCCGGAAGCCGCACGCATTCGTCAAGCTGCATGGCGATATCGGCGCCAAGCAGGATCTGCACCTCGACGGCGCGCTCGGGCGACAACTCGATCATCGCGCCGTCGACATGCGAGCGGAACGTGACGCCGGCCTCGCTCACTTTGCGCAGCGGCGCGAGCGACATGACTTGGTAGCCGCCGGAGTCGGTGAGGATTGGCAACGGCCAGTGCATGAATTGATGCAAGCCCCCGAGCGCGGCAACGCGCTCCGCCGACGGCCGCAGCATGAGGTGATAGGTGTTCGCCAGCATGATATCGGCGCCGGCGGCGCGCACGTCGTCGTGGTGAACGCCCTTGATCGCGCCTTGCGTGCCGACCGGCATGAAGGCCGGCGTGCGCACAACGCCATGCGACGTTGTGATTTCGCCGGCGCGCGCGGCGCCGTCGGTGGCGATGAGACGGAAGGAGAATGCGTCGGCGTTCGGCATTACGATCGATTTTCAGTTTCGGTGGGCCTTGTGACCCCCATCTCGATCCTCCCCCTTTCAGGGGGAGGAAGCAGAAGTTGTCGCTGGCGTTTCAAACTTAAACCCTCAAACGCGCCGCTTGTGCTTCTCTCCCCCTGAAAGGGGGAGAGTTAGAGTGGGGGTCGCGGGCGGCTTGGCGCAACGCATTCTAGTTTGAACCATCTGCGCCGCGGAACAGCAGACAAGCGTCGCCATAGGAGTAGAAGCGGTAGTTGCCCGCTATGGCGTGACTGTAGGCACGGCGCATGACGTCGAGGCCGCAAAAGGCGCAGACCAGCATGAACAAGGTCGAACGCGGCAGATGAAAATTCGTCAGCATCGCGTCGACGGAGCGGAAGCGATAACCGGGCGTAATGAACAAAGCCGTCTCGCCGGAAAATGGCGCGAGCGTGCCGTCGGCGTGCGTGGCGCTCTCCAAAAGCCGCAGCGCGGTCGAGCCGACGGCGACGATGCGGCCACCGGCACGACGCGCGGCATTCAAGGCTGATGCAGTCTGCGCGCTCACGCTGCCCCATTCGGGATGCATTTTGTGATCGGCAGTGTCGTCGGCTTTAACCGGCAGGAAGGTGCCGGGCCCGACATGGAGCGTGACGTGATGAAGACTGACGCCAGCACCGCGTAACGCTTCGGTCAGCGTCTGCGTAAAATGCAGTCCAGCGGTCGGCGCGGCGACCGAGCCTTCGGCCCGCGCGAAAATCGTCTGATAATCGCTGCGATCGCGCTCGTCGACCTCGCGCCGGCTGGCGATGTAAGGCGGCAACGGCATGTCGCCGCGCTCGGCCAGCGCTTGGTCGAGAACGGCATCGGTAAAGGCGAAGGCGAGCGTGACTTCACCCGCCTCGCCTTTCTGTTCGACCGTCGCGTCGAGCTGTTCGAGAAAGCAGACGCGACCTTCGGCGCCGAAGCGCACCACGTCCCCCGGGGCGAGCCGCTTGCCCGGCTTGACCAGCGCAACCCATCGCGAGCCATCGAGCCGCTTGATCAACGTTGCCGTAATCGCCGGCTCGCGGTCGCCCCGGCCGATGCGCCGGCCATGCAAATGCGCCGGCACGACCTTGGTGTCATTGACCACCAGCGCATCGCTCGCCCGTAACAATGCCGGCAGATCGCGCATGGCGCGATCCTCAAGCTCGTTTCCTTGCTGCGGCCGAACGACCAGGAGCCGGGAGGAATCGCGCGGGTCGACCGGACGCAAGGCGATGCGGTCTTCCGGCAAGGCGAAGTCGAACAAATCGGTGCGCATGGCAAAAACGATCGTATGGCTCGGTGCAACTATTGTTTGAACATGATCTTTTCCGAAAACCGGTTTCCACTTTTCGGGATCATGCTTTAACCGGTTTCCCTCAATTATTGAGGTGCATTACAAAGCCATATCGCAACCCTTTGAACGGCAATCAATGTGACGCCGAGCGCAGTCATCCAGAGCGCGGTTATTCAGGTCAAGCCGGGAATTGGCGACGTCATTTGGCACCTGCCGTTCGTCCGGGCCATCGCGGCCGCCGCGCCCGGCGGCCAGGTGACATTCTTTGCACCACCGTCGAGTGGCGCGAGCGAACTGCTGCAGGCGGAGCCGGCCGTCGCAGCAACGATCTATTTTCAGCATTTCGGATCGGAATTGCAGCGCGGCGTCAATCTGATCCGGCTCGTCGCGCTGTTGCGCCGGCAGCGCTTGCGCTCGCTCTGGATCCTCGACCGTACCATCCGGCCGGCGCTTGCCGCGGCGCTCGCGGGCATCCCCGAGCGCATCGGGCTGGGACTCGGGCCGCAAAGCTTGTTCATCACCAATCGCGGTATCGGCCAGGAGCATTTTCACGGTCATCCGATCGACTGGCTGCGCGCCTTGATGACAGCAATGAAGGTGCCGTTGCCGTCCACCGAGCCGGATTTGCATTTACCGCCGGCGGTATCGACTACGGTCGGTGACAAATTCGCGGACCGCGCCCGGCCATGGATTGTGCTCGGGATCGGTGCCTCCCATCCCGACAAGGATTGGCCGGATGCCGCCTGGTGCGAATTTCTCGCCGGCCTGAGCACAGCGGGCACGATCTTTTTGATCGGCGGCCCAACCAACACCGCGCGGGCGCAGAATTTAACGGCCTCGACCCGCGGGGTACAGATCGTCAATGCCTGCGAGCTGCGCTTGATCGAGGCGGCGGCGCTCCTTCGCCTCGCCGATCTATTCGTCGGTCCGAGCTCGGGGCCGCTCAATCTCGCCGCTGCCGGCGCGACGCAAGCGTTCGGCCTGTTTGGCTCGACCCCGGTGCTGACCTATTCGAAATTCATCCACGCCATTGTGCCGGACGGCGGCCCTGCCCCCGGCGGCATGGCGCGGATTGCACCGGCACAGGTGCTCGAGCGGATTGCGCCTTATCTGTCGCGGCGAAAAGTGCAGGCTTGAAGACCGACGTCGCCCGCAATTCGGACTCAGAAGTGTACCGATAAATCGCACGAGCCCCGCGTCCGTTAACCGAGCATACTTAAGCTCGTTTAGTGCGGACGCCGAAATGGAAAATCCATGAAATGAGCGATCAAATCTCCTGGTGGTTGAGTTGGCAGTTAAACCCGGCCGGCTCGACAACTTTCAAGCACTGACTGCCGAGATGACGGATACCGCCCGGCGCGAGCGTGGCGTCCTGAGTTACCAAAGATTCGTTAGTGAGGACTGCAAGATCATCCACGCGTACGAGTGATAAAATCTTCAATTCGTCGCTTGGGTTGCCGAAGACGATGAAGCGTGTCCGGTCCACCATTTTCAGGAATCTTCCGGCGAAATTTCTCTCGAACTGTCGCAGGTGCGCTACCGCCGCAGCCGAGTCAACATAAGTCAGGCGCGGGGAGCCGGTGTGATGATGCGAGGACCGCCTATTGGCTATGCAGCTTCTGCTGCGACGCTGGCTTCGCAAGCCAGAACGCAAGTCCGCACGTCCACGCTTCCCAAGTAGTCAGTTGGCGATTGTCGCGGAAGTTGGCGACCGCGCCAGAAAGAATGATCGACGCAGGGCAAGCGAAAGCAACCCAAAACCATGCGAGGGTATGTGACCCACCGACGCCAGCCGGGCAAGGCGTGACCACGGCCGCAAACGCCGTATCGGTTGGTAGCCAGCCCGTGGGAATTACCCCGCATGGGGCGACGCCGGGACCTGCCCCCGACCTCGGAATCATTGATGGAGCAAAGAAAAGCATTGCCGTTATCAAAACGACGCTGACAATCTTGCGAGGTTTCATTTTCGCCCCCGACAGTCGGGAAACCCACACTCAACACTAACATTGTCCGCGGAATGGCCCTATGGCATTTCTGTCACAGTGGAAAATGATTTAAGGTGGTCATTTGCGCTTAAAATCTGCCGCCCGGGTCAGCCGAGGAGTGGGGCGTCTCAATTAGAAACAGTGATGCAAGAGAAGCGTGCCGGATCATCGGCCAGCTTCAGCAGTAACGTCTGCACAAGGTTTTTAATGGGGGGAGATCTGCCCATCTTCCCGAGAAGAACTGCCGGCCACGGCCACACATCCCAGCCGATCGGCGCGCCATAATCGGCCACTTTTACGTGTGGGGTAGCCTCTGGTCGCCGGCATGGGCTGCGACTGGATCGTCCAGTTTTCTCAAAACCATCTGCCGCCAACCTTTGAACGGCAGCAGATAAGCCTCTCTCATACTTCGCACGGTCACGCCGGCGACACCAGTCTGAGGGCACTCGCTCCATCGCGGAACGACCGCGGTGCCGAAAATGATGTCCCAGATCGGAAACCAGTTGACGAAATTGCGATCAGTGTGCTCAGCGGTAAGCGAGTGATGAACGCGATGGTAATTGGGGCTCGTCAGCAGCCACCAAAACGGGCCGAAGCCGAAATTGATATTGGCATGGGTCATGTAAACCCACGTGTATGGTAACAGCGAAAGAACCGCGATATCGACGGGCGGGACTTGAAACAGAATGGCGGTCGGAAGCGTGACGAAGAAAGGCGCCAAGAGGTTCTCGAAGACGTGGTGCCGCGACGCGGTCGTCACGTTCATATGCTCATCGCTGTGATGCAAAAGATGCATCTGCCAGAAAATCCTGCTGCCATGGTACAGGCGATGCTCCCAATATTGCAGAAAGTCCCAAATCACCGTTCCGACCAGCACGGCGACGAAACTGCCCACTAGTCCCTCAAAGCCCAACGCGCGAAGATCGATGAAGCCAAAACCAATTCCTTGGATCGCGTAAGCGACTCCAGCCAAAACGGGCAGCAGCAGTATGCTCACCAAAAAGATATTCACGAAGCCATAGCTAAGATTGAGCCAGTAGTGACGGCGCGGAACAGGTTGCGCCGGGAGGAAATATTCGATCAACCCGATGATGACGAACATGCCGAACATCAACACGAACTCGTCGCCGAGCACGACGTTCAAAAACCACGCAGTGAGCATAGTCACGGTATTTCCCGACTTGATCTAGGCGAGGCGTCCGCCAAGTATTCCCCGCCATTGATGCTAACGTGAATGCGGCGGCCATGGCAACAAAGCCTCTTAAGATTTATTGACGCCGTTACAATCGAAGCCATACTGGGCGCTACATCGGGGACGTGGGGAGGATTGTACGCCGGAGGTCACGTTGGCGGCGCTTGGGGAAACAACTTAGATGCGAGCTATTTTGATCAGCCGCCCGCCCCATCTGATGCTCGACTTAAACGAGACATTACTCTCATCGCTCGTCTCGGTGATGGCCTTGGGCTTTACCGCTATCGCTATCTGTCGAGTGACACGGTCTATGTCGGCGTGATGGCGCAAGAGGTCGCCTTGCTACGTCCCGATGCCATCGTTCGCGATAGCCTCGATGATTATCTCCGGGTTGACTATGGGCGTCTCGGCCTGAAATTTATGACATTGCAGAAATGGGAAGCTAGTAATCGAGGCGAGACGCTTTAGTTTTATTCTTGCTGACCTATTCGCGGCGGAAAGTGCAGGCTTGAAGAGCGCGGCCAAGAATAGCGCGATCAAGAATATCGCCTGCAGTCCATCCGATTATTCCGGCTTAATGTTGGCCGTATGGATTACCTTTCCCCACTTATCCACTTCTTCGGCGATGAATTTTCGGAATTCGGCCGGCGAGTTCGCAAAAGCAAGGCCGCCAGTCTCAGCAAGGCGAGTTTTGAAATTTGGATCCGCGAAAGCCGCGCCAACCTCTTGATTGAGCTTTTCAACAATTCCAGCAGGCGTGTTTTTGGGTGCACCAATACCGATCCAACCGCTCGCCTCGTAGCCAGGCACAAAATCGGCCATCACCGGTACCTGGGGGAGCTCCGACAAGCGCATTGTGGTGGTTACCGCCAGTGGCCGCAGCTTACCGGCTTTTATAAACTCGATTGACGAAACAGTTACGTCGAACATGACCTGAACTCGGCCGCCGATCAGATCCATCAATGCCGGCGGTGCGCCGCGATAGGGTACATGGATCATCTTGGTGCCGGTCATCATCTGGAACAGCTCACCGGCTGTGTGCTGTATGGTGCCGGTGCCTGGCGACGCCATGTTGATCTTGCCGGGATTGGCCTTGGCATATGCAATGAAGTCAGGAACGGTCGCGGCACCGAACGATGGGCTGACCTCCATCACCAGTGGAGTGCGGATGATGCTCGCCACCGGGGCGATGTCGCGGGCGAAGTTGAAATTGAGATTTTCATAAAGCGTCGCGCTGATGGAGTGCACGGCCGCGATCGTCAGCAGGGTATATCCATCGGGAATTGCGCGAACGACCATTTCGGCCGCGGCGTTTCCGGCGGCGCCGGGCCGGTTCTCGACAACGAATTGCTGGCCAAGCCGATCTGAAAACCATTGAGCGATCAAACGCGCGATGATGTCGCTTGCGGTTCCGGCCTGAAAGCCGACGATGATGCGTACCGGCCGCGACGGATAACTCTCCGCCCTGGCGATGCGCACGGCGGCGGGCAGCACAGCAGCACCCGCTAACTGACGGAAGAATTGTCTGCGGGGAAGCTTCATGCTCAACACTCCGCGAGCTTGAGCGCCTTCCCAGGCACGTTATCAATCATATCGCACAGCCGTCTAAATGTCTGCCGTCGGCCCTGAACCGACTTGCCGCGATGTCCGCGGTTTGGTCGCTATGAGGACAATTGCGGACCTGACGCAGACATTAGGCTTCGTCCGCGATTGACTCGATTCAGAGCTTCGATGTGGGCTGCGCGGACACGTCGCGTCGGAACATTTAACGAGGCTGGTGGGTGTTTAGTTCGGCACGAGACCGCGCGATAAACCAACGGTCACCAAACCTATCCTATCGGATAGCCGCTTTATTCAGCGGACGTTCATGTACGCGAGCCCCTAGTAGGTGTCCCGGGGGGAGGATCTCCGGAGATTAGACATGAGTGAAACAATGATCTCGCGTCGAGGCGCCTTTTCCCTTCTCGGATTAGCCGCCGCGGTCGGCTTTGCCGTGCCGACCAGTATGCTAATGACGTCAGATGCTGAGGCTCAGGCACAGCCAACCGCTCCAGCACCCTCCACTCCAGCACCCGCGGCTCCAGCAACGTCCGGTATGGAACGGCGTCAAGAGCGGCGCGCAGGCCGCACGGAACGTCGTCAGGCGCGGCGTACCGCTCGCACAGAGCGCCGTCAGGCACGGCACACCGCTCGCACGGAGCGTCGTGAGGCGCGGCACAAAGGTGATAAGATGTACATGAAGGCTGGTGAAACCAAACCAAAACAGTAATCAAGACTTAACTTGGGGGGTGCACCGAAGGCAGTCGATCGCCCCCCTTTTCATTTGTTCGCGCGTCACGTTCAGGCGTTCCGCAACAGCTCCGGCAGCTTGGCGATATTCGCCGCGATCTGCCCCGCCTCCCGTAATTGACGCTAATCAAAGTTCCGATTGAGCCGTTATGGTTCAAACACGAGAGGCGCACCCATGACGACATGGATAATTAAATCCGTAACCGTCGATCCCGTTCGCGCGCTTGAATTGTTCAGGACCAGCGGATCAAGGGATACACCGCTTGGATCGAAGATGAGAACGGCCGGGGCGTCGACGAAGAAGCTTTGAAAATAGGTAAGACTGAGTTGGCCAATCCACCCTTTACGAGAGGGGGAATCGTGCCTTTGTTTTTGTGGTGGAGAGAGGGAAAGGTGCTTTAATTTTTTTGGCGGCCGCAGTGGCTGCGATTGGTACTCTTTATTTGATTGGTTTGTGGATCGATCACTAGTAGGCATTTGTAGCTGAGGGCCATTTAATGAGGCGACCATGAGGCTCTTGCTGCTCGTGTCAGGAATTTGCGTCGCTATCGTTGGCATTGGAGCACGCGCCGAAGCCCAAAATTATCCGTGGTGCGCGCAATACAGCGACGGCAGTGGTTCCAAGAATTGCGGCTTTGCGACTTTTCAACAATGCCTAGCCGATGTCAGCGGAGTTGGCGGGTTCTGCACACAAAATAGTACTTATCAGCCCACGCGTAGCTCTCGACCACGCGATCCCTATTGACGTTCAATTCTTCGGCAGACCACGGCGGCGGGGAAGCGGTGTGCCTGGATTAGGCCGCTGATTTTTCTTGGATCAACCCGCGTAGAGCTGAGCGCACCGTGTCGGCAAACTCGGTAGCAGTGAAGCCGGGACTCAAACTCAGCCGAGCGACAACGCGCTCTAGGAACACGCCGTGCTGAAGCTGATTAAATCGCTTCGCTGGCTGACGTCCGCTTGGGGGTAAGGCGGATATGGAGATTTAAGAGCGTCCTGTCCGCTCTTGATCCACAGAATGTCCTAAACCAATGGACAGTGGATACAGACTAAGAGTCAATTGAGTTTGTCAGGTCGGGCCTTTTCACTAGATTCGAGCCAAGCGGCTATCCCCATCCCCCGACACCCCTAGCCGCTCGGCTCGTAAAAAAGAGGCCGCCTCCCCCGGAGACGGCCTCTTAGATTTTGGTCCCCCGTTCCCCTTTAGGCCCCATCCTCGCGGGGGTATCCGAAATCCTACCGTGAATTGTGTGCTTGCAAGGGCCAATCAGAGGGCATTCGGCTGAATTGTTGGGAGTGTTGCAGATCGGCCACTGCGATCACGGCAGGCTATTGGTTCCTAGTTTTTTGTTGGTCCCCTAACGACCCGGGTACGGGACAGAAGTACCAAGGCCAAACCAACGCAGTCTTGCTTTTGGACGACAATAATTTGTTTCGATGGGCCGCAAACGCAATCGATCTTCGCGGGGTCTGCTTTCGCAGGCGAAGCGGACATCATAGCAACTCAGCGAAATGCGGCCGTCGCGCGATTGGTCGTATCGATGATCGACGATATGGCTATGGTGCCTTGCACGCGACCATAGCTTCTGGGCTCGTCCGGCTGGTAACGGTCGGCGGCGCGAAGATCGCGAGATAGGCGTCGCTTCCCGTCAATCGATCGAGACTGATCTCGCGATACCCTACAGCCGCAAGCTCACAGCGCAGGAGATTTGGCGGCGTACCATGCTCCGACGTCGGCCCGTAGGCGTCGACAATGCCGACTCGCGCACCAGGCTTGAGCGCAGGGACAAGATTGTAAAGCAGGCCGTAGGGCTGGGCGATCTCGTGATACATGTGCACCAGGATCGCAATGTCGAGCGAACCAGGCGGTAACTTTGGATCGTGCGGCTCACCCAGGCTGACTGTTACATTTTCCAATCCGAGATCGCGCACCCGCCTGCGCAGGCTCCGCAAATACTCGGGTGCGACATCTTGCGCGATTATGCGGCCGCCGGGGCCGACGATTGGGGATAGCCGGACAACGTAATAGCCGCTACCCGCGCCGATGTCCGCGATGGTCATTCCGGATTTAATGCCCAGCAGCCGCACAAGCTGGCGAGGTTCGCCCGCAGCGTCGCGTTCCTTTTCGTCGTGCCAGATTGGGCTGATGATGTCCGCGACCGGGCGATCAGGTTTTGGAAAGGCGGCAGCTGGCGAACCCGATTCCGCCGTGAAGTCCTGCGCACAGACTGACGTCGTTAATGCGGCGGCAAAGATGGCGGCAATTGTCGTTCGCATCACGTCGCAAGCGTAACGTCGCGGCGCCTCCCAATTCACTCGTGAGCGTCCTCTGATGAAGCTCATTGGAAGCTACTGTCAGAACGTGCAGCGCGCGCGGCCCCTTTAACCTCCAAGATCATGATCGTGGCCGAGCCGTTATAACGCCCCGCCACCCCTGCGTTGACGCCAACGATCCGACAACCCTGTCGAAAAAGCAGTCATGTATGCGGCCTACTCCTGTGCCATGCCCTTTTCGGCCAATTCCTTTTTTGCTTTCTCGTTCTTGGCCAAGTGCATCAGCCCCATACCACGCAGTACATTGGGTGCTTTGGTGAACTGAATGTTGTCGTAACCGACGATCTCTATTCGGTTGCCCCAGGGGTCCCGAAAATCGAGGAACGGCCCCTCAAGTAGGGTAACTCCAGCTGCCTCGAGTGCCTTGCGGGCCGTTTCCTTGTCGTCGACGACAAGACCGAAGTGGCGACCGTCGTCGGCGGACTGCCTGCGGCCCTTCTGAAGGGCAATAAACTGATCACCCAGGTCGATGAAGGCCATGGAATCGCTTTTGCCGCGCAGTTCGAACTTGAAGAGACGGCCGTAGTACGCCAGCGCCTCGTCGATATCGCCGACCTCCAGCGCGATGTGGTTGAAACCAATGACGCGCGGTTTCGCGAACTCGGCCATTAGGATCTCCTCTGCCAGTCTGAAGATTTAAGTGGGTAACGTTAGCTTCCGAAGCAATCCTGGCAGTAAAGTAGGATCAGTGCTGATTGAAAAGCGCTACGCGTTTGACCGATGGCGAACCCCCGCTGTGCGAATCCCGGCTGTTATCCCAGCTGAGATAACCGTCATAGGAGCTCCGCCATGCTTCGAACTGTCCTGTGGGCACTCTTGGTAGTCGCCGCGACGCCACTCGGGGCCCAGGAACACAAGCAGCCGCAAGCGCCACCTTCGGTCCAAATCGACGTTGCAGTCGCGCTCGTGCTCGCGGTGGATGCTTCCGGTAGCGTCAGCAATGATCGCTTCGAACTGCAGAAGCAGGGCTACGCAGCGGCATTCCGAAATCAACAGGTCTTGAACGCAATCCGCTCGCTGACCACACAATCAATCGCAGTGACCATGATGCAGTGGACCGGTCCGGAACTGCATGCGCAAACTGTCGATTGGACGCTCGCCAAAGACGAGGCCAGCGTAAATGCACTCGCCGATGCGATTGAAGGGTCGAGCCGGCAATTGTTCGGCGGCGGCACCTCGATTAGTGGCGCGATCGATTATTCGCGTATCCTTCTTGCCACTAGCCCGTTTCTCGGCATCCGTCGCGTCATCGACATCTCGGGCGACGGCGCCAACAATCGCGGTCGAGCGGTAACACTGGCGCGCGACGAAGCGATCCGCGATGGGATTAGCATCAACGGCCTGCCGATCCTTTCGCTCGAGCCGGACCTCGACCGCTACTATTACGACAATGTCATTGGCAGGCCGGGTGCGTTCATGGTTCCGGCGAGAAACTATGACACTTTCGCCGATGCGATTTTAAAGAAATTGATTACAGAGATTGCCAGGTTCGCACCGAACGCGCTGACTGAAGTCCGCTTTTAGGAGTAAAGCGGAAATCCCATGGACGGGCGCGCCATTGTCCGCTTGTGACCCAAAGCGGACGTGTCTGCTTATGAAAACCGTGTCTGCTTATGAAAACCGTGTCTGCTTATGAAAACAATGTCCGCTTTCTCCCCGTGCCTTTCTGCTTCTAAGCCAGCGTTTTGCACTTACCATCGCCAGCCGTGCCAAGGCCTGTAGCCGTAGTGTGGGACCGGATACCCGAGAACATAGTAGGGCGTTCCAAGCGCATAGCGCTGTCGAGCGTAGTAGCCATAGTAGCCATAAAGGTTCGGGTTTCTTGTGCCCGGTGGATAGGCTCCGGTTGCCGGACCATTTTGGGCCAGCGCAAACGTAACTCCGCCCAGCAATAAGGCCGCCGCTAGACCGATCCGTGCTGATCTTGTCATGATCTTCTCCATACCTATTCCCCGAACCACCGGAAGAACATCCGACAGGTACCGGTCGTTCCCAGATTTGCGTTCCCAGATTCGCCCTCCCAGATTCGCGATAGTCAGCATCCAACAACTCAGGCGCTCAATATCGATGGCGCCTTAGCGTCCTCGTCGATGGATGCGGTCCGGGCGGAGGCTGATATTGCGTGTTCGGTTGGCACAAGCTGCCGAGCCCGCGTGCGGTTTCCATGCATTGTTCAAGTGTTGTGAAGCCGCAATTTGTACCGCCGCCGGCCCCTCCACCACTGTAATACGCGCACCAGGGATAGTTTTGAGCGTTGCTTGGGGTGATAAGCACAGTTGTTGCCGCGGCAATACTGAGCACAAACAGGATAAATTTCATTCGTCGCCTCGCCTTCAAAGCTCTGTTGACGCGTTCAACATTAAAATCTCGGCCAGTCGATGGAACATTGATCTGAGTCAAATAGTATCCTGCTCACTTAGCTGCTTCCGCGAGAGGCGTTGCGTTTTGGCTTGTCGCGCAACTTATTCTTCGCGCGTTCAACTTGTCCGAGCTGAGAGTGATCGCTTTTGCTAACGCCTTCTTCGCTACCCGCCATACCCTCGTTGCTAGCTGTCAGCATTTGACGCGCGTCTTGTTCCCACACATCAAGGGCTTTCTTTTTCTCTTCGGAAGAAAGGTCTGGATCGTCAGTCACTGCGTCGGGAGTTTCATAGTAGTTCTGCGGATGTTTAATCTTTTCAGTCTTTGATTTTGACGTTTCAGCCATGTTTACCTCCACCTTCGAGATCCAAAGCATCTCGTCAACGGAACATTACGCCGTAGAGTTCCTTTAAAGACCCCGCCATGAACACTCGCGGTAGTTGATGGAAAAGCGATATGTGCGGGTTGACGCGGAACTCAGTCAGGAACCTCTTTCGCCGACTAAGCGTTTTTCGTTGGTAATGAGTGGAGGTGCGCATGTTCAAGAGTCTGGACATTCAGAAGGACATGGAAGTCGTGGGCTTGGACGGCAAACACGTTGGTACCGTCGACCACTTGGAAACTGCCGATCGCATCCTATTGAACAAGGACGATCCGAAAGCGGGCGGCCGGCAACACCTCATCTCGATCGATTGGGTCGATTACGTGGACCAGAAGGTCCACCTCAATAAGCCGTCAACAAAAGCAACATCGGAATGGCAGACGGCTGCCTAAGCCTCGTTGCTCGCCCGAGACCAACAGCCCGGCCTCAGCGCCGGGCTATCCACTTAATTCGCACTGGGGCAATGTGATGCTCATCAAGAAACACGACAAGAGCCGAATCGTCGAACTTGAGGATGGTTCTTTGTGGCGGATCTGGCCGGGCGATATTGCTTTGACCTTGAATTGGCTACCGACCACTGACCTGCGCGTTTCGGAAATTAGTGACGACTTTTGCTCCCACGCGCTTATCGATCAAACTGATGGCTCACGGGTGCGTGTGATCGAAGCAAGCAAGGACTGGCCCGTTGACCAGGTGCGGCGGTCCATGAAGAAAGGGTAGTTTCGCGAACCGTCGATCAAAATCTCCGCTTTCGGGGTAAAAAGCGGAAGTCACGACTTGACGCGCCTAAAAGTCACTTCGCGTCGGCGGCGACCTGGGCATGGACGATCTTGTCGGGATTGGCCGGCGGCTCGCCGCGCTTGAGCTTGTCGACGACATCCATGCCGCGCGCCACCTCGCCGACCACGGTGTATTTGCCGTTGAGGAAGGCGCCGTCGGCAAACATAATGAAAAACTGGCTGTTGGCCGAATTCGGATCGTTGGTGCGCGCCATGCCGACGATGCCGCGCGTATACGGCACATTCGAAAACTCGGCTTTGAGCATCGGATATTTCGAGCCGCCGGTACCGTTGCGGTTTTGGCCGTCGCCGGTCTGCGCCATGAAGCCGTCGATCACGCGATGGAACGGCACATCGTCGTAGAAATGATCGCGCGCGAGCTGCTTGAGCCGCTCGGCATGATGCGGCGCAATGTCGTTGCGCAGCTTGATGAAGATCTTCCCCTGCGTGGTGTCGAGGATCAGGGTGTTTTGCGGATCGAGCCCGGCCGGCAATGGCTGAGCGGAGGCTGAAGCGGCGCACATGATGGCGAACAGTACGGCAAGAACACGGGTCATGTCATCTCCCGGCGTGAGGCCAGATTTTCAAGGTGGATTGGTGAACCTAGATCTTGGCGAACTTTTTCTTTAGCCGCACCGCGACTGGCGCCGGCACAAAGCCCGAAACATCGCCGCCCATACTGGCAATCTGCCGGACCAAAGTGGCCGTGATTGGGCGGACCGCCGGGGCTGCAGGCAAAAACACCGTTTGTATTTCCGGCGCCATTATCGCGTTCATGCCGGCCATCTGCATTTCGTAATCGAAGTCGGTCGCATCGCGCACCCCGCGGACGAGCATCGTTGCGCCGGCGCGGCGCGCAGCGCCGACGACGAGTTCGGCGAATGTGATGGAGGACAATTCGCAGCCGGCGGCGCGCGCCAGCGGCGTGCAGGCTTCGGCGATCATCACCAGCCGCTCATCGGCTGAGAATAACGGCGTCTTACCGGGATGAATGCCGACCGCGATCACCAGCCGATCGGCGAGATGCACCGCCTTGCCGACGACATCGACATGGCCGTTGGTGATTGGATCGAACGATCCGGCAAATAGCGCAATGCGCTGGCCGGTTGGCGAGGTCGACTCAGGCATCGGTGGGGTCCAGGGTCAAAACTCATTATTTGCGTAGCCGCGACGCTGGGCATTTCGGCCGCTGGCGAGGCGTGAGGAGCGATGTGATCTATACGATCATGAGCTACGAACAACAACGCCAGCGGCCGAAATGCTCGCGTCCCTCGCGGAAATAATGAGTTTTGACCCTCGCCCGCGTGCCGAATCACCGCAAGTGGTCGCGTAATGAAGGGCTCTGCGCTGCTGCCTCAAAGCACGTTTGCAGGCAGTAAATCGGCCGGCGGAAAAGTTTGCGGCTCAAAAAGATCGCGTATTTTCAGCACCTTAATCAAATCGGCGGTTTTGTGACTCTTATCAACGAAATTCTTCTGTCGAAAGCACAAACCCTCGACACTCGAAAAGCAAACAAGCCCAGACCGCACCGCGGTCCAAAGCGGGCAAAAGCCAGGGATCAGGTGTCATGATCAACACCGCTTATGCCATCGCCGTCGCTGCAATCGCGGCGGCGCTTTTTGTGGCGTTCCCGAGTTTATCGCCGCAGGTTGGCGCCGTTGCGCCGGTCGCCGGCGCCAAGGGAGATCGCGCCGACATCCGCCCGCTTGGCATCGATTGCGGCGAGAAGGCGTGGCCCTATTTCGATGCCGCATGCACGCGTGACGGACGCATTCCGCTGGCCCAGCCGCGTGACGTTCGTGTCATTGCGGCCGAGCGCATCGCCAATGCCGATCCCGCCCACTAAGTAAATCCGTTTAGGGCGTGTACTCATAAATCGAGGTCGATGAGCAACGGTTGGTCAATGTCCGCTTTACCCCCGAAAGCGGACTCTAGACCGCGGTCGCAGAATGTCCGCTAAGGGCCATAAGCAGACATCGCGCATGGTCACTCGACCAGTTCGTCGGCCCGGGAAAGAAGCGAATACGGGATGGTAAGACCCAGGGTCTTGGCAGTCGTGAGATTGATTATCAATTCAAACTTCTCAGGCTGCTCGACAGGAAGATCAGCTGGATTTGCCCCTTTGAATATCTTGTCGATGTACTTGGCGGCACAACCGGCCATTGCAACGCCATCGGGTCCATATGAAAAGAGCCCGCCTTCTTTTGCCCAAGCTCCCCATCCCCCGGCCAACGGAATTCGATTTGTCCTCGCAAATTGAACAATTCTTTTTATGTTCAGGAGTGTTTGACGGGAGGAGACAACATAGATGGAATCTGCTCCCGCACTATTCGCCGCACGAAGAGCCGCCTCGAAATCATCCGTGCTGCGAACTGCCACCAGTTGAAGTTCTAAACTGAGTGCTTGTGCGGCGAGTTGGGCCGCTCGCTGTTCATTGTCCGGATGATCCGGATTCCATAGAAAGGCTACTTTGGAGATTTTCGGCGCAGCCTCTTTTAGAAGCTCAAGCCGTTTTGAAGCGAGTGCATCTTGGAGGAGCGTAACTCCCGTCGCGTTTCCTCCGGGTCGACGAAGGTTCTCGACAAGGCCAAGTTGCTCCGGATCAGCGCTGCTGACGAATACGAGCGGGATCTTTTCATCAACTTGCTTCGCAGTAGGAGCGACGTCCCCACCGATGGCCAAGATCACGTTTGGCTGGAGTCCCACCAGTTGGCCCGCCAAAATTGGAAGACGGTCAAGTCGACCTTCGGCATATCGGTATTCGATGACGATGTTCCGGCCATCGACGTAGCCCAAGTCGCTGAGCCCACGAAGGATCGCTGTCATCTGTGGGTCGCTTTGAGGGTTGCTGTAAAGCAGCACACCGAGCCGCGGAACACTTTTAGTTTGGGCCAATGCCACGAAAGGCAACGCTGCCACGGTACCAGCGAAGGTGATGAGTTCGCGCCGCCTCATTCGCGCCTCTAAAGGTCGGCCAACATCATAACGCTCATTAGGATACTGGACTATGTCCGCTTTGGGTCAAAAGCAGACATCATGTCGATCAATCGGGATGTCCGCTTTACCCCCCAAAGCGGACATTCAAAGGCGCGATCGCCTTGTCCGCTTTGGGCCATAAGCAGACTCATGCAGCGCAGCGTAAAACTGATCCACGCGGTCAGCTTTACGTTCGTTTGCCAACCGCATCGACTCGGACATGCGCGGGTCATAAGTCAAAAATCGGCGGCGACCAGCTCGTAAGACCCTTTGCGACCGCGCCCATAGACCTTGGCGGCAATTGCATAGATCAAGTTGCGGTTTAAATCGAAGGCGCTCAGAATTCCGCTCTCGTCGAACTGCATGCTGGGTGTGATTCGCCTCAAAGCATCATCAGTCACGAAAAACGACGCCTCCATAGCGCCGTCGTGCCCCCAAAACCGCACGGCGCACCGAGTTGCATCAAACGACCGGCTTTGATTTGGAAAACTAAGCGCCATGATTTAGGTCCAGCTCCCGCGCCCCCTGAAGGTCTTGAGGGTCAATGGTCACCATCTCAGCAGGTAGAAGCACATTTTGGCGACGCTTTCGCGCCGAGGCCCGAGCGCCGCTTCCCGCCGCTCTGGTCCGTCCAGGAACTAGACGCCCTGCTTTGTCAAATTGAAAGCCGCATAAAAAAGACCCCAGCATTTAGGGCTGGGGTTTTTTGTACGCAAACAAATCGGGCGCTAGGGGTGTCGGGGGGATGGGGAAAGCGCCCGACTACTGGTTACTTTGGACCGGCGACTATTCTGAATCTGTATAGAATTGCTCACTCTGAATCGACGGTGGATAAGTGGGATAACTCGCCTAGCGCCAAACTGTGAGCGCGCGGCGGATTGCAGCGAATATCGCAAAGTTGCCGAAGCTGTTGCGGAACGTAATCAGATCAGTGGAATTGACCAACGTACTCGCGTGTCGGGCATCGCGGCTCAAGGACCGCTTTGTCCATGCATTACGAACTCTCTAACGAATACGCGCCGAGGTTCCCGCTTTGCCCAAGCTGCGCTCAAATCATGCAACTCGCGCGAATAACGGCTCGATTTGGCGACTTGTCCAGCCTTTATACCTTTGAATGTCGAGCTTGTGGTGTGTCGCACATCGAGGCAGCGTACATCGAGGCAGCGTGAACGCGACTATCGGCTCATCGAACCTGGTCGAATAAGCAGGCCGATGTCGGTTGCACTAAACTTGGAACTGAAAAAGAGCGCGAAGTGAGCTCTTCGCTCAGCTTCGCGCTCCTAGCAGGTAAATTGACCTACGGCTGACTCTTCAACCAATCATCGACGTCCTTGCGCACCATATCCCTGGCCAGGCCATAGCGCTGCTGGATGATTCCTTCGAGTTGCTCGCGCCGTCCGTTGATCGTGGTCAGATCGTCATCGGTAAGCTTACCCCACTTCTCTTTGATCTTGCCTTGTGTTTGTTTCCAATTTCCTTCGATGCGGTTCCAGTCCATGGTCGTCACCTCCGAAAATCCAGGCCCCCTCGCGAGGGGAAACGTTGCGACGTGCCGGGGAGTTCCGACTTAAAGTCGCTCGGTTCAATGGATCGACCAGGAGGTGGGCGCGGAGCCCATTCAGGTTACCCCGCCTTCATCGCAGCTCTTCTTTTGCCCCTTTGAGGCTTCTGTCTGTGATCTCGTGGAAAGCCCAAAGCAACTGCGACAGCACAAACACGCAATCAGGTGGCGTTAGGTCATCAAACTCCGCCCTTAGCACTTCCTGGATGCGCTCTAGCGCTTGAACGCACCGCCCCGGGTGTGATCGCATAGACTGGTTCCCCCTGGGCTCATTCTACCACTCGCCGGCCGCCACTGGTTTGCGCGCTGTGCATTTTATCGTGGATAACCTGCCGCGCCTGCCGATCAATGCTCTCGTCATTTTTACTCATGTCGGAGCGCGGGCACCCTTCACCACGGCTGGCTTCGATGATTGCGCTAGCCGGGGAAGCGGCCAAGCTCACAGGCTTTCGCCCGCATGTCCGCTTTGGGTCAAAAGCGGAAATGACGCGGTCAAATCACAATGTCCGCTATTCCCCCAAAAGCGGACAACGCCCCCCAACGGCATTTATGAGTACACGGCCTAGTTTGAGGCTGATCGTTATCGTCCCCATCCCATCGCGCGGGCGATGGGGCGCTTCTTTAGACCATCTTTCGCGTCACCAGTGTTTGGCGCATCATCGGGCGGCAACTTCGGGCAGCAGCTCGTCCGCGATGAGACGCGTTTGCGATGGTGGACACAGTTGTGAGTAGTTGGTCGTGAGCAATTGCTTGGCGGCGGCGCGACTTTTGCTGCTTGCGGCGATCGCGGCTTTGGCATGCGCGATAACTGTGCCAAGCGCTGCCGCCGAAGAAGCTTATCCGACCCGTCCCATCCGTCTGATCGTGCCGTTCCCGCCGGGCGGCCCGACCGACATTATGGGCCGGCTGATAGGCCAAGCGGTTTCGGATGTGCTTGGCCAGCAAATCTATATCGACAACCGCCCCGGCGCCGGCTCGACGCTCGCCGGCAAGATCGCCGCCACCGCGGAGCCGGATGGCTACACGCTTCTGCTCGGCAGCGCGGCAACGCTTGCCATCGGCCCGACGCTTTATCGCGACGTCGAGTACGATCCGAAAAGTTTCGTGCCGGTCGCCATGGTCGCCGAGGTGCCTTACGTCATGGTCGCGGGCCCGAAGGCGCCGGTCGGGAGCGTCGGCGAACTGATCGCTTACGCCAAGTCGCATCCGGGCAAGCTCAATTTCGGCGTCCCCAACGGCGCGCCGCCGCAGATGCTGGCGGCGTGGTTTAGGAACCTCACCAATATCGACGTCGTTCTTGTCACCTATCGCGGCGGCGCCAATGTGCTGACCGATCTGCTGGGCGGGCAAGTCGATGTTGCGATCGAGACGAGTTCGATTCTACTGCCGCATCTGCACGGCAGCGCGCTGCGGCCGCTCGGAACGCCTTCACCGAAACGGCTCGCCGATCTTCCCGATGTGCCGACAATGGCGGAAAATGGCGTGCCGGGTTTCATCGCCAGTTCCTGGACCGGCATCGTCGCACCGGCCGGCACGCCGAAGGCAATCGTCGACAAGCTCAACCGCGCGACCAATGCCGCGCTCGCTGCACCATCGACTCAAGCCAGGCTCAAGACGCTCGAAGCGCAGGCGATGTTCGGCACGCCGGCCGATTACGCCGACTTTCTCGTCGCCGAGCTGCCGAAATGGATTGCAATGGCCAAATTATCGGGCGCTGGCGCGGAGTGAATTCTCTTCAGTCACTTATAGGATGCCTCTGCGCTCGTGTGAATCGGGTTTCGTGATAGTGCAAGCGTGATCCACGCCCCACTAAGATCCTCTCCCCAGTCGCATCAAGGCTCGTCGTGCACGCTATCGTGCTCGATCGATGTGCGCTTGGGCTTACCATCCCAGATAGCAACCGGTCCCACGGACTGTGGCTTGAGCATGACTTTGCGAACAGCATCACGGATCAGTTCTGCCATGCTGCGGCCGGTTCGCGCCGCAGCCTTGCGTAACGCCACCAGTTCTTCCTTCCGCAAATAAACTTGCGTCTTTTCCATGGGTGTCAACGTAGGTTTACGATTGACATAGGTCAAACGTGCGTGTCCTTGACCTCCTTTCGACGGGTGTTGTCTGACACCAGCAATGGTATACGAGCGTTTATGATCATTCTGATCGATAATTACGACAGTTTTGCCTTCAACCTCGTGCACTATTTCGGTGAGCTCGGGGCCGAGGTCGAAGTGTATCGCAACGATAAAGTGACGAGTGCGGCCGTCATCGCGGCCGAGCCCGACGCCATCGTGCTGTCACCAGGCCCGTGCACGCCGAATGAGGCTGGCATTTGCCTTGATCTGATTGCGGCAGCATCGCCGCGCATCCCGATCCTTGGCGTCTGCCTCGGTCATCAGGCAATCGGCCAAGCCTTCGGCGGCCGGGTCGTGCGGGCGCCAGTGCCCGTGCACGGCAAGTTGTCGGAAATCAAGCATCGCGGCGCGGGAGTGTTTCGCGGCATCAATGCGCCGTTCAACGCGACGCGGTATCATTCGCTGGTGATCGATCGCGCGAGCCTCCCGCACGACCTCAACGTGACCGCCGAAACCGGGGATGGTCTCGTCATGGGTGTCGCGCATAGCCGGCTGCCGGTGCACGGCGTGCAGTTTCATCCGGAAAGCATTGCGTCCGAGTATGGCCACTTGCTTCTGAAAAACTTCCTCGAAATCGCGCAAGTCTGGAACAGCGCGAACGCACGGCGCGGCGCGGCGCATACCCGCCGCCCCCAAGGTTCAGGCGCGGCTCATTCGAGGACCGCGCTGTGAGCATCGAATTTCGGTCGCTGATCGCCAAAGTCGCAACCGGCGCCCCGCTTGCACGCGAGGAAGCCGCCGCCGCCTTCGAGCAGATGATGTCGGGCGAAGCGACGCCGTCGCAAATGGGCGGGCTCCTCATGGCGCTGCGCGTGCGCGGCGAAAGCGTCGAAGAGATTACCGGCGCGGTCAGCGTCATGCGCGCGAAGATGCTGCGGGTCAAAGCGCCGCCGGACGCGATCGACGTCGTCGGCACTGGCGGCGACGCCTCAGGCTCCTTCAATATTTCGACCTGCGCGGCGCTCATCGTTGCCGGCGCCGGCGTTCCAGTGGCCAAGCATGGCAATCGCGCCTTGTCGTCGCGTTCCGGCGCCGCCGACGTTTTTGCCGCGCTTGGCGTCAATATCGAACTCGCGCCCGAGCAGATCGGGCTTTGCATTCGCGAAGCCGGCATCGGCTTCATGTTCGCGCCGGCGCATCATCCGGCAATGAAGAATGTCGCGGCGACGCGCGTCGAGCTCGGCACGCGCACGATTTTCAACCTGCTCGGCCCACTGTCCAATCCGGCCGGCGTGCGCCGCCAGATGATCGGGGTGTTCTCAAAGCACTGGACCGAGCCGTTGGCGCAGGTGCTCAAAAATCTCGGCGCCGAATGTGTTTGGGTCGTGCACGGCTCCGACGGGCTCGACGAGATCACCACTTCCGGCCCGACCAGCGTCACCGCGCTCGAAAACGGCGTCATTCGCAATTTCGAGATCTCGCCGGATGACGTCGGCTTGCCGAAGGTCAAGCCGGAAGCCCTGCGCGGCGGCGATGCAGCCGCAAATGCCAAAGCGGTGGAAGAAGTGCTGGAAGGCAAGAAGACGCCGTTGCGCGACGTGGCGCTTTTGAACGCCGCCGCCGCGCTCGTCGTTGCCGGCAAGGCGAAGGATCTCAAGGCGGGCTTTGATCTCGCCACCCGTTCGGTCGATTCCGGCGAAGCCGAAGGCCGGCTCGACCGTCTTATCGTGGTTTCGAACGATGGCTGACATTTTGCAAAAAATCGCAGCCTATAAGCGCGAGGAAATCGCCGCGGCAAAGCGCGCGCGGCCATTGGCGACAATCGAGCGCGAGGCCAAGGCGGCCGATGCGCCGCGCGGCTTTGCGCAAGCCATCGCGCACCGGCTCGCGGCCGGCGATTATGCGCTCGTCGCCGAGATCAAAAAGGCAAGCCCGTCGCGTGGATTGATCCGCGATGACTTCGATCCTGCCGCTTTAGCGGCAGCCTATGCGGCCGGCGGCGCGACGTGCCTTTCGGTGCTGACCGACACGCCGTCCTTTGCCGGCGCGCTCGATCATCTGCGCCAAGCGCGCACGGCCTGTGCGCTGCCGGTATTGCGCAAAGACTTTATGTACGAGCCCTATCAGGCGACGGAAGCGCGCGCCTATGGCGCCGATTGCATCCTCATCATCATGGCGGCGGTGGATGATTCCTGCGCCGCCGAGCTCGAAGCCGCCGCGCTGGCGCTCGGCATGGATATCCTTGTCGAAGTGCACGACGAAGCCGAGCTCGAGCGCGCGCTGCGGCTCAAATCCAAGCTGATCGGCATCAATAATCGCGATCTCAAGACATTCCAGACGACGCTCGCCACCAGCGAGCGGCTGGCGCGACTGGTTCCGCAGGATCGTATTGTCATCGGCGAGAGCGGAATATTCACGCCGAGCGATCTGGCGAGCCTCGCCAAGATCGGGATTGGCGCTTTTCTCGTCGGCGAAAGCCTGATGCGGCAGAACGATGTGGCTGCGGCGACGCGTGCGCTGCTGGCGCGTCGCGCTGCGCTGGCGCAGTGAACTGATGCGGTGAAAATCGTGCCGCGGCGAACCAATAAGCTCAGTCATCTCAGTGGCCGCGGCGAAGCCCGCATGGTCGACGTCTCGGCCAAACCCGCGACCGAGCGGATCGCCGTCGCCGAGGGCCGCGTTATCATGGCGCCAAAGACGCTCGCGATCGTGCGCAAGGGCAACGCCAAGAAAGGCGACGTGTTGGGCGCGGCGCGGATCGCCGGCATTCAGGCGGCCAAGCGCACGCACGAACTCATTCCGCTTTGCCATCCGCTGCCGATTTCGCAAATCGAAATCGAGCTCACCCCCGACGCCAGTCTACCCGGCATCGTGGCGCGGGCGCGCGTCAAGGTCGCCGGCAAGACCGGCGTCGAAATGGAGGCCCTTACCGCAGTATCGGTCGCCTGCCTCACCATCTATGACATGGTGAAAGCGGTCGAACGCGGCATGCGCATCGAGGGCATCCGGCTCATCGAGAAGCGGGGCGGTCGCTCCGGCCATTATCGGTTGCGGGAGTGATGCGGTGGCGCTGATCTCGGTAGCGGAAGCGCTCGACCATGTGCTGGCGCATGCCGGGCCGATGCCGCCGGAGACGGTGCCGCTTGACGATGCGCTAGGGCGCGTGCTCGCCGCCGAACTCAAAGCGCTGCGGACGCAACCGCCGGCCGACGTCTCGGCGATGGACGGTTATGCGGTGCGCGCAGCGGATGTCGCGAATGTGCCGGTGCGGCTGCGGGTCATCGGCGAAGTCGCAGCCGGGCGGCCGTTCACGGCTACGGTTGGCGCGGGCGAAGCGGCGCGCATTTTCACCGGCGGCCTGATGCCGGCCGGCACCGACGCCGTCGTTGTCCAGGAAATAACCGAGCGCGAGGGTGACACCGTCTCCGTATTGAAACCGACAAGCAAAGGCCGCCATATCCGCCCGCAAGGCCTCGACTTCCGGCGCGGCGATGCCCTGTTCGCCAAA
>Ga0073928_10002954_pt1 | contig 27849 bp, 30 predicted proteins | sample PaiPotPPA55metaG_FD_76969 | JGI IMG/M metagenome (GOLD analysis project Ga0073928, IMG submission 76969) | Iron sulfur acid spring bacterial and archeal communities from Banff, Canada, to study Microbial Dark Matter (Phase II) - Paint Pots PPA... ...
CAGTTGATGGGATGAATCGGACCGAGTCCAAATCATTACCCGAAGCCGTCCTTGACGTGTCCGTCTCCGACTCCGCGAAATAGCCCTGAGTGGTCATTGGGTCCCCTGTAGCGTGCGCTTGGAGTCGCGACGCTGATCGAGTGACGGAGGAAACATGCCCGGTATCGCCCAACTGGCTTTAGGCGCAGCGCCGATCGCCGGCGGGGCAATGCTGGGCGCCGTCGCTGGCAACCTCAAGGGCCCGGACTTCCGCGGCATCATCGCCAACGACATGGACCTGCTGGAGCGGATTCCAGATGATCGGCCCGAGCTGAAGGCCAGACTCAAGGCCAGCATCGACCAGCGGATCGATGACTTGATCACCACCACCGAGCGTAGTCGTGAACTACGACTGGCCGCGTTGTCCTATCGCGGAAACTGGCGCGACATCGTGTTGTTCATCTGCGCGATCCTGTTCACGATCATCTGGTGGAACGTCAGCCACAGCCGTACCAACTGGCTGATGATGTTCATCGTGATGATCGTCGTGTCGGTTGCGGCTGGCGTCTACGCCGGGCGGGGATTGCTACGTGCAATGACGCGGTTCAGCCTCCGAAAGCGTGACGAACCTAGTCCGTAATCGCCACCTCAGGGTCCGCCACCTCAAAGGCTCGCTCCAGCAAGCGGTTTCCCTCCGTAACGACCTCGTCGAGCACGCCGCCGCGCAACGCGACATAGGGCTGCACTCGCATGCTGGTCGATTCACCCTTGCCGACCAGCTCCCACGTTCCAGCGACGAATCCGTCGACCAGCACCGTGCCGGGGAACACTCCGTTCTTGCCCGAGAACAACCTCTTGCGGTGCTCGTCGGAGATCACGCGGGTGCGGTTGGCGTGCGAGAGCAGGATGTTGTCGAACGGCGCGACGAGCCGCACCGGGGCCGGTATGTCCGGATCGGGCCGCGGCGCGTCCGGAATGTCGTAAAGCGTTCGTCCGTCTTGGCTTTTGACTTGTGTCAGCCGCGCATCCAGCCGCTCGGCCACTTCACCCAGCCGGCTGAGTCCGCTCCACGTCTGCATGTCTGCGACGCTCGCCGGGCCGAACGCCGCGAGGTAGCGAACCACCACTTCGTCGATCGTCAACGGCTTCCAGCGCGGCTTGCCCAGCCAGGCCGTCGCGGTCGTCAGCCGGACCTGTCCGCTGCGCTGCCAGAGCGCCCGCGGCGGGACCTGCACCAACGGCAGAAGGCTCCGTGCTGCCTCGGCAAGCGATCCCGGCGGCGTGTCCGGCCATTGCTCGGCCAGCCGTGCGCCGACCTCGCCGGGAGTGAGCGCATCGGCGTCCAGAAGCTGCTTTGCCGCGTCGACGACTGCGCCCACATCGACGGCCGCGAGTGGCCTGCCATGCGTGGCGTTGGCCCGCAGCATGCGATCCAGTGTCGGCTGGACCAGCGCCCGCAGCCGATGACAATCCTTGGCCGTGACGAGGTGAATGGTGCCGCGCATCAGCACGATCCGGGCGGCCTTGCGGGAGGTGAGCAGGCCGGACAGCTCCTCACCGGTGAACCCGTCGAGCCGGCTCCACAACCCGTAATACGGCGCGAACGGTGCCTGCGCCTGCATGCCGACGAGGTGATCGATGGCGTCGAGCGCGCTCATTGGGGAGCGCTGCAGGAGCAGCTGGCGGGCGAGTGTGGCCCGGTTCAGCGCCCGCAGCGACTCCACCCTCAACTGGGCAGTGCGGACTCAAACAGCTGCTGCAGCGCGATCCAGTGCCGCTCGGCGGCATCCGTGTCGTACGGCGGATTGTCCGGGACCGCGAATCCGTGCGCGGCCGGATAAATCTCGATCGTGTGCGTAACGTTCGCCGCCGTCAGCGCCTTGTCCAGAGTCTCGGACTGTTCGGGCGTGAACGAGGCATCGTTCTCGGCGCCCGCGACGTAGACCGTCGCCGTCATCTGGTCGGCGAGCAGATGCGGGCTGGAGGCGTCGTCGGTGACCAGGCCGCCGCCGTGGAACGACCCCGCGGCCGCCACCCTGTCGGGCACCCGGCCTGCGACGATCACCGATATCCGCCCGCCCATGCAGTAGCCGCACACTCCGAACGCGTCACCGGACACCTCCGGCCGCGACGCCAGAAAATCGAAGAACGCCGCCGCGTCGGACGCGATCATGTCGGGCGTGACGGCGCCGACCATCGTCATCAGGCGCTTGCGCTGCTCGGGATCCTCGAACACGGTCTGCATGTCGAACGATCCCCAGTCGCCGTTGCGGTAGTACACGTCGGGCAGCAGCACGGCGTGACCGAAGCCGGCCAGCCTGGCCGCCATCTCCTGGAAGGTTGGCCGGACGCCACCGGCGTCGGGATACATCACGACCGCCGACCATGGGCCGGTGCCGTTCGGGGTGTGCAGGGTCACGGGGCAGGTGCCGTCGGGTGTGGTGACGGTTGCGGAGATACTCGGCATGGCTTCCGTTCTACTCGTCGGCATCGGACGTAAGCTGACCGACGTGCCAATCGCGACGCCGTACGAGGATCTTCTCGGGCTGGTGCTCGAGCACGGCACACCCAAATCGGACCGCACCGGCACCGGTACCCGCAGCCTGTTCGGCCACCAGATGCGCTACGACCTCACGACGGGTTTCCCGCTGATCACCACTAAGAAGGTGCACACCAAGTCGGTGATCTACGAGCTGCTGTGGTTCTTACGCGGCGAATCGAACGTGCGGTGGCTGCAGGAACGTGGCGTGAGCATCTGGGACGAATGGGCTTCGGAAACAGGTGATCTGGGCCCGGTCTACGGCGTCCAGTGGCGGTCGTGGCCGACGCCGTCGGGAGAGCACATCGACCAGATCAGTGCCGCGCTGGAGTTGCTGAAGTCCGACCCGGACTCACGGCGCAACATCGTCTCGGCGTGGAACGTCGGTGAGATCCCGCAGATGGCTTTGCCGCCGTGCCACGCGTTCTTCCAGTTCTACGTCGCCGATGGGCGGCTGTCCTGCCAGCTCTACCAGCGCAGCGCCGACCTTTTCCTCGGTGTGCCGTTCAACATCGCAAGCTACGCGCTGCTCACGCACATGATGGCCGCGCAGGCCGGTCTCGGAGTCGGGGAGTTCGTCTGGACCGGCGGCGACTGCCACATCTACGACAACCACGTCGAACAGGTCACCGAGCAGCTGTCCCGCGAGCCGCGGCCATACCCGGAACTCGTTCTGGCACCGCGTGATTCGATCTTCGGCTACACCTACGACGACATTGCCATCGTGAACTACGACCCGCACCCGGCGATCAAGGCGCCCGTCGCGGTATGAGGCCCGCTTACAGGGCCGAATCTCGGTGAGGACAGTCGGCCTGATCTGGGCCCAGTCCACTTCTGGTGTCATCGGCCGCGACAACGGCATCCCGTGGCGCCTGCCCGAGGACCAGGCCAGGTTCAAGGACCTCACCGTGGGCCACACCGTGGTGATGGGGCGGCTGACCTGGGAATCACTGCCGGCGAAGGTGCGGCCGCTGCCGGGCCGCCGAAATGTCGTAGTCACGCGGCAAGCTGACTACATGGCCGATGGTGCAGAAGTGGCGACGACGCTCACCGACGCCCTCACCGGCGATGAGAGCTGGGTGATCGGCGGCGAGCAGGTCTATGCGCTCGCCCTGCCGATCGCGACGCGATGTGAGGTGACCGAGGTCGAGATCGACCTGCCGCGTCAGGACGCCGACGCGGTGGCGCCGGTGCTGGACGAAGCGTGGGCCGGCACCACAGGGGAGTGGCTCACCAGTAGCTCCGGACTGCGCTACAGATATCACAGCTATCGGCGGGCATGACGGCAGGTCAGCATGGGTGCCACCCGACCGGTAGTTCGCCTGTCGGTGGCGTCCTGCACGATGACGGGGTGCCGACATTTACGGTCGCTCAGGCGCGCCGCGTCGCCGTCGCCGCGCAGGGCTTCGCCGAGCCGAAACCGCGGGGTCCGGTCACCCGCGCACACCTGCGGCGGCTGATCTCGCGAATCCAGGTGCTGCAACTGGATTCGGTGTCGGTGGCGGTGCGGGCCCACTATGCGCCGGTGTTCAGCCGGCTCGGGGCCTACGACCGCGATGTGCTCGATCGAGCCGCATGGAGTCACTCGACGCGCTCACCGCGACTGCTGGTCGAGTACTGGGCGCACGAGGCCGCGTTGATGGCGGTCGACGATTGGCCATTGCTGCGCTGGCGGATGCGTGGATACACCCACGGGCGATGGGGCACGCACATCGTCAAGAAGAATCCGCGACTCGTCGACGACGTCGTCGCCGCCCTCAAGGAAATCGGTCCGTCGACGGCCGGGCAGATCGAGGCCCATCTGGGCGCCGCACAACGCGGCAGAAAGGGCCCGTGGTGGGACCGTAGCGACACCAAATGGGTGACCGAGGCGTTATTCGCCGCAGGGGTGCTGACGACGGCCACCCGGGTCGGATTCGCCCGCCACTACGACCTGACCGAGAACGTGCTCCCGCCGGAGGTGGTGGCCCGCAAGGTCGATGACGAGGAAGCCGTGCGCGAGCTCGCGCTACGGGCGGCCAGCGCGCTGGGGGTGGGGACCGAGGCCGACATTCGCGATTACTTCCGGCTCGCCGCTCAACAAGTCAAGCCAGCGCTCGGCAAGATTGTCGCCGACGGAGAGCTCGAACGCGTCGACGTAGACGGCTGGAATGCGCCCGCGTATCTGCGTGCGGGCCAGATGGTGCCCCGGCTCGACCGTGGCACGGCACTGCTGTGCCCGTTCGACCCGCTGATTTTCTTCCGGCCAAGAGTGCAGCGGCTCTTCGATTTTCACTACCGTATCGAGATTTATGTGCCCGCGGCCAAGCGCCAGTACGGGTACTACGTCTGGCCGTTCATGCTCGACGGGCAGCTGGTCGCGCGCGTCGACCTGAAGGCCGAACGAACCAGGGATGCGCTGCACGTCGTCGGGGCGTTCGCCGAACCCGGTCAGCAGCCGTCCCGTATTGCCGAAGCCCTGGCCTCCGAGCTACAGGCGATGGCGTCGTGGTTGGCACTGGGTGAGGTCACGATCGGCGAGCGCGGCGATCTGGCCAAAGATCTACGACGTCAGGTCAGCGGAATGTCGTTGTCGCCCTTCGAATCCTGATACTGGTCGGACAGAGCGGGGCGCGGATCCGGTCCTCCTGGTGGCGCAGCTCGGTGCGTTGCGGCTCGGGCTCGGTTTCCACAAGGTCTGGTAGCGGGTAAGCGGTCCAGAACGAGTTGCTTCGCCGGTAGCCCGGGTTCCCGGGTTCCAGGCGGAATACTTCCTTCAGGATCGTGAGGTGGTGCGGGATTGCGAGGCTGTCCCGGGAATCCTCGCGGCGGTCGGAAACAGCAGGTCGCCCCCAATCGTGACAACTCCTCTTGCGCGGGATGTAGTGAAAGGAGGTCGGCACGGGCGCCACGTTAGGGTGGGCCGTGGCCGAGACCACGCGGATGCGCGTGCAACTAATCGCCAAGACCGAGTTCTTGGCGCCGCCGGACGTGCCATGGAGCACCGACGCCGACGGCGGGCCCGCGCTGGTGGAGTTCGCCGGTCGGGCGTGCTATCAGAGCTGGTCGAAACCCAATCCTCGGACCGCGACCAACGCCGGATACCTGCGCCACATCATCGACGTCGGGCATTTCTCGGTACTCGAGCATGCGTCGGTGTCGTTCTACGTCACCGGCATCTCACGGTCGTGTACCCACGAGCTGATCCGGCATCGTCATTTCTCGTACTCACAGCTGTCACAGCGGTTTGTCCCCGAGCACGACTCGCAGGTGGTCGTCCCGCCGGGGATGGAGGATGACGCCGAACTGCAGGAGATCTTCAGGGCCGCCGCCGACGCCAGCCGCGCGACGTACACCGAGTTGTTGACGAAGCTCGAGGCCAAGTTCGCCGACCAGCCCAACGCCGTGCTGCGGCGCAAGCAAGCCCGGCAGGCGGCGCGAGCCGTGCTGCCCAATGCGACCGAGACGCGCATCGTGGTCACCGGGAACTACCGGGCGTGGCGGCATTTCATCGCGATGCGGGCCAGTGAGCACGCCGACGTCGAAATTCGCAGGCTGGCGATCGAGTGTTTACGCCAGCTCATCGACGTCGCCCCGCCGGTGTTCTCCGACTTCGAGATCTCCAGGCTGGCAGACGGCACGGAGGTGGCTACCAGCCCTTTAGCCACGGAGGCTTGACGGAGCTGGCCAGACAGTAGCCACGGAGGCCTGACGGAGCTGGCCAGACAATGGCTACGGAGGCTTAAGGGGTCTGGCCGGATATTGCCACGGAAGCGTGAGATCGAGCGGGTAATCTTGGTCCCCGTGAGCACCAGCGGATTCGACGTGACCGCCCGATTGGGCACCGTGCTGACCGCGATGGTGACTCCGTTCAAGCCCGACGGGTCGCTGGATACCGATGCCGCGGCCCGGCTCGCCACCCGCCTGGTCGACTCGGGCTGCGACGGCCTGGTGCTGTCGGGCACCACTGGCGAGTCGCCGACCACCACCGATGACGAGAAGATCGCGCTGCTGCGCACGGTGCTGGAGGCGGTCGGCGACCGAGCACGCGTCATCGCGGGTGCGGGCACATACGACACCGCGCACAGCGTGCACCTGGCGAAGGCGTGCGCAGCAGTGGGCGCGCACGGCCTGCTGGTGGTGACGCCGTATTACTCGCGGCCACCGCAGGCCGGACTGATCGCGCACTTCACTGCAGTGGCCGATGCCACCGAGTTGCCTGTGGTGCTCTACGACATCCCGCCGCGGTCGTCGATCCCGATCGAGTGGGACACCATCCGCACGCTGGCCGAGCATCCGAACATCGTGGCCATCAAGGACGCGAAGGGCGACCTGCACGGCGGTGGACAGATCATCGCCGAGACCGGGCTGGCGTACTACTCGGGTGACGATGCGCTGAACCTGCCGTGGCTGGCGATGGGTGCCGTCGGCTTTGTCAGCGTCTGGGGACACCTGGCCGCCGGTCAGCTGCGAGACATGTTGTCGGCGTTCACTTCCGGTGACGTCGCGACGGCGCGGAAGATCAACGTGACGTTAGGTCCGCTCAACGAAGCCCAGGCGCGACTGGGTGGCGTGACCTTGGCAAAGGCGGGACTGCGCCTGCAGGGCACCGACGTCGGCGACCCGCGGCTGCCGCAGATGCCCGCCACACCGGAACAAGTCGAGGCGCTCGCCGCCGATATGCGCGCGGCCACGGTGCTCCGGTAGTGAACGAAGAACTGAAGCCGCCGAGGCCGCTGGCCCCGGGAGGACTGCGGGTCACCGCGCTGGGCGGGATCAGCGAAATCGGCCGCAACATGACCGTTTTCGAACATCTCGGCCGGCTGTTGGTTGTCGACTGCGGGGTGCTATTTCCCGGCCACGACGAACCCGGCGTCGACCTGATCCTGCCGGACCTGCGCCACGTCGAGGACCGCCTCGACGATGTGGAGGCCCTGGTGCTGACGCATGCGCACGAGGACCACATCGGCGCGATCCCGTTCCTGCTCAGGCTGCGCGGCGACATTCCGGTCGTCGGCTCGAAGTTCACTCTCGCGCTGGTGGCGGAGAAGTGCCGCGAATACCGCATCAAGCCTGTTTTCGTCGAGGTCGCGGAGGGCGAGAGCTCTAAGCACGGTGTGTTCGAGTGTGAGTACTTCGCGGTCAATCATTCGATTCCGGGCTGCCTGGCGATCGCGATACACACCGGGGCGGGCACCGTGCTGCACACCGGCGACATCAAACTCGACCAATCGCCGCCGGACGGCCGCCCGACAGATCTGCCGGGGATGTCGCGCCTCGGCGACGCAGGGGTGGATCTGTTCCTGTGCGACTCAACGAATTCCGAGATTCCCGGAGTGGGGCCGTCGGAGAGCGAAGTCGGCCCGACGCTGCACCGGCTGATCCGCGGTGCCGAGGGTCGCGTCCTCGTGGCGTGTTTTGCGTCGAATGTTGATCGGGTGCAAGGGATCATCGACGCCGCGGTGTCGCAGGGCAGGCGGGTGTCGTTTGTCGGCCGCTCGATGGTGCGCAACATGGGCATCGCGCGCGAGCTGGGATATCTGCGCGTGGACGAGTCCGACCTGCTGGACATCGGGGCGGCCGAGTTGATGCCACCCGAACGGGTCGTGCTCATCACGACGGGAACACAGGGCGAGCCGATGTCGGCACTGTCGCGGATGTCGCGCGGCGAGCACCGCAGTATCACCTTGACGTCCGGCGACCTGGTGGTGTTGTCGTCGTCGCTGATTCCTGGCAACGAAGAAGCGATCTATGGCGTCATCGACGCGCTGGCCAAGATCGGTGCCCGCGTGGTCACCAACGCCCAGGCGCGCGTGCATGTTTCGGGCCATGCATACTCGGGGGAGCTGCTGTTCCTCTACAACGGGGTGCGGCCACGAAACGTGATGCCGGTGCACGGCACCTGGCGCATGCTTCGTGCCAACGCCGCGCTGGCCGTCCGCAGCGGCGTATCGCCGGATTCAATCGTGCTCGCGGAGAACGGTGTCAGCGTTGACCTGGTGGCCGGTAAGGCTTCGATCGCGGGCGCGGTCCCGACGGGCAAGATGTTCGTCGACGGGTTGATCACCGGCGATGTCGGCGAGGCAACGTTGGGTGAGCGGCTCGTTCTGTCGTCGGGTTTCATCGCGGTGACAGTGGTCGTGCGCCGCGGCACCGGGCGGCCCGCGGCGCCGGCGCATCTGCAGTCGCGGGGGTTCTCGGAGGACCCCAAGGCGCTGGAGTCGGTGGCGCGCAAGGTCGAGGAAGAGCTGGAAAGCCTTGCCGCCAATAACGTCACCGAAGCCACGCGGATAGCCCAGGCGGTCCGTCGCGTCATCGGCAAATGGGTGGCGGAGACCTACCGTCGCCAGCCGATGATCGTGCCGACGGTGATCGAGATCTAAGCGTCGGCGGGTTAGACCTTCTCGGCGTACGCCGTCCACTCGAGCTGTGACGCGGTCAGGTTGCGACCCGTCGGCTCAATGTAGTTGCGTACGTAAAAATCTGGCCCAGCCTGCTCGACGAGCCGCCAGCCGTATTCGGCGATGAATGTGGAGACCTCGTCGGGGTCCAGCCCAAAGCGCCACACCTGTTGTCGTTGCCTGAAACGCTTGTACAGGATGGCGGCGTCGTACATGTTCTTGCCATCGATGAAGTCCCGGCGAACGTAAGTGAACACCAGCCGGCTTCCGGGAACGGCGGGCTGCAACGAGCCGAGCGTGGCCCGAACCGCGTCCTCCGTCAGATACTGCGTCACAGCTTCCCAGATGAAGAACGTGCGGGCATCGATGTGGTAGCCCTGCCCGGTCAGCTCGGCGATCAGGTCGTCGCGCTCAAAGTCCAAGGGCACCAAGTGAACCGACGAAGGCAGCGCACCTATCGCCCGCTGTACGGCAGCCTTCTTACGCTCGATGTTGACCGGGAGGTCGACCTCGAAGACCGGGATGTCGGACCGACGCGCGAGGCGGTAGGCCCTGGTATCCATGCCTGCACCGAGAACGACGACGGAGTCGATGTTTCCCAGTGCCTCGTTCAGCTTGTCGTCGATATAACGCTTGCGGCCCGCAATGATCATCCAGGAGCCGGGCACGGCCCGCTCGCCGGCCGAAATCGTCAAGCGACGCAGGAGTGGCCACCGCATCGCATGAACTGTGGCCCGTTGGCCGGCGGGCAAGATCGCCAGTGCGAGGTCGTCGTCGACCAGGCGGCGATCGGGCGGCTCGTACTGCTCGATAGCTACCTGCACCATCGGGCCGAAGGCGGTCTGCGCGGCGGGATTTCGGGCCATGATCAATGTTTGTTGATGAAGCCCGCGTCGACCGGCAATGTCACGCCGGTGATGTAGCGCGCCTCGTCAGAAACCAGCCACGCCACGGCATTGGCGATGTCCTCTGGTTGCAGTACCTGCACCGGCAACGCATTGCCCATGCCCAGCGTCGAGTCCGACTCCTCGACCATCTTGGCCAGCCAGCTGCGGGTGAACTTGTTGTTGATCATCGGGGTGTCGACACCGCTGGGGTGCACCGAGTTAACCCGAATACTGTGCGGGGCAAACAGATTGGCATACAGCCGCATCAACCCGACGATCCCGTGCTTGGCCGCGGTGTAGCCGATCGCGCCCGCGTCGTGGCTGCCGATCCCTGCCAGTCCGGCGGCCGAGCTGGTCAGCACGATGGAACCGCCTTCACCCTGCTCGACCATCGTCGGTATCGCCACCTCGACGGTGTTGTGCACGCCGGTGAGATTGACGTCGATCACGTCGCGCCAGCCGTCCTCGCCGGACTGCATCGGTGCGATGCCCGCGTTGGCGATGACGATGTCGAGCCGGCCGAACTCATCGAGCCCGGCCTTCAGTGCCGTGCGCAGCGAGTCCCGATCGCGAACATCGCCCTGCTGCGCCACGATCCGCGCGCCGGTGTCCTCCACGAGCTTGACCGTTGCGGCGAGATCTTCGGGGGTGGACATCGGATACGGCACCGACGCGATCTGGTCACACAGATCGACCGCGACGATGTCGGCACCGTCGGATGCCAGCCTCACCGCCTCTGCGCGCCCCTGACCGCGGGCGGCGCCGGTGATGAAGGCGACCTTGCCTGCGAGCGAGGCCATCAGGGACGCAACTGGCCCTTGGCCGGGTCGCCCGCGACGACGGGGGTAAGCATCTTGATGTCCGGTGCGGCGTCGAGAAGCTCACCGATTGTGCCGAACATCGCGCCGACCGCTGGCGCGGTGCTGTGTGTCTTCAATGCGTCCGCGTCGGCCCACTGCTCAACGAAAACGAAGGTTCCGTCGGCCTCGTGCAGTGAGTAGAGGTCGCAACCGGGTTCGGAATGCACCGCCTCGATGGCCTGCTTACATGCATCTCGGACCGCGTCAACCGACTCGGGCTTGGCTTTCAAGATTGCGACGACAGTGATGGGCATGGGCAATGGACTCCTCGCTGAGTGCGTGCTGGACGGGTGCCTAGCCTACCTAGGAGTCTCGGCATCGGTCAGCCCATGTCGACCCATATCGTCAGGCCGCCCGCCACGACCGCGAACACGGCGAGGAGGACGGTGTCAGCGGCGCCCAACCGCGTTGTTTCGGTCCTGCCGATACGAATCTCCCTGGCGATCAAAAACAGCGGGAAGGTAACGCTGATCGCGATGGCGAGGCCACCCAGGATGTATGCCCACACGAATCTGACCCCGTGCTTTCGTGCCTCGACGACCATGAGGATCGAGGCCGAGAGGAAAAACAGCACGATGTCAACCGTGATCGAACGCGAGGCGGCTGTGACCTTGGAGTCGTTGACGAAGTTGAGCAGGAATCTGCCGGGGTCGTCGAAGTAGGCGGCGTTCTGGCTCCACGTTGCGATCAGCGCTGCGATCGAGATCACGCCGTAGCCGGCGCAGAGCGCCTTGCTTGAGGTGGGGAGGGAACCCCAGCCAGGGATGTTCGTCATTTCGGCACCGTAGAGCGCGACGGGGGCCCAATTGAGACGTATCTGTGACCCGTGTGGCAGATGGTGAATATGGGGTTTGTGCGACTAGGCTTGGGGACATGCCAAGTAAGACCGCCGCCCGATCCGGTGCCCGTTCGAGCAGGTCAAAGGCCGGTTCGCGGAGAGGGTCCCGCACGGCGCGCCCCTCGGCCTCCCGCCGCAAGCCGGCTCGACGCCACAACCCGTCGGTCATTGCGTCCGCGGGGGCGACCGTCGGGCGCGGTGTTCGCGCGGGCTGGTTGATGCTGGCCAAGGGTGCCGGGTCGACCGCCCGCTCGGTCGGCCGGGCGCGCGACCTGGAGCCCGGCCACCGCCGCGACGGCGTCGCGCTGGCGCTGTTGGGCATCGCTGTCGTGATCGCCGCCAGCTCCTGGTTCGACGCCGCACGTCCCGTCGGTCAGTGGATCGACAGCTTTCTTCGCGTGCTAATCGGTTCGGCCGTCGTGCTTGTTCCAATATTGCTCGCCGCGGTCGCGGTGGTACTGATGCGCACCGAACCCGACCCGGAAGCGCGCCCGCGGCTGATCCTCGGCGCCGCGATGATCATGCTGCCCACACTCGGGCTGTGGCATCTGTGGGCGGGTTCGCCGATGGACCCGACCGCGCGCCAGCACACCGCTGGGTTCCTCGGCTTCGCCATGGGCGGGCCGCTGGCGGATGGGCTCACTGAATGGATCGCCGCGCCGCTGCTGTTCATCGGCGCGCTGTTCGGCCTGCTGCTGGTGACCGGCACGACGATCCGCGAGGTGCCGTCGACCTTGCACAGGATGTTCTCCGTGCGCGCATACCGCGGTGACGACTACGACGAGGAGTACGAGCAGCCAGAGCGTTATGCCGAGGAATCCGACGACGATTTCTCCGACGGTTACTACGACGATCCGTCGGCCTACACCGATGACGAGGCGCAGGCGTGGCCGACCGGCGGCACCCCGATGGACAACTACCCGATCGACGACGAGGCGCCCACCGTTCCTGAGGCAACGGCGCGCACGCGCAAGAAGAAGCCGGCCAAGAAGGAGACACTGTCACTGGACCGGGTGGTCGACGGCCCGTACGTGCTGCCGTCGCTGGAGCTGCTGAAAGCAGGCGATGCGCCGAAGCGGCGCACCGCGGCCAACGACCGCATGGCCGAGGCGATTTCCGAGGTGCTGCAGCAATTCAAGGTCGACGCGGCGGTGACCGGCTGCACCCGCGGACCGACCGTCACCCGCTACGAAGTGGAGCTCGGCCCCGGCGTCAAGGTCGAGAAAATCACGCAGCTGCAAAAGAACATCGCCTATGCGGTGGCCACCGAGAGCGTGCGAATGCTCGCGCCGATCCCCGGCAAATCCGCCGTCGGCATCGAGGTGCCGAACGTGGACCGGGAGATGGTGCGCCTGGCGGACGTGCTGACCGATCCGTCGACCCGCGCCGATCATCACCCGCTGGTGATCGCACTGGGCAAGGACATTGAGGGCGAGTACATCTCGTGGAATCTCGCGAAGATGCCCCACCTGTTGGTGGCGGGCTCGACCGGCTCAGGCAAGTCCAGCTTCATCAACTCGATGTTGATCTCGCTGCTGGCCCGGGCCACCCCGGAGGAGGTCAGGATGATCCTGATCGACCCGAAGATGGTGGAACTCACGCCGTACGAGGGCATTCCGCATCTGATCACACCGATCGTCACGCAGCCTAAGAAGGCGGCCGCGGCACTGGCCTGGCTGGTGGAGGAGATGGAACAGCGCTACCAGGACATGCAGGCGTCCAGGGTCCGACACATCGACGACTTCAACAAGAAGGTGAAGTCGGGGGAGATCACGGCGCCGCTGGGCAGCCAGCGCGAGTACCGTCCGTACCCCTACATCGTCGCGATCGTCGACGAGTTGGCCGACCTGATGATGACCGCGCCGCGTGACGTGGAAGACGCGGTCGTTCGGATCACCCAGAAGGCCCGCGCCGCGGGCATCCACCTCGTGCTGGCCACGCAGCGGCCGTCGGTCGACGTCGTCACCGGCCTGATCAAGACGAACGTGCCGTCCCGACTGGCGTTCGCCACCTCGTCGCTCACCGACAGCCGCGTGATCCTGGATCAGCAGGGTGCCGAGAAGCTGATCGGCATGGGAGACGGGCTGTTCATCCCGATGGGCGCCAACAAGGCGCTGCGGCTGCAGGGCGCCTACATCACAGACGACGAGATCCACGCCGTCGTGCAGGCATGCAAGGACCAGGCGCAGCCCGAATACACCGACGGCGTCACCAACGCCAAGACCAACAGCGAGCGCACCGACGCCGACCCTGACATCGGCGACGACATGGACGTGTTCCTGCAGGCCGTCGAGCTGGTGGTGTCCAGCCAGTTCGGCTCGACGTCGATGTTGCAGCGCAAGCTGCGCGTGGGCTTCGCCAAGGCCGGCCGGCTGATGGACCTGATGGAGACCCGCGGCATCGTCGGGCCCAGCGAGGGTTCCAAGGCGCGCGAGGTGCTGGTCAAGCCCGATGAGCTGGCAGGCACGCTGGCCCTGATCCGGGGCGGGTCCGATGCGGCCGGCAGCGACGAGATCGGCTAGATCCCGACCCCGATGTCTCCTCTGACGCTGACCCTGTCGGGCGGCGGCGGGACCAGCGGCGGCACGACGGGCCCGACGCACTGATCGCCGATCACGGCGGTGCAGAGCCCTCCGCTCGGGCAGTCGGTCAAGACAGTCGGGCTGTCGCCGCATTGCGGTGGGTCGGCCCGCGCCGGCGCAGACACGATCAGCGCGGCGGCCGCGGGAAGAATAACCACGAGCGCCAAATTGACCGCTCGACGAACCACGCCTCCACGGTACGCCTCAGAGCGTCAACAGCATTCGAGTATTCCCGAGGATGTTCGGCTTCACGTAGGACAGGTCGAGGAACTCCGCCACACCAGTGTCGTAGGAGCGGCACATCTCCTCGTACACCTCCGCGGTGACCGGCGTGCCCTCGATCTCCTCGAAGCCGTGACGGGTAAAGAACTCCACTTCGAAGGTGAGCACGAAGATGCGCTCAAGGTGTAGATCCCTGGCGACGTCGAGCAACCGGTCCACGATCGCGTGCCCGACCCCTTGGCCCCTGACCTTCGGGTGCACCGCCACCGTGCGCACCTCGCCGAGGTCCGACCACAACACGTGAAGGGCGCCGCAACCGATCAGTTCACCGTCGAGTTCGGCGATCCAGAACTCCTGCACAGCCTCGTACAGCGTTACCAAGTTCTTCTCCAGCAAGATCCTGCCGGAGTAGACGTCGACAAGCGCCTTCATCGCCGGAACGTCGGATGTGCGGGCCCGCCGGACGACAAGCCGCTGCGACGCCGACGCGCCCTCGGGCGAGGAAGAATCGCGCATAGCACTCACACGTGCGAGGGTATCGGCTCGGCCAACCGATATTCTGTTGCGGTGACGGGCCAACCCCATACCGATCCGGTGGTTCCGCGCGCCCGTGTGGCGAACATCGCGAACGTGCTCACCGGCGTGCGCCTGGTGCTGGTTCCTGTCTTCCTCGTCGTGCTGTTCGTCGGCGACGGCCATGAAACATTTTGGCGGGTGGCCGCTTTCATCGTCTTCGCGGTTGCCGTGATCACCGACCGGTTCGACGGCGCGCTGGCCCGCAGTTACGGCATGGTCACCGAGTTCGGCACGCTCGCCGACCCGATCGCGGACAAGGCGCTCATCGGCGCGGCGCTGGTCGGGTTGTCGATACTGGGCGACCTGCCGTGGTGGGTGACCGTGGTGATCATGGTGCGCGAGATCGGCATCACCGTCTTGCGGTTCGCGGTGCTGCGCCGCGGTGTCATCCCGGCCAGCCGAGGCGGCAAGCTGAAGACGCTCGTCCAGGCCATCGCGATCGGCCTGTTCGTGCTGCCGCTCTCGGGGTCATGGCTCACCGCCGCATGGGTGGTGATGTGGGCCGCCGTGGTGCTGACGGTGCTCACCGGCGTGGACTACGTCGTCTCAGCGGCCAGGGATTCCCGTGGACGACCCGCTGGTCAGTGACGATGCCCGCGCACTCATCGCCGACCTGACCGTGCACAGGCAGAGTGTCGCGACCGCCGAATCACTGACGGCGGGCCTGCTGGCCGCCACCTTGGCCGGGGTGCCCGGCGCCAGTGTCGTGCTGCGCGGCGGCCTGGTCACCTACATCGAGGACACCAAGATCGCGCTGGCCGGGGTTGCCCCGCAGCTACTCGACGCGGTCGGCCCCGTCGCGGCCCCCACTGCGCGGGCCATGGCCGTCGGCGCCAGACAGCGCTGCGCCGCGACCTGGGGAATCGGCCTGACCGGGGTGGCCGGCCCCGAGCCGCACGGCGGCCATCCAGTGGGCACCGTGTTCCTGGGCCTTGCCGGCCCCGTCGACACCGAGGTCGTCGAGCTGGCGCTGTCCGGTTCACGCTGGGACATCCGGCTCGCGGCGGTGTACGAGGCCATCGCCAGGCTGCGGACGCTCGTCGAGCAACAGTGATCTGCGCCATCCGGGAACCAACCCGACGTCATGCAGCGTTGCCCTAGTAATCAAGCCCAAGCGAGGGAGGAGAGCACGATGACGGCATTGTTGCGCGAGGTGATCGGCGACGTGCTGCGTCGTGCCCGCACCGAGCAGGGCCGCACCCTGCGTGAGGTGTCCGATACGGCCCGGGTCAGCCTCGGTTACCTGTCAGAGGTCGAACGCGGCCGCAAGGAGGCTTCGAGCGAACTGCTCAGCGCCATTTGCGGCGCTTTGGACGTCCCGATGTCGCGGGTGCTCTCGGACGCCGGGGAAGAACTGGCCCGCGAGGAGCTCGCCGCGCTCACGCTCGAGACGGCCCTGGCGACCAATATCGACGCCACGACGAAGGTTGTCATCCCGCAGGTCGTCTCGATGGCGGTGGCCTGACCGGATCTCGGAAATCACCCGCGGGGCTGTGGCGAACTGCGCGAAACCGATAAGTTGGCAGTAGAGCGATCGCACGGGCTCCTCGCGGCATCGGCGGACAACGACACGAAGGCGGAATGAACCCATGGCCAACCCGTTCGTCAAGGCGTGGAAATACCTCATGGCCCTGTTCAGCTCGAAGGTCGACCAATACGCCGATCCGAAGGTGCAGATTCAACAGGCCATCGAGGACGCCCAGCGCCAGCACCAGGCGCTGACGCAGCAGGCCGCCCAGGTGATCGGCAACCAGCGCCAGCTCGAGATGCGGCTCAACAGGCAGCTTGCGGACATCGAGAAGCTTCAGGTCAACGTCAGGCAGGCGGTGACGCTGGCCGACCAGGCCACCGCTGCCGGGGATGCCGCAAAGGCCACCGAGTACAACAACGCAGCCGAGGCCTTCGCTGCGCAGCTGGTGACCTCTGAGCAGAGCGTCGAGGATCTCAAAACGCTGCACGATCAGGCGCTGAACGCCGCCGGTCAGGCCAAGAAGGCCGTCGAGCAGAACGCGATGGTGCTGCAGCAGAAGATTGCCGAACGCACCAAGCTCCTGTCCCAGCTCGAGCAGGCCAAGATGCAGGAGCAGGTCTCGGCATCGCTGCGGTCGATGAGCGAAGTCGCCGCACCGGGCAACACCCCGAGCCTCGACGAGGTCCGGGAGAAGATCGAGCGCCGCTACGCCAACGCGCTGGGGTCGGCTGAACTGGCGCAGAGCTCGGTACAGGGCAGGATGCTCGAAGTTCAGCAGTCCAGCGTGGAGATGGCCGGGCATTCTCGGTTGGAGCAGATCCGCGCGTCCATGCGCGGTGATCAGCTGCCTGCGGGTGGCACGGCTGCCACCGCTCCGGCCGCACCGGTGACCAACCAGCAGCCCGCACCGGAAAACCCGCTGTCGCAATAGCGTTCGCAAGGCAGGACAATGAATTCACGTGCCGGTCGACCAGAGGCTTGGCGCACATTGGTGCAGCGCGGAGTCGACACCGCCGCGGAGTGGTCGGGTGTGCTGGCCGAAAAGCTCAATGCGGCAGCGGATCCGCGAGCCAAGTTGATGCGCAAGCGACGATGGGCGCTGCGGCTCGGGCTGTTCTTCTCGGTCTCCTGCGTGTTCTGGGCGTTGGTGACGGCTCTGCTGGCGTCGTGGAGCACGCCGGTGTGGGCACTATTCATCCCGGCGCCGCTCGCGGCAGGTGCGGCGTTCCTGGCGACGTTGTCGTTCCTGCGCTACCGCTGGTTGAAGGGTTCGCCGTTGCCGCCGCAGCGGTCAAGGGCCACCCGGCGACTGCCACCATGGGGGTCGGCGGCGCGGCAACCGATGGCCGCCCTTGCCGCGTCGGAGCGTGGGTTGTTCTCACTGCTCGGCGTGATGGACCGCGGCCGCATGTTGCCCGCCGACGAGCTGCGTGAGCTGACCGCGGCGGCCAACCAAACCGCCGCCACGATGGCCGCGACCGCCAACGAGGTGGTGTCGATGGAGCGGGCGGTCAGTTCGGCGCCGCAGTCGCGATCTCACTTGGCGCCGGCGATCACCGCGTTCAGCACGCAGCTAGACAACGGCGTCCGTCAGTACAACGAGATGGTCACCGCCGCAGCGCAATTGGTGTCGGCGGCCAACACCGGCTCGATGTCGAGCTCGCCGATGTCGCAGCAGCGCCACCGCGACGAGTTGGTCAACGCCACCGACCGGCTGATGGGCTGGGCGCAGGCGTTCGACGAGCTAGGCCACCTGCGCAGGGCCTAGATGTCGTGCGAGCTGGACGGTCCTGACCGGGGGCCGTAGCGCTCGATGTATGCCTGGTGAATATGCGCGTTCTTCTTGCGCGAGAGCTCATCGGCGAGGCCGGGGTCCAAGCCGTGCTGACGAAGCCGGTGGCGGCGCCACACCTTGTTCAGTGCGTGGGAGAAGAGCACGAACGGGATGAAGATCGGGAGCGTCGTGCTCAAGTGGAGGTAGAGCGACATCGGGATGAACCAGAACGGCGACAGCACCAGCAAGGCCGGAATCGCGGCGCGGACCATCGTCCGGATCGTGGCGCCCTTACCGGCGAGGTCCTCGCGAACCCAATCGCGCATCGAATCGGGCAGCCGCATGCCGTAGCTGTAGCCGATGTACTGCCACAGGTTCGGCTTGGTGGGCGCGTTCATACTGCTCAGGGTACCGCCTGACTCGTGGTCGCCCGTAGTCCGTCCACCTTCTCCGCGGCATCCGCGAAGGCGCGTTCGACATCGAGTAGTCCACTACCCGTTACAGGGGCGGTTCGCCGGAGCAACGACGTTGGCTGAAGGAACAAGCGCGCCTTCCTCGGCAATCTTTGACGTGACCGGCGACCAAACCCGGCATAGAAATTGGGATCGGTAGCCGCCCACACGGTCTTTACTTGACCGCACTGGCACCCAGGTGCCGAATCAGTCTCCGCACATGACCGCTGCAACCAGGCAGCGAACCTAAAGGAAGAAGGGAACACAGAGATGAAAACGATCAAGATCACGTACGCCAGGAAAGCTGTGTTGGCCGGGGGGCTGCCATCGTCGCGACCGCCCTGTCGATTGGAGGGATGGGAGCTGCCGCACCGGCGTTCGCCTACCAATCGGGCGGCCATGGCCATGTTGGCTTGGGCCCCAGTGTTAGTGCTTTCGCCGGCACCCAGGCGCACGGCTCCGGAGGCGGCGCGGGCGCGGGCAAAGTCAGTGCTTTCGTTCATTCTTTGCAACGCGGTGGAAGCGGCCTGCCCTAGGTCGTTCAGCACCTAGAGGGGACCGGCCCGCCACCGGGGGATTGGATGGCGGGCCGGTGCCGTCAGCCAAGACTCAGGCGGCCTTGCCTCAGCGTCCGCAGTCCGTCCGCAGCACAGTTTGCGCGAGCTTCTCGCAGTCAACAGTGTCAACACCGCGACCAGGCAAGACGTTTGGGTACCGTCACAGGTTGCCGCAGCCAGCGCCCAGGCTGTAGCCGATGTACGGCAACAGGTTCGGCTTGCTGCGCGATGGGTCTTTGGTTATTGGAGCGTCGGCCTCAACGTCGGAAACACGGTCGCGGCAAGGCCGCGCAGCGTGGCTTTGGTGAAGTCCCACATGTCGAAGTAATCGCGCCACAGTGTGATTCGTCCGCCGTGCACTTCGAATACCCCGCACACCCAGAACTGCACGCGCAGCGGGCCGATTATCAGCGCATCGGTACGTTCGGTCAGCACGGCGTTACCCTCGGCGGCAATGCGGTGGATCTTCACCTCGAACCCGCCCCTGCCCTGCCCGCGTCGGAATAGGTTCATGATCCGCTGACGGCCCCGCAGTGTGGGCAGCCCGACGTTCTGCCACACAATGTCGTCGGCCAAGGCGGAATCGGCCGTGGCGAAGTCCTCGTCCTGCAGGGCATAAAGAAAAGTCTCAACTGTCCGCGCGTTGGCCGTGCTGCCCACTGCCGATGTCATCCCTGTCATGCATCCCAGCCTAGTTGGCGCCCGCTGTGGCAGGGTAGGCCGATGCGGGTCGCCGTGGTTGCCGGACCGGACCCTGGGCACGCTTTTCCGGCCATTGCGCTGTGCCTTCGGTTCCTTGCCGCCGGTGACGCCCCGACGCTGCTCACGGGCACCGAATGGCTGGACACGGCACGTGAGGTGGGGGTGGACGCCCTCGAGCTCGACGGGCTTGATGCCACCGCGGCCGACGACGACACCGACGCCGGGGCGAAGATCCACCAGCGGGCTGCACGGATGGCGGTGCTGAACGTGCCGCGACTGGGTGACCTGGCGCCGGATCTTGTGGTGTCCGATGTGATCACCGCATGCGGTGGGCTGGCGGCCGAGTTGCTGGGCAGGCCCTGGATCGAGCTGAATCCGCACCCGCTGTACCGGCCGTCGAAGGGCTTGCCGCCGCTGGGCAGCGGGCTGGCGCCAGGCGACGGCGTGCGAGGACGGCTGCGCGACACGGTGATGCGCGCGCTGACGGCCCGGTCGTGGCGGGATGGTCTGCGCCAGCGCACGGCGGTCCGTGTCGAAATAGGTTTGTCCGCAGTCGATCCCGGCCCACTGCGGCGCCTCATTGCAACCCTGCCCGCGCTGGAGGTGCCGCGCCCGGACTGGCCGTCCGAGGCTGTGGTGGTGGGACCGCTGCACTTCGAGCCGACGTCGTCGGTCTTGCCGGTGCCTGCCGGCGATGGGCCGGTGGTGGTGGTTGCGCCGTCGACCGCGGTGATCGGTACCCAAGGGCTGGCTGAGCTGGCCCTTCAAACGCTGATACCGGGGGAGGTGCTTCCGGCCGGTGCACGGCTGGTGGTGTCGCAGCTGGCGGGCCCGAGGGTCGCCCACGCCGAGGTGCCGCCATGGGCGGTGGTCGGGCTGGGCCGCCAGGACGAACTACTGTCACATGCCGATCTGGTGATCTGCGGCGGCGGGCACGGCATGGTGTCCAAGACGCTGCTGGCCGGCGTGCCGTTGGTGGTGGTCCCGGGCGGCGGCGATCAATGGGAGATCGCCAATCGCGTTGTCCGCCAAGGCAGTGCGCAGTTGGTGCGACCTCTGACTTCGGAATCACTGATGGCCGCGGTCACTGAGGTGCTGTCGAAGCCGCGGTACCGTGAGGCCGCCCAGCTGGCCGGCGCCGGTATCGCAGAGGTCGAAGATCCGGTACGGGTGTGCCATGAAGCGCTCGCGCCGTCGGCGTAAGTTGGGGCGGTGCGGTTGACGGAATTCCAAGAACTCGTCGAGGGCCAGTTCGGCTCGGTGCGCGGCGCGTCGCTGCTTGTCGACCATGTGCTGACCGGCTTCGGCGGACGAACCGCCGCCCAGGCCATCGAGGACGGCGCGGAGCCCCGCGACGTCTGGCGCGCGCTGTGCGCCGACTTCGACGTCCCGCGCAACCAGTGGTGACGCTCTAGCCCCGTTGGCCCAATAGCTCCGCGGTTTCGCGATGCAACCTGCCGAAGTTGTAGTAGGCCGCGCATGCGCCCTCCGGGGACACCATGCATGTGCCGATCGGCGTTTCAGGTGTGCAGGCTGTGCCGAACACCTTGCACTCCCATGGCTTGATGACGCCCTTGAGCACCTCTCCGCACTGGCATGCCTTGGGGTCGGCGACCCGCACGCCGGGCATCTCGAACTTGCGTTCCGCGTCGAACTCGGCGTAGTCGCGATGGACTTTCAACGCGCTCTGGGAGATGAATCCCAGCCCGCGCCATTCGAAGTGCGGCCGCAGTTCGAACGTCTCAGACATCAGCTTCAGCGCCTGAGTGTTGCCTTCGGGCCGCACCACGCGGGTGTACTGGTTCTCGATCTCGCAGCGTCCATCGCGGATCTGCTGCAGCAGCATGTGCACCGAGGCGAGGATGTCCAGCGGCTCAAATCCCGCCACCACCATGGGTTTTCCGTATACCTCGGACACGAAGCGGTATGGCCGTGTCCCCACCACCGTTGACACGTGGCCCGGCCCTAGGAACCCGGAGAGCCGCAGGTCGGGCGACTCGAGGATGGCCTTGATCGGCGGGACGATCGTGACGTGGTTGCAGAACACGCTGAAATTGCGGACACCGAGCGCGCGCGCCCGAACCAGGGTGACCGCGGTAGACGGCGCCGTCGTCTCGAAGCCGACCGCGAAGAACACCACGTGGCGGTCGGGGTTGTCGAGGGCGACTTTGAGCGCGTCGAGCGGGGAGTACACGAAGCGCACGTCGGCACCGCGGGCTTTCGCCTCGATGAGGTTGCCCCGTGAGCCGGGCACCCGCATCATGTCGCCGAATGTCGTGAAGATGACGCCGGGCTGCTCGGCCAGCCACATCGCGTCGTCGACGCGGCCCATCGGAATGACACACACCGGGCACCCAGGTCCGTGCACGAGCTCGACGGCTTCGGGCAGCAGGTGCTCGATGCCGTGCCGGTAGATGGTGTGGGTGTGGCCGCCGCAGACCTCCATGAACTTGAACTTGTCATTGCCCGCCAGCTCGGTGATGGACTTGACCAGCGCACGTGCGGCTGCCGGGTCCCGGAATTCGTCGACGAACTTCATGCTGCGACCTTCCTCAGGCGATCTCGGACGAGTTGAATGCTTCGATCTCGGTGGCGTAGTCGGCGCCCATCTTCTGCACTTGATCCAGCGTCATGGTGGCCTCGCGCTCGTCGATCTTGGCCATCGCGAAACCCACGTGCACGAGCACCCAGTCGCCGACCTGCAGGTTGTCGTCGGCGAGCAGGCGGACGCTGATGTTTCGCCGCACGCCGTTGACGTCGACCTTGGCCAGGGACTGCTCGGCGTCAACGATGTCGATCACTTGACCAGGTATTCCCAGACACATCGTGTTCTCCTCTCAAAGCTCTCAGCAGATGCGCGGTAGGGGGTCACCGACGAGCATGTCGACGATCCGGCTGCCGCCGAACGACGTCCGAAGCGCGACGATTCCGTGCGGTTCGGGGACGATCTCGCCGACAACCGCAGCATCGGCGCCTTGCGGATGTTCGTGCAGCGCGGCGATCGCTGCGTCGGCCTGGTCGGCCGGAACTATGGCGACGAATTTGCCCTCGTTCGCCACGTAAAGCGGGTCGATGCCGAGCATGTCGCAGGCGCCGAGGACTTGCGGCTGGACCGGCAATCTGTTCTCGTCGAGGATGAGGGCGAACGGGGAGTCCTTGACCAGTTCGTTGGCCACGGTGCCGACGCCGCCGCGCGTGGCGTCGCGCATCCATCGCGTCGAAGGCGCGGCCGCCAGCAGTGTCTCGACGAGTTCGTGTACGGGCGCGGTGTCCGAGGCGATGTCGGCGTCGATGGCCAGGTCTCCGCGGGCGAGCATGACGGCCATCCCGTGCTCGCCGATCGTTCCGGACAGCACGACCTTGTCGCCGGGCTGTACGAGGCCGCGGGACAGCTGCCTGCCTTCGGGGATCACGCCGACGCCGGCGGTGGAGATGTAGACACCGTCTGCGGCGCCCTTGCCGACGACCTTCGTATCGCCGGTGACGATCTGCACACCCGCCTTCGCCGCGGCTTCGCTCATGTCCGCGACGATTTCGCGCAGCTCCGCGATCGGGAAACCCTCCTCGATAACGAAGGCCGCCGACAGCCATTGCGGCCGCGCGCCCGTCACCGCGAGGTCGTTGACCGTCCCGTGCACCGCCAGATGGCCGATGGATCCGCCCGGGAAGCGATGCGGTGAAACGACAAACGAGTCGGTGGAGAATGCGAGCCGATCACCGGAGGGGGTGCGCAGCGCGGCGGCGTCGCCGAGTTGTTCGAGTTCGTCGTTGCGGAACGCTTCGAGGAATACTGCGTCAATAAGCGCCGCCGACGACTTGCCGCCTGCACCGTGCGCGAGCGTCACCACGTCGTCGAGCAGGCGGGGACGTCGCTGCCGGAACTTGTCGATGCGTTCGAGCACGCGGTCTTCGCGCTGTGCGGCAGTCATCGGCTCAGTCGTCATGAAGCGTGTGCTCCGTTCAGTGGACGGGCCATGTGCTCCTGGGCCACCGACCACAGCCGGTACCCGAGGATCGCGTGGCTTTCCTGGATGCGGTGGATGCTCTGCGATCCCACCGTGAAGCAGAAGTCCAGGTCTTCGGCGACCGCCATCCGGCCGCCGTCGTGACCGGAGAACCCGATTGTCAACAGGCCGCGCTGCTTCGCTTCGGTGATCGCCGTCATCAGATCTTCCGAATTGCCCGATGTGGACAGCGCGATCGCGATGTCCCGGTCGCGCGCGTGGGCGATGATCTGCCGTTTGAAGATCAGCTCGAACCCGACATCGTTGCCGAGCGCGGTCACCACCGCTTCGTCGGCGGCCAGCGACCACGCCGCCACAGGCCGGCCGAGCGCAGGACGGCTGAACAGGGACGCCAGCGTCGCGGCGTCGGTGGAACTGCCGCCGTTGCCGAACGTGTAGAGCCGGCCACCGCGGCGGAACCGGTCGGCCATCGCGGTCCCGGCGGCGATCAACTCCTCGCCGTACTCGTCCAGCGAGGAGCGCTGAAGCTGCGCGCTCTCGAAGGCCTTACCCCTTGCCGAGGCGGCCAGGTCGTCGAGCAGGCTCGTGGCGTCGGTCTCCTCCGACTCGATGAACGGGTACAGGAAGCTGGTGTTCTCGGACTCGGTCATCGGCTCACCTCGCCGAGTCGGGTGATCGCGGCTCCCGCGTGCACCAGGATGAGATCGTTTGGCGCAACGCCACCCAGCATCGTGACGTCCACCCACTCCTCACCCCTAGCAGTGCGGACCAACGCGGAACTCACGGCGTCGGCCGGTTCGAGCAGCACCTCACCGAGTCGGCCCTCGTCGCTGCACGTCACGCACACGTCGTCCGTGCACTCGTCGGAAGCGGGCTTGAGCAGTCCGGGATGCTCGAAGCAGACGTGGGTGAGTTCCCACAGCAGGTGGTACATCAGCACGAACGTCCCGGTGGCCGGCACCATCGGGTCGTCGGAGTCGATCCAGAGGATGTGATTGGCTGCGCCGGCGGGCGGGCGCGGACCCGCGCCGATCCACAGGGTCAGGACGCCCCACGCTTGCGCGCGTCGCATGGCGTCGACCACCGCGGGTTGGTCGGCCGACGCGACGGCGATCAGCAGGTCGCCTGGTTGACTCGCGACCCGCGCCTGCGCCACAGGATCCGGTTCGACGAGCGCCACCGAGGGCAGCGCCCGCTTGCCCATGATCACGGGATGGACGAACTCGACGGCGACGTGGTGGGCGTGCGGTTCCCATTGGGGTGACATCACCCAGAGCGTGGCGCCGTCGTGGAATCTGCGGGCGAGGTCAAGCGCAGCAGCTGCCAAGTCGGCGGACAGGTCGGCATCGACGAACGATCCGCCCAGTTTCGTGGTGATAGTCATCGTCGACCTCCCCTCACAATCCACCCCTTACCCACGAGTGTGCGCCGATCTCGCTACGACCGAGACGTTTTCAGACCAGGTGCTGTTCACCAGGTCGAGCGTGACCTGGGTCGCCGATTCCAGCGCCGCGCTCTCGTCGTCGGTGATCGTGCCGCACACCCAGTCCCAGTGCGCGGACACCGTTTCACCGGGTTTCGGTGCCGGCGCGAGGGATACGCCGTCTTTGCTCCAGTTCACCCGTTCGGTCTCGGGGTCACCGAGCGCCAGCACGCCGGCATCGAACGTCAGCGGACGAGATGTGATCACCACCTGCTCACCAGCCACCGATTCGACGGTTCCCCAGCGAATGCGGCAGTCCTGCATGACGCGAACGGCGGTAGTCGCGTCGGTATGCAGAAACCGCACCCATGGATAGACGACCAAGACATGAAAGCTGTGGTGGGCCAACACGCCGGTCGGGGTATTCAACTCGCCCAGCAGCCCCGTTACCTGGCCCTTGAACGCGATCCGTAGCCGGCTCAGCAGCACCGCGGGGTCGACCTTGCCAAGTGAGGGCCCGCCCACCCAGTAACTGCGGACGATGTCTTCGCCGAGCGGATCGGCGCTTCCGACGGCGTCGGCGATGGCGGTCAGGTACGGCCACGCACCATCGAATTCCTTGGCGTGGGTGGCCAGTTCCGACGGACCGTCGCCGTCCGTCGGCCCGCAATATCCAAGCTCATTCGGGGGGTAGGCGTACTGGGCGAACAACGAATGGCCCGTTGGCACTGTCTCGTTGGTCATCCGCTATTCCCCACCAGCAGTTGACCCAACGCGATGCCGCCATCGTTCGGCGGTACAAATCGATGTGTGATCACATCAAACCCGTTCGCCTGCAATCGCTTCGACGCCAGTTGAAGCAATAGCGCGTTCTGAAAGACGCCGCCCGACAGGGCGATGGTCTGCGATGCATCTCTTTCCTCGCGTGCGAGGTCGACGATCAGATCGGCGACGGCGCAGTGGAACCGCGCCCCGATCATCGCGGCGGGCACGCCTTCACGCTGGTCGTGGACCACGGCGCGCACCACCGGAGTCGCGTCGATCAGCGCCGGTTGGCCCGATCGATCGACGTCGAACACGTAAACACTTGCGCCACAGTCCACGCCGCGGGACTGTCCCTCCAGCTCGATGGCGGCCTGCGCTTCGTAATCGGCGATATGGCGGACCCCGGCCAGTGACGAGACCGCGTCGAACAGCCGGCCCATGCTGGACGTCGGCGCGCAGCCAAGGCCCGTCTCGAGCTGATGGCGCAGTACCCTCTGCTCGTCGGCCGGGCAGGCCGCCACCGCCGGCAGATCCGGCTCCCAGGGGATTCCCGCCGCCCACAGATGGGCGAGCGCCATCCGGTAGGGCCGCAGAACGCTGATGTCGCCGCCAGCCAGCGGCACGTACTTGAGTTGCGCGAGGCGTTGGTAGCCCTTGTAGCTGGCGAGCAGCACTTCGCCGCCCCACACGGCGGCGTCAGATCCGTAGCCCGTTCCGTCGAAGGCGAATCCGAGCACCGGCTGCGATCCGTCCAGGCCATGTTCGGCCATCACCGCCGCGATGTGCGCGTGGTGGTGTTGCACGGTCCGGACCGGCCGACCGGCGGCGTTGCGGTGTGCCCAGGCGGTCGACCGGTAAAGCGGATGGGCATCGGCGACAAGAAGTTCGGGTTCGACGGCGGTCAGCTCCCGCAGGTGCCGTTGTGCCGCGTCGAAAGCGGACAGCGTGGCCAGGTCGTCCATGTCGCCGATGTGCTGGCTCAGCCAGGCGTATCTGCCATCCGCGACCGCCGTCGTGTTCTTCAGGTCGGCTCCGACCGCCATCGTCGGCGGCACCGACACCGGCAACGCGATCGGCAGTGGCGCATAGCCGCGTGAGCGCCGGATCGGCAACTCAAGGCCGTCAACAACGCGGACGACGGAGTCGTCGCAAGGCACGAGGATGGCCCGATCGTGCATCAGCCAGCCGTCGGCGAGGTGGGAAAGCCGTTCGAGCGCATCGTCGTCGGTGAAGCAGATCGGCTCTCCGCCGAGGTTGCCGGATGTCATCACCAGCACGGCCGGCCCCGCATCGTCTCCTGGCAGCCCGAATAGCAGCGCGTGCAGCGGCGCGTAGGCCAGCATGACGCCGAAGTCGGGGTTGCGCGGCGCGACAGCGTCGGCGATCGGTGCGCCGCGTCGGCGGGGCACCAGCACGATCGGTCGCTGGGGACCGGAGAGTAGCCGCGCGGACGGCGCATCGACGTCGGCGATGGTGCAGGCGGTCGGCAGGTCGGGCACCATCACCGCGAACGGCTTGTCCCCGCGCCGCTTTCGCCCTCGCAGCTCGGCGACCGCCTGCTCGTCATTGGCGTCGCAGGCCAGGTGGTATCCGCCGATTCCCTTGATCGCGAGGATGCCACCGCTGCGCAGCAACCGTCGTGCCCGCAGCAGGGCAGCGTCGCCGTCGGTCATGCCGCGGTCGCCGTCGCAGTAACGCAGTGCCGGTCCGCAGTTCGGGCAGCACACGGGTTGGGCATGGAACCGCCGGTCGGTGGGGTCGGTGTATTCGCGGGCGCACTCGGCGCACATCGCGAACGACGCCATCGTGGTGGAGGCGCGGTCGTAGGGCAGGGAGGCGATGATGGTGAAGCGCGGGCCGCAGTTGGTGCAGTTGAC
>Ga0073928_10002955_pt1 | contig 27844 bp, 31 predicted proteins | sample PaiPotPPA55metaG_FD_76969 | JGI IMG/M metagenome (GOLD analysis project Ga0073928, IMG submission 76969) | Iron sulfur acid spring bacterial and archeal communities from Banff, Canada, to study Microbial Dark Matter (Phase II) - Paint Pots PPA... ...
CGCTCGCTGCTGTATGCGACGGTGGCCTATGTTCGCAACGGCAGCACCTCGAATTTCTCTGTGGCGAATAACAACCCCGGTCTGAACAACGACAACCTCAGCAATCCATTGCCGGGGCATTCGCAGACTGGCGGTTACATCGGCATCAATCACTCGTTCTAGCCCGATGCGTGCCGCCGCCCCCATCGACACCTTGACGCAGCGCATTGTCGCCACCTATCTGAGCTTGCCGCGGGCGGCTGCCAAGCGCTGCCTGCCATGTCGAGAAAAATCGCCCGCACGTCGCGCGCGATCGAACCGCCGGGGGCGGTGCACTTCCCGCAGTATTTCGGCTTTGCCGGATTCGCACTTGCGCCGTTTAAGGCACCGCTGGTAGACCCACTCTTGCCGATAGGCTGGAGCTTCATTTTTCCGAAACCGAAGACACAGGAGATTACGATGATTGACATCGCTTTGTTTGGCGCCGGCCGCATCGGCAAGATTCATGCAGCTAACCTCGTGCGCCAGCCGGGCGCGCGGCTCAAGTATGTTGTCGATATGCATCTGCCTTCGGCGCAGGCATTGGCCCAGATACATGGCGCCACGGTCGTGGACGTGGACGCGGCGCTGGGCGACCCTGCGCTCGGCGCCGTCGTCATCGCGTCGAGCACGAACACGCACGCGGATCTGATTATCAAGGCAGCGAATGCAGGCAAGGCCGTGTTCTGTGAAAAACCGGTTGATCTGACAGTTGAGCGCTCCCGCGAGAGCGCGGCGGCGGTGGCGCGAAACGGCGTGACTTGCATGATCGGTTTTCAGCGCCGGTTCGATCCGACCTTCGCCGCGCTCAAAGCGCGCATCGAACGCGGCGAGATCGGTGATCCGGAGATGCTGATCATCACGAGCCGCGATCCGGGTGCGCCGCCCGTCGACTACATCAGAAGCTCGGGCGGTATTTTCAAGGACATGCTGATCCATGATCTGGACGTGTTCCGCTGGATTTTGGGCGACGACGCGCAAACGCTTCACGCGACCGGCAGTTGCCTGACCGATCCGGCTGTTCTGGCAGCCGGCGACATTGATTCGACTGCAGTGACGATCCGCACCAAGCGCGGACTCTTGTGCCAGATCAACACGTCGCGGCGGGCCGCCTATGGTTACGATCAGCGCTTCGAAGTGCTCGGCAGCAAGGGTATGTTGCAGGCTGGCAACGTCCGGCCGACCGAGGTAACTGCCTATTCAGCAAGTGCGGTGTCGATCGACGTACCGGAGCCTTTCTTTCTTGAGCGCTATCGTCAGGCCTATGCCGCGGAGGTGGCGCATTTCGTGGAGGCGTTGACCAAAGGCACGCCCGTGCGCACGACGATCGAGGATGGTGTCAAGGCGCTCGAGCTTGCGGAGCTCGCGACGCTTTCGTGGCAACAGGGACGCTCGCTTGAGGTGGCGTCTGACGGCAAGCTGCAAGCTCATTCCGAGGAAATGTTACCAACGCGAACCGATACTCAGCCGTACGTCTCTGCGTAGCCCGGCGCGGATAGCGGGCTCCGGTTGGATAACCGAAGGCGTGCATGCTCGCCTCCTCAGGCGGTACCGCCGTCGTCGACTCTCGCGGAGGCAGGTCCGAGGCGTACCTTGAGAAGGCGTCCCGACCACGGCGCGCTGGTGAGCGATTCCAGTGACTGCAAGTGCCGGTCGCTGGTTACATACAGCGCGGGGCCGGTTGCTTCAGCAACAAAAGCGAGGCCCGTCGGCGCGGCGACGGGCAGGCTGACCAGCCGGTCGACGCTGCCGTCGCCGGTGAACCGCACGACGCTCCAGCCGTCCTTGAGTGTGGTCCAGAGACCGCCCCCGTTGTCGAGCGCGATGCCCGACAAGCGTCCCGATCCCTTGGGCATCGATGCCAGCCGCCGCACGATCGACGCGCCTTTTTTGCAATACGAACACGGTTCCCGAATCGGGCGCGACTGCGTAGGCGGTCACGCTGTCGCTGGCCCAGGTCATCGCTTCAATCCGCTCGCCGAAATGCCAATGCGACTTGAAACGGCCATCCTCGCCGATCACGCCCAACTGACAGTCCGTTGCCGTCTCGTTCCAGTACGCGGCCCAGGAGCCACCGTCCGGAGCCGTGCAAAGTGCCTTCACCGCAGGGTCGTTCCACGCCGACATGTCGGCGATCCTCACGAGTTCTCCGTTTGCGCCCAGCCGGGAGTGCGAGGCGCCATGCACCACGGTGATTCCATTGCCACAGAGCTGCATGGCGGTGATCGGCGCATCGAGCCGGGCGACGATGCGGTCCGTCTTGCCGTCGAAGCAATGCAGCGCGGGCGCGAGTGTATCGGCCCAGTAGAGGCGGCCCGACGCCTGCGACCACACGGGAAAAGCGCCGTGGAATGCCCAGGCTTCGCTGACGGGCTCGACCTCTTCCGCGCCCGGCTGATGTTTGCTAACGGCGAGTTGCGAGCCCACGCGGCGGGCCGCTTCGGCGAGTTCCGGGCCGAGCAGTTCAAGCCGTGCAAGGCTCAGCCGATACGCCGGCCCGGCGACACTCAGCGCGCCGCGTACCTGTCCCGCCGAATCGACGATCGGCGCGGCCACGCAGCGCACGCCCAGCACGATTTCCTCGTCGTCGATCGCGTAGCCGCGTGCCGTGGTGATGCCCAGTTCGATCTGCAGGCGCCGGCGATCCGTGATGGTGTGCGGGGTCAACGGGTCAAGCGTGATGCTTCTCACGAGCGCTTCGCATTCGTCCTTGGGCAAGCGCGACAGGATCGCTTTTCCCTGACCCGTGCAATGCAGCGGCTTGCTTTGGCCCAGCGCCGCAGCGGAGCGCTGCGAGTGCGCACCGTCGCAACGTTCCAGCGACAGCACGGCACCTCCGTCGAGCACGGCCAGATACGACGTCTCGCCCGTCAGGTCCCGCAGCGAGCGTAATTCGGCGCTCGCTGCCGCCACGAGATCGGGCATCAGGTACGCGTTGCGCACGAGTTCGAGATAGCGGAATCCGAGCCGGTACACCCGCCTGACCTGATCGCGCCTCACGAGCCCGCGTTCGACCAGCGTCGCGAGAATCCGGTACAGCGTTGTCTTGGGCAGGCCGGCTGTGTCCAGTAGCTCCGCATTGCTCATACCGTGAGGCGCCGCGCCGATCAGGTCGAGCACGCCCAGCGCCTTATCCAGTGAAGCGGTTCCTTCTCCTATCGCCATATTCCCATCCGTTGGAACTCAAGAGGCAAAATGAGGATATCACTGGTTTTCATGTACTGGTCACCGGATTAGCATTCGATCCACGGTGAACGAAGAAACATCGGGTCAGGTTCCAGAGTGTGGAACTGGTGCTTCGATTTCATGCCTCCAGCCTCTACGACAGGACACTCCAGTGAAGATCCATCACTACGCAGATTCACTTGCCACCGCTACGCCTCGCGACGTGGCGGTGAGCGACGAAACGCTCGCGAAACTGGCGAAAGTCAGCAGCGGTTCTCTCACCACGCAGCTTTTCAAGCACGGTTACCGGCAACCGGCGCTTGTCGGTTTGCGCGCGCTGAACAAGCATGTTGAACCGTTCGCCGGGCGCGCTTTTACGATGCGGTTCATCCCGGCGCGCGAGGGTATTGATACCTACGGCACGATGACCACCAAGCCGAACATGGACAACCTGCAGTGGCAGGGCGTCGAGCAGGTGAAGCCCGGCGATGTTCTCGTGATCGACAGCCAGAACGATCCGCGCGCGGCTTCCGCCGGGAACATCCTGGTCACCCGCTTGCTCGCGCGGGGAGCCAAAGCCATCATCACCGACGGCGCATTGCGCGACGGCAGCGAGATCGCCAATTTGCCGCTGCCGGCTTATGCCCGCGAGGTCACGGCGACCACCCGCATCTCGTACCACCACGTGGCGGACTTGCAGGTGCCGATCGGCTGCGCAGGCGTGGCGGTGTATCCGGGTGACATCATTGTCGGCGATGCAGACGGCATCACGGTCGTGCCGCCGCATCTGGCCCAAGAGCTGGCGGATTTCTGCACGCAGCAGGACGACCTCGAACGTTATCTCGCCATGCGCATTGCTGCGGGCGAAGCGTTGTGGGGCGTCTACCCGCCGAGCCCGCAAGCCTACGACGACTACAACGCGTGGGTGGCTGCGGGGCGGCCGAGGATTGCGTCAATTGTCGGCAAGGAGAACCGCTGATGGCCGTCATTGATCAGACCCAGTACCAGGTCCAGACCCGTTATGTCGCGTTGATCCGTCGCTATTTCGATGCTTGCAATGAAGCGGACTACGACAAGCTGGTGTCGTGCTTCACGCCTGACGCGGTCCATTATTTCCCGGCGGGCCTGCCTGAAATTCCGTGGCGCACCGCCGACACGATTGCCCGCAAATGGCAATGGTGCGTGGAAAACCTCGGCTCGCAATGGACCATCGAAAAGATTCTGGTGAGCCACGACAGCCACGAAGCGGTGATCGAGTGGACCCACTGGAAGGGCAAGCTCGGCACGGCGCTGCGTGGCGACGAGTGGTATGTCTTCGATGAAACCAGCGGGCTCATCAAGGAGATCCGCGCGTATTACGCATCGCCGGCGGACAAGGACGTGAAGATCAACGAACTCGTCGATTTCGCTTATGAAGCGCGCGGCTACCATCTGAACGCGACATCATGAGTGGTCCAGGAGGAGTCTTGAGGCGGGGAGGGACGTCATGGTCATGAAACACATCGTCATGTTTCGCCGGCGAGCGGACGTGGCGGGTCAGCCGGGGCTCGAAGCGCAACTCGTCGAGCGCATGCGCGCGCTGGACCGCGAGATCACATTCGTGCGCGGATGGAAGGTCTCGGCGAACGAACTGGATCGCGCGATCTGCTGGGACTATCTGCTCGAATCCACCTTCGACGACCGGCAAGCGCTCGAGCAATACCTGCCGCATCCCGCTCATGTTGCGCTGATCACCGATCTCAAACAGTACTTCGACTGGGCCGCCGTCGATTACACCGACTACACCGACTACACCGACTCACCGGCTGCCTGACCATTCGAACCCGGTTCGATAAGAAGCGGAACAGCTTCGCGGGTTCGCTCACACGCATGACGGCTGCGCTTGAAACAGCGCGAGCCGACTGGAGACAAAGCAATGAACAAGCACCCGTCGTCCGCACACGCGGACCTGGGCATGGCGGCTACCACGGCCGCAACCGTGAGCGCAGCCGCGGCGCACAGCGGTCTGGCCGCGAGCACACGTACACGCTACCGTTTTGTCACGCTGGCCCTGATCACCGTGGTCCTGGCACTCAGTTCCGGCGACCGGGCAGCCATGTCCGTTGCAGGTTCCGACATGGCGAAGGAAATGCACATTACGTCGATTGAATTGGGCTACATTTTTTCAGCGTTCAGTTGGGCCTACGTGATCTTCCTGATCCCGGCGGGCTGGTTGACGGACCGCATCGGCTCGAAGAAAGCCATGTTCAGCGCGATCGTGGTGTGGTCGATTTTCACCGTATGCATGGGCCTCGTGCATTTCATCGGGCTGGTGGTGCCCTTGTTGCTGGCGCTTCGGTTCCTGCTCGGTATTGCCGAGTCCCCTGTCGGGCCCGCGTCGGGGCGAATCATTGCCGCGTGGTTCCCGGCCTCCGAGCGAGGCGTGGCCGGCGCCATCTTCAACAGTGCGCAATACCTTTCGCTCGCACTCTTCACGCCATTGATGGGCTGGCTGTGCCACGCGTTCGGCTGGGAATACGTGTTCATCGTGATGGGCTGCGTGGGGCTTGTGATTGGCGTCATCTGGTGGAAGAACTACTACCTGCCGATCAAGCACCCGGCCATGAGCGCAAGCGAGCTCGACTACATTCGGGCTGGCGAAGGACTCGTTGATCTTGAAGCCACACAAAAACTGGAAAAGACAGGACCCAAACGTTCGCAGTGGCGTGACATCGGCTCGCTCTTCAAGAGTCGCATGATGGTCGGCATCTTTATAGGCCAGTACTGCATCAGCGCGATTACCTGGTTCTTCGTCACGTGGTTCCCGATCTATCTGGTCAAGGATCGCGGCTTCGACATCCTGCAGGCGGGCTTCGTGGCCTCTATTCCGGCGGTCGCAGGTCTGGTCGGCGGCGTGGCTAGCGGTTTTGTCTCCGACGGACTGCTGAAAAAAACCGGCTCACTGAGCATCGCCCGCAAAGGGCCGGTAATCCTCGGCTTTCTGCTCAGTGCGAGCATGATTCTCTGCAACTACGTGAACACGCAATGGCTGGTAGTCGGCCTGATGAGTCTCGCATTCTTCGGCAAGGGTTTCGGCGCGCTGAGCTGGACCATTCTCGCGGACACAGCACCTCGGGAAATCATCGGTACGACGGGCGGCGTGTTCAACGCGCTCGGCAATAGCGCGGGCATTGTCACGCCGGTGGTGATTGGTTACCTGCTGCAAAGTACGGGGTCGTTCGCCGCCGCCCTTGTTTATGTCGGCGCGCATGGGTTGATCGCGGTGCTGAGCTACGGGCTGATCGTCGGGAAAATCCAGCGTTATAAATTGAAGGACTAGTCTTCAGGAGACGGGACTGCGAATTCATGCGCCCGTCAGTGACATCCATTTTTCGTAAGGAGAAGTTGTGAGCACATCGTCTAAATCATCGTCGGGCAAAGACCCGCTTGCCCATCTGGCGCGCGGTGCAGCCAGCACGGATCGCATTACCGGCGTGAAGGTCTCGCTGACCTACCTGCCGCTTGCTGCCCCTATCAGCGACGCCAAGGTGCTGACTGGCCGGCAAAAGCCGCTGACCGACATCGCGTTTATCTTCGCTGAGATCCGCACGGAAGGCGGTCATGAAGGCATCGGTTTTGGTTATTCCAAACGTGCGGGTGGCCCGGGCATGTATGCGCACGCGAAGGAGATCGCGCCCGAGTTGATCGGCGAAGATCCGAACGACATTGCGCGTATCTGGAACAAGCTCTGCTGGGCTGGTGCATCGATGGGCCGCAGCGGCCTGACGACGCAAGCCATTGCGCCGTTCGATATCGCGCTTTGGGATATGAAGGCGAAACGCGCCGGTTTGCCGCTTGCGAAGCTGCTTGGCGCGCATCGCGATTCGGTCCAGTGCTACAACACCTCGGGCGGTTATTTGTCGATGCCGCTCGAACAGGTGATCGAGAACATCGACGTGTCGCGGGAACGCGGCATTGGCGGTATCAAGATCAAGGTGGGCCAGCCGCAGACAGCCATCGACCTGCAGCGGGTGACGGCCGTACGCAAGCATTTGGGCGACAGCTTCCCGCTGATGGTCGATGCAAATCAGCAGTGGGACCGTGCTACCGCGCAGCGCTTTGGGCGCGTGCTCGAACAGTTCGATCTCACGTGGATCGAAGAGCCGCTGGACGCCTACGATGTGGAAGGACACGCGGCGTTGAGCGCATCGCTCGATACGCCGATCGCGACCGGCGAGATGCTGACGAGTTTCGGCGAACACGCTCAGTTGATTACGGCGCAGGCGTCGGATTTCATCCAGCCGGATGCACCACGCGTGGGGGGCATCACGCCGTTCCTACAGATCATGAGCCTCGCCGACTTCAAGGGCTTCAGCCTCGCGCCGCATTTCGCGATGGAAATTCACCTGCATCTTGCCGCCGCGTACCCGCGCGAACCGTGGCTCGAGCATTTCGAATGGCTTGAGCCGATGTTCAACGAACGTCTCGAGCTGCGAGACGGCCGCATGCATGTGCCGAATCGTCCGGGCCTGGGCTTCAGTCTTAGCGATCAAGCGCGCGCGTGGACCAAAGACACGGCGTCGTTCGGTTCGGGCGTTGGAACGCTTCTTTAAGCGTACGGAACACATTCTGGCCGCATTGCATCACAACAAGTCGCAACGCGGCCTTATCGACTTAGCCGGAAGTGTGTCAATCATGAAGATGATCTTTCGCTGGCATGGTCCGAAGGACCCGATCAGCCTGCAGTACATTCGCCAGATTCCGGGGCTATACGGAATTGTGTCGTCGCTTTACGACTTACCGCTCGGCGAAGTGTGGCCCATCGAGCGGATCAAGGGACTGCAGAACGCCGCGGCGGCACACAACCTGAAGATGGAAGTGGTCGACAGCTTCCGGGTGCATGAAGAGATCAAGCTCGGACGGCCTGGGCGGGAGCAACTGATGCCGCAATATGTCGCGACGCTCAGGAATCTTGCGGCCAGCGGCATCAAGGTGGTCTGCTACAACTTCATGCCGGTGTTCGACTGGACCCGCACGCAGATGGACTATGCGTTGCCTGATGGGTCGAATACGCTGTCGTTCGAAGCGGCCAGGGTGGAGGCGCTGGATGTGTCAAAGGGCATTCCGTTGCCGGGGTGGGGAACCCGTTATACCCCGGAGAAGCTGCGGTCCTTGCTGGACGAATATGCCACGGTCAGTACCGAGCAGATGTGGCGCAATCTGGAATATTTCCTCTCGCACCTGGTGCCGGTCGCGGAAGAACTTGGGCTGAAGCTCGCGCTGCACGCCGACGATCCGCCGCGCTCCGTTTTCGGGCTGCCGCGCATCATCAAGAATATCGAGGACCATCGTCGCGTGCTCGATATCGTCAATTCGAAAGCGAACGGACTGACGCTTTGCAGCGGTACGCTGGGGTCGGATTTGCGCAATGACGTGCCTGCTTTCATCAATGAATTCGCGGCGCGGCAACGCGTGCATTTCGTGCATCTTCGCAACGTCAAGGTGAGCGGCAACGGCGACTTCTACGAGTCGGCGCATCCGACCGAATGCGGCTCGCTCGACATGGCCGAGATCATGAAGGCACTGCATGACGCCAACTTTCAGGGTTATGCGCGTCCCGATCACGGCCGCATGATCTGGGGCGAAACGGGCGTGCCGGGTTATGGCCTTTATGACCGCGCGCTAGGCATCATGTATCTGCAAGGGCTGTGGGAGGGCATTGGTAAAGAGAAGGCTCGTGCGCAGCTTTTGCAAGGTCATGTAGCGGCCTGAACGTTCGCGTGACGAGCCAACGTTTCAACGGCCGATCGGCTGTCGAAATCCAGAGTACTAACCGGGTCGTGTTTTCATGCATGACTCGGGCTGCGGCATGCAAACAACCGGCGCGATGACTTTGCCGGACGCAATAAAGCCGGCTCATATAAATATCGAGGCGGGAGACAAACAATGACGCAAGACTATGGCGACCGGCCCAGGAAAATCGGGCGCCGAAGATTCTGTGCAGGTGTCGCTGCCGCAACGGCCGCAGCGGTTGCGCCTTCGCTAAGCAGGGCTGCGCGTGTGTCGGAAGACGCTGCATTCTACGTGGCGGTTGGTGCAACGTTGACGGTGTATCGACCGGACGCGCATCCGCGCACGTTTTCCATTCATCCAAATGGACGCATGCTCGTTCCCGCCGCGATCGAACCGCTCGATGTGCGTGACGACAACACGGTGCGCACGGTCAGCGCGGCGCTGAGCGTGTTTCAGATCGCCGCCGACGGTCGGCTTCAAGACTCCGGTGCAAATAGGTGGACTGACTGGGAAGGTTCCTATAGCTATGGATAACTTAGCGATCGAACAGGACAGCATTCCAGACGGCAGGCACAGCGGCATCTTTGAGCCGGGGAATGGAGAGGTTGAACTGTCCCTTGCGAATGCGGTGCATCAACTCGATGCCGGCAATCGTTGTCGCGGCGCTGCTGAACCGTTTCCAGCCGAGCATCACATTTGTTCTGGACTTAATGTTTCGATGGTCCTGCTCGATCAGATTGTTCAGGTACTTCGAGGACCGGACCTTCGTGTCTTCAGGCAGCAGGCCATCGGCCTTCATTTCACGCACCGTCCGGTGCGAAGCAGCATAACCGTCGAGCGTGATCGTCTCCGGCGGCTGGCCACGGCCACTCCCGGCAAAAGGCCGGCAGTCTAGCCGATCAACGAAAGTTCGGACCCTCTGTACTCGTCGCCCGGGTGGCGCCATTACGCCGAAAACGCCGTGGCTCCTTTACGCCGAAAATCCGGTGGCGCCATTACGCCGGAAACGAAATGGCTCCTATATGCCGGAAATTCACAGCCTGGGCATGCCGGTGCAACGAGCCAAAGCCGTTTGCTATGGAACGCTAAATGGTGCATCCACGTGCTGGCAATCTCCGCGAACCCGGTGTTTACCCCCACAGAAAACTCATCCCGGCCGAAGCACGGCGTGCTGCAAGAGAACCCGTTGAACACGTTCGAGCGCAAGCTTGGGTGCCCTAGCTTTAACATCGCGCGAGCCATTTCGAGTGCATCAGAAGGGACCGTATCGCCTTTACTGAAAACTTCGATATCCAAAATAAATCTGTCGATGTGGTCAGCGTGACCGGCTGCCCAGTTGGCAGGTTCTGTTGCAATTAGTGTTTCCAACACGATATACGCCTGGCTTAAGTCGGGTATTGTCAGAAAAGGTCGCGTGGCGGACATTGCTTTCTCTGAGGGCTGCCGTACAGGCGCAAGTCCGATACCCGAGACGATGGTCGACAAATGAAGCGCGCGGTTTGTATGGCGCCCCTTCAATAAATCCTTCTGCCCCGAACTGAATTGTCTGTGGTCGTCCCGGACGATCGGTTTATCGGGTCCGCTACAAATGATCGATTGCCGGTTCCACGGCGCCGCTTAATCGCGTTTGAGCACCATTTACCGGCTCAACCGGGTTAGCTCGTCGTCGGAAATCTTCTTGTTCCTAACGCGCTTGCAATGGACTACTTGTATGCGGGCGTTGGCGTATAGATGGCAACCTGGATTGTCAACGCTGGCGTGTCGCGCCGGCGGCGAAGGGGAAGGATCCGCTCGCTGCGGCTTTCGCTGACATCTTGACGACACCGCTGGGCGGGTGCACAATGGCATATGCTTTAGCATATGCCAAGGAGGGCGTCATGACAAAAACGACCGGGGACCGGCACGTCCGGCTGTTTCGCAATGGCCGCAATCAGGCTATCCGGATTCCACGCGATCTTGAGCTACCGGGTGAGGAGGCCGTCATCCGCAGGGAGGGCGCGCGGCTGATTATCGAGCCGGTAAAGATCGTGCCATTACGGGAGCTGCTTGCGCAGTGGGCGCCGCTCGACGAGTCCTTCCCGGAAATTGAGAGTCTGCCTGCGGAACCAGTTGACCTCTAATGTCCCTGTATCTGCTAGACATGAACATCATCTCCGACGCGATCCGCAACACGCGCGGCTCCTGCGCGGTCCGTATCGGGCAGGAGCCCGCGGAGAACATCTGCACGTCGATTATCGTGGCTGCCGAACTGCGCTATGGGCTGGAAAAGAAAGGCTCAGACGAGTTGGCCAAGCGTGTCCAGCGCGTGCTGACAAGCTTACCGGTGATGGCGCTCGACAGCGAGGCGGACCGGTTCTACGGAAGGTTGCGCGCCGATCTGGAACGTCAAGGCAAGGTGATCGGAGCGAACGACATGCTGATTGCCGCACACGCGCTGTCGATGGACGCGGTGCTCGTCACGGACAACATCGATGAGTTTTCCCGGGTGCAGGGCCTCCAACTCGAAAACTGGCTGCTGCGCGGTGCTGGCTGACACGCGGACCGATGGCGGCCCGCGGAACGCAGCAGACTGCGGCACTGACGTCGCGGCGCTATTCTGGCAATCCGAATATAAAGCTGCTACGTTCATGCCATCGCGGGGTGGTGAAACTTGGTAGACACACCGACTTGCCAAGTCGGCGCGGAGAGGCGTGCGGGTTCAAATCCCGTCCCCCACCCATTCCAAAGGGCTCAGGACCAACCTCCTGAGCCCTTTGTCTTTTCGGCGGCCTCTTTTCTGACCACGAGGCCTGTCGGATACCTCGCCGCGGAAACCGGAGCACGAGGAGAGGCGGCACTGTTACTGGCGCCTAACCCTGGAACACACCAAAATACTTACCTCACAACGAGTGGGGTAGCCGCGTTGCACTCAGATGCAAACCTAGCTTTTTCAATTGCATGCAATACTGCCGGACCAGGTGGTGTGCCCGGAGCGGAGGCTCTATCGGGGCTAGCGCGAGCATTTTTCCTGGCGGGAGCTCAAAGCGTTCTGGTGTCTCTCTGGCCGGTCGAAGATAAGAGCGCTGCCGATGTCGCCTCGCAGTTTTTCAAACTCGGATTCTTGGGTGCGCAGGATACGCAAGCCGGCGCGTTGAGAGGTGCGAAGCTGTCTGTTATCAACCGTGGAGGCTTCGCTTCGCATCCAGCGTTTTGGGCGCCGTTCGTGTTAATCGGCGACGGCCGCAGGTCGCTTAGCTCCGGCGCAACCGCTCATGCCAGCCCGCTCAACCCGCTGTTACTGAGTGAAAAAAAGTGAAATGTCTTTCTTGGAAATGGTCGAGAAGGGTCTTGAGCGAAGTGCGTATCATTGGCGCTATACGTGTATAGCGCCAATCCGCAACACTTCCGTACCGCTGGAGGCTAACCATGCTCGCCATTCGACTGCCCGAAGAAATTGAAGCCCGACTGGACGCGCTGGCTAAGCGTACCGGATGCAGCAACGTTCTATGCGCGCGAGGCCATTCTGCAGCACCTAGACGATCTGGAAGACCTGTATCTGGCCGAGCGGGTGGTCAAGCGCATCCAGGCAGGCAAGGAGCAGACGGCTGGGCTGGATGATGTGGAGGCACGGCTTGGTCTGGCGGATTGAGGTCTCGCAAACCGCTGAAAAGCAGCTTCCAAAACTGGACCGAGTGGTCGCCCGGCGCATCATCGCGTTTCTGCGGGATCGGGTGTCGATGATAGATGACCCGCGCGCGATCGGCGAGGCCCTCAAGGGCAGCGAACTGGGTGAATTCTGGAAGTATCGTGTTGACGATTGGCGGCTGATCTGCCGGATCGAGGACTCGCACATCACGATTACGGTGATACGGCTGGGCAACCGGCGCGAGATCTACCTCTGACCTCCTAACCGCACGCGTAAGCTTGCCGGATACGGAAATCACCGTCACCCAAGCGCAGGCGACAACGCTTGAAAGCTCTGGTTTGCAGCGGTGGGATGTCATGGTCACCTTCGCTATGTCCGAGAGGCGCAAAATTTTTATAGATTTAGCTAAGTAATTAAAAAATACTGGCATTATTCTCCAAATGCGACGCTGGGGGCTCTGACATTTTCGAGACATGACCGGTGTGAAAAACTCAAACCTGATCTGGACCACGTATTGGGTTGTGCATGGCGCGGCCCCGTCCCGCATGTGTGAGGCCTCCCTAATTTGGTAGTTGACCGAAGGGGTAGAAAGCTCGAAAAACGTATCGTCGATGAAATCATCATATTAATTCTCGGCCAACGACCTTGCTGCTCTCTGCCCCGTATCGCTGCACCCCGGACGCAGGTCGGCTGTTGTCCCGCGCAGTGATGCTTGGTTGCGGAATTCTGGCCGATATCAGGCATGGACGAGCAAATCCACGGGCAGGCGAGGTGCTTAGGAGAGTTGTCGGTTTCTTTTCATTTTTGGCCCGTGGGTTGCAGAACACGGATCAATACAGCGTCATGCTGCGCTCAGTGGGAGATGCATCATGGATCCTCTTGGACACGAATGGCAACTGAGCGGTATCGGCGGATGTTGCATGCCCCCGGGTAGCCTTGACGTTCTGCTTCGGCGCGCGCAACGTGCCGAAGCAGAACTGTCCCGGCTAGAAGACCGGTTCAAACTGAAAGAGCGCCAGGTGACTGAGTTGCAGATGGCACTGGCCAATTCCACCGCCCGGCACTATGCGGTTGAGGATCAGTTGGAACGGGAGTTGGAACGCTTGCGCGCCACAGTTCTGCCCGGGGCATTTATTGACCGCTTCACAGGAATGGCGGACCGCCCCTGGGGCGATGGGCTGGGCGGTCCTGAAGGCGGCGTGATTGTCCATCTGCCGTATGTCACCGCCGTGCTTTCAGTGCTGTTTGATGCGATGTACGTTTACTGGAAAAACTACGACGCAGACAATCCCCCGAAGTCATCCACTGTGGCCCGCGCGATTGATGAACGCCTTGCGCTCAGGGCGCAGCCCAGTGGTGAGGCATCGCGTAGCGGACAGGCCTACGCGTCGGCAATCAGGCCTGACTGCATAAAGGAAACCGATCATCGGCATCATGTGCGTCGTCGCGTTTGACGATGCGAAAAGATGGAACTGACCTGGATCTCTTGCGAGCACAGGCAAAGTGATGAGCGCAAGGCGGCCGCACTCGATGATTCAGGGTGATTCGGCAAGAGTGTCGCTATCCGGAGTGGACTCGTCGCTGGCGCGGGGATATCTTGAACTTGCTGCATGGTGAACCATGGCATAGCATGCCGCAGGATCTAACGGTGGCAGCAGTGCGGTTCCTGAGCTTCCTGCGTCATCGCAGTTTTCCGCCGTGTCCGGCATCGGTGGTTTTCCGAACCAATGGATTGAATTCATCAGGCCACGCGGATCGCAGCCGAGCCGGCTGAAGGTGGCCGGGGAAAGTTCGATGGAGCAGGCGACGATGCTGGCATTTCGGGTGGTGACATCAGGATGGATGCGCTGCAGGGTAAGCCCCGAACGACGGTACAGGCGCTCGACGGAGCGCGATACGACGCCGATGACTTCGGTTGCGCCGAATGCTGCTGCAAGGGCGAGCGCATAGGGAAACAATTGCATGCCGGGCGCGCTGCGCTCACTCGTATTGTCATGAACGGATCTTGGGGTTGATCCGGCGAAACGAGAAAGCTCCCACAGGGTAGTCGACGCCCGGGGTGACTCGGAGCCAAGTAGCTCTGGAAACACATCCTTGAGCAGATACCGTCCGGTTGTAGGCATCAGCCTTGCGCAACCGCAGACTCGACGTTTCGGTGACATAGCGACGATATGAACCGTCGTGCCGTCGTCGAACTGGTCCCACTCCGATGTCTGGTTGCCGGTTGCAGTTGGGATCGTCCATCCGAGGCGCCGAACGAAGACTTCATATCGGTACGCACCGAGTCCTATCCGGATGTCTCGTGGCAGGTCTTCGAGCCTGCCTGCAGCGATATACGGCATCGTGCATCTCCCGTTAAGGTTATTAGCCGCAACGGTAAGCGAGTCCGGAACGTAGTTAAACTATGCAATCAGGGAGGTTGCGGAGGAAGACGGACTGATCGTATATCAATGAGAATGCCGGCGTTATTTCACCCTCGACAGGGTTGCCAGTGAAGAGCCGGATTTTTTGCAGGATGCCGCATGACGTCAGGGACGGATAAGTCCGAGCACAGCTGCCTTAACCGCGGCGGATGTCCGGCTATTGACGTCCAGGGCTTCCATGGCGGTGTCGATATGATAGTCCACCGTGTGATGTGAAATGCCGAGCAGTTGGCTGATGATCCAGGAGGACTTGCCGCGTGCGACCCATGTCAGGCATTCGCATTGGCGTGGCGTCAAGCGTTGGGCGGCCGGGGACGACCGGTGTATTTCCAGCCTCTCGAGCTCGAAGTGAAACTGCGCACTGATCAGATACGCTTGACGCCGGCTCGCTTGGGCATCTGGCGCCGTGGCTTGTCCCGACAGATTGACAAGAAGGACGCGCCCCATGGGTTCATGGATCGGAATGGTGATTCCGTTGACTAGCCCTGCATCGCGCGCTTCGTCAAGCACACGCTGTTCGAGTTGGTTCAAGTCGGCAATGTCACGCCAACGGTATGGGGTAGTTTGAGTGAAAGCGATGCGGTGAATCGGATCAACTAAAGCATAACCGTTCTTCTGGTAATGCTGCACCCAATGGTCTGGATAGTGCACGCAGATGATTTGCAGCGCCGCCTCGCAACAGGAAGCGTGCTGTGCTCGCGAAAGCCTGCTGATCACATATTGGGTAAAACCCAGGTGCCGTGCAGCGCGGCCAAACGAGGCGATCAGAGACGGCAGGTCATTGGCACGCGCCAACGGCGTGCTCAGCGGGTAAGCCGACGATCGCGTGCGCGCAGAAACAGGAATTGGCGCGCGCGGGCCTTTATGAGAACGGTAGCGGCGGGCGTAAATCATTTTCGTTCCTGGAACATGGCTTTCCCGAGGACATGGGCAAGGTCCCGTCGGGCACGGTGATGCACGGGGTTCCATGCCTGTAGTGGCCGAACCGGCTGTGCTCGTGCAGACTTTCGTGAAACCGTCGCGCGAGCACGGCGTGTGTTGCCTGCGCAATTCATTCCAATCTGTTACCGCCCGCAGCACTGGCGTCGCGGGCGGGAACCCGCTCAACAAAGGTGGCATCAGAAGGAGGTTACATCGAGAATTTGGATTCGTGTCGGTAACTATCTGCGAGTTCGACGGGCACCACGGTGGTGCGTCTAAGTACCGCGGCGGCTCTGACCGATCACCGATATACGTATGCAAGCGCTGGGGGGTGCCGCGTGACACAGGAATCTCGATGCTCAGTTAAACGAACAGATTGCGTTCGGGCGTTGGAGTGACCACGTAAGCCATCTCTCGTCGGCGGATTTGCGACCTCGCTAACAGCACTTAGCGCAGGAGGAGCGCCGCCGAGGAGAATCCACCGACGCCGTGCGCAAAGAGCAGGAGCGGTTCGTTCCACAGAAGCGAGTGACAGTCAGTCAGATTGATGATCGGGTCGCTGACGCTTACGTGCGCGATACGGGAGAAGTTTTCGGTGAACAGCCGCTCGCGCGCAATACCGAGGGACGAAAGCACACGATGCCACGCTGGGAGATCCAGATGGTGAGGCAGGATGCGCTGGATCGCAGTGGGCTCAAGGCCAGCGTCGCTGGCTACCGTCGCGATCAACTGACGTGCGCTCAGAAAATACTGTGTAGCGAGGTGCGATTCCTGCTGTCCTAGCGCACCCTGCCAGGCGAGACCACTTGCGTGGGTGCGCACCGCGATAAGCCGGTTGACGGGCGAGTCGCGCTCGATGAGCGCGGCACAGGCGCCGTCGCTCATCAGTCCGGCACCCTCTATCAACCGCTCGGACGCAACCGGCATGGCATCGGCCCCGACAAGCAGGACGCGCCTGAGTGCAGGGCGAGCGACGAACATCGCACGGATGACGCGCAGTGCGCCGAGCAAAGACGCGCAATGCTGCTGGGCAAAGGAGAAGGCTTCGGCGTGCACAAACCCGAACGTGTCGCACACGATGCGCGTGAGCGACATCGGCGGCGGGGCGACGCTGCCCTGCAGCGTATGCGTGTAGATCATACAGTCGAGCGTGTTGGGTGAAAGCCCCGATGACCGGATCAGGGCGTCGATGGCTTTCATTGCCATTGATGCAACGGATTCGCCTGCGGCGTCGCGGTAGTAGCGAACGCCGACGCGTTCAAGCTGTGCCACGCACGCTGCAGAATGCCCGGCTCGGCGCGCCCAGCTACGCACATCATCGACCCTCTCAGGGAGGTAGTACGCGGTGTGCGTGAGACCGATGCGAGCGCTCATCATTGGCCTGTTGGCGATGCATCGGACAAACAAACGGCTGGCTTGCCACATGCTTCGAGAAGCGAGCAACCGACGTAGCCACCCAGACCGACCCCCCAGGCGAGCACGAGTGCGCCGTGTTCTAACGTACACATATCGAGTGTTTCAGCGAGCCGCACGATGGATTCTGCTGCGCCGAGATAGGCGCGCCTGTCCTCCAGGTGACGCTCGCGTGGCAAACCGAGCTGCCGCGACACCGCCTCGACGAGCGGCCGGTTGACTTGATGCGCAATGACGGCCGATATCTCGCCTGCGCGACGGCCATGGCGGCGCAGCAGCGCGTCAATCAGGGCGAGCAGCGCTGGCGCGAAGATGGCGTTCGTGTCGATGAGCGACGCAGGTAGTCCGAATGGCGCGTCCGCGCGACAGAGCGGCTGGACTGCCGTATCAAGTAGCTGCAGTCCTCGGCTGTGCGTCGCGGGCGAGTCGCGTTCCAGTAGGATCGCTCCCGCAGCATCTCCCTGCAGAGTCCAGCGACCGATGCGGCGGGCAAACGGATGACACCATTTCTCTGCGGCGACGATGAGTATGACGCGCAACTCAGGCTCCGCGACGAAAAGGTCTTTAGCTAGGCGAAGGGCTGTAAATACTGACGCTCCCTGCTGCTGTGCGATGGAAAATGGGAAGCAGGGTTCACCGATGGCAGCACGCAGTCTGCCGGCGGTGGTCGTGGAGACGTGTTCGTTGAGGCTGCTGTGACAGAACATGACGACGTCGATGCGGGGTGCCTCGGGGGCACGTGCGGCGCAGATCGTTTGTGCGACGTCGGTCGCAAGCCCGGACAGATCGTCATTCTTCTCGACAGGCACGAAACCGATGCCAGTTTCGACAGCGATGCCAGCCGCCGCAGCCGGCCATGATGCTGACGGCGTATCGTCCAGTGGCATTGAGGGTTGCGGCAGGTCCCGTCCGTACGCCGCGAACCAGTACGGGTACACAAGGCGAGCCCATCCGGTGAGGACCGTGGCATTGAGCGTGTGCTCAATCTGAGACCACTGCGCCAAAGGCAAGGCAGGGGGGACATAGGCCGCAACGGCCGTCACAACCGGCGCACTCATGGTCGGCAGACTTCGCCCGCAACGTGCTCGGGCGTGATGTCATAGAGTATTCTCCCGAACCACGCGTCGCCAATGAGATGGCATGCCCGTTGCAACCCGATGCGGCGAAAGCCGATGCGCTCGAGCAGGCGCTGGGAGCGCACGTTGTTCTCTACGGCCCAAGCGGTGACGCAACGCAGCTGGTATCGTATGAACGCTTCCTGAAGGAGCCTGCGGGATGCGTCGCACGTCATGCTGCCATGCGTGGGACGTAGTGGATCGCGCATCACCCAGAACGAGCCCGTGGCGAAGGCGTGGGTCACGTCGCTGACCGCTGCAAGGCCGCTTGCTGGCTGATGTCCGACTCGGCCGAACATACGGATGTGATGCCGCTGGCTGTGCAGCATGAGGTGCAGCGCCAGGGTGGAAAGTTGCTGGCGCCCCAGACCAAAATCGAACCACTGGCTGATCGCAGGCTGCGCGAGCCACGCTTGAATGGTGCTCGCGTCGGCGTCATCCGGCTCGCGTAGCCAGCAGACATCGCGTGACGCCATGCCGATGGTGCTGGCGCCATCGGGCCGTGCAGCTTGACCGGTTGTCGGTGCGTTCATGGATGGACTCCGCTTGGAGAAGGGTGGGGCGATGACGACGCGCACTGGCCAAGGGCGGTTTCCGTCTGCGAGAGTAGTAGAGCGAAAGAGGGCATCGTCTGGAAGCGCACGGCAGGTGGCAGCCCTTCGACGTAGCCGTGCCCGCCGCACAGTTGCACGAGCTCGCGGCTGACGTCCATTGCTTCAACGGCCACATGGCGCAGCAACTGTCGCACCAGGGAGTCTGGCGTGGTAAGGCCACTCTGCGCCACGTTCCACAGGAAGAGCCGTGCACCACGAGTGGCAATCAACATGTCCGCGAGGCGGGTGGTGACGAGCTGATGGGTCGCGAGCGTTTTGCGGAACGTCTGTCGCGAGGCGGCATAGTCGAACGCGAACACAACGCTTTGCTGCATGGCGCCTACCAGCAGTGCGCACAGGTAAAGGCCGGTTTCGGCGAGCAACGTCCGCGTAGCGTCGTTCTTTGTGTGGTCCGTGCCGCATGCGATGCGCGCACAGGATGCGAGTTCGCCGGGGTCGACCGCGATTTGCTCAAGACCGAGAGCCTGCAGTGTCGCGATGCGGCTGCGCCGCCGTACGACGCGGCGCAGCTCGTGCGGTGCAACGAGTACCGGCAAGCGCCCGGCGGCGCTCTCATGCGGCACTAGCAAGGGTGCATCCGCGTGCTGGTAGAGGACCCAGAGCTTCCCGGCGACGTCGCCGGGTACCACCAAGCTGATAGAGGTAGACCCGTTAAAGTAGTCCCCGACCTGCCGTGCGGGCAGGCAGTCGAGCGCGTCGCTCTCGCGTAGGGCCATGAGCGCTGGCGCGCTGAGCGTTAATTCTGCGGCGCGCTCAAGCGGGCCGGCCGCGAACTGTTGAATGACCAGATTCAGATCAGCGTGGTCGATGGCGAGGCCACCCAGGTGCGTCGGCAGGATCATGGTGCCTAGATCAAGCTCGCCTGCGAGTCGCACCGTCTCCTGCCAGTCCGAAGGTGTTGCGGGATGTGTCAGCAGCGGCGAGAGGCGCTTGCGGACAAAGCGTTGAACGGCCTCGCAGAGTCGCTGCTGGTCTTCGGTCAGCGCCCACGAAAGGCGGCCAAGGTTCGCGGGTCTGGTGTCGTCGTGGCAAAGCATGAAGCGTCCTCCGTGATCGAACAACAACAGCGCTAGATGAGCATTTCAGCGGGCGGCGGGTGTCCAAGAAAATCAACCGGGCTTGCGGAGCGGCCATAGGCACCGGACTGGAGCACAACGACGAGGTCTCCGATCGAAGTGGCGGGCAGGTGCGCGTCATCGGCAATCCGATCAAGCGGCGTACAAAGGCACCCCACTATGTGGCAGCGCTCCTGGGAGGGTTCGTCCAGCCGGTTGCCGATCATCACGGGATAGTTGCGGCGCAGCACCTGGCCGAAGTTGCCTGACGCCGCGAGATGGTGATGGAGACCACCGTCGGTGACGAGAAATGTTTCACCGCACGATACCTTGCGATCGACGATGCGGCACACATAGATACCGGCTTCGCCCACCAGGTAGCGTCCAAGTTCCAGGACCACGCGCGTGCCAGGAAGGCGCCGCTGGAAACTAGGCAGCCAGTTACCCATCGCTTCGCCAACGGCCTCGAGATCGAGCGGATCTTCGCCCGGGAAATATGGGATGCCGAAACCGCCGCCAAGATTGATGAACGCGGGGGGCGCCTCGAGGGCGCCGGCCAGCCACGAAGCCAGATCAGCGCTTTGCCGCTGTGCCTGAACGATGGTTGGTGCGTGAAGGCATTGGGAGCCCCAGAACACGTGAAAGCCGGCTAACACGACCTCCTGCCGGGCGAGCTCATGAAGCAGCGCCGGAACCTGGCTGGCATCGACGCCAAAGGGCCCCGCGCCGCCACCCATGCGCAGGCCGCCTTTGCCAATCTGGAAATCAGGATTTACGCGGATCGCCACCGATGGCCGTATGCCGAATTCCCGGCCGAGCTTAGTCACGAGATCCAGTTGCGCTGCCGATTCGATGTGGACGATGACACCGGCCGCCACGGCGCGGCGCAACTCTTCATGCGCCTTGCCGGGACCGGCAAATCCGATCCGCTCAGGGCGCATACCTGTGTCGAGCGCGAGCATCATTTCGCTGGCTGACGCGACGTCGAACCCGTCGAGACGGGTTGCGAGATGATGAACAATGGCCGGCATTGGATTGGCCTTGATCGAGTAGTGCAGTTCGATCCCATGTGGCAGCGTCTGGCGTAGCGTACGTAGGCGGGCGTCCAAGACCGAGCGGTCGTAGACGTAGAAGGGCGTGTGTCCGGCACGCGCGGCAAGACGGTGCAGGTCGACGCCGCCGACCTGGAGCACACCTGCCTGCGCGTTAAAGGAGGGCGTCATGGCAGCGCCTCCCGGGAAGCGGCATTTCGGCTACCCGTTGCGACGCTTAACTCGGCGCGCAGGGCGGTACGGTCGAACTTGCCGTTGGGGTTGCGCGGCAACGCCTCGCGGAGAATGACGCGATGAGGGACCATGTACGGCGGAAGGTGCTGCGCGCACCAGCCACGCAAGGCGTCGGGATCCAGGGCTGCGGGCGGGATTGGCGCGACCAGTAGCACGATCGACTCACCGAGTCTGTCGTCGGGTACGCCCACAGCAACCGCTTCGGCGACCAGACCGCTTGCATGCACGACCTCCTCGATTTCCTCGGGGCTGATACGGTAGCCAGAGCTCTTGATCTGCGCATCGTTGCGCGCGACAAAATAAAGAAAGCCGTCAGCGTCGCGCCGCACAAGATCGCCTGACCAGACGGCCGTGTCGCAGGGCGCACCGCCAGGTTTTACCTCTGGCGAGGGGCGATAGCGCAGGCGGGTGCGCGCGGCGTCGTTCCAGTAGCCGAGCGTGACGCAAGCGCCTACGTGGACCAGTTCGCCAACCTCCTCGATCGCGCAGGGTGAGCCGTCCTCGCGCACGACCAGGATGCGGGCGTTAGGCACAGCCTTGCCGATCGAGTCGGGGCGCCGGTCAACCTCCTCGGGATCGAGGTACGTCGAGCGGAACGCTTCGGTCAGCCCGTACATCAGGTACGGTTCAGCCTGCGGGAAAAGTGCTCGCAAGGTTTGCAGGACGGACAGGGGAAGACGCCCGCCCGTGTTGGCGAAATAGCGCAGATGACGCCGCGCGCCTTCAGACCATGTGGCGCGGGCGAGTCGCATCCAGAGCGGTGGCACCCCTGTCAGCGCGGTGATCTGTTCACGCTCACAGGCAGTGATGACATCCTGAGGCGTGAGGTAGTTGACCAGCACCGCCGTGGCGTTGACCGCCCAGGCTGAGGTGAGCTGGTTGAGACCGGCATCGAAGCTGAGCGGCAATGCTGAGAGAATGCGATCTGTCGACGTGTGATGAAGATAGTGCGCGACGCTCCAGGCGCCTTCGAGCAGATTGCGATGACTGAGCATGACGCCCTTGGGCAGGCCGGTGGATCCGGACGTGTAGAGGATGGCTGCCAGATCGGTATCGATGCACGCAGCGGACGCTGAGATGAGCTCCGTGCTGCGCTCGCACGGAGTGTGGCCCGGAGAGCTTCTCCCGGACCAGCGGTGACAGGTCGTTGCGCGTGACAACGGCGATGGAATGCCGGCCGGGTCGTCGACGAGAATGATGTGTGGGACGTTTGCGAGCGCTTGCGCGCCGAGCAACTCGGCGCGAACCGCGGAGGTGACGAGGCACCGTGCGCCACAGTCCTCAAGGACGTGCATAACCTGTCGCGGTTTAAGGACGGGATTGACCGGTACAAAGACGCAGCCCGCGGCAACTGCCCCGAGCATCGAGACCACGGTTTCAACGCGTTTGTCGAGGAAGATCGCGATACGCTCGCCGATGGTGGGGTCGAGTGTACGCAACTGCTCACCAAACCCGCGGCTGAGCGCGGCGAGTGTGCGGTAGGTCAGGCGCGCACGATCCACGACGAGCGCTTCGGTCTCGGGTGCGCGGTCCGTTGCCGCTTGCACCAGTTGCATGATGTTGTGCATTTTCGTACCATTGATCAGGAATGCAGAATGAATGACGTCCGAATCCAATGCCTTTTTTCGCAAGCCGACTCAGTGGCGCACCACCATGGCGCCGAAGCATCCGGCAAGGCCACTCGAGAACAGCAAGGAGCGTTCGCCTGCCACTTTGTCTTCGCAGTCGTGAAAATTGATGAACGGGTCGGCGCCAAAGACATGGCCAATGCGCGCAAAGTTGCGTGTAAAGAGCCGGTTCTGCGCAATGCTGAGCATAGCCATGAGCCGACGCCAGCCGGGCAGATTGACGTGATGAGGCAGCACGCACGTGATCTGGTCTGCGTGCACGTCGGCCTGTCTGAGTGCGGCGCGCATCGTCGTGAACGCTGACCAGTAGTACCTGTCATCGGGGACGGGCTGAGCGTCATCGTCCGTGCCGCGAAAGAAGCGTCCGTCCGTATATAGGTACAAGCTCTCGATACGGTTGCGGGTGCCGCCGCGCTCGAGAAGCAGGGCGCAGGCACCGTCGCTGTGAAGCGCAAGGTTCTGGATAGCGCGCAGATGGTCGCACCCTGTGCCAATCAGGTCGGCGCACACGATGATAGCCCGCGTGATTGAGCCGTTTTGTGACATCAACGCGCGCAGAGCGTGAATGCCGACAAACGGCGAGACGCAGTTCTGCTGCGCGACCGAAAACGCCAGCACAGCGTCAAGCCCCGCCGCGAACTGGATTTGCTGGACTGTGCTCGCGGGCGGTGCGATGACGCTGCTCTGGATTGTGTGCGCGTACACCAGCGCATTGATGGAGTCTGGCGGGACGCGCGTGTCCGCGAGCAGCGTACGCACCGCTCGGATCGCGAGGTCGGCGGGCGACTCCCCAGCTGCGTCGTGGAAACACCGCGCACCGTTGTCGCGAAGCGCTGCGGCCCGCAGGGCGGTCTGCCCGCAGCGGGCGGCCCATGCATGCGCATCGACGATCTTGTCGGGCAGGCAGTATGCAACGCCGGAAAGCGCGAGCACGGGCGGGTGTTTAGGTGCGCACATGCTCGTCTCCATGAAATTGCAGCAGGGCACATGCAACCTGCCCCTGGAAACCCGCTGACCAGGCAAGGATGTATTGCCCAGCGCGCGGCCTAATGGCGCACAGCAGCTTGTCTAGGCTCACCGGTGTATCGGCGGTACAGAGGTAACCCGTGCTGCCCACATCGCCCAGCACGGTACGTGCGGATGACAGGCCGCACCGGGAGCTGATGTCGCACGCAAGCCTCCGGTTCAGGCGTGCGGGCAACACCCAGTCGATCGCAGCGGGGCTCACGCCTGCCTGCATACAGGTTTCCTCGATCACACTGACCAGCGTGGCGGCGTCGATCCAGACGAGCGGGTGGCCCACACCCGGGGGGGCCGCCGGTGTGCGCACGGTTAAGGCTCGCGCAACCCATCCAGTTTCGGCACCGGCTTGCACAAGCACCGCTGCCGCTCCGTCGCCCAGTGCCGTGAGCGCGCCGATCGAGCGGTGAAACGGGCGCCGCCAGCGCTCGGTTGCCACGATCAGCACGGTTCGGGTTTGCGCATCGGTGGCCATCAGTGCCGCCGCGACCTTCAGCGCCATCACGAACGATGCCCCCTGAAGCTGTCCGAGCGCAAAGGGCGCCTTGCCTTGACCCAGTTCGCAGTGAAGACGGCAGGCACACGAGGATGTGAGGTCGTGCTCGAAACTGCCCTGACAGACGATTATCTGGTTGACCGGCTCGGCGGCCACATGTTGGTCCAACGCGGTGAGTAGCCCGCGCGCGACATGTAGTGCCATGTCCGAGAGCATGAGCTTCCGTTCGACGGCCACCATCAGGATGCCGCTCCCGTCGGGTGGTCCTGCCAGATCGTCGGCATCCGCCGGTACAGCGGGGTGCTCGGTGTGTTGCCAACGTATCGTGTCGGCGTAGACCGATCGCATAAGTGCTTCGCGTGCGTCGAGCGTCTGCTCAGGAAAGTCGGGCGTAGGTCCATCGAGCGTCGCGAGTGGAACCCGCGAAGGCGGGACGTAACTTGCTGTCGCCACGATGCACGCATCCGGCGCGGCAGTATCAGGTGCGGGACACATGGGATTGCACAAACGCTGTCAGGTTCGCGAAGCGCAGAAACAGGTCTGACGACAGGTCCTCGGGTGCGAGGGTGAAATTGAAGTGCTTTTCGATTCCGAGCAGCAGGTCGGTCATGTTCATCGAGTCGATGCCGATGTCAAAGAGATTGGTTTCGTCTTGCACCAGGTCGGCTGGGACGGTGCTACCGAGCACGGACTGCAGGCACGCCTTCAAGACGGCGGGAATATCGTTGGGTTCGCGAGATGCGGTGTCGCACGGCATGGCGGTCTCCGGATGTGCTTCACTGGAAAATGAATGAGATTAGGCGGCACGCCTAGTCGTTCAGGACACGAACACGGCGCTTCCCCTGATGGGATCGGGTGGCCTGCGCTGGGCTGCGCGCGCGATCATGAGTCGTTGCAGCTCACCCGTGCCTTCCATGATGTCGTACGCCTTCGCGTCACGATAGCTTTGCTCAAGCGCTGGATGGGCCGCGATGCCTTCCAGCCCGGCAAGTTCGAGCGCCTCACGCGTGATGTGCGCAGCGATGCGCGACGCGTATGCCTTGGTGATGGACGCGTCCATCGAGGTGCCCAACTGACGGTCGGTTTTCCACGCGCTGTGGTGACAGAGCAGGCGCGCCACCGTGATCCTGCGGTCGATGTCGAGGAGACGGTCGTTCACGTCGGCGACGCGCAGATGCGGGGTCGCTGGCAAACCGCCGGTGTCGAAGAACGCGGCGAGCTCGTCGCGTACGCGCCGGCAGGTGCCGATCATGATCGAGGACAGCAGCGGGCGGAAATAATCCCATGCCTGCTGTGCGCCGGAGAATGCGTCGTGGAGTGCGTGTTCATCGTCCCGCCTGAGCAGCGCTTCCGCAGGCAGTTCGCAGTCTGCGAAGGAGAGGACTGCGAGCTGGCTTGCGCGCAGTCCTGTCATCCGTTCGATGCGGCTAACAACGAGTCCTGGGGTGTCGCCGGACACGAGGAACGCGCGGATGCCGTAGCGGCCTTGTCGGCGGTTTACCGTCGCGAAGGCGACGATGCAGTCGGCGCGCGCTCCATTGGTGATGAAGCATTTGGTGCCGTTCAGGCGCCATCCCTGCGCGGTTTCGGTTGCTGTCATCCGCATGGCAGTCGCGTCAGACCCGCAGTCGGGCTCGGTAATGGCGAACGCGCCCCAACGTGGCGTGTCGCTGTTGAAGTCCCGGAAGAATGCCGCCTGCTGCCCGGGACCTGCGAGTGCGAGTACGGGAGGTGCGGCAAGGCCCGGACCAGGCAGCGAGAGCGCCAGACCCGCGTCGGCATGGCCGAGATATTCCATGAGCACCGTGCGCGACACGAGCGATTGCACCGCAGCGCATCCACCGTGTTCGAGCGGTACGAGGTTCAGGTTGAGTGCACGCGCCTCGCACGCCTGCCACAGAGGCTCTGGAATCTGTCCGCTCGCGTCCGCCCGTCGGCCCTCACTGCGCATGCTCCGGGCGAGCCGATCCAGATCCAGACCATGGGCCGCGAGACCTGCACGGATTTCGTCGAACGTCGGATCACACGGCAACGAGCCGAACGGATTGACCATGAGCGGTTCCCCGATGGATTGGTGGCAGATTGATGCATCACGCGTAAGCGGTGATGACATGCGTGTCGTTACGGCGTAAAGCGTAGATGGCGCCGGGGCACACGCGCTACCTCCGGACATTGGGAGGGGTGTTTTGCTGCATAACCCGTCGCCTCAACCGCCCGATGACGGATAATGCGCGTTTGTAACCGACCCTCAGATTGCCTACGACAGGTGCGACGCGCATGGAAACACGACGACAGACGAAAGAAAGGAAACCCTTACCTCAGCCCGACAGAAGAGGACCCCGCACGACGAAGCGGGGCGATCAGGTGGCGGAGCTGATCAAGGGCTGGATCACGGACGGCAAGGTGCGTCCGGGGATGCGGCTGAGCAAGGAGGCCGAGCTGCAGCAGACGTTCAACGTGAGCCGCGGCTCGATGCGCGACGCGCTCAAGGCGCTCGAGGTGCAGGGGCTGGTGACGCTGAGCACTGGGCCGGAAGGTGGTGCGACGATCACCGAGGTGCCGCTGGAACGGGCGTTCCAGAGCCTACAGAACTATCTGTTCTTCCAACGTGTCAGTCTTGAGGACATCTATGCGGCGCGCCGGGCGCTTGAACCACTGCTCGCGGCGGGCGCCGTGGCGCATCTGACGGCAGGTGACTTCGAAGCACTGGAGCGGAGTATCGAAGTATGCGAGCCGTTTGCGGCAAGCCACGAGCACGCACTCGACCAGCGTCACGAGGACATCCATTTCCATGACGTGCTCGCAGCGGCCAACCCGAATGCGTTTCTGCGCTGCCTGTGCCAGATCATCAACCAACTGCTGCATAGTCTGGTTGTCGTCGCAGGCAACGTGACGCAGCGGGACTATCAGGCATTCGGCCGGGCGACTGTGGCCGCGCACCGGGAGATTCTTGAGGCAGCAAGACTCCGTGACGTCGACGCCGTCAGCAGGCTCATGGAGGCACACATGGAGCAGGCCGAAGCGCAATTGCGCAAGGTGCACGCGGCGCTACGCCAGAAGCTCGTGGTCGATTCCGATCTTGGATTGCACGAGAGGAGGCGCAGGCCGCGGTAGCGCGCCATGCGGGGATCCCTGCCGACCCGTTTGTCTTATGAGGGAGCTCTGCCATGTCCGGCCGCGTAAAACCCGCGGGCCAGTTCTGGCAGCGGGGCGCGTCCGAAAGCGTGTTCGAACAGGTGACTGGCCCACAGGACGAGCGCATCGGCATGGCGGGCACCGACAATCTGCACGCC
>Ga0073928_10002957_pt1 | contig 27828 bp, 22 predicted proteins | sample PaiPotPPA55metaG_FD_76969 | JGI IMG/M metagenome (GOLD analysis project Ga0073928, IMG submission 76969) | Iron sulfur acid spring bacterial and archeal communities from Banff, Canada, to study Microbial Dark Matter (Phase II) - Paint Pots PPA... ...
GATCGTGGAAAAGCTATCGCGCTGTCGACAAACTTTGGAACAGATTCGGCCCGGCTGTACCCTACCCCGACGGCGAAAAGCCAAACATTGAGTTGGCCAGTTATTTATCGGACGCTACACTAGCACTTCTTTGCAGCGCCTACTATACAAACTATATAAAGGAGCACGATGTGACTTGAAAAGCCGGCTTGGTTAGAATGCCAGCTAGCCGCGTTGCCCGTAAGCAACTGAAATTACTGAGGTTATGAATGAAACAGGATGGCAGGGCAGCGTTCTAACCAACTGAACTACGTCCCCACTCGCCAAATCAACGAGATGCGAAATCGCCAGTGTTTATGCGGCTTTGCACAAATTGCATATCGTGCACCAATTGCCTTCCCTTGCCTAAAAGAGCGCTGTTTCCGGCGGAACCGCCCCCAAACCGCCCACAAAACTCTGACCGGACTGCCGCATTGCCCGAGACAATTTGCGTCGATAGCCAAGAAGAAAACAAAGGAAAACCTCGCGAAAACATCTTAACAGCTTCCCTTTCCGTGCAAAAGGTCACGCCGCGTTTTCTCGCGCCTGGGCTTCTGCAAAACGCAACAGATCTCTTCGAGACTCCGCCCCATTTGTGATCAGTTGCGCACCAAAGGCAGGATTCGAAGACCGACTGTGTCCCCGGCCGCGTCTCAGGGATTGCCAATAGTTGCGGAAAACGTCGGCCTTCGTGGCCCTCGTTCGCAGGCTTTACTTACCGCTTCGGGAACCTGCCGCGCTATACTCGAAGCTATGCGATCTCGGGCGTCTCGAATAACTGTTTCGCTTGTTCTGCTGACCTGCCTGATTTGTCCGCTTCTGGAAATGTTCGACACCTGGGACCCCCCGATTCAAACGGGGAACGATACCGAATACGCTTTGGTGATTATTGCATTGTGCGTGGGCGTGGCGTGTTCGTTTGCGCGCCTCCTCCTCAAATCCCCGCTGCTTGGTTTTGTTGCCAAGAGTATCTTCGCTTCCCGCGCACAGAAATCTTTCCTCTCCGCGCCATGTTTCACTTTGCTCCTTGCTAACGGAGCCAGTCCTCCTTCCCTTCCGCTGCGCATCTAGAAATCTTCGATAGCTGATCCACAAACGCGCGCAGGGACTTATCTGCTTATTAACTGTGGCGCGTTAGAACGCCCTCGCAGTTCGACCAACAAATTTCTTTGTTTCTCTGCTATTTGTCGGAATGGGTGACCCGAGATGATTCTGGCTTGCCGTTTGCTTTCCATCCGTCATGTTGCTATCGGAATTGCCTTTTCGTTTGTCTTGTTATTTTGTGCGGCTAACGCTGCCGCTCAAGCTTCACGAGTTGGAGCGACTCTTGAGGGTACGGTGCGGGACGGCAGCGGTGCCGTGATACCCGGCTCAAAAGTTACGGTGCGGAATGCTTTGACAAGTCAACCTCGTACGGTAACAACTGATGAGCAGGGTTTCTTTAGAGCAGCACAGCTTGCTGTCGGCACGTATGAAGTACGGGTGGAGCTGGCAGGCTTTGCACCTTACCAGCAGGCAGGCGTTGAAGCGCGTCTCGGGCAGACCGTTCATCTTGACATCGTGCTGGCTCCAGCGTCGGCATCTGAACAAGTGACCGTCAGGGCCCAGCCCTCATCACTTGATCCCTCACAGACCTCAGTTGTTTCCTCCGTAGATCAGGAGAGGATCGAAGAACTGCCCGTGCGTAGCCGGAACTACCTGGATTTCGTTCTACTTGCCCCCGGCGTTTCGAGCTCTCCAACTGCAGCGGGCGCGAACGGCTCAGCCGCCCTAACTGGCAGCGGCTTCACTTTCGGCGGACTGCGATCACGCAGCAACAATGTTTCTATCGATGGCCTCGACAACAACGACGAGTACACGGGTTCCAGTCGCACTGAGCTTTCGCCAGAAATCGTGCAGGAATTTCAAGTGGTCAACAATGGGCTTTCAGCAGAGTCGGGTGGAGCCTCGGGAGGTTCGATTAACGTCATTACTCGATCGGGGACAAACACGATTCACGGCGACGCGTTCCTGTTTGCGCAGGACGGCGCATTCAATGCGCGGGACCCATTCGAAACTGAGTCCGGAAAACCACCGTTCCGACGCTTCCGCGCTGGCCTTGCCCTGGGCGGACCCATAGTCAAGGACAAAACGTTTTACTACGCTGCTCTGGAACAAGAACACAACCGAGGGCAGATCGGCTCGGATATTGACCCTACCGCAGCATCAACCATAAATGCTTTCCTCGCGACGGGAGCATTTCCGCGGCTAGCCACCCGAGAGATTACCACGAGCCTTTCTCCTATCACGCGTGCTGAAAGCGAAGCTGCGGGCAAGCTCGACCACCAACTCACGAAAAGCACAGCTCTGATGCTGCGCTATGTCTTTACAAACAACAAAGAAGCAGGCGATGCGTTCAACACCAGCGGCTTGATAGACGCAAGCACGCGCGGCAGTAGCTTTACCAGCGACAACGCCCTTGCGGGATCGCTCACGACCGTCTTGGGGTCAGAGGCTGTTAGTGATTTGCGCTTTCAGGCCGCCACGCGTCATGCCGTCCTGCGCACGAATGAGCCTTTCGGCCCCGAGATTGACATCGCTGGACTGGTTACATTCGGGCGGCCTTATGCGGGGACCAGCGAGCGTCGCGAGAATCATTATCAAGCCAGCTATACGTATTCTCGTACCCGCGGCAAACACCTTTGGAAGGCCGGCGGAACTGTGAATCGCGTGAGATTACGGGCCGACGTGCCGGACGGCTTCGGCGGCGTATACCTGTTCGGTTCTGTTATGGATTTTCTCGCGGGAAATCCTAATCAGTTTCGGCAGGCGTTTGGCAATCCAAGTGTGGATTTTCCCGTGACAAGTTTCGGTGGATTAATGCAGGATCATTGGTCACTCGCCCGGCAACTGACAGTTGATCTCGGCGTGCGCTACGATTTCGAGCACCTGCCTGCTGGGTTCAATGGGGACACCAATAACGTCAGCCCCCGAATCGGTCTGGCTTGGAGTCCGTTTCCCAAATGGGTATTTCGCGCGGGGTACGGAGTCTTCTTTGACCGCTACGTTCTCGCCAACTTAACACGAGCCATCGAGAAAAACGGTTCACAGGCATTTGAGCAGGTAGCAGATGGGAACGCTGCAGCCAGCCTTTTCGCAATAGCGCAAGGTGGTCCACTCATTGCGCCAGGATCCGGAATTGCTCCATCCATTTTTCGCCCTAGCCCGCACATGGCGACTCCCTATAGCCAGCAAGTAAGTGCAGGCGCGGAGTATCTGCTCGCGAAGAATCTCACAGTTCGCGCTGACTACTTGTTCGTCCGTGGCCTCAAGTTACCGCGAACACTCAACGTCAATTTGTTGCCTCCGGTTGTCCTCACGCTCGCTAACGCCTCTAGCTTTGGTGTTCAAAATCCGACACCGCAGCAGACCGGACGAGAAGTGTTTTCACCCGGTCGACTCGACACGCGGTTCGACGACGTCTATCAACTGCAAGACTCCGCAGAGTCAACCTACAACGGAGCCTCGCTCACACTGACCCGCCGGATGAATGAAGAACTGGAATTCTCGGCCAGTTACACCCTCTCGAAGACATTCGACGACGCCTCGGACTTCGACGAGCAGCCCCAGATTTCTTTCAATGTGCGCGCGGAGAATGCCGTTTCACGCCAGCATCAGCAGCAACGGTTTGTCTTCAACGCGCTCTGGGACTTGCCCATTGGGGAGGAAGAGGACAAAGGCGAAGGGCCACCAGGAAGCAAGAGCTGGCTCACGCAAACCTTCAGTCATATTGAAGTGGCACCGATTCTGACCATAGAAAGTGGCCGGCCAGTGGACCCTTTGACGGGCCTTGACTCAAACCAGAGTCACGCCTTTCCTCTTTCGGCCAGGCCGCTTGGCCTCGGCAGAAACTCTCTGAACACACCTGCACTGGCCACCATGGACTGCCGCGTTCTGAAATACTTCCCGTTTGGCGGCGTGAAGCGTCTCGACGTGGTAGCGGAATTCTTCAACCTGTTCAACAGTGCGAACGTCTCCCAGATCAATCCTGTTTACGGCTCAGGCTTGAGTCCGATACCCGGATTTAGGCAATCCATTGCCGGAACAGGTGCCCGCCAAATCCAGTTTTCTCTGGATTTCGAATTTTGAGAAATACCCAGCAAGAAGATTGCGATTGAGAACGGATGTGAGTTTGAAAGGAGCTCCAAAGATCATGGCGATTGCCCGAATTGGAAGCGCTTTTCTGCGTTTTGCGCATTGCTTGGTAATCTGCGCCGCCCTCGTTTATGCTCCGAGGCCAGCGTTTGCTCAGACGACCGACTCGTCCGCGGGACAAACACATGAGGCGCAACCGTTCTCCCTTACGCCACAATCATCGGACCAGGCGTCGGAAGACCAGCAACATCCATCCACGCAATCCGTAATCTGCGGTCTGGCGCATCTCGAACAATGCCTCAGAGACATTGCGCACGATCAGGCAGGCATCTGGACTAGTCCATTGCGCGTCTCGTCCAGAGATGCATTCTGGCTAGTGCCATTTGCCGCTGGCACAGGAGTGGCGCTCCACTACGACGCACAATCCCAGGAGAACCTTGGGATCGACAAGAGCAGGATAGATACGAGCAATACGATCTCCGCCTTCGGTTCGCCCTACGCCACTTTTGGAGGTGCGGCTGGGCTCTACTTTCTCGGGCTGGGAACTCACAATGAGCATCTTGCCGAAACAGGGCGCCTGGGAGCAGAAGCTGTCGTCGATGCTTCACTCGTAGTAGTAGCGCTGAAGCTTGCTACTAATCGTGAACGCCCCAATGAAGGAAACGGCCAGGGAGGATTCTGGCCGCAAGGTACGCGCTCATACGAGCTTGACGGCTCATTTCCTTCTGGGCACGCGGCGGCAAGCTTCGCGCTAGCGCGAGTGATTGCGTCTGAATATCCAAGTAAGCCGGTGCAGGTGGCCGCTTACGCCTTTGCCTTGGCAATCAGCGCGAGCCGCGTGACCGCGCGGCAACATTTTCCTTCAGACGTTCTGGTCGGAGGTACTTTCGGATATTTGATTGGTGGGTACGTTATCCGGCATCATGCCGCAGCAAACGTTGGTTCGGGATTTTCCTTTGTTCCTGTGGTGGACGTGTCCAGGCACACTTTCGGGGGAACCATCGAGCTACGGCCTGATGAGCTAAACCTGGCAAAGATTGGTCGGTTCTTGAACCGGACACCAGCACATGGACCATGCTATTTCCCCCATGAGTGTCACTGAAATTCGGGTACTAGGGCCCGGGCGGGGATTCATCTTTCATGCGGAAGAGGTTTTTGCGGATATCAGGCCAGAACTCTTTGAGGACGTTGGCTCCGGCGGTGATAACGGTCTGTGTCGCGAAATTTTTGGCGGATTTGCCGAAGCCGCGTTCGGCGGCGGGGTAGTAGAGGTTCGAGAGCGCGGCTTCCGCGGCATTGCCGCCAATCTCGGAAATGTTGAACTCGTTGGTGCCGCGGTCGTTCTTGCTGATGAAGGTGCGGCTGAGGGCGTAGCTGGCGCGCTTAAAGAAGCCGTTCTTGCCGAGGGTGTAGTAGCGAGGATCCTCGTGGGTGAGAGTGGGGAAAATAGCTTCGGTGAAGCACTGACAAAAACGCCTGGTATTTCTTCGCTGGTTCGAGCCTCAGTTCTTTGACCGCCCTTTCGTAACTCTCGGTCAATCCCGTGAGCGCTTGAACCGCGCGGCGCAGATATTGGCGAGTTTGGACGCCCGATTGGCTGGCTTCTTCACTCTGGAGTCGCTGGCCAGCGTAGCGCCAGCATAAACTCATAGCATTCTTCGACAGCACCACAGCGCTCGCTGAGTTCAGCTAGCATCTCGTGAGCCTCGGGGTTCGGTTGAGGATGAAGTCGAAGCCGAGAAATCACTTCTCGGTCCACATCGGGTCGTCAGAATGTGTGAGTTATGCTGGGTCAATTTTCAACGGCATCTGCCCGGAGTTCTCTATCCAACGTTGTCTCTGTCAAAGACGGGCTGACCTCTCCAACCCCGCGATCCTTTCCGCGCTGCTGCGTTCATTCTGTGGACTAGTGCGGGCGCTCGTGCGCCGGGAGACCGTGAAAGAGCCTGCCAGATTATGGCTTGCTCTTCCTTGAATGACCTCCAGCGGAACCCGAAACGAGTCCAGCAATGGAAGGTTGAAGCTAACTACCGATCCTTCCACCTTAAAATCCTGACCCCACCGCGGAACCAGCCGCCCTTCTTTCGATTCGGTCTCATGATTCCTACGCCATCATGCCTGGAATCACTATCCATCCACGTGCCATTGCCAATGAAGACGGCTACATGAACTCCGTGAAAGGCGGCCACATCTCCCGGCAAGAGCTTGCTGGCATCCACATCATCAAAAGACGCGACATCCTGCACAACAAGAGCATCTCCGTCGCAACCCCGTTCCCAAAAACCTTCGGCCTTACAGTTTCGATGGTGCTTCGCCGTGCAAATGTACTGCGAGCAGTTCAATGTCCAGTAGTCGGTGCCTTTCAGCATGACGAGCGATTCGAGGTAATTGCGCGGGGCCGGCGCGAAGGAGAGGGAGAACAGAGACAAGATCAACGCGCTTGACACTAAGATCAATTGATTCGCGTGGAAATCGGAGCCAGAGAATCGGCGCAGCATTAGCTTGTTCTTAACCCCTTAGAACTTCTAGTTTGCTATCTGAGGATGCCGGTGGCAAGATGACCGAGGTCAATCGCCAGTGGTTACTCTTGGTGCCACTTCGGAGGGTAGGTGGGCGAGGGGAATGTGATTCCCCAGAAATCCTTCAGAGAGTCGTCTTCCTGAAACTCGACTCCATATGTAAACACGCCTTGAACTGCGTTGAGCTGTAATGAATTCCTATTTGAGTGATGTGCCTCGCTCTTGGTGTTTCAGAAAAAAGTGCCGGATGCTGAACAAACTTTTCGGCAACGGAGTGCGCCCCTGCACTAGCCTCCCGTTCTTGCAGGAAATCCAAGCTCGGCAAACCAGCTCCATCCTACGGTGCAGAGGTTTCAAACCGGAGGACGGCGAGAGCGAGACGGTAGTCATAACTAGCTTGCGCATTGCTGATTTCAGCCTGGGTTTGCTGGAGCTGCGCCTGGCTCAATTCAACAATGGATCCCAATCCCAACCTGTAGCGCGTCCCCGACAAATCCAGCGCCAGATTGGATTGATCCAGCAATTGCTGGGTGACGGCAAGGCGATTGAATGCCGTATTTGCATTCAACCAACTGGTACGCACATCTCGTGAAAGACGGTTACGAAGGTCAAGCACACGGTTCTGCACGGCTTGCGCTCTGAGGCTGGCTTCACGGGACCTGGCGTTGTAGAGGAAGCCATTGAAGATCGGGATTTCGATATTCACCCCCACAGCGCCGTACCAATTGGAAAGCACCGGGTTGCGCACCGGCGTATCTCCCACTGCTCCAGCGGCGCGAATGGTGGGGAAGAGCAAATCGCGTTGCGCTGTCTGATATTTTTGGGCGGACTGATATTGGAAAGTTAGCGATAGAAGCTCCGGACGCTTGCTGAAAGCCTGGGAAATGAGGTCGTCAACATTGCCGGGAGGGGAGAATAGCGGAGTCGTGTCGTCGACCAGTTGGAAATTCTGCACGGTGGAATAACCAAGCACTGCAGAAAGAGCGGCCAGCGCAGAATTTTCATTATTCTGTGCGTCGAGCAGAAGAAGTTTGGCCTGCGACAAATTGACGTTAGCAAAACTCAGGTCAAGCTGCGACTTCAGCTTACTCTTGAACAACGCGTCCACTTGATCAGTCAGGGTTTGCCGAGCGCTAACCGTCTGCTCGGCGACTTTGGTCACAGAATGCGCCTGTAAAGCGCTGTAGAAGGCCTGATCTGCGGCCAGCCGGACCTGCTCCTCGGTCGCAATGGCGTTCTCGTTCTCTGCCTTAGCTGCAAGGCTCGCGCTGGAAACGAGATTGGTGGTGCGGCCGAAATCAGTGATGAGCTGGCTGACACTAGTCCCGACCGCGGCGCGCTGATAGATGATCGGATTATTGAGCCCGCCGGCGGTGATTCGGCTGTTAGGCTGCGAGTCAACTCCGGTGAGATCCGCTACCGCCGTAGGCCACAGAGCTGACCGTGCTTCTCGGGTGACTTGCTGCGATGCCAAAGCAGTCAACCTGGCCACCGAGACTTGCGGATTGTTCTTAAGCGCAAGCTGCTCAGCATCTTTTATTGAAAGAGTCTGGGGAACGGTGGTGCTGGCCGGCGCGGCGGATGATTGCTGCCCGCTGCCAGCAGCGCCGCGGGGAATGCCCGAGCCGGAGCCAATTTGCGGCACGGGAGCTTGCGGCAAACCGGTAGAACTGTGCAAGTCAAACGAGACCTGGGCTTGGCCGTTGGCGACGCAACTCAGAAAGAGGAGGAGAAATGTTGTCTTCATCACGCCTGCACCTCTGAGGTTTGCATTCTGTGGTGCCCATGAAACCAGAGGTAAGCGGCGGGAACCAGGCATTGGGTAGCAACGACCGCCGCGGTGAGCATGTCGGCGCCACCGGAAAGCATTTTCATTGTGCCTCCACCGCCGTGTTTCGCGGTTTGTTGCGATAGACCACTAGGTAAGCGGCGGGAACCAGGAAGACGGTTAGCGCCACCGACACGGTGAGTCCGCCAACGATGGCGCGGGCGAGAGGCGCATAGGCTTCGCTGCCGATGCCGAGCTTTAGCGCCAGCGGTATTAACCCGATGACGGTTGCAAGCGAGGTCATCAGTATGGGGCGCAAGCGGATGCGGCACGATGTGATCACCGCCTGGCGAACGTCCATGCCCTGCTCTTCGAGGCGGTGCGCGAAGTCAACGATCAGAATGCTGTTCGACACCACGATTCCGACCATCATGATCACGCCCATGAGTGACTGCACATTCAGCGTAGTGCCAGTGGCAAACAGCATGATCAGCACTCCAGTAATGCCGGTGGGAACCGCCAGCAGGATTAACAATGGATCCACAAACGATTTGAACTGCGCGACCAAAATCAGGTATAGCAGCACGATCGAGAGCACCAAGCCCAAGCCGAAGCTGCGGAAAGAAGAGCGCATGCCCTGAACCATGCCTCGCAGGTTTACGCGTACTCCGGGCGGAAGCGTAGTGTCAGAAAGAATACGGTCAATGCCAGAAGCAATGTCGCCCAGGTTTTCGGTGGCGGGATTCACGTAGATATCAATCTCACGCTGGATTTGATAGTGATCGATCTCGGTCGGCGATTCAGCCCGGGTGATAGTGCTCACGGCGCCTAGCATCGTCGGTTCGCGCCAGCCGGGCGCGTGCAGCGGAATCTCGTTCAGATCGGAGAGGCCGTGCACCGATTGCTCGGGATACTGAACCGTAAGCATGTAATCGTTGCCGGTGTGGGGGTCGATCCAGTAGCTGGGCGCAATCATGCCGTTCGACGTGAGTGCCGTGATGATATTGTCCACCACTTCCTTCTGGTTCAGCCCTAGTTCGCTCGCGCGCAGCCGGTCGACTCCGAGTTTGAGCGCGGGGTAATCGAGGTCCTGGGGGACAAAGACGTCGCTCGCGCCCGGCAGCTTGCGAATCTTGGCAGCGATTTGTGAGGCCGCATGGAAGGCGTCTTCAAGATTAGAGCCGCTCACCTGCACATCGATCGGCGCCGGAAGGCCCTGATTGAGCACCGCATCCTGCAGGCCGCCCGACTGAAAATACGCACTCAGTTCGGGGATTTCGTGGGCCAGCCGGCGGCGCACTCGCTCCATGTACTGATAGCTGCCGACGCGATGTCCTTCCTTCAGCGCAACCAGAATCGTGGCCGTGTGCGGGCCAGAGTTACTGGTGTAAATGGATGAGAATCCCGGGATCACGCCGATGTTAGAAACGATCAGTCTCAGATCTTCTGGAGCAACAACCTTCCGAATCAGAGCTTCGACTTGGGCCACATCGGAATCGGTCACCTCGATGCGGCTGCCGGAGGGGGCCTTAAGGCTGATTTCGAATTGGCCGGCATCGGTGCGCGGGAAAAATGCGACTCCGAGAAACGGAAACAGCCCCAGGCTCACGACAAACAGGCCGATGATGCAGAGCACCACCGTCCGGGGATGCTCCAGGGCGCGCCGAACCCATGCGTTGTAAAAATCCAACATGGAATGGAAGCGGCGGTTGAACGCGGCATTGAACCGCTCCGTCCAACCGGGCCGCGGGGATGTGAGCGCATGGTGCTTATGGGCCTCGTCGAACTCGGGCGCGCCCTCGTCAGCTTCATGCGCGCCGATCAGCTTGGCGCAGAACAGCGGCACCACCGTCATGGCGACGAAGTACGAAGCAAATAGCGCAAGCACTACCGCGAGGGCGAGTGCGGAAAAAAGATACCGGCCAACGCCGTAGAGGAAAGTCACCGGGAAAAATACGACCGCAGTAGTCAGTGTGGCCGCCAAGACCGCGAGCGAGACTTCTTGTCCTCCTTTTTCCGCAGCTTCTGCCGGCGCCTCGCCCATTTCGATGTGGCGAAAGATGTTCTCCAGGACGATGACCGAGTTATCAATCAGACGGGAGAATGCCAGGGCCAGCCCGGCCAGCACCATCGTGTTGATCGAACTGCCGCCGAAGTACAGGGCAATTACTGCCGCAAGCGCTGAAAGCGGAATAGAAAGCGATACCGCAAGGGTTGCGCGGAGACTGCCAAGAAACACGAACACCATGAGGCAAGTGAGAAATAGCCCCATGCCGCCTTCGTGAAGAAGACTTTCTATGGCCTGCTTTACAAACAAGGACTGGTCAAAGACCACACTGGTCTCTAGCTCTTTCGGTACGCCGAACAGCTTTGCTACTACTTTCTTGACCCCATCCACCACCGCAATGGTGTTGGTATCGCCGCCCTGCTTTAAAATTGGCAGGTACACTGATTTTTCGCCGTCCACACGCACAATATTGTTCTGGATCTGGTGCGCATCCTTGGCTTCGCCAATATCGCTTACCATTACCGTTGACTGGCCCACGGTTTTGATAGGCAAGTCGGAAATCTCAGCCACTTTCTCTAGCTGGCTGTTGGTGTAGATGTTGTAATCGTAAGGGCCGATTTTTGCGTCACCCGCTGGCAGAATCAGATTGGAATTGTCAACCGCCCGCACTACATCCATCAAACTGAGTTGGTGTGCCAGCAGTTTGTCTGGATCCACATAGACCATGATCTGGCGGTACTTGCCCCCGAACGGCGGGGGCACGGATGCTCCGGGAACGGTTGCCAATTGATTGCGGACGGCAAACTGTCCGAGGTCGCGAAGCTGCGTCTCCGACAATCCGCTGCCTTTGAGCGTGAGAATGCATACCGGCAAGCTGGAAGCATCAAACTTCATCACCACAGGCGGCAGAGTGCCGGGAGGCAGGCGCCGCAGGTTGGCCATGGCCAGATTGGAAATCATGGTCACGTCGGAATCGGCATTGGTGCCCGGCTGGAAGTAAATTTTGATGATGCTGACCCCAGGCAGAGAACGCGACTCGATATGATCAATGCCGCTGCCCAGAGTAAAGAAGCGCTCAAACCGGCCTGTGATCTCAGTTTCGATCTCCTCCGGCGGCATCCCGTTGTAGAACGTTGCCACCACCACCTCTGGGATGTTGATCGTAGGAAACAGGTCAACCGGCATCCGCAAGAGGCAGGTCAGGCCGACCAGCACGATCAACAAACATCCGATAATGATGAAATGGGGGTTACGGATTGAGAATCGAGACATTAATCCGCTCCCCGGACGTTGTTATGTGCAGCTCCGCGAATCATGCTGCCGTCCCATCTGCTCGGCGGCGGTTGCGATACGCGAGGAAGTAGGCCACCGGCACAATGAACAGCGTGGCCGCGAACGAAACCGTGAGGCCGCCGATGATGGCGACCGAGAGCGGCGCATAAGCCTCACTGCCAGTTCCGAGCTTCATGGCCATTGGAACCAGTCCGATCACGGTTGCGAGCGAGGTCATCAATACGGGCCGGAGGCGTACCCGGCAACCGGCAACAATAGCTTCCTGCAGATCCATGCCCTGGTTGCGCATACGCTGCGAGTACTCCACAATCAGGATGCTGTTCGAGACAGCGATCCCGACCAGCATGACCAATCCCATCAGGGCCATCACGTTCAGGGTGGCGCCGGAAATCAGCAGGGCGATCAGCGCCCCGGTCAGGCCGAGCGGCACAGCGAGCAGGATCAACAGAGGATCAACGAACGAACGAAAGAGCGGCACCAGGACCAGGTATAGCAGCAGCACTGCCAGGATCAGCCCCATCCCAAAACTGCGGAATGACGATTGCATGGCCTCGACCATGCCGCGCAGATTAACCCGCACACCCTCAGGCAATTGCTTCTGATGCACGACACCCATGATGGCCTTGGAGACTCGCCCCAAGTCCTCCCCTGACGGGGTCACATAAATATCAACTACGCGCTGGATCTGGTAGTGGTCCACCTCAGTGGGCGATTCCAGCCTGCTCAGGTCAGCAACCGCATCCAGAGTGGTGGTCTGCCGCTGTCCGCGCGAGCGTAGCGGAATCTCCTTAAGGTCCGCGAAGCTCTTCACTGCCGTCTCGGGATACTGCACGGTCAGCATGTAGTCGTTGCCGGTCTTGGGATCAATCCAGTAGCTCGGAGCGATCATTCCATTCGAGGTCAGCGCGGTGATGATGTTGTCCACGACTTCTTTTTGATCCAGGCCCAGCTCGCTTGCGTGCTCGCGGTTCACTGCGAGGCGCAGGGCTGGATAGTCGAGGTCTTGCGGAATGAAGGCATCCTTCACTCCGGGCAATTTGCGAATGTCGCGCGCAATTCCCACCGCCGTCTGGTAGATGGTATCGAGATCGCCGCCGCTCACCTGCACATCAATGGGAGCAGGAAGCCCCATATTGAGCACCGCGTCCTGCAGGCCACCGGATTGAAAGAACGCGCTCACTTCCGGAATTTGCAGGCTGAGCTGACGGCGGACTCGATCCATGTATTCGTAACTGCCAATTTTGTGCTTTTCCTGCAGGCTGACCTGCACGGTAGCGGTATGCGAACCGGAATTGCTGGTATAGATCGACGAAAAGCCTGGGGTTACGCCGATATTGGAAACCACCATGCCGAGATCCTGGGGAGTAACCGTTTGGCGAACCAGATCTTCAACGCGCTTGACCAGCATCTCGGTGTCCTCGATTCGTGTGCCCGAGGGAGTTTTCAGGTTGATAACAAACTGTCCGGCATCGGTGCGCGGGAAAAATGCAACCCCCAGTAATGGATAGAGCGCAAGGCTCACGACAAATATTGCCAATAGAGCAATGACGACGGTTCGCGGGCGTTTCAAGGTCCAACGGACACCCCGCTCGTAGTAAGTGAGCAGGCGCGCGAATCGCTCCGTAAACCAAATATTGAACCGCACCGGCCACGACTTTCTGAGGCCGGGGTCGTCCGGAGCGCTGCTTGCAGCGGAGTTCGAATGGGTATCTGCAACACTTCCGCTCTCCGGTGCCGGGGGAAGCGCTTTGGCAGGGCGTGCTTTTAACAGCTTGGCGCAGAACAGGGGCACCACGGTCAACGCAACCAAATAGGACGCCCCCAGAGAGAACACCACTGCCATGGCGAGGGCGGAGAACAGAAATCGGCTGACCCCGAAAAGAAAGCTGACCGGGAAAAAGATCACTGCCGACGCAATTGTGGACGCCAGCACAGGCAGCGCCACTTCCTGACCGCCCTCTGCGGCCGCAATGGCAGGCGCCTCGCCCTTCTCGAGGTGGCGAAAGATGTTTTCCAGCACTACTACGGCGTTGTAAATGAGCCGCGAGAACGCCAGGGCCAGGCCTGCGAGAACCATGCTGTTAACCGAACTTCCGAGCAACGCGAGAAACAGGAACGCGCACAGCGCTGAAATCGGCACCGAGAGGAACACGGCCAGCGTGGCCCTCATGCTACCCAGAAATACCGGAATCATCAGGCACGTGAGCACAAGCCCAAGCGCGGCGCCCGCCAGTACCGTAGTGATCGCCGCTTTAACGAACAGCGACTGATCAAATGCCACTTTCGTGACCAGACCCTGAGGAATATCAAACAGGTGACCAATGACGTCCTTCACACCGTTCACCACCGTAATGGTGTTCGTACTACCGCCCTGCTTGAGCACCGGCAGGTAAACGGAGCGCTGGCCATCTACGCGAACTACGTTGGTCTGGATTTGGTGAGCGTCCTGAGCAACGCCAACGTCTGAAACCGTGACCGACTTCTGGCCCACGGTCTTGATTGGAATGGCATTGATGTCGCTTATGTTCTGGATCTGGCTATTGGTGTAGATGTTGTAATCGTAGGGGCCAATTTTTGCGTCACCCGCGGGCAGGATGAGATTGGAGTCATTCACCGCCCGGACGACATCCATCAGGCTCATGTGGTATGCCTGCAGCTTCATCGGGTCGGTATAGACCATGATCTGCCGGTATTTCCCGCCAAAGGGTGGAGGTACCGATGCCCCGGGAACGGTCGCCAATTGATTGCGGACTGCAAATTGGCCAAGGTCGCGGAGCTGCGTTTCGCTCAGGCCTTGCCCCTTGAGCGTCACCAGGCAAACCGGAAGGCTCGATCCGCCGAAGCGCAGCACGACAGGCGGCAGGGTGCCCGGAGGCAGGCGCCGCAGGTTGGCCATGGCCAGGTTGGAAATCATGGTCACGTCGGAATCGGCATTGGTGCCCGGCTGGAAGTAGACTTTGATGATGCTCACCCCCGGCAGAGAACGCGACTCGATATGATCAATGCCGCTGCCCAGAGTAAAGAAGCGCTCGAAGCGGCCTGTGATCTCAGTTTCGATTTCCTCCGGCGGCATCCCGTTGTAGAAGGTGGCCACCACCACCTCAGGGATGTTGATTCGCGGGAACAGATCCACCGGCATCCGCATCACAGTCGTCACCCCCACGACCGCGATCACCAGGCACAAGACGGTGATTAGATATGGATTCCGGATCGCGAACCGCGGCATCAGAACTTGTCCTCTTGGGTTTCGGCCACCACCTTCGGCGCGACGACATCTCCGGGATGGAATTGTGAGCGCGAACCGATCACAACCAGCTCCTTTGGCGAAAGACCAGAAACGACTTCCACGTTGCTTGCTCCTTCAATCCCAAGCTCCACTTTTCGCTCTTCAACTCGACCCCGCGGGTCTACCACGAGGACCGAGGCTTCTGATCCATTACGAGTTACTGCCTGTATGGGCACGGCCAGAACCGACTCTTTCTTGACCAGAGTGAGAGTGACGTCGGCAAACATACCGGCGACGATTTTGCCTCCGGGGTTCGGTACATCTACTTCCGTGTGCATCGTCCTGGTGTCTTCATCAAGCGCATGCGCGAATCGAGAAATCTTTCCCTCAAAATCCCGGTTGAGAGCTGATACATGAACGCTGACAATGTCCGCCAGCCGAATCAGCGGAACCGCAGATTCTGGTATCGGCAGGCTTAGGCGGAACAAATCGGTTTCCGCCACACTAACTACAGGTAGGGCCTGCGTATTGGAATTGGTACCGGCCTGCACCAGCGCGCCGTTGTCCACATTGCGGCGCGTAATCACACCGTTGAAGGGAGCTACAATGCGGGTATAGTCGCTCATCGCGCTCAATTCCTTCTGTGCCGCTACCGCCACGTCGAGCTGATTCTGTGATTCGGACAAGGCCGCTTCATCGGACGCAATTTGGCCTTCCCCTTCTTTGTCCTTGGCTTGAGCGTCGTCCAGTTCCTGCTCGGCGATGAGTCCGGGACGGGCTGCGGAAGCCTCTTTCAGGCGGGAATAGTCCAGGTGAGTGGCCGCATGAAGCGATTCCACGCGATCCAGGTCACCTTTGGCTCGTCGAATGGCATCTTTGGACCGCCGAACCGCGGCATCGGCACCTTGTAGTTGAGCGTTCAACTCCGGAATCTCAAGGACCGCCAATGTCTGCCCTGCCTTGACGGGGTCGCCGACGTCCACATAAATCTTGCGAATGTATCCGGCGACCTTGGCGTGAACGTCCACTTCCTGAAATGGGCGGAACTCGCCAGAGAGAGTGATGGAGTTGACCAGAGGTTTCCATTCGGCAAGGACCACCGCGACCGGCTGAATGGCAGAATCCTCGGACCGACTGGCCCCTACTCTGCGGCCAGTCAGGGCGAATAAAGCGGCGAGACAGAGAACCAGGCCCGCTGCGAAGATCAGAACGTGCTTGCGTTTAATTTTCATTTCTCTCCACCCGAACGCCAAAGGTAGCTTCACCCAGAGGCTTCCTAATCACGCTCAGCACCAGTAATCATTTCGAAAGTCAGTGGTCATTACTGCACGGCGCGGCCGGACCCAGCGGACGCTCGACGAATCCCATCCTGAATTCCTTTTCGCCTGGAACATCCACGTACATCAAATGCTTTTCCACTCGAACTTGTACCGTGCGATTTGGCGAAAAAACGGATGGTAGATAATCGAACGCGGAGTTCCAACGCCCCACGTAGGTGGCGCAATTGACGCGAATGGATATGTCATACGCATACACCTCGGAACGAAGTGGCGCGTCGCTCGGGCTGTCGCCCACATAATTGGAAGTTGAGTCCTCCTCGCGTCTTTGCACGCGGAGAACAGTACCGCTTTGATATTCGTTTTTCCTGCTGGAATCTGATTTCGCAGACGTGGCGTAAAGCGATGGCGAAATCACAACTCCTGCGAGCACACAGATAAGTGCACTGTTCTTCACGCGTTTCCTCCTCGCATTTTTGGCCCCGCTTTCAGCGGCAGGGGGTTTCGAGACTGAGAGTCAAGCCTGAAGATTTCGGGTGGGAGTAGCCCAAAAAAGCTCAACGAACAATCTTCGCGAGGCTCCGAGCAGTTCTTCCGAACCGATTACTGCGCCATCAAATACGGCGCTGACTTCAGGCAATTGACGAACGAGAGAGGACTAGCTGACCGGAGGCGGCCGATTATGGAGGGGGTTGTCTTGCAGACGGACCGGGACTTTTTGGTCCCCATCTAAAATCACCGAGGATTCGGCAGTCCAAAGGAGAGTGAACGTCGCCGCTGGAGCTACCCAGCGGGATGCATCGTTGTCGCGATGTTGTATTTTGGCGGCGGACGAGCTGGAATACGCAGCGGGTGTCTGAAAAGATGCGCCGTGGGGAACGCGGTTCGCGAGAGAAACAGTGAGCGTAACAACCGCGAGGAGGACCACCACCCCGCGCCGACTGAGGAGGCGTCTTTCGGCCAGTTGTTGGTATCCAACCAGCGGCATTGTGATGTAACCCGTTTGTGCCAACGAAGTCAAATTATACAATACCGGTTAAACCGACCGTCCAATCCCGCAGAGACGATCCACTAGAATCGTTCGATGCGCCTTCAACTCATAAGTGTTGGCTGTTTCCGCCGGACGCGTCTTCTGTTTGTAACGCGATTCCAGTCGGATCCCGGCACAAGGTAGGAGGCTCCGGCGCGAGAAACTGGGCCGGAGCCATCAATAGTGCTGGAGGCCGGGCTACGGAATGTAGTAACGGATCGAGGTCCAGATCATGTTGTCTACGGCTTTGGGCGCAAACCCAGCCGCCCCCGCGACGTTGTTATTGCCGGACCACCCGTTCTTTGCAAAGTACGAGTACTGCAGGCCAAACCGGAATCCGCCCTTCGGTCCCTGGTAGAGCTTGTACCAGAACCCAAGCGTGCCTTCCTGGATGACGCGGGTGTCGCCGGCACAGCTTCCGGCGGTGGGCGTGAATGGAGTCGAGGTCGGCGATCCCAACGTGTTGGTAGGCAAGCCTTCTTTTTGGCAGCCACTGTTGTTGGCGAATGGTGATCCGTATCCGCCAATGCCCGTCGTCTTGAACGACGTTGTGGTTGTGGCCGGAACTGCCGTGGTGGTTGAGGTCGGCGGAATTGCCGGCGTCTTCGTAACCGTGATGCTGTCGTAGCCGGTATATGCAGCGCGAGCTCCGTATTCGGCGCCAGCATACGCGTATGCATCCAATTTTGCCGTGTGCAGCTCCAATCCTGACATGCCGTGAGCTGTGCGGATTAGCGTTTCGGTGCCGTTGGGACGAAACGTCAGATCGGCAATCTGGGCTGAGCCGTAGCGCCCGACGCCATCGCCTGCCAGTCCCTGGAAGGCGAAGTCCAGTTTCTTGGCTATGATCGGGAGCCGGAAATTAGCGCCGATGCCGCCGCCACTTCGTGTATCGTTGTACGCGCCAGCTGCGCTTGGCGAGGTTGTGCCGTCAACCGGGCACACGACTTGCTTAAGAGTCGGCGGCGGGGACGTGGTGTCCTTAACATTACTTCCGACCACGCCGCAAGGGTAGATACGATTGCGGAAGTCGCTAAAGATGCCGAACACTTCGTAGTGGCCCCATCCCGGGTCTGCCGCTGCCTTCACGATGATGTCTGGCGCTTTGTTGATCGAATAGCCGGTCGTATCGGCAAAGTTGAACAAACCACCGCCGGCCCCTGGAGCGTCGAGGATTGTATTCCCTCCGGTTGTCGTGGTGATTCCAGCGTTTACCGTTGTCAGCGAGGAGAAACCGCGTCCGCCAATCGTCGCCTGCGGGCCTTCCACGGCGACTCCCAGGGCGAACTTGCCTCCGAAATCTTTCACCACCCGCAAACCATACTGCCGCGCCCAGCTAAATCCGACGTTATATTGCGGGTCAATGGTGAGGGGCGGTAACTCCTGGCGGTTTTGGATTCCTTTTTTGTCTTCTGTGGCCAGGGACCACATCTGACCGGCGGTAACGCTCACGCCATTGGCGAACGCAGCCTGTCCGTAGATGACGCGTTGACGCAGAACATAGCTATTGCTCTGCCGGTTGTTAGAAGTCACGCCCGTGCCGAGCCAGTCAGCTTCCCAGTAGCCGGTCAGTTTGGTGTCGCCGACTTTGCTTTCTCCGAGCAGGCTGAGGCGGCTCTGGCGGGCCGTCAAGTTGGTCTCTCCAACCTTGGACAGCGCGTTGCCCGTGTACGGAATGCCGGTAAACGGCGTGTTGATATCCGAACTCGTCGCGCGGGTGCGGTTAACCGTTTCCGCAGCTACGAACCCGCCCGGCGTTATGCTGATGCCTTTGTAGTGAATTGCCGCTGGGCTCTCGAATGCCTTCTGGATGCTGGTTTGCGTCTCCTGCATCGAAACCGCAGCGTTGGTCGCATTCAGTTTCAGGTCGCTAACGTCGCTTTTAAGGGAAGTGACCGCTTCCCCCTGTTGCGCAGTCGCCGAGGCAGCGGAGTCCGCTTTGCCAGCGGCTTCGGTTGCCGTAGCCTGGCTTTGATCCAGCCTCTGCTGCAACTGCTGGATCTGCGAATCGCGGCTCTGGACCTGATCGCCCAATTGCTTGATCTGCTGCTGTTGCGCATCCATTGCCTGCTTCAACTCGTTCAGTTGAGCGGCAACGGCCGGGTCGGTTTTCGGGGCCGTCCTTTTCTTTGTAGTCTTAGCGGGAGCAGTTGCCGTGCCTTGCTGGGCTTGCGCCGCGAACGCACACAGCGTAAGCGAAAGCGCTAAAGCCATGACTCGCTTCATTGATTTCTCTCCTGATCGAAATGAATAAACTGCAATAATGGCTCTGGAAATCTTAAATGTCTTAGCCGGAAATTGCGGAGATTCTATGTGCTGGACGTTAAATGAATAATGAATATCACGTGAACATCGTGTTAATACGCTCCTAGGAACCAGATTCATGGGCGATAAAGGCATATCCTGCTTTAGAAATCTTCGCTTGAGGCTTATGAAAGCTGCCGTACCCACAGTTCTTATTTTTGTCATGGTGTTGTTATGGTCCTTGTGTTCCGCGGCCCAGGACATCATTAGTGTTCGCATTGCCGGCGGAGAGGTATTGGTCCCAGTGCAAATCGAGGGACGAAACCTTAATTTCCTGCTGGACACCGGCAGTACAGCTTCCGCGATTGATCCAGCAGCAGCTGACACCTTGGGATTGACACCGCAAGGCAAAGAAGAGGTTCTCAAGAATTTTCGAAGTCTCCAAGCAGATGTGGTCGAAGTAGCCAAGCTCAAGCTTGGGAAATCGACGTTCAATCGGGCCAAACTGGCTGAAATAGACCTCGCACCCATCTCCGGGGCAGTGGGGACACAAGTGGATGGCGTTCTGGGCGCCGATATTCTTGAAAGGTTCACCTTTAAGGTGACCTATTCGAGAGGCCTACTCCTGCTCGGACCACTGGATAGCCTGGGACGTCTAGGAAGAACCATTCCACTTCGCCGAACCAGCGGCCAGTTCTTGATCAAGGCCACTCTGATTTCAGTGCCGGGCGAGTTCGTTCTGGACACCGGCGCGAATTCGACGAACGTTTCGTGGAAAATTTGGGCGGACCTCAGTCGAACTTGGACACCCACTAACACCGTGGAAGGAATCGTGCGTGCCGGCAATCCGACCTCGTCGGCAATTCTGGTTTGCCTGCCAGAAATTACAATTGGCGGCGTCACAGTGAGGAACCAAGCGATACGGGCTCAGAAGAGGTCTGGCGAAGGCGCATTTTCGTCGGAGGACTTCAATGGAATTCTCGGTTCCGATGTTTTGCGTCAGTTTGAGGTCACGTTCGATCTGCAGCACGATAAGGTCTTTCTCAAGAGTGATCATGGCTACAAACCTGACCCATATCGTTACGCGACGGTTGGCATCCAGATCGGCAAGAACGGTGAGGGCATGTACCAGATCATGTCCGTCTGGAAAGACTCCCCAGCCGCCGAGGGGGGGCTCCAACCGGGAGATTTACTAGAAGCCGTGAACGGCGCACCAACAGACGTTCTAACTCCGGAAGAGGTATCAGCCAAGCTACACGCGAAAGCGGGAACCACCGTAAAGCTCACGATTCAGCGCGACGGGCAAGCTTCAACAGTAGTGCTGCAAACTCGCGAGTTACTCTGCGCACCGGAGTAAGCTGCGACCACCTCGACGATCAGCGAATAGAAATTCCTTCAAATCCGCAGAATCATTACTTCGGTTGCCTTTATAAGGGCGGCGGCAGTTTGTCCTGGTTTGAGGTGCATTTCGCGCGCCGACCGCGCAGTTATGATTGAGGTGATCTGCTGATTGCCAATCGTAAGGATCACTTCCGCCATCAGGCCGCTGATTCGGACATCCTCAACTCGGCCGACAAGCTGGTTGCGTCCGCTAACGCGTCGAATGACTTCCTGGCGTTCCGACGCCGTTCTCCCACGGGTCCGGAACAATAGGCGATCAACCTCTGTCTGTGGAACTCGGTGATGACCTCCCAGAGTTTTCACGCTTCGGATTTTGTGGGCATAGATCCACTGCTTAATCGTGGGAAAGCTGATCCTGAGCTGCAAGGCCGCTTCCCGCGGTGTCAGCAACTCTTCCTGTGGTCTGTTTTGGGGAGACTTGTTCTTCAATAAGCGCTCCGGAGCGGAATCGTATAGGGGATAGACGAATTGGTCAAAACATAGAACGCGATTTATTCGATCGCCTTGCAAGGACTCCGATTGAGCAGTTACAAGCGTCCGTGCGGACCGTGGCTTCGTGCCTTCGAATCGTATAAAGATATTAAATCATCTTGAAAGTATAGCGTTAATCGTATTATGTACATTATTAGTGGAAAAGCGACAAACCGCTCTCGGAGGATCAATGCGAAAGGCTAGCCTGCTGTATCTAGTCGTCATTCTGGCGTCGCATTGGGCACTGGGCCAGGATGGATACTTTGCCGACTGGTTTGCCCGTGTGGACAAAACCAAAGACGAACAACCCCATTGGGTTACGCCGGTCGCTACTACGACTCCACGTTTAGAAGAAGAATATCGCTATGATCAACTGTGGCAGACGAACGCGAAGGGAATTACCACCGACAACTACGACGGCGGCAAAGGGCTGGAGCTGATCCCTTTGGAAAGAGTGGAGGTAATTGTCAATGTGCCTCCCTATCTTGTGCACAACGATCTAACGGTCAGCGACGGATTTGGCGACGTCGCGTTCCTGGTCAAGTATCGATTGCTGACCGCAAGCGAGGGCCACGGTAACTACATCCTGACTGCATTTATAGGTTGGAGCCTGCCCACCGGGCAGCATAAGAACGGAGCCTTGCATGCAATCCTTACGCCGACCATCGCGTATGGAAAGGGCTTTGGCAACTTCGACCTGCAAGGCACATTCGGAGTTGGGTTCCCCATCGCGGACACGAACATCGTCGGGCGAAACTATGTCTGGAACAACACCTTCCAGTACCGCGCATTTCGTAAGCTTTGGCCGGAGGTAGAACTCAACTCGACGTTCTTTCAGGAGGGAAAAAATGATGGACACAAGCAGAACTTCGTGACTCCGGGCTTAGTATTAGGACGCCTCCGCCTTTGGAGAAGGGTCGGGTTCACCATCGGCGCTGGATACCAAATCGCGACTACTCACTTCCACACAAACAATCACAATGCCATTTTGTCCATTCGCTTCCCGTTTTAGCGTTCCGGTAAACTCACGGAGCATTGATAATGGATCCATAAGGAAATATCTATCCACCACGGGCCGGGGCGCTTCTTTTAGGCACCGTCGTAATGGTCGCCAGTTCGGCGCTGAGGAAATGGCAAGGGGGCCGGTTTCTGGCCGCAAGCCACTCACCGACACGGAACTCTATTCCGTTGCACGGAGAATCAGTGTTCAGGTGCTAATAACGGATGAGCACCAGAATCTCATCCCTGCGGGATCGAGAGTCTGGATTAAACGCAAACTCTTCAGCGAGGTGCGAGCCGTTCCGCCGCTGTTGTCAGTGACGATGACCAATTCAAGGGCAGTGACATCTGAGAGTTCAACTTGATATTCTTCGATCTCGCGTATTGTCTGAGGCGGGCTGAAGTTCCCCTACTGTCGAACAATTTCTCGGACCGAGTATCCTCCTTCCGGCGACCATCGCAAGACAAACTCTTGAGTGCGTCTTGTTTCTTTTGCCTCAGACTCAAGGCGGGTGAGTTTAAGCGCTTGTGGCTCATCGAAGATTACCCGGATCATTTGAGCCCCGGTTCTAGCCGCCTGCCAGCCCCGCGCTTCTCCTGAGATCAGCGCAGACTCCACCGGACCATCCTCTTCTTCCGATGTAACCTCGACCACGGCCGCAGCTGTGAAGTCGAAACAGCCTTCGTCGTGCGACCGATCAGTCTGCGGATCCGGCCTGATAAGGCGTTTGCGCATACCCGGAAAGTCTACCTCTGGCGCTTCCCTTATGATGCCGATGGGGACAAACTCGCGTTGGTAGTCGCCGCGGCTATTGGCGCTCTCGGAGCTATCGCAGCAGGTAAGCTCCTTAGTGATCCGCAATATATTGATCTACTGGCCAATCCAGCGTCTAAAGATTGGGAGCACAAGAATGTGCAGGTTGTGCTCACTACGCAGGTGATCAATGGTCAGTCCGGGCCGCCGCACATTCTTGATACTCAATGTTGGTAAGTGCAAAGAGTGCGTCCAGAGGATCTTCCGCAGAGTGCGGTCAAACACCGACTGATCTGCACTCTGGATGAAGGGTTTCCCTAGCGACGCGGGTACAAAAGCTTTCCTCACGGCTAGCATCGCGGAGCAGATTTCTTCTGTCGTTGTCGACTTCAGCGAAGCGGAGGCGCCGGTGCAAGAAGCCCCAGAATCATGCCAGACCATTATTCCTCAATCTTATTGGGGATATGAAGACATCAGCAATCTTCCTCCTGCTCATCGCCTTTTATCGCAGCCGTCATTCGATTAGCTGTGCGCCCGTATTTCATCTCTGAGTTGCAGCTAACGAGGCCAACAGGGCTGTTCCAGCTTGGGATCGTTTGACGCAGAGGTCCTGACGCACGTCAAGGCTATGAATCCTCTAAGGCTGATTCTGGCCACGCCCGCTGCCGAATATAGGCGTCGAAGAAGCGGAGCAGCAGAGGCGTTTGCGGCCCTATTCCCGAAAACAGGAGAACGGGAACTTCTGGTTTGATCCTTTTCATCTCTCCCCGCACGGCCACTCCGCTGCTGTCTGGCAAATCGTATTCCAGCAACACACCGTCGATCGCCTGCTCGGCATATATCGCGATGGCCTGTTCTCCCGAGGCGGCCGTAAGAACTTCATAACCGGCTCTATTCAAGATGTGCACGAGTCTATTGAGATGGACGTTGTACTTCTCCACACATAGGACTTTCACTGGAGTCCTCAGTTCTCACCGAATTGGTGAGCGTAGGGCACCCTGCGTCTTAGAGCACAGAGGTGCCGGGTTGGCGAGCCGACGATTCCGAGCGCAAACGACCGGCCTCAATGGAATGGACAAGGTCGTGTCCAACGTCCTCTGCGGTTGGCAATAAGACTGGTTTGTCGGCGGGTGTGGCGACCGCCTCCGGCGGAAAACGCGTCGCGTGTCCCGATCGATCCAGGCCGAGCCGTGTCAATGTGCTGGTTATTCCGACCAGCAAAGCGGCTGCGATGTTGCGCAGATATTGACGCTCCGCGAATACTATGGCCTGCAGAGCATTGTTGCCTTTTGGCGTGGCCTCCAATATCACTCGCCGGTGAATGCGCCTGCGACGAGCAAGTCCCCGCCGCTCAAGTCGGTCGGCCAATCCGACTGCACTGTGGTGCCGGATTCCCAGGCGTTTTGCGATGTCTCCGATACTTGGTTGGGCGCCGCCGGGAAATGTCCTTAACATCAGCAGTAATTCGTACTGGCGTCGGGTCAAGCCCGAGGCTCGGACCGCGTGTCCCGTGGCTCGCAGGATTCTGGTGATTGTATATTGGATTTCTGCTGCAGTTTCACACTCCGACGTGCCACAGATCTCCTCAACGTTCTCAATCATGTCGATCCCTCCACGCGAAATAGAAAAGGCGGTTTCGTTCCTTCTCGGGCAATGGTTTCTGCCGCGGCAGTATTTCGCTAAGTGTCCACTCGATGTGATCAAGGGCTTCTGTGATCACTCTCATTGCCTGCTTGTTCTGTACTTCGCGGGTTGAGAGGGAGATAACCGACAGTGCGTTCCGGATGTGGTGGTTCATCTCAGAAATTACCTGGATTCGCGCCAGCGTGACTTGACGCCGCTTATAGCTGCTTTCGAATAGCTTGGCGACCAAGAATCCAACGATTACTGCTGAAACTGCTTCGGCGATCATTCGTTCGATATGCCGCCCCACGTCTGGGACAAGCAACAAGTGCATGGATTCCGTTACCAGGAACGTCGTCACGGCAAATCCGATCAGCACCGCAGCGAATGTTCGCTTGGTAGCGGCTTCAGCGACCGGTTGTTCTTCCCCTAATCTTGGTGTGCGTGCACGAAGATGAATCATGACGACCTCCTTCGGCCGGGTACAGAATTCCCCATCAAAATCAGTTCACGAGAGATTCACAGGACTGTTCAACGTCCTGTTGATCCGATTCGCTGAGAGTCAATGCATCCTGGAGTTCTTGGGCCTGACAACGAGGCACCGCGAACGTGAACTCCAATAGAGCAAGCTCCGAATCAAAGAGCTCCCGTATTTGTGCATGCGCGCCGTGAGCTGGCTCAAACAGAAACACGACACCATTGTTGTGGCCCGCGCTAATAATTAGCTTCCAGGTACTCGGTCGTGACATAGGGTGTACTCCTTAACAAGAGTGAAAATGAGCGAAGCTTGCGCTTACTATCAATCCATGCGTCAACAGGGTTGGGTTGTTCGCTCTTCGGCGTCATACGGGGGATTCGCAAATCGGGCAAATACCGACTGAGCTGAGGCGTCAACAGAGCTGACAATGCGATACAGGAAATCAGGCCGCGGTTAAGCGCTGTGGAGGAGGACGGTTATAATGCGGGCCCTTTGGGCGAGAAGTGGATGGGCCAGACTCTGCCGTCAACAGCCGGTACGGCACTATGTTGGGCGAGGGTAGGAATGTCTGGGCTAACGTCGGCGATGGCGCGAAATCCTCGATCAGGCATTGCTGTTTGTTATGCGATGCACCACAACTTATTGTGGAACGCACGGGTGAGACTTGGGGCGAACGGGGTAGGGGTATGTGTGTCACCAGCAAAGACAAAAGAGTGCACGCGATTGCCACACGACAGGTACCCAAGTGATTGCGCGGTCCGTGCTGGAAGTCGAATGCCACTTTGATGGCCTATTGAGCGGCTACTCTATACAGTTCTTCGTTCTTCTATGTGCTACTGGTACCGGTCCCCGGGCGACTACGTCCCGCTCTGTCCAAAGACTAATGCTTCTTTCTGATGACCGAAATCGATCTCCGCGAGCGCTTTCGTGTTGGTGTTCGTGACGACGGCGTCCTGAATCACCTCATTGTCATTTGTCTTCAAGGTGCCTGACGCCGTGGCCACAGTCTGCCCATGGCGCACGAAACTCACTTGTACCGCCGGGCCGGTTCCTTGCCACTCGACCTTATAGTTTCCGGGTTGGAGTTGCGTGTAGCCGACCTTTACGGTGTCAGGAATGTCTACCGAGTGTCGGCTCTCGTCCCCCGCTAATGCGCTGAGTGCGGATAGCGAGGCAAAAGTTGAGAGCAGTGCTAGGTACTTTAGAACCTTCATTTCGCGTTTTCTCCTTTGGAAATTGAGAAGTTCAAAATTCCATTGGGATTCCAAAACTCCTCAAATTCAGTTATTGAACTCCTAGTAACACAGATGCAAGCCAGCGATTATTCGGTTGCTGAGATTATCGGTGCACGACGTAACGTTTGAGCAAAGTTCTGTAAGGCATCGTCAATGCGACCAGTTGTGAAGGCGTGTAGAGACGATGCCGCTGGGCACACTGCACACATTTTCGTAGAGGTCCGAACCGAGCATGTACTGACCACAAGCGGCTTCGATAGACCGCTTTCACCGGGCATGAAAGCCGCCACCATAGAATCCGCCGCCGTGGAAGCCATTACCTGCGTGAAAGCCGTCACCATGGAATCTGCCACCGTGGAATCCGCCGCCGCCGGAGGCACCAAAGCCCCGGCCTGGAACAGCCATCCTAGATCCAGAATGGAAACCACCGCGCGGGTATCCTGCTCCGCGATAGATGCCATTGGCGTAATTGCGGCCTTCTACATAGTGAGAGCCTGTACCCCAGGTATGGTAGTTCGCACTGAAGTGATGATAGTAGTGCCCGTACCCGTAGAATGGAGCCTGATACACCCACCACGGCGAATAGAAACCCCAGCCGAACGGGCTGTAGAAGATTCCGTCCCCTGGGATAAATGTGTAGGCGGAAAACCAGGGATCCCAATACCAATCGGCGCCCCACCAGCCAGGTCCCCATGGGCCCCATCCGTTCGCAGCGTAATTGCCGGCCGCATCGATGTTGGCTTCTGCCAGATAGGCCGACCGTAAACTGCTCCAGCGGTACAAATCGCCTTCCTCATACGCCTTCTTCTTGAACTTTTCCGCCTTGAGCGAACCTTCACCACGAAGCTCGACCTCATGGCCTCCCTTGACCGTGGCGTGCCCAGCGCTGTCCACCACGGATGCCTTGCCGTCAAAGACGCGGACCGTTTCTTGACGCGCGTCAAAGTCGTACAACCCAGTCTTCAACAGTCGGGTTGTCGCACCATCCTCGGTAACGCGGATGTCATTCTCCGGATGGATCTCCGCGACCTCGATCATGGCGTGGCCTTTGTTTATTCCGACTTCCGTGTCGGTCAGACTGGGTGAAATCATCTTTATCGAACTGTTGTCACCGACTCGGATGAACACACCTGGGGTCAACAAGACCTCAGCTTTGCCATTTTCAGTTTTTAGCGATCGGCCCGGCTGCAACTCTGCCGAACCGATAGATTTCGAATCGAGGGCCTGGGCGCCCATCGTGACTAGCCCCTCGACGTAATTGAGAGTACCTGGTAGCGCTGAATTTGCACTCGTATCCATAGACCATGCGGGCGCAGATAGGATCGCAGCCAGGAAGAAGCTTGCAATTGC